>Ga0163217_1011745_pt1 | contig 19492 bp, 11 predicted proteins | sample SynspAceP_FD_185933 | JGI IMG/M metagenome (GOLD analysis project Ga0163217, IMG submission 185933) | Saline lake microbial communities from Ace Lake in Antarctica - Synechococcus sp. Ace-P (PacBio error correction) | ecosystem: Environmental > Aquatic > Non-marine Saline and Alkaline > Saline ...
TTGTCCGATCGCTCCGAAACTGGAGACCTTCTTATTGATTGGCAATTCCTTCCAAAATTCCCCAAATTTGCTCTCCTTTTTTTTCAAGAACTCTTTGAGTAGCCGAGTCTTTAAACCGTCCCCGGTACGACCTGCCAATTACTAAATAAAGTTTAGCTTAATCCCACGAACGAGGTGAAGCTTAGACCCTACAAGGTTCGATACGTTTATATCCACCTGGTAGACGGTAAACTCAAACCAACCATGTGGTCAACAACCCAAGAAAGAATTCTGTCTTCGCATTCCTCCGCGCCCAAGCAATAGATGAGACTTTACTTTTCCGAGAACTGGGGCTAGGGCCATGACTTTTGAATTTTCACTGAAATCTAGGTTCCTCACTAATTCGATCTCTCTCAACGTGCCACTATCAATTCCCTTTTTCTTGTATAGCGTACCACAATCACACGCTCTTCATTGTTGAGATTCGGGATGTTGACTTGCACATCTATGGGATTTGACTCTGGCAAAACTCTCCTCACTTCTCGCGTTCCTGATTAGCGGAAGTTTTTTTAAACGGAAGTTGCATAAAAAAATTACTAAAAGGGTAATTAAAGGTTTTCTTGTCAATAGCTGGGTGATGGTAAAAAAAAAGCCCGCAAGGAAAGAAACATTGCTCGGCCATTGATGATTTCTTACAGCCTTTTGACTTACAGTTGAGGCTCTAATTTCTGACAGAAAGTACAGATTTTGGCACTGCACCTACTTGCTTATCTACGATCTCTCCACCTTTTGAAAGAATAGAAGTGTAGGAATGGAACGGATTTTCCCGAAAGCTTGAGCCCACTTTAGTGATTAGAATCTCGTCTACTTTACCGAATTATGGGCTTTTCCTTCATAGTGCCCCGGCTGCAAGTTTTCACTACTGGCCCCGATCATTTACCAAGGGACCGCACCAACTCGAGCCAAAGTCAACGAAAGATTGCTGCTCAGATTATGATGATTTCCTTCAAAAGTTGTGCGTCGGTGATTTTTCTATTGCTCTTTACCAAATTATTCGAATGTTTTATGGGTTAATATTTTAGACTTCAAATTTATAGGTTCTTACTGGAAAATTCAAGCTCTAATAAGTTCCAATGCGAATAAAAAAAACTAGACGGCTATCATAATAAGTTATATGTCCATCTGCCGTCAACTTGACTAGACCAAATTGAAGGGAGTAAAGGTATTCCTCCACCAAAGTTGATTTTGATTCATTGGTTAGCTTTAAAACTCGATAAACGACGTCTCCCCAAGCCACGGTCTGCCGCTGGGCTTTTTCTTGCGATCAGATTGCCAGGTAAATCATAACTCGTCAAACTAAAAAATAATAAGCGAGCACCAGTCGACCGATCATAGTAGAAATGTTCCTCATATAATTTTGTCGGGAATGTCTGAATAAAAAATATCAGCCAAAATATCACCTTCACCTTTACCCTTCCAAAGTACTTTTATATTCTTCCTTCGGCATCACAGCGTATTTTCCTGTACCTATATTTTGTGAAGCCATCTCAGACGCCTTCGCAACTCCACGTGGCTAAAAGTAACGCAGCATTGGTACTCGGTACTTGCGAGTATTGAAAAAGTCAACCCCAAATTCGCCTAACTTGAAATGCTTTTTACCGTGAAGTAGAAGTCAAACCTTTGCCTAGTCAAATAAATTCAATAGATTCGGAGGTCTCACTTGAATCGCCCAGCACATTGTTTTGGGGATACTTCGTAGAATTTGATTCAGTTGTTATCATAAAATAATCTGTGACAGCAAAGTCAGGACTTTATGAGATTTGAATACGAAATGAGGATTTGCTTTTCATTTTCCCTTTAGGATGGCAAAAGCTCTCCGCAAGCACACATATTAACTCAGAACATTGGAAATCTAAGCACAGGTTCTCTTCGATGCGGAGATTCCCGGTTCCATTAACAGCGCTTAGCGATAAAAGAATTAGGAGAGGAAGGGTAAATCGGCTTTTTCAATGATTTTTGTGAATTAAAGAATAACTAGTACACGAGAATGTATAGAACGAAAAAATTTTCTCCTAAACTTAATTCATTTCCTAAATTGAATTGGCCGCTTTTTTAATTTCTAAACTCACCTTATACATCTACTTCTGGAATCTGTCTCATTCTTTGATCATCTCCGCGCGTCCGGGGTCAATGGAGAATTTATCTTTGGAAAAAAGAGCTTCGAGGTGATGTTTTCCTTTGCGAGATCGACACATCAAAAATAAAGCTTTGCTTCGCCTTGGTACTATGCGAAGTGATCGTTCTAAGTTTTTTCCATGAAGTGCTATACTGCAAGTCAATCCATAGTGTTATATTCAACCCGGATTATCCCTTGACCATTTTGCCTACACCGACTTCACACTAAGTAGCATTAATACTGGTTGATTGTTTGAATTTCCAGTTCATTTCAGCCCAGCGTTTGGGTTACTGACCCTTTCCAGACAAGAATAACGAAACCCACTTGACCAATGAAGTTATTTCTTTGAATTTCACACATAATCTTCCCCAAACAAGGAAAAAAGGTGAATGATCAGCATTAATCCTCCTCAAAGTCAGCGTACCAAAGGGTTTCCATTTTTAGTGTTCGATGTGCACCGCTCTTGCACCCGAACCCGCCAACATGATCATCGATTATCGAATGTCGTACGCTAGAGGTCGCCCAGTCAGTCAGAATCTGGTAAGGTGAGGCAAGCTTCGTGAAGGGAAGGATTTCCCAGTTTGTAATTGGTTCAAGTGGATGCCGGAATATATACAACCCTACGACTTCTTTTTCTATGTTGAGTTGCCTGAAGTTTGGGAGAAAGGCTCCATTCGTGCAGACAGCTGGGCATTGGAACAGCCATTACTCCCTGAGCCGCCGCCATAAAAGACGTTACTGACGCGAACTCTTCCTCTTGTTGGATTTTCCTGAGCATATTTTCGTGGCTTCTTTCAATCAAGAGAAATCCCCATCAGATATACTAAGTATTTCTTTCGATGATGGCTGGGAAAGCAATCATAAAGCTGCCAGCCATTTGCCGAAGGCTTCCATCGGTCTTTTATTTAAAGCTTTTGAAACTTACACGCTTTGCAAATTCAATATATTTTTGAAATACGCCCCAGTTTTCGGCGCGTTCGCGCTCGTGAATGATGGAGTTGGCGTGCGTGGTGGGTCTCCTCTCCCCAACGGCGGCGCGAACCTGCACCTTTGATTGCAGCCATTCCAAGCGGATTTCATCGCACAAGCTTTTTTACAGTAAATGCCACTTTTGACTCGTTGACTATCCGGGCCCTAAAACTGGAATTACGCTCCTCGTCTTATCATTCCTTCCATGAAAAACGTCACTTGGTGATGTCATTCATATTATTGCTAAGTACCAGTAAGCCGAAATAACTCTGCTGAGGTCATGCGGCTTTCGATAAGCGAGTCTGGTACGAGGTCCAGCATAGCAAGTCGAGTGGCGAACTTGTTGATATGCCGTAGGAGGCAGAAAGCTTCCCAGTTCAGATCCATATTTTAGCTAGTTTTTTAGCAAATCATGGCCTCTTGCAGAAGCTTGCTCAAATGATTTTGGTTCATTTTATCTACAAATCATCTTTTCTGTCTTTTTAACCTCATTAGCCCTTTTCGCAGCACGTCGCCTCACCTTTGGTAAATTACCATGCCAATCTTTTGCGAAGCAACATCACTGCTCCTGATAGAGGCTGTGAATACCAATAGGTCTCTTCCAGGGTTATTCTTCATGTCATCCAGATCGTAATCAATCACTTCTGTCCCATGCTTTCTTTTTGTAAAAGAAAGGATGTAAGCAAGTGAACCAGGACGATAAAGTCTTCATGGCATCAATCCGCAAAACTGTTCGGTTTGAGTTCGCTGCATGTATCCTTCCTTGCATCCCTGCAGATTCATATTGGAAGATACGCGACTGTCTCTCTCTGCTCTTTGGAAAAGTTCGTAGTCTTGGACGATCAATCAATAGGAATTCATCTCTGCATCGAGTTCGATTCCATTGACGTTCCCTTGACATCTTGATAGCGTGCCTTTATCACGCGGTGAGGGGTTTTTCAAGCCCAAAAAGTCCATTTTGGAGGCAAACGGCTGAATTCGACCACGAGTTGTCCAAACTGGGTTACAAACCCATCTCGGCAATCTTTTTGCAAAGCACTGGAAGAAATTCGTATGTCGTCAGGGGTGATAATCACTCCGTCATGCGTGGATAACCTAGAATTTTTGAACGACCCTCAAGCATCGTCGCTTGATTGATGGTTTGGCTAAATTCGTCTGCCCCTTTTGAGATTCGGGATTAACTCCTCTGCTTCTGCGAATCATGCTCGCCCTGTACCCTTTGGAGTTTGTCGAGATGGCAGCTCGGTTTTCCCGCTGCAAGGCAAATAGTGCTTTCAATTGAATGATCAGGAAAAGGTTTGCAGTCTCCCCAGCTTCGCCAAAGGTAAAATTCAGCGACTCGTGCCGATGCACGGATTGCCGACTTGGCAGCCATGGTGCTCGTGTAGTAATGATCTGCGAGCCACCTGGATTTGGACCCGTATTTTTTGATCACATAGTCGTCACAGACTGGCGGCCGTTCATCGTCAAAAGTCAATTGTCAATTATCCGGGAAGGCGTGATACTGCGATCAGGGCATTCGACGAATCTCGTCACTGAGTAGGTAGCTTGTAGGCGATTGAATAATTTATTGGTGAATTCCTGTGCAATAAGGCGATCAGCTGGACTGCCTGCTGTCCGCCACGAGCTGGCCCGCAGCGGAACACGCCGCATTCTTCTCGCCTCTGCGATGAAATCCCTGCACGTCAAGAAAGTACAAGGCAGGTATAACCTGTGAATTCCAACAGTTGCAGCTCAAAATTTAAACGCCCTGGATTTCAGGGGTCCTTATTTTTGTAGCGCTTTTTCGCAACCTTCATAGGTCAGGTGCGCAAATAGGCATTTTCTCCTCGTTTACCTCCATCTTCCCGTGGTCTTCGGATGGACAAATTTCCCGAAGCGTATTAATCAAACTTCGAAAGCAAAAACTTCTCTGGCAGCTTGTATCTTCCACCTTGTCCACAATCTCTTGAGTACATTCGATGCTTCGGGAAGATCCCGCAAAGAGCTTCCTTCATCCCTTTCCGTTCTTTAGATAGAATTCATCCATTTGGGAACCGTAGCGGAATTCTTCGCGCCACGCTTTGCCAATTTTAATTTTTTTGGTCGTCACCAAAGAGTGCGCCCGTCTTTCACACAAAGCAGGACATATCGCAGCTTTAGGCAATCTGTTTCGTCAAGTGTAGTAGGACAACTTGATATTGCTGCGAAATACTTGACTTCGTATTTGTTGAGGCAAGTTCCCACAATAACCCATCATTTACTTTTCCATCCTCTGGGACCTCCTGACGATCAGCTCTACTAAAATTCTTTCCAAAATGCTCTTATACCAAGAGAAAAGCTTCCTCAGCTGGGTTTCCCCCTACGTTCAAGATCACAAAACGGGATCTCTCCCCAAAGTCCTCCCGTGGGTAGCGGATTAAAGTCGCTTTGTTATTGGGAGTAAAGAGTTCTTTGTCGATTCTGGGGAAGGTAATAAAACCCTTCAATATTGGCGTAAGAAGGCTAGTTTGGCAAGGTTGTGATAGCCCTGCCTTTATTTTTTGCAAGTAAGACAAGTCCTGATATCCGTCTCTTTTATGCTCTTGTTTTTTTTCGTCGCGGCACAGATTGACACTCGGCAGCCCCAGAATGGCTTTGATTTCTTTAGCCATCGCCTCCTTTACAAAGTTTGAAAAAAGCACCCATCATATTACCATGATCAGTCATGGCGCATGGCAAGCATTCCCAATAGCTTTTGCCTCAGAGCTACCATTGCGAAAGGGATCCTCCTGAATGTGGGATGGCATTGAAGTACCGAGAAAACTTGACTGTGTGCCACAATGGCATAATAGGGTGGACAAAGGCATGTCCGTTCCAGGTCTGAGAAATAAATCCCGCTTTTGCCGGCCAATTTCAGGACGTATTTTGCATGACATGCCAAGGCTTTTTTGCGTGTCTTTTCGCTTGCGCAAGTGGCCTCCTCTTCAATTTCGGTGCCTCGTTAGATTACCTCACTGCAGCTCTAGAACCTTAACATAGTTGGAGCTTTCGTATCTTCGCGCTGCCTGATTAATCAACCCGAAGAAGCAACGAGCCCTGTGGCATCCAGCGTCATAGGCCGCATCGTGCTGCGTCGTCCAAATCCTCTCCCCAAAAAAGCTTCTGATGTAATGTCCGTTAAAATGTGGCCTTGTGGAATTTGCCAACCTGTATACGATCCACATGGAAGTGCCAGAATTCTGTGAGAGATATCCTTGGGTGTCCATTGAGGTAGCTAGTGAGCGGGCATAGAGTCGACTTCGCTCGGTAGAAATTCCGGAACCGGACGGACATTAATGTCAAACTCGACATTTATGCCCACCAAATACTTTGCTTTGCTGGCACATCTCCTTCAAAAACCCCAGAATCTGTTTTTAGATCATGGCCTCTCGGCCAAAGCTCGTTTGGTGGAGATTCCATTGGAGTTTTTTCGCATTGGGTAAGGAATCGTGAATCCTTTCGGCGATAGATATATACCTATGAATTGGATAAGCAGAATTTCCCTTAGCGTCATGCAGTTTGCCAAGCGAGTTGTATCGAAGCCCGCGCGGCCAGTTTGTCCACTATCTGACATGGGGGCATTGTAATCGCGGGCAAGACCGGTTGTTTTCGGTGGTCAAAAATTAAATACCATACAACTTGGGGATTTGAGACCTTCAAAATAAGGGCTAATCTCTGGAAGGAAAGTGAAGCCGGTGGTAAATTTGGTCGGAGAAATTTGTTACTTTTTTTTCCAGAAAACCCAAAAAAATCTTTTTCAAATAGTTAGAAGCGGTAAAGTCAATCTGGAGTTCGTTGACAAAATTTAATGTATTTGCATTTTTAGGTCACAACTACTTCTATTTTGGATAATTTTTAATATACGGTGAGATAGTAAGGTTTTGTATGAAAAAATATTTCATTAAAGTTTAGTTGAGTGGGTAGGAAAGCTTTGGAAAAAGGTTTTTCCGTTTTAGAAATGAATCTAGTAATGGTTGTAAATGGTCTTAAGCTACTATGACATTCATGCTATTGCAGTCCATTTATTTGGTTGTTGTTTTTTTTTCTTTTTTCTGCTTCCAGCTGCGCTGGGACAAGATCTAATTCAAATTTTTTGGCTGAGCAAAAAAGCATACGCCTTGGAATATCCCGGTACTTTTTAATCTGGATTTGTCTTTGAGAGAGTCGCCGGGGCTCCCGTTGATTATCATCTACCGAAGGTTAATACACAAATCAGCATTTCGGACACGCATAGGCGGCGTGTTAAGGTAAGGTTTGCAGAGGAATCCCGGTGGTGGTTCTTTGATAGAAGAATGGAAACTCCAATCTGGGACTAGTGACTAGGATATGAAATGGCACATGAGATAAATGACAGATTTACCTGGTTTTATGAGGGGAAGTGGGAGCTACCTATTAACTGGCTGATCCGCGAAACAAGCGAGGCCGGCCATATTCAGGGCCATACTATGAATTTCGTAAGATTTCCCACTAACGAACCTTTGATTATTATAAGGGTTTAGTAGGAGTTAATTATCAATTGAACAGCAGATTTCTCCTTACGCTAGAGCAGAAGCATTTCTCTGAGTAGAAAACAAAACTATACATCTAGCGATGTAGGCGACTTGAGTTCCTATAGACCCTTCGTGGATATTACATTATACGTCAGGATTATGAGGTTTGTCTGCCTATATATCCAGAGCTAATTATTTCAGTTACAAGTTAGGTGTTTCAAATTAAAATATTTTAACTTATGAAAAATTCTTTTTTATTGATTCTAATTCTTTAACTGGTTCAATGCATAGCTCCAAATTGAGTTAAATGGTCCGACCCCTTTTAGTCTGTCCAGGCCGAGCCAATGGTCTCACAAATGTTCACACCAGCTTCCTCTACAAGCTCTAAAGGAGAAAAAGGTGATATTTCGCTGGAACTTTAAACCCAGGCAATTACTTTTTTGTCCATATTCAGAATAAGAACTGAGGTTTTCGAAAGCAAATCATCGTAGATAAGTAATTAATTTCCCAGGCTTGCAGGCAGATTGATGCCTGCAAACTTTTTTTATTCCTTGAAATACTGTTGTTATAGAAATAATTTTTCTATTGGCAGTTTTTAAGTCTAGTTTCCCTGTCCGCATTATATTCAAGAGATAGATCGGATGACTCTTTGATTTCAATTCCAAAACTTCCTGGTGGTGGGCTTCATTCCAATTTATTCAAGGTTTTAAAAACTGAAGACATTCTTCGGTGGCCGATAAGTCTTCGGTGCTTCCAGAATTGAATTATTGGGGAGAAAACAATTAAAAAGTAACCAGGCGTTAGGGCTAGGGATATTTGAGGATTCGATACTTTTCGATAGAAAAGATCAAACCGCCTCCCTAACAATGGGTTCCCAGGTCGAACCTTGTCGAAAGCATTGGTAACTTCCCATATGGCACTACGAATGGGCAATTCCGAATAATTCTGTAGGAGGTGGTTTCGGCTATCATGGATGGATCTGGAGTTGGAGTTTAGACCCCGCAACAAAAAAAAAAAAACTCAATAATGGGGGGAGGGTTTCCGAACAGACGGATAATATTCCAACCCAAAGATATTCGAGAGGCATGTTTGGGATTTGGGAGAACTCGTTTTCAGGCTTGCCTTTTTTTGTATCGTTTTGTTTTTCGAGTCACAGATTTAGATTGCCTGATTTACTGCTGAATCTAAGCTCAGCAATCTCCTATACGTCATCAGAAACGGACAATTTGAAGAATCAATCATAGGAAAATCCTGACCCATGTGGGGAGGTGCCAGATTCCTTCCGGCCGAATCAAATATCGAGACGATATCCTGTTTCGGAATTGGTTGTTTTCTTTTTACCCTACAACGGAGTGGTGATTAACTATAGATTTAGTCGCAATTCATTTGTCCCGATGATAAATCCTTGGGAAAGACAACTTTTTTCGAGGCAAGGACTTGATACCCTTTCATTTTTGACTTGCGATGGTCCCAATTCGTATGATTACTGTGAGCCGCGTGGATGATTAAGATTCTGTAAGAAATGAAAATCAGACGAAATCAGGAAAATCTTTCCATAAATTAACTTTCCATAGGATCCTTTTTTTGGTTCCAATTCCCTGTATTCACTAATCCTTTTGAGGCAATAGGCAATCGTAGAAGAATGGACTCGAAAATTTTTTCATTCCCTTGAAGTTTTCGGTCCATGACAGTTTCACTTGCTTTGATTCAAAAATATCAGCGTAGTCCTTGATCTAAGCAAACAGATCCTACTTCATCTCCATGATTGCCTCCAAAACATGGACTTTGGATCTTGATACTGCGGATAAGCACATCTTGAAGAATTGCAGGCCACCATCATATTTTTGAATAAGGCGCTCCCCTTTATAGGGTTGGTAGAACAGCATTTCTCGTTTGGTGATCTTTTAGCAAGTGGCACCAAAAAGCCCCTGTGTCATAGAAATATAGCTTTGGAGTCTTTAACCGACCCGTTTGCCTGAAATTCTTAGAAATGGATACAGGCTGAAAGAGTGATGTAACGACCTCAAAGCCGAAAGCAGGATTTGCAGTAGGCTGAGTGATGCCAGCTTCATTGGCTAAAGCACTTAGATTCAGTGCTGACCTGCCGTGGCTGGCGCAGAGCCCGTAAGAAGTTTTTGAAGTGTCTCAATCTCTGACGACCCCAAAAGTTCTGTCACATCTCTATTTGGACGTGACGTGTTGGACGTAATATGAGTAAAACACACTGGGAGCATCTTCCGATCATAATACATAGAGGCAGGGTAAAGACCTCATGGATCAACTTGGCTTGCAAAAGGGAATGTCTGCCAGTAATTCCGCACTGAGAGCTCTCTTGTGTCGAGTGGGAGACAGTTTGAAAATAGCTCACTCACCGGCTAAAACTTTGGGTGATTCGCTCCATTAAGTGAAAGTTCTTTTTGGCGTCCCAGAAAAGAATGACATCCAACCCATACCGATCAGGACGGCTGTCAACGAAGCGTTTGTAGGTAGGAAAATATAGCGGGCGCTTGCTGCACTTCGTCAAAGATGACTGATTATTGTAATTCTGCCAGAAAGCTATTTGGATCTTTTTCAGCGCAAATCCCGTTATCTGGATTCTATCCAAGCTGACATAGCGATAGTCTGGAAAAAGAGTCCTTCAAAAGCGTAGTCTTCCTGACGCCTCGGCCCAAGTTGATAGTCCAGTAGGGTAATTTGCTTTGATATTCGCCGGTAATTGCGCTGTATATCCCTCCGATTAATTTATTCATTTGTTACAAATGAAAACGTATAACTTTGAAATTGTACAAAGTTTATTTTTGAATTTGTTACAAACTCTATTTTTGAAATTTGTACAACCTTTGGATTGCCCAAAAAAGTACAGCTTTCAAATCTGTGCTCAACTAAACGAGATGATAATGGGCAATGCACTTAGGACTTTTTTATTCAAGTAGTCTTCATAAACTCCCGGCAAGCTTTTTTTGGTAAAAAAAGCTAGAATCAGCAGATAATCGGGCCCAAAACCTTTTTTCTCAGGAAAGACTCCATATGAATGTGTTTGGGTAGGGAGGCAAACCTAACTCCAAGCGAATTGGCGAGCTTCACAGTCTCGTACCAAATATCTCAATGCCTGCAAGCCAACTCTCGCCCAAGTGGGTACTTCGAAAAATATATAGAAGCATAATGTCCTGATATAGATAAGAAAGATTGTTGAAATACATATGGTAAAAGATCTTTTCGTGTTCTGGATGAGCCAGACAATCTCACAAGTCCCTTTGACAAACTCTTCTATTAAAAAGTGGCGGTGTATCATAAGGTAACAGTAAGATGTTGTATAAAATCTTTCGGTACTTGCCGAAGTCCATGATTGGTCGCTGTTGCATGCTGCGATTTTTCGCCCAATTAGGGACATATCATCAGTGAGTTTCGAAAAGTCGCGAACTCGAGTAGAGCGAAATCCACTTCCTCTACCAGTACGGTCTATATCTCCGGGGTAATCCAATCTCCGACTTGGAAGGGGCTTGTCATGAAGATCATCAACCGAGCCAAAAGAAGTTTTTGTGGTATTCTGTGCCTTGCCAAAGCAATGCAACACCCACCAATAGACAAGCCAGTCAGAAATGGAATAATAGTCCAGGTTAGTCCATCCGAAGTATAAAAAAAGTGTACCGGATGATGATCACAAAAGCTTTTAAGTGTTTTTGGCGAATCAAAGGACACGTTGATCTCCGAGCGTAGATTCCTGTTTTGGTTCGCTAATCGAGCAGAAAAGCTTGCCAGGACATTGACCATTTGTAAAAAAATCAAGGTAATCAACAATGGCTTTAGCGTTCCTGAAAATCACCAAAAACCCAAGTCAAATCTCCGCTGGCAGCTGCAAGCACTCGGATCGAAAATTGACAGTAAGAAGAACAAGAAGGAAAAGCTAGTCACTCGGGCTACTGGCAGGAGTAGTTTTTTCTCCCAACCCGTCCTATCCCAAATTTTTTTTAAAATGAATAGAGCAGGATTTGTCCACAATCATCGTGAAAAACCCAGTGCGCCAAAGAAGACCAAAAGGATGAGCAATAAAAATCCGAAACTGCCAAAGTTGTAAGCCGGAAGTATTCTGAGTCCCAATTTTCGGTCAAAATATTTAGGCAATTTCGCTGTATCGCGTAAGGATAAGTTTTTCTGGAGTGAAGTTCTTCGATCTGACTTACTGAAAAGGAAGAAAATTTCCAGTCTTTACCGGATTTCTCCTAAAAAATATTCCGGGAAGAATTTTTTATAAATAGAAAATATGCTCCTCTTGGCAGTAGTGTCAATATAGTTTGCTTCGTTTTGGGAATTGAAACTTGTCCGAATAACATCACCCTTTGGCCCTCAAAGTTTGCTTCAATTGCACCGCAAGTGTTTTGGGTATTTACGTCTCGATGATTTTTGCTTGTCTAGCGACGGGCTGCCTTTTCTCGGGGAAATAGTGACCTTCTTCCAATTTAAAAAAAAGTCAAGGTAGTATCGATAAGCGTGAGCTAAGGTCGCAGTAGCACCGTCATCATTGAAGCTGTTGGTTGGTCTGTAATCTAGCCTGACCCAATTGAATCAACACTTAGAAGTAGAAATAGAGAAAAATAGAAAAGAGTACGTGCTTAAGCATAGGAGTTGATTTTTTTCGCAAGTTAGAAAAAAAGGCTAGGCCAAAAGTGACGGGCTTAGTCCGCTAGAAGGTATTCGGTCAATTTCTTACCATTGATTGGTTCGGATCAGGATTGGACCTTCGGAATTGGTAGTGTAATCTGTTAGGGCCTGAGCTTTTCCCACGGCCATCGTAGTCAAAAGATTGCCCACTGAAATCATAGAGATAGCAAAAATTTTGAATTAGATCATAACTTACAGAACTTTTTCTGTTCGACCCAAAATTGAAAATTTGATAAATTAAACCCTTCTGCTGATGCACGGTTTCGAAAAGGTACAGACCTCAGAGTCTCCAGTAACAGCCCCCTTGGGTAAACCTGTCGCGAGATTAACACAATAGTCTGACTGTCTGACTTGGGGATTATAGAAATCATTGTCGCGATCGTTTTTGACTATTGATTTCTGTAAATCACTTCTCCTTTGAAATTGGATTCGCACGATCTCGCCATTGGTGAAACTCCAACAGCTGGTTCTTGCAAGATTTCGAATCGTTTGGTGAAAATGCAGTTTTTTGCTTAAATCCGGCACCAGACCATGGAATCCCTGATTGTTTGGTTTGAAGTTTCTCCTCGTCTGTTAAATAAATAGAGTTCGCCATTTTCGGTTAAAGGCAACCATCATTCTCCCTTTTCCTGGAACTCCTGTCACACACGCGCACGGACCCCGAGACTTTGATTTCAAAGAGTTTTGGATCCCAGCCTTCAAGGATAATTCCCACTTTTATCACCAGAGGTATAAATCTCCAGGCAGTAGTAGCAAGGAAATACTGATAGTCTTTGGCATTACTGTAAATCCCCACAAATTCAATGTTGAATTGGAGCCCCGTTGATCGAGAATTGGATAAGCTGCAGAGAAAACTCCAATCGATCTATGCCGTAGATTTTTTCGATGTAGCGATTAGTAATTGAAGCTTCCCGTCTTTTTTGTTAATAATCAATCAATAAAGGCGTCTGAGATTAACTGGTCCTGATAATTGAACCGAATAACCTCCTCACCTGCAGCATTGATCAGATGGACGCACATGTTGCTCATCCTGGACCCAGCGATAATCGTATGTGTTAAATCCTAATAGTTGGTGATTCTTTTGGGCGTAGGTTCGCGATTTTCAAAAAGTGGTAGAATTGCTAGGGTTGAAGGCTGATTGCTTCGGTAGTTTTTACTTCTGGTTCGACTTCCACCATCGTACTATTCAGGCTTAGGTTGCTAATTGCTTCCCTTGAATCTGAAATTGATTCGAAATCAAATAAAGCTTGAATGGACCTGAAAGCTGCAGCATGCTTCTGAAGAAGAGCCTCCCAGATGGATTTGTTTTGCTGTGGCAATATCCCAAAAGTCCATTCACACTTAATTAATTTTCAAAATCCTGCAGTTGAAAGAATGATTTCAGAAGCTACTGTGGATTAGAAAGAAAGTCCCAGGTTTCACCCTTTTCCGGATGGCATCCAAGGTGATTTTTCATCGCTTGTTTGAGAATTTGGTAAGATCAGGATTCAATGTGGTTGATGAAAGTTTTTGAGAAATCCCTTGGAAACTTCCCTTCAAAAGGTGGGCCAGGAAATGTCTTCTCAGAGATATAGATGATGGGCACATTTATCTTGGTAATAGTCCTTTGTGCTTTCAGGTTTATTCTAACGATTAAATCAGAAATTATTGACAAGAATTCTACCGCAGTGGTTTGTTCCGGGCTAGTAAGACTTTATTTGGTAATGTCCTATACGCTATAGTCGTCGATTCCTAGGGAGGTAGAGTTCCCGAATGAATCGAAAATACCTCTGTCAACGCAATTCCGCTGGATCTCGCCGCTCAGCGTAAGATCTACCTGTAAATGTGCTCGTTCGACCAATTTCTTTGTGTTTTCAAAAGATATGTGCCCGTCCAGATTGATCTGGGTCACGGTTCCTGAGTTTCATTGGGAATTAGGCCTAAAACATAGCTGCAAGATTTGCCCTGGAATTAGGGTGTAAACGTGATTGCTTTCCCCATAAGACAGCGGCCGCTAAATTGGACTCCTTCTTCTTTCAATAGTCCAGTTCTAAAGCAAACAGCCTCCTTGAAATCATTTCGAGCGTACCTAATAAGTTGACCTCGATTAGTAGTGATTTCTTTGCGCGGTTGCGATGGCTACGAAAGTTAAGAGCTTACCCCATGGAAGAATTCGCCGAGGGAAAAATGACGGCGCTAACCCATAGAGCTTCCAATATTCCCATTGGAATAAAAGCGAATAGCCCTCTTCGATCAAGAAAGAGGAAGCTTGAAACTACGGTGGACCTTCCCATGCGGCAATGCTCCATTGTTCGCTTTATTGGTAGGATCGAAGTTATCTCATATAGCCTCAATGTCAGAATAGTTTGAGTTTGGAATTTGGCCCAGTTGGAATCCGCTTCCTTGATTTCCGCTCCAACCACATCGGGGAGGACGTTCTTCGGAGAGGGTCCCGTTGTGAATTAATAATTCGAAAGTTTCTGATCCCGTAGGAATGTAAACTCTATCGTGGTTTTCTTTTCCCTGAAAGGCAGTTAAGTTTATCTCCTGCTTCCATCCATCAAACTATCTAATTCGGTAGCTGACTATTTAATTTTTCAAAAGGCGGGAAAGGCTTCAAAAATTTCCCAAACTGGAGGGTCTTGGATAAGTGTATTCCCGGTGTTTCCTTTTGTTTTTGGGTTTTTTTTTTTCTTTTTTCCCCCCCAAAAAAAAAACCACAACCGAAAACAAACCCGATGTCAACTCATCAGCTCAAGGTTTGAAAGTTTTTTACCGGAAAAGTAAAGTCTCGGTAAATCCAGTATGCTGATGCAGCTGCAAGAATAAAAACAATAAAAATTGACTAAGCTTTTTTCCAGAATTTTTCACAGAGGAGGAATAATTCAGGTTTGTTGGATAAAAATACAACAAATCAGACCTAGGGATGAAGCCTGGAAAGCCAGAATAAACATCAAGGTCTGATTTTATAAAAGTTTGAAACTTACTTACCAAGTTTGTCAGTACGCTCATTAACTCGGTCTTTCACATGTCCTCTGGAAGTCTCCAGAAGGGCTTTTTTCTTTCGGCGTTTTAGAGTGAAGGTTCTATGCACTTTTCTCAACCCCGGTGTTTGTACCAGAAGATAACCGGAACTCAGGTAGCAGTCATTCGATTCCGTATTCTCCGTCAAAGTTTTTGAATACAAACAGGAATACACGGACGCTGATTTTTAAGAATAGCTTCTACCATGTTGTGCAGTCACCAGACCGTGTGCATACCAAGCAGATGTCCCCATCAAATTTCACTAAATTCACCACCCCAAATTTGGTTCGCTCAATGAATTGCATCTAACTTTTCTTTGGATTACCGAATTCAGTAACTGGGAAACGCTGCTTACGGTCGTAATATCTAGGAGCGGGTACCGATGGTGACGCCATGTCCCCCATGATAGGATTGCTTGTGGATTTCTTTTGGCGATATATTTAATTCTTCAGCAAAATGCTTGTATCGAGCAGTGTCTAGAGATGCCAGCCAAACCACATCACCTTATTTCTATCAAATCCCGAAGTAAGAGTGAGCTTGATAAGTCATTACAGTCCAGTGGTTGGATACGACAAGATGATCGCATTTGGAGAATGCTTTACCGATAAAAAAAAAAAAAAAGCATTTCAGTGACAGACTTCAACGATGCGCGTGCGTGGGTCCTCGATCAGTCATGCACGGTCAATTCCTGGCTTCCTTGGAAGACCTGAAGTAGATACTACTACATCCGAATGTTGCTGTTTTGGAGTAATCGTTTGTGCTGCCAACCAGTTCTGCTGTCGTATTGATTGATCCGGAGCTTTTCTGGAAATATCCAAAGGCTTTGGCCCTCGGCGATTCCTCTTTGAATGTCGATAAGGACAATTTCCTCACGATTTCAACGTAAGCTAAGACATCGCAACAGGTCTGCGCCTACGTTGCACAGCATCTACTGACGGTTACTTTGCTCATGATTTTGTATCTAATTTTAATTGAATAATTTCGTGCTAAAAAGCGAGGCTAAGTTATTTAACAATGCCTAGGAATAGAACTACACGCGAGAATAACTTGGGCTGTGAGGGCTCCCTTAAATTATCTAAAAAGAAACCTGTGGGGATAGTGGATTCGGTTTATTCAAACCATTTGACGAACGGCTGAAAATCCAAAGTGACTCCGATTAGGATTAACAAGTCCGCTTGATGTTATCATTATAGTTTCCGAAAGTTGAGGTCATCATTTTTTTGCTTTGATTTTTGGGATTACTTTCAAAAACTTCCTGAATAGGCAAAGTGAGGGATGACATCAACTCTGCCTCCTCAGACGTGATAATCGGCGGTATAGTTTCTTTTGGCATTTTCCAACAAGGGGAGTTTTCCCCAAATGCTTCCCCTTTTTTTGATTTGGAGGATCGTTTCAAAATTAATCTTTGATATCAATGGTCAGGCAGACGTCCCCTTTTTTCACAGATAAAGTGCCTGCTTGGGTCTTTACTAAAAAAAACCACTTCGTCTCTCAAACAGACTTCCTCTTGGTGCATGGCGGGAAGGAATCTTTGCCATTTCTTTATTTCTCAATAACGCTTCGAAAAACTTGGTTCCAAGGCCCAAAAAGTCAAACATTTGGTTGGTCTTTTTCGGAGTAGGTTTTTGGAAACGAAAGTGGATTCAACATATGGATTAGTTTTTGTTGTGAGGTACAAGTTACGTTTTTCCGTGTTGGCAGGCGCGGTCTTCGCCCATGCAGCGATTCGGTAACCATCACCCATGGTTGCACATATTTTTTGATCGGAGACTAGGACTTTGCTCTCTGTTTTTTCAACAATGGACTTTCAAATCTATTAACAAAGTCGAGATTTTCTTCGTGCTTTTCCTTCCTAGTGGGAGTAAATCGATCACCAAGCTTTCCCAGTCCGGATAGCTCCAGTGGATAGCTAGTTGCTCGAGGTCAAGCATGCTTTTCCTTTCTTCTGGTCAGTGGTACGGGCTTATCTAATTTCACGATGTCAAAGCTAACTCGGTAGTGAATTGATGTCCTGCTCCGAGAGCTGATCGAATTAATTTTACTCGAAAAACAGTGGGCAAGGAAGATTTTTTCTCGGTCTAGCGTTTACAGACTATATGCTGCGGCATCAAACGAGCTTTCCCGCCTCCGCCGGTGAGCAGTAGCCTCATAAATGTCCTGAGGCCCTGGTTCGAGTTAACAACATCAAGATCTGCAGCCAAAAATAAATGATACTCACCGTGCTTGCATTTGGCATCAAAGCTTGTAAATCGATGGATTTGAACCCCATCTTTTCGGTAATTTGGGACGAAGAGCCATTGGGCTCAGGAGGACTTGTATAGAAGCCTTTCCAGTGTTCGTCAGGTCTAACCTAGACTTGGTTTGTAAATTAGATTGAGCGATCTTGGTGCAAAGTCATAACGTGCAGGTAAACAACCTTGAAGATGTCTAGAGTTAGTTTGTCTTTTGTAGTCCAGGCTTGCATTACTGCTTGTCTTCGGTCCGGTACGCCAAGGGTCAAGCGTCATTTTTTTTGCGGAGAGATGCGGCCAAGGTTCTTCTTGGAAAAAGGCAATAGTGGACGAATCGAATGCTGCTCCCTCTTCGATCAGGCTGATTGCCATAAAGGTCCTTCGATACCCGTTAACCACGGAGAAGATTTGAGGGAAAATAGTCAACTCGAGTCTGGTCGGTCTGGTGATGTGGCTAAAAGAATCCCTTCCAAATGTCGAGTAAGGACCGGCATTTCTTCCAAACATCTGTATCGAAAGTTCCTGGTCAGCCTTTGCGTAGAGATTCCAAATTCCCACGGATAAGCCTTATTGCATCTGTATGCTTAAATGTGGATGATAGCTTTGCCTTCTGAATTTGCCATTTGGATGGACAAATGCTCGTCTTCGTCACCTCTCTTGGACCGGCGAGCTTAAAAGTTCATGTGGAGCTAAAGCTTCAAAAGGAATCGAGGCTGAAAGCCAAGGAGTGTCTCCCAAACGAGATACCTGTCTAAGACCCCCCACTGCACGGCTTCGCAGTAGGTTTTGGAAGAGTTTAACAAAGTATTTTACATCTTCCAAATGATGCTGGATAAAAGCGTTTTAACCATTGATCAAAAATATATCATTTTTCCTGCTAAATTTTGCCCACATTCCTATCACATGACTCGAAAGCTTCTATTCACCCTTCTATTTTTTCATCGGGCCTATTTGCCATCTGTTTCGATAGCAATATGGTCGGGTTCTTCGACTTTGGAAATTCATGGCAGGCCGAAGTGAAAAACTTAAGGTGGCAAACGGTTTTCGAAAGACTCATCGGCTCTGTTCAGATGAAAAACCAAATTTCTTGATTTACTGTGATTCTGCTCATTTTTTTAGGGAAGAAATCGTGCTAGGCTTTTTGGCAAATGTAGCGGATTGAAATACCGAAGATCTGTGAAGACGAGAAAGTGCCCTACGCCAGAGTATGATGGAAAATACAAAAATGGCAAAAACTTAGGAAATCGGGTAGTTTTTCTCAAATGATTCACAACTTTATACTGAATCCTCGATTATGATGATTAGGGAATATTGCCGTATTACTACAACTCTGTAAAGTCGTCGATTCAGTAAATGTACTTACTAGTGAAAAGGCAAGGTACGAAGTGAATTTGGAACGGATCACTTTTAGGATGAGGTAGTCTTGGTCAATCCCGACTACACAGTGAAGACTAGCTATTTGGTTTAATCTCACTGTTCCTAAGACAGCGGAAGACCTAAGGGCTACAAACTTACTCTCAAAGGACCCGGAACAAGCTGATTGCTCAAATGGCAGTTTTTATAACACCCCACTCAAAACAGTTTCGTTTTCGGTTGGGAATAGTCGGAACAGAGACCAGCAAATCAAGGGGGAAACAGCTTTCCTATGATGAATACGGCCTATTACAAAGGCGAAGATCAAGTAAGTGTTTTTAATAAAGAGCGGCAAGTAGAGGTTTTGGGGATGTTGGAGAGTATTGGAGAGCGAAAATACAGCCTTGTTCATGCAATGCTTGGTCAGAAGGTAATTTTGGAAAAGGATACAGACTTTATATGACTGGCAGATTCCCGTGATTTCTCAAGACAATGAAATTGGAATCCAGTGAAATTTCCTTTTTGGCTTTTCCGTGCCATCAAAAATTTTTGAATAAGGATGTGTCTGGGGGTGGCCAAGACTCTTTGTTACAACTATTTCTGACTCATCGATTCGAATGTTTCAAGACCCT
>Ga0163217_1051022_pt1 | contig 19478 bp, 15 predicted proteins | sample SynspAceP_FD_185933 | JGI IMG/M metagenome (GOLD analysis project Ga0163217, IMG submission 185933) | Saline lake microbial communities from Ace Lake in Antarctica - Synechococcus sp. Ace-P (PacBio error correction) | ecosystem: Environmental > Aquatic > Non-marine Saline and Alkaline > Saline ...
CCCCGAAACTTTTTCTTTGGAAATTCTCAAATTGTAATACATTAATATTGGATTTTCAATCCTTGCGTGTTTGGTATATACCCCTTCAATTTTTTTAAAATTCAAGTAATAACGATTTTTTTGTTTTTTCCCACATTCAAATTGGAAAATTGCCCTCCCCCAAAACGAAATTTACAAAACATTTAATTTGGAAAGAATAGAATTTGCCATCCAAGTTTTTTTTGGGGACCCCCAACTGACCATTCCCCCTAAATGAACCCCATCTGTCCCCTTCCCTAATCCCTTTTTAGATTAAAAAGGAAACTGTGGTTAGTACAAATTTAAGTTTCCCCCGTTTTCCTTTGTAAAAAAATTTAATTAATAATCCCCCGTCCCTAGGTAGGAGGTCGAAATAAGGGTAAAACTTGGAAATTACCATCCCCGCAAATCCAATTACTGGGGCCTAAAACCGTCCCAAATCTGTCCCTCCCGCAAGAAACAATCTAACCTGGTGGAAATTTTTGGTGCATCGGCTTTGGCTGTTTTTAGCAAGGCCCCCTTCAATTCCTCACCAGGAACTTGTCCATGATACTTGCCCCTGAAAATCAGTAAAAAAATCCTTACTTGCATTTTTCCTCGGCATCAATGTTGTCAATAGGTAAATAGTCCCCCTACAGAACCATTTCCCGCCCCTCCCTTTTTTTAAATCCCTCCTTTTGGTAGTGATCAGCAAATCCCAACACCCCCAATTTGGAAGGCCCTCTTGAAAAACCATTTAGTGGGCGAAATTGCAGCCCTTGACCTTTTCCCAAAAACAGTCCATAGTTTTCGATAATCATCTGGGGCTTAAAGGATTTTAACCAAATACCCATCCCACTATCGGCTCCTCCCCCACTGAACCAGCACCCACCTTCTTTTTGAGTTGGTTTATCCATTGGGAATACCATGAATTCACCAATTACAAAAGGAGATCTGTTAACCCGCCTTGATACCTTGGTAGCCCCTCCTTAAATGTGAATTTTTAGAAGGGTTTCCACCTGGACCCCCGCCTATTTGTTCCCCTTTCACTAACCAACCAGCAAACCCGGCCCCTCTAAAGAAGTTTTGCAAACGTTGGGTCTTCACGAAAGCAAGTACTAAAAAGATTCACTCCTATAACCTGGAAGTTACTGGAAATAACCCAAAAGTTGCTTTTGCTTTGCCTTAATACCAGAAAGCGGTAACAACCACTTCTGAAAAGCTCAAAATTCCCCGGAACCTCAGCCAAGCCGTAATACAATTAATTTGAGTTAAGATTCCCGACGGGTAAAAAAATTCCTGTGTGTCGCTAATCCACAATCACGCAAAAACACTAGCAACTGAGGCCTAAGGGCTTTACCAGAAAAATCTGTGGTACTCACGTCTATATTAGTTAGTGGTACCTGTCTTTATTCCCTTTTTATCCCAGGATTGGGTACTTCCTGGCATAGGGCCCCAGCCCGTCTTAACTCTTTGGCAGTCCCACGACCTCCCCCTTCAGAAACTTTTTTGTCTGAGCTTTTGCGATAGTAGTTGAGACCCATCATTTAGCACAAAGAGCAAAAGCAATTTGATAGAACTTTTTTTTTTCTCATAGTTTTTAAAATTTAATGGTGAAAAATTAATTCGAAAATTTTTAGTTTCTCCTTGATTTTCCCAAAGGATCTGCCCTCGGGAATCACCTCAAAACTGTGTTTAAAGACTTTATCTCATAAAATTTGGATAAAGTTTAAAATAATAAAAAAGTTTTAATGGCCTGATAATCATTTTATCTCAAAGGAGAATAAATTTGTTTAAGAATCAAAAATAATTCAAAACATTACTTTGGTTCAAATTTAAAAAATTTTTCAGATTTTCTAAATAAAAAGAAGATTTTCCGCTTATTTTTTTTTTCAACTAAAATAGAGATTTTCTTTTGCAAAAACATTTTTTTTATTAAAGGGTAAAAATTAGAACCCGATTTTATTATTTTAAAAATAGAAAATCGTACATTTAAAAAAATTTTTAACATAAGAATGCCTGTAAATCCAAAATTTAAATAGCAACCAATATTCCAAAAGTTTAAATCTTATTTTTTTTTGTTTATCTGGAACCCTACACAAAATTCAAAATTATAATTTTAAAAATTAGGCCTTAGAAAAAAGAAAAAAAAATCATCACTCTGAAGTTTAAAAAAACTAACAGTAAGCATCCTTAAACAAAAAAGCCATCCCAACCAAGTTGGGAAATGGCCTTTAAAATTAGTAAAATTCAGCTAGCTATCTAAGGAAAAAAGGTAACTTTCCCCTCTGTATTTCACCAAAGGCCAAGACCTCATCGTCCAACCAAAAAAGCTCCTAACTTATCAGCTGCATATCTTTGATTTTGTCAAAAATAAGCCCCTTTTCCTTTTTAACATCGGTTGTGATAGCGTTTTTGCCCTGAAAACTTCGAAATCTTTTGGTTCTTTATTGGATTGCTTTTCCTGGCTTCAATCATTGAAAGTGAACGCTGTAGCTTTAACGCCTCGGATCTTTGGCCCCCCCCCCTTTAGATAAACCTTCTTTGTTTGTTTACCGCTGCAGATGAATCCCTAATCCAAGAACCTTTTAATCCCGTTGGCCTTCCTTCCGATCATTTGTTCTGATACAGTATTTGCTGTCGGATAATGTGAAATTCAATGCAAGGTCCTCCACCATCACACACGCGCTTTTTTTCGAATTTTGAAAACCTTTCTTGATAAAGTTTTTCAGCAATGAATTTTCCATGAACCCGCGCCAATGAAGTTCTAATAATGATTCAATAACCTTGTGTTCGTCAAACCAGCCCTTTCTCTCGCAACCCTTTCGTTTTTTGTAAAACATCTAATCTAGAGGAGTAGAATTTCAGATTGGAATAAACCTCTTTTTTCTGCTTTCAGTCTGCCCCACTCGTACCCAGAGTAAGCCATCTCCCTTAAATCTCCACCTTTTTTAGATTCCTTTTGATAAATACTTTACGAAGTTACATTTAACGAAATTCCTTAATTTTCTTTTTCTTGCCCAGCAGCCAATCTTCTTTTTCAATGTCTTTTTTTAGCATTGTTTTCAAGACCATCTGCTTACGAAATTGACGTTTCAATACTTGGTCATTGGTCCCTGCAACGTTGGCTTTGAAAAAACCAACAGCACGGAAAATTCAAAAATTTTATTTTTCCCAGTAAATGCATGGAGAGGTTCCCGGTTTTTTCGATCGGTATTTTATCAAAGGAAATTGATTTGTTCAGGGAAAAAATCTTGGGAATATTTTCCCAAGCTTTCCATATTACATAGTTACCCCCTTTTTTCGACTTTAATAATTTTCCCATTCTTCTTCCAGCTTCATCAAGAAACCTCAGTAAGTGTTTTCCTAGAAATACAGAATGATTGCAGGTGGAGCTTCCGGGTTCCGCACCAAGTCCTAAAATCCATTACCAAGCAAGAAAGCAATACTTTTGCCTCGAAAAGCAAAATCTTGCATTTGTCATAAACCAGCTTTGATCGTCCGCTACGAAGAAGGTAAGAACTGGAAGGGTTTCTCTCTTGCAAGAATTGCTTGGTTGGAAAAAATAGTTGCCAACGTTGTAATCAGTTAATCAATTGACCCAGTTATTGGTTGTTTTTCCGCTTTCCGTTTACCCTGCGAATGGCTTTTTCTCATGAAGTTTAAGAACTTTTCAAGTCAATTGGCTTCTCAGCCGCTTTTTCCCCATCACATCCATCAAAAGTTGGTTGTGAATCGGTGCTTATTGGGATTTCTTCGTAAACTGGAGCCTACCCTTCAAACTGAAACCTGGGAGCTCCCACCTTCCGTTGTGGACCCGAGTTCATCAAACCGGAATACAAGCTTAAAATGTCTTTACGTACCTTTCGAATTCCACCCATAAACGTCCCTTCACTCGAGAAAGGGATGGAACCGAAAGTTTAAATTGATCAATAACAATTCTGCCCACCGTTGCTGGACTGGTAGGCCGAAATTACATTTTCTTCCTGCCATAACCAAGTCCGGACGTGCAGAAAAAAGTGCCCCTTTTATCCACCACCGAAGTACTCTTGCTCTAACCCAAAGGGAAGTTTTTGAACTTTTTTCTTTACATTTTCGTCAAAAAGCCTGACAAATCCTGTTTAATTCGCCGCACTCCGTTTTGATTACTTCGATGATTTTTAGAAGTGGGGTTTTTAAATCAGTGCTTTCGCCCCCGTTATAGAAACAAAGATTGTCCCGGATACACAGGGTAATTTTCCAAAATGAAAATCGGGAGAGGTTTCGATCCCCAAGCGGTATAACCCTCTAGCTTTCGAAAGTTTGATCCTAATTCACCATTTTTGAAAAAAGAAGAAGCATCTTGCCTCTTGCTGAACTCTAATGCGGTTAACCTCTAAACTTTCCTCCTAAGCCCAGCCATATGCTCAAAATGAATCATGCCCCCTTCTCAGCTTGGTGGAAAACCCTGTCAAAGGCCCTTGGAAAACCAGGTGCTGGTAATGGGTAAACTCCTTTAGAAAATAGTGCCCAATGTTTTTTAACCTTGCAGAGGCTTACTTCCTCAGCTGCTGATGCCCATCGATTTCGTTTCCCTTAGCGATTTTGGCCCTCCAAATTACCTTTTTTAATAAACAGACGGCGCAAAGGATTTTCCCCTTTTTCCAAAGTCTGCCCGCTGGATCCGAATACAATTGGTAACCGAAATAAATCCTTGAAATTTTTTGTTTTGGAGGAAAGCAGTGAACAGTTTTTTTCGCTGTCTTGCCTTTTGCACCAATGGATAAGTGCTTTTGTTGTCCTAAGTTGTTTTTGCCCATTTTCCTACAATGTGTGGTTAAAATTATAATCTTACAAAAAAATAGAAAATACCTCGTCCCCCTTCTAAAAGCCCTTTTAGCAAAAATTGATGGTTGGATTTTTTTATAAAAAATTACAACAATTTTTTTCAAAAAAAACTCCCTTTTCAAGCCCAAAAAATTAACCCCCAATTGCTCAATAAAGTAAAACAGATTTTCGGAACCCTCAAATTGGGAGAATTCGAAAACAAGCCCAAGTTTTTAATTACCTTTTGTAATCTCCAAGAACATTACCTCCGATTTTGAGAAAAAAAGTTAAGCCTTTTTTTATCTTAGTGGTAAAACTCAATTTTCTCCGAAACCGTCTACCGATTCAGCAGACAAATTCGAGACAAGGGATTTACCTGACAGTCCCCCCGATTTCCAAGAAAATCCTGAAATTTTCCATGTATTAACAACCTGCCTCTTGTCCAACTGAGAAAACGCGGGAACCAAAAAGTGTTAAAAAGATCGTCAAAAAGAAAGCGAAAAAGGATCTCCGCCAAACTTCCCCTATGTGAACCAATTAATACGGTTGCCCTTAAAATGCCGCAGCCAAAAGCCTCAGGAACATTCTCGCCCGAGATTGAAAGGAAGTTTAGGATTGCAGTCCCCCCCTTAGGAGCACCGAGAAAATTTAAGATTGATTGAGTTGTTGTGATTGATTTTTTTTTGCCAAAAGGTCAATGGAGAACGAAACCCCCTAGCCATCTGAAGGATTCAAGAACTACTAATATTATAATAATGCGGGTAATTCGATCAATTGACGGTAAAAACGCGGACTTTTTTTTTGAAAAGTTCCAAAGATGGCTGCAACTTAAATTGGCCTTGTTGCCTTTTCTGTTACGATCCCCCGCTTGGCCCCAGAAAAGGCCAAAAAAGCCCGAAAGCCCCAAAATTACCAATGAATTCAGTTTTTTAGAATCAAGCAAACGAAGAGATTTCGCCGCCCAAAACCGATGTCCAAAGAAATCGGTGCTCACCGCGTAAACATCGGAGACCTTTTCGGAAAATCGTCGAACGGAAAAAACGAAATGAAACGCTTTTTTGCTGATTTTAGTCTTTGCAAATCCCGATGAGGTTAAAGAAAGGAAAATGCAATTCGCTTTCGAATTTTCCATCCATTGCAGCCAAACCTGGCTTGACAAATGATAAATTCATCTCATTTGTTTTTTGCTACTTTCCAAAACGTTTGTGCCGCATTTTTTCAAATGTTTCCAATTCAATCCAGGCCTCCGAATTAACTATCTCCGTAATATGGGCAGAAACGCCTACCCTCGCCGAAACTTTATGAAGAATCGGGTATTTCAAGATTAAAACCTTGATGGCCACCATGCCTGGGTTTAATCGGTTTGTAGATGTCATTCCGGTAAGGCTTTCCCGGGCGAGACGGGATGAGCCTATTTTTTAGAAACCTTATAAAGTTCTGAAACGAAAACCTCCGAATATTTCCTTTACCTCCCATGTCATTCCACCTTTATTCCTGAGCCGAGCAAAATAACCCGAGCAAGCGGAGATGGAAAGGAGGTTAATTCAATAAAAAAGCGGCAAACCGAACGGTTCCCCCCAAGAATGCCTTCCGGACTTTTTTTCTTTGAGAAAAAGCGGAGAAAATTCTACAAACCGAAAAAAATCTAGGAAAGACCTTTTACCGTTTCTTTTTGAAGAAGGATTGGTTGGAAAATGGGAAAAATCCATGGTTTTTTTTAACTTGAAAAACTACATTCTTCGAAAGTTGCGGTCAAAATAATGAATCGATGCTAATCAAAATGAACTTCAAACCCCTTAACCTTAGATCAAAACTCAAAAAACGAAAACAAGGAAAAATGTAAGAGGCCCCCTTTGGAGCCGGATTTCGTTAAATTCGAAAAACACCTAAGGAGAAAATCAGAAATATTAAAAATTTTAGTGGTGTCGAAAAATTAGATTTTACGTTGCCAATACGCTTAGAAGTTTTGACAGGGATAGTTCCCGAATCAAATACCAAAGGCCAATTAAGAAGCTTTAGATTTCCAAAGTTTTTAAGATTGACATTCAATTAAAATCCATTGAACGTGAAAGCAGACCAGAAAAAGGTTTCGATTCGATTTGTTAAATTAAAATGAGTCCTAAAAAAGGTGAAAAAAGCACTAAAGGGTTGCGCGATTTGATGGGAAATTCAAAAATAATCATCGGACCTTGGGCAAAATTTTTTCTTTCGTCCCAGGAGAAAGCATATTAAAAGAATTGTCCGAATTCTTTTTTCCCTCCCCCTAACCTTCCCAAACTAAGCCTATTTTTCCTAAATTCAACTTCCAGCCAAAATCCTATTTTTTCGTGAGCCAAAAACATATCCCCCCTTTTAAATCAAGACGGAAGCCTTTGGTTGGCTTTTGAATTTGAAACACAAATCCAAGCACGCCAAAATCGCTTTTTGAAAAAAGCCCCCTGTCATGAAATTGGAAAACCCTACAGCGGTAGCATTACTGAGTTTTTGCAGGAATGTCACGAAAAATACTAACGGGAATTCATTTTCGAATCTTTGGCGAAAATTGGCTTGGTTTTATCCGGGAATGGGCCCCCTCCGGCCTTTGCAAACCAACTCCTATTTTCCATTGGAGGAAACTTTTCAATGCTGGAAATCTCGCTTCCACCATGCGAAAGAAATCCTCGAGGGGGATTGGGAAGATTTTTTTTCTTGCCATACATCGAATGAAATATAAAGAAAACGCTTTCACGCATCAGAGTAAAGGTAAAAGTTTCGGGTTTTGGAAAAATCAGCCAAATTCCACTTTAAGATTTTCGCGATTCCCGCATACATCAACTCGGGTTTGGATTCCCAGGAATTCCGGAAATCATGAAATTTTTTCCGCTTGGCAACCTTTTTGGTTTCCGGATGAAATAATAAATTGGACGGAATCCAACTTCCCCCCAAAATCCAAATTCTTACAAAACCGCCTTAAATCTAACGAAATGTCATATCGGAAATGGCTTTTTCAGGAGGAAAGCCCACGGGGTTGGGGAAACTTACGCGATTTCGAACAACTTTACCTTTAACTCGAAATCAAAGCTTGCCCGGAAATTATTACCTACTATACAAAATGATCGGCCCGTGAAATGGAGCATCCCTAAATTACGGTTTCCCATGTTGGCTATCCACGTTATCCAATATTTCTTCGCACCGACCCCATCGCCGCGGGCCTTCGGCCACGCCTGAGGAACTTCCAAATCCTTGATCAAAAATTCCGCACATAGAAATGGGGATCGCTGGGTGATTTATTGGACCCCATTGGCATTTCCGCATGCGGTAAGAAAAATGGTGAATGAGGGACCTAGAATTTGACGGGAAAAAGTGATTTCATTCAATTATTTTCTCCTGGTGAAAAAAGGCTATCGAAGGTGGGATTCAAAAGCCCTTTTTTGAACCTTACGGCAAATTTCAAGTGCAAACAATTCCTTCCTTTTCCAATATCCGCCTATTGGTTGGCAGGAGTTTTTTTTCATTTTTGATTGGAATTCCCCCGTAATTTGTTGGATTGGAAGGTTTCACCTCTATGATAATAAAACAATCATCACGGCCTCCAATTTTCTTCTGGAGATGCCAGCCTTCTGTTACTTTGATGAGGGAGGTAGATGAGCGGATGCGGGTACTATACTTTGCAGCTCGCCAATACGTTTTGATTTCCCATCGGCTGTGATCCTAATGCAATTTTCCATCGCCAGAAGAAGTCAGTGGCAAAATTGCCCGGGGCTTTGTCCGTAAAAGGTCCAAAGTGATTGGAGGGAATTTGGAAATTTGTTGACCGGACTGGCGATTGGAATTTCCCTGACCTTCTGGATTTAAAACCCTTCAAACATTAAGCCAGGATGAACATGGGAAAACCCCCTTTTTTTGAGCATCTGCATGAACTGACCAAACCGTCCCCTAAAAAAACGAAAAATCCATCGCCTACGCCGAAAGAGCTGATTCAGGCCTTTTGGGTTGGCGTTTTTTTTTTTGGGGGGGGGGAAACAAATAAAAAGTTTTTTTTTTTTTTTTTTTCCCCCCATTGCCTCTGCTAATGGATAAGGAAGGATGTTTATTTTCAATAAATGGTCACGTCTTGGGCAGCAAAGCTTTGGTCCGTGGATTCGCGGAAATGGGCCAACTAGCATTAAAATGATTTCGATGAATTACCCTCCAACGCTCGGTGGAAGAGGGGTATTTTTGAATTTTAAAATTGGAAACGAATTTTGGGGCATCCCGGAATGGGGTTTAGATTTTCCAGAGAATTGGGCCCAACGATGTGAGCCCTAATCAGCAAATGCGGAAAGAAAAAGGCCAAAATGGCCTTTGTCCGAGAACCTTACTCCCGCTATCAACCAAACTTTGAATTGCCTGGGATAGAAGCAAATGATCCAATTTTGGGCTTACGCGACTATAAACCTACTAGCGGCCCCAATTCACCCGCTAAACACAGCTCTATTTAGAATCCCGACACAGAAAATCCCCCTCGCCTACGAACGTGGAAAGCAATTGATCCTTTGGTCTTTTCTTCCATCCCCACGGAGTTATTTTTTTTGGCTTTTTCCCAATCCTTTTTCCCTAAGGCAGGAAAATTAACCAGATTATGCCCCCCCCGAGACTCCCCTTGATGAAAAAAGCGTTTTCGGGGGAAATTTGGAGCGAATTTTTTGGATTCAAGAAGGTGATGCTACTCTCCGGACCCGCTGATAATCAAGTCCAGTTTATAATATCCCCCCCAAAATTAGGGGTGGGGTGATGGGCTTAAGCAAAGAAAATAAATAGAAAAATTTTTGGATATTTTGCTTTAACCTAAATCTAATAAAGTACAAAACACGTTTTCAAAAAATTATTGGTTTATTTTTTTATGTAAAGCCAGGAATATTTCAAATTTTTATTAAAATATAGAAATTTATTGAAAAAAAGCAAAGAAATATTTCTGGTCTAATTTTTTGCCACCTTTTTCCCTGTTAATCGCGTTTTTGCAATGCGGATGATTTAATCTTTTGATGAAATTGAAAAAATTTAAAAATAGGTTGAGGTAATAATATACAATGCTCCAGGTTTAATTTTTTCAACTTAATTAGAACACAAGGTTCTGAATTCACAAAGGGGTTGGGAAAAAATAGCAATAGAAGGGTTTCCGGAAATTCTATGTCTTTCCGATTATGGTAATGTACACTTCACCAGAGCTAAAAATATTCCGGGAAGAGAAATACCCTATATAATTATAGATTGAGTATTTAATGAAGGAAATAAGAAAGCCAGCCTAGGTGATCGAAAAAAATCCGCAAGCGAATAATACTTCAATTAAATAATTTTCCTTTTAGGAAAATTCTGGGTAAATTAACTACTTTCCCCCATTCTTTTGAAATTCTTGGGACTACCACATTTTGACGAATTCTTCACCAAGAACTGGTTTATTAAAATATACAATTCGATAACCTATAGAAAAAGAACTCTTCCGCACAATCGATTTAAATTTCCAGCCTAGGTATATGGGCCGCCCCCAAGGGCGGGCTTTTCCCACATAATGCATCCCGAAATTTACTGAACAAGCTTTTAGCGGATGTCCAAAAATGCCTCCCCGTTTTGAAGAAAATTTTGTGGAAATCAAGACATTGTTTTTTCCAGATTAACATTTTTTTGGTAAAACCCGCCACTCTCCGCCCGCCAAGCGCCAAAACCGTTTGAATATGGGATCCCATCTAGAATGAAAGTCGTTCCTTAATCCATACTAATTAAGCTTACTATTTTTTTTGGGCTTTTTCCGTTATAATTTCAATTTTATTGGGCCAGCGGAAGGTCTTCTGGATTTTTACGAATACACTTTTCCAGCAATTAAACAGGGTAAAAAATACCGTACACCTCAGCCCAACGACCGATTGGCTAAGCATTTTATGAAGGAATTACTATTGCTTCAACTGCAATGGAAATCCCTTCTACTTGTTTCTCATTTTAAATCGCTAGATTCTAAATCCCTTGGTTTTAATTAGACTTATAGGACTTTAGATTGATTCTGAAATAAATTTTTTCCCCTTTTTGGAGAAGCTTGTCGCCCGATTTTCAAAATACACCAGGGCCTTTTTTTTTAAGAAAAAATTAAGTCCTACCGGAATTTCCGCCCTACTTAGAATTAAGCCTATTTTTAACTTGTCTCCCTTTTGCCTAGCCAATTAAGTCTAATCCCGAAATTTTACATTTGATAATGGTTGAAAAAAATAAAAGAGAGAATGAGTAGCCTTCAATTCAATAAAGGTTTTTTTATTCTTAAAGTCTAAATCAAGGCGTAGGGTTTTGGATCCTTTTAAAAGTATTTCTTGTTTTCCAACTTACTCAAAAAGGAAAAGTCAACAGAACTATGCCTGAACTCAAAACGGTTATTTGAAAAATCACGCCCCAAACGCGGTTGGAAAGTTTCGGTTTAATGGGGTTTTGGCTTCCCTTCCCAAGCCGCATAAGAAAACAAGATGCATTGGAAATCCGGCCCAAGCCTGAAAAAAAGTGAGTTTTTCGAACCTGACCCTTTTACTGAACTTTTTTAGAGTTGGGCTGTTTGGAGAATTTTGGCCCCACCCCTTGTTTCCAATTCATCCCACAGAGCCTTTTTTAACCGTTTTTATAAAACTTTCCATTCTCAAGTGAAGCTTAAGGTTCCGAGCCGTTTCTTCTTTATTGAAGGAATTTTTTTCCCAAAAAATTGAATCTAATTCACGCTTCAGCAAAAAGGCCTTTTACTATCCCTTCTTTTTTCCCGAAAGCAGCCTTTTCAACCAAGACCCAACTCCTGAAAAGTGGCCCACCGTAATATCCCCCAAAATATTCCCCACCGCCAAAGTTGGCTCGGCGAATTGTAGAAAAGGGATAGCGATAGAATTTCGGATAGCAAGTGGCGGACCCTTTTTCCTTGGTAAGAATAATCAAAACGCATCTATTTTCAGGGAAACCGTCTAAATTTCCTGGGTCTTAAGAAGCGGTGGCTTTCCAGTTGGCGATCAATTTCCCATAATAGTTCCAGGCTATCCAGGAATCTCCCCTTTCTTCTTTTTCCTAGAAATAGGCCCTAACTATTGGGTTTTCCAGAAACATCATCCCAAAATCCACAGAACCCATTTTTTCAATTCAATATTTTCGCGCAGTTCGCCCCGTTAACAATGCTTGCAATGCAAAGCTTCCCCTGATGCATAATTCCACTACCTGAAATTCTGGGGTAGAATTCCCGATCGATTTATTGCTTTTAACCACGCAAACAAATCCAGAATCCTGCAAGGCAAACCCTTTTTGAATCTGAAAAATCTTTTTATTGCGGAAGCGATTTTTGTCCATAAAAAACCCTAACGAACCAACTTCGGCACCGGCAAGAGGGTAATTTGTCAAACCCAACGCTCCATCAACTTTGGCCTAGTTTTTTCTTCCCTAGCTCAAGCCCCCTTTTCTGGCCAAGGCTAAAGTTCAAGCCCCTCTAAAGCTTTTTTGTGACAAAAAGCTGAAACCACTTTTCACGATGAAAAAAATCCCCTCCCTTCCCAAGCCATTTCGGGTAGGTAAGCCATCCCAGCTTGTTTCACCCTTCCCTGGAAAAGTTTTCTTCAGTAAACAATCTCCTTTATTAAAATTGCATTCCAATTAAAAAACGAGCCCGTATTGGTTTTTAGGGGGATAATTTGAAGTTCAAAAAAAAGCCGGAAAAACCCCGCCTTTTAAAAGAACTTATTTTTTCTTTCTTTTTTTCTGGAACCCGGCAAAAGCCCCATTCCATGAAATAAGTTTTAACTGGCCGGATTGCATTTTTATTTTCACAAACGAACCGCCTAAATTCCCTGGTCCCCTTGCTTTTGTTCTCAAAAATGAACAGAAATCCAAGACCAAGTGCCCCAATTGTATCGTAATCCAATCGCCTCAATAAAAACCCCTGTAATATCAGTTCACAAATGAAATCGTAAAATAGTAAAATGGGACATTCTTTCGCTCCTGCCTTTCGTCAAACGGTCAACTAAAGTGGTACAACCGTCCCCCTCCGTCTGGCTTTGTCAAACCCATCATCTTTTGGAATGGAAACCAAACCACAAATCGGCCACATTTTGATTTTTGAAAAATTTGCGCATCACTTACGATTCTTATTGAAAGCCAAAAGAGGCTTGAATAATATCCAGCAGCAAAGTATTCTGGGTGCTTCAATAATTCAACCTTCAAAGGAACATAATAGCCCCCGTTTGAGCCATCCGCCACCCGTAGATTCGAGGAAAGGATCAATTTCTTAGGTTTTTTTTGGCCTACATATTCTTGAAATCCAGCAATAACGCTTCGTGAATACCAAACATCAACTTTTACTTGCCTCTTGGTCCGTTCCCCTCAGCGGCTTTTGCATCCAGACAAGTCCCCCGGGGCTGTTGGGAACAGTACAAATAGGCTTTCCCACCAAATAATAGCTTTGGAATTTTCTGGAGAAGCCCCATAATTAAATGCCCTTATTTTCCCATGAGTTGCGATGGTAGGACATCTGAACCCTCCTTCTCCACCCCGTGCAGACCAGATAATAAAGCGGAGCTTTTTTCGAAAAGTTTTGGAATTCGGTGTACAGCAGGCATAAGTCAATGTGGGTGTTCTCCCCAATTGAAATTTTTCCCCTCCAAGCAGAAATCATCCTACAATCGGACGAGGGTTCCTTCCCCCCTGAAAAAATTTTTCCCCTTCATTCCAGATAGTAACCCGAGATTTTGAATAAATCCAAGAAATATCATCCCTGAATAATCATCCAGAAAATAACCCGCCCTCGATTTCCTGCTCGCAACTATATTGATAATCGGAGAGCCCAAAGGCATTTACCGGCCTCCAACAGCGAGCAACTATGGTACATAAACCTCCTTTCTGCTACTCCTAATTGCCAGAATTTCCATCGAAGGATACCTAAAAACGACAAGCTCCGCCTTACCGGGCCTGTATTTTGTCCAGCTTGGGAAATCTCTCCCCCCGAATTCCCCGATGAACCGAATTAACATAAAATTTTCAAAATCAGCCCCCTTGCATTTAACTTCTGTTACAGACCGAATCATTCTTTATCACCACTTTTATTAGCAAACTGGTTCCCCCAGTCAAAACCCTTCGATGAATAAGATGATAAGAAATTTGTGGGAAGCTTTTGAAAATTTCCAGTAGAATTAGCCTGAGCAAAGGACAGAAAATGACAGGGTTAAAAAGAGCAGAAGTAAGTTAAACTTTTTCATAAGGCAAAATTAGGGCTAGTAAAAAGAATGATTTCAATCGTGATATATGAATATTAAAAAATGGTAAAATCACTGGAAACATTTATTGGAAGGTGAAAATTTCAAAAATTTAGTTTATCCATAAATCTAACTCGGAAAAATCAAAAAAAAGCAGTAAAAACCAAGCCAATTTTAAACATTAATTGCTTCTAACTTGTTTTTTAGGTTAAATTATGAAATTCAATTTTTTTAAAACCCCGAAAGGCCCAGGAAATCAACGAGAAGACCTCATTTTAGTTTTCTTTTCATGGTTTTTTTTTTTTTTATGTTACAAATATTTTAAGTCTAATTGCTCTTGATGTTGGCAAATCCTATCATGGTGAAGGCTTGGCCGAATTAATTTTTTTTCCTTTAGCATTTACCCATTTAATTGCTTTTCGATTGTTTACTTCTTTGTCCAAGCCCCGATCAAAACGACTTCATGTTATAGGAACTGGACTGGAAATACGCTACTTTTATTATTGATTTTTTTCACCACCAGTCCAATTTCAATGGGCTTTATTTTGGCTTTGCCGTAACAAGCCCAGGACCAAGAATGGTACCAAAATAAATTATGGTCCATAATTTCCCAAGAAAAATCAGATATAAGGTCTAATCATTCTTAAAGAAAATTTTGGTGGCCCTTTTTCAATTCATTTACAGCGTAAACAGTTCTAACAGCTTTCTAGCAAGTCAATGCCCAAATATAAAAGTTAAGTGAAGGAATTCTGAAAACACCTGTTGGAATTTGTCCATTGCGGCCCGCCATCACATCCACAAAGACCGTTGGGGAGATAATGTAAATTTGGGTTGTGCCCATTTCAGCAAAGATTGTTTTTTGGATCCCTTTGCCCATTCGTACTTCCACCATTTTCAAATGGATATCCAAGCCCAGGTTTGCCCCGCTATCCGGAAGAATTAGGAGACAATTCCTTACATCCCGCACCTTTCCGAAGCCTGATTTTTCCTTGGGTGTAAAAATCAAGCCCAAGACTTTCTCATCAATTTATCATCGAGCCTTAACATCTATTTTTAGTTGGGGCAGATTCCCAATTATCTTGTATGAATCCTTTACTCAGCGATACTTTGATTCGTCCCCCTCCCTTAGGGAAACTACTGTCCTCCTGCTTTGCATCAATCATTCCAGACATGCCAAGTCAACTTTTCGGTAATTTGCCTGGCCTTTCAACTCCTCTTCCTAATGAATGCTTCCAAGCTAACAAACCGACACCGGGGTTACGGGAAATTTTGCGCCCTAAAGAAGGCAATATAACCACCTGAAAAATCCCAATATCCCCTGGTTTCTTTACATTTCGGAAGTTTGGGCATCAATCAATCGTGGGGCCCGGGTCCCCCCTTCTTCCAAAGTAATAGCTATTCCTCAAACCTCAAAATTACGCAACTCAATTCGAAACCCACCGATAATTTGTGGAATGCGATGTAAAATTTACCGAGCAAATCCTGGAATCATTACCCAAACCATTTTGGGTAAAGCGTTTTGAGGTACTAATTTTTCAAGTAAGAATTCAAATTTTTTGAATTGAGTTGGTTGAAGCATTTAAAAAAAAATGACTTTTTGCCAAAGTTATTCCCTGTGGGCTTCTTTGGTCACACCCGATCCCTATTTAACCCGACCCTCCAGTAACTTTCCTTTTTTCATCCATCATAAATTAATCGCAATGAACCCACAAAGAATCTGGTCCCTTAGCCGTGGAAAGATTTTCCAGTTTTTTTGGCGCCCCAAGGCAAAGTACTTGAAAATTTACTACTGAAATACCCCTCCCCAAAAGGACAACCGCGGTAAACAATTGGTGCGTTGCCATACATTTGACCTCGACCTTTTGCCTCCCAAAATGAAATTTTTCTTTTAGGTGTGTCTGGTCAATGCGCACATCCTTTTCCCACAATTGCCGTCACGGTCAGAATATGCGAACTTTTAATTCGTTTTTTGGAATTTTCTTTTTCTACACAATTTTCAAATTTCCATGCTTGAGGCAAAAACTCCTTCCCATCTGGAAGAGTGGGTCCCAATCCCCATCATAATTTCCCGCTAATGCCCCACAAATCGCTCTACAATGAAACTATACCCCAAGGAGCAATATCTTCATAGCGGGAAATCGGCCAAATCAATTCGCATAGCCCAACTCGACCTTGGCCGCATCAAAATTCCATAGCGACTCCCCAAGCCGTTTTGAGTTGACGAAGCCCCCCCAAAAAGCCCCGACTTTTCCTCCTAAACTTTGAATAGCCTCCATGATCCCAATCAAATGGCTTTTCCTGAAATATTAAGGGATGCTCCCCCCGAATCTTTTGGCAAAAAATGCTGCGTAATCCTTCCTTTGGAGGCAAATGCACGATTGACTACGGATTTCGGCCCAACTGTTTTGATCTCTAGGAAAGCCCTGATTTGCGAAACATGTGGGCAATAATCCCCCAGGCGCAAGCCCCGTCAAAAGTTTTGGGTAGTCAGTTCCCCCAAAAATGCTTTGACATCCCTTCCCCCGCTCCAAAAACCAGCCGTTTTTTTCCAAAATCCGCTTTTTCGAACAAAATTCTTTAGCACCCAAACCCACCAAACATTCCCCCTGAGCCTATGACAATGGGGTCGTAAAAGTTCCCCCAATGCATCCCTTTCCAATAAATTGAAAAGTAAAGAATCAGGATAAATGAGAAACAAAGAGAGAAGTATTGGGGTTCCCAAAGATTTTTTGGGTGACAAGAACAAAAAGAACCAAAGAAAGGTACCCTGGACACCCAAGGTTGGTAGTACAAAGATCAAAATAGCCCTTTGAAAGATTAAATCAATGGGTTTTGAGTACAAGAAAAAAATGGTAAGCGTTTTTATCCCACTACCAAGATTCAGAAACAACGTAGCAATCCATATTTTCCCATAAAAATGCAAAAAGCCCGGGTCCGCCCTTGTCGATGGCTTTTTTGTTGCTTTCATGGTAAAATTAAATTTTACTCGTAAGCGCAAAGATTCGATTGGGTCCAGCCTTGCTGGCCTTTTATACGCCCTGGAAAATATTCCCGGATAATTAACCCGACCCACAATACAGATCAAGAATGCCCCAACAATCCAAATAGCAAGGGATTCAAAGAATCCTCCAGCCAACCGATCACAAAGAGATTAAAGTTTTTCCCCTATTCCAAATTCCCCCAGAAACATTCCAAATTCCTCCTAGCACACAAAATCATAAGGGCCGCAAATGGAACTGCTTGGCGGAATCCCCTCAAAAAAGTGAGTAGCTTTCCTAAAGCTTTTTTCTGATTCCAATTTCAACGTGGTTCGCCTCGGTACTGATTACTCAGCAATGATTATTCCCCATCCAAACCAATGGGAAGCCTTTCCTAAAAGCGTAATAAAGCCAAATCCCAAATCCTCCAAATTCGAAAGAATCTCCTGCTTTACCTTTTCTAAAGGCTTTTCCTGCACCTGCCCAGGTTTTCGACAAATTCAAATGAATCTTCCTTGAATCACACGAATCTGACGGACATTTTTCGCATCATCCCTATTAGCTTTGACCCATTTTCCGTAGTCATCCCTCAGGTTCCCAAGAAAAGCACTCCCGTTACCAGTATAAATTAAAAGACCCCTCGCTTGATCCAAACCGGCCTTGGCAAAATTTTCTACAGGGACAAAATCTGTTCGATCTTTGCCCCTGAATCTTGGCCTACTGAAACCCTTTGCTCCTCAAAACTCCAAATGATAGTTATAAGGGTTCCCCTCCCAAAAAATGTGATTTTGTCCCCCGATCGGGTTTTTCCAATTGGCATTCCAAAAGGTGGTTTTTAAACTCCATTCCCAATGAAATTGCGACGGCCCTATTGCCATAGCGGGATGTCCAAGCAAACTGAATTCTCCCATCACCCATTTTTTTAATGGCTTTTGAAATATCAGATAATTTTTCCATCCATCCACGGAATTCGTAGTTTTAATTTTGGAATTAGTCCTTTTTTTTAAGAACCTTCTCTTTAAACCTCTGCAGATCCTGTCACTGATACAAAATACTGTGGAAATCCCTTAATACCTGGTATATTCCCTGTTTTTGAAGTCCATCACTTCATTACATTGTTTAAGCTTTTTTGGAATAGATCCTTTTCTCCTTGTTTTTTTTTTATCTTCTTGAACATGGAATCTACCTCCACCCTGAAACCCTTAAATTTTTTGATAAATGCAAGAAAGAAGTTTGCTCCTAAGCCAGCCAAAAACCCTAATCCACGGGATTGAGCTTTAATTTCCATCCCAATCCGCAGTTAAGCATCCTAACCAAGAGGAATCCCCGATGGCCAATATTGCTCCCAGTTGAGGAAAACAGTTGAAGTAAATTGACCCTTAAATGGAGGGTTAACTGCTTTCTCGAAGATATTTTTCGATCAAATTTCAAATATGTTTTTCGGATTAAAAACAGAAAACTTCTATTTCAAAGTAAACCGGCTTTTTTTTTTAAGTAATAACCATTCATCCATTCATAGCTCAAAAAATTAGGTTTCGAAAATTTTTTTTTATTTTACTGAAAAACCTATTAATGACTCAAACCTTTTCGATGATTTGGTACCAAATGGATCAGTTCTACGGAGTTCTTTCCGCAAAATGGGATCGTAAGTTTTCATCAAAAGGTTTCAAAATGAAGCTCGATTTCATCTAGCGATAGTTTTGATTTTTAGACAGCAATCCACATAAAATTCCATGTACGGTTTTCCCGATTGAAACTTGGCCCAAAATTGAACCACGGTGGGCTTTAAAAACCGCATAAAAGACCACCTTCCAGCGGAATCTTCCCTCCAAAATCTGGAGGACAGAAGAAGAAATCGGCTTCCGGTAATTGGCCTGCGCCACCTTTTCAAATTGACTTGTCCACCAAGTAAAAAATCACCTCTGGTTTCATTTTCTTTTTCCATACCTACCATGGAAATAAAATTTTGTGGGTGAAAAGGCCTTTCCTTTTTCTTTCGGGATTGCTTGCCCTAAATGGGCGCCAAAGCCTGGAGGTTTTTCCTGGACTGGCCCCAAATGAAAAGTTTCCCAGATTTTCTTGGCCAGAAAGTAACCGGAGGTTCGATAGAAGTAATCAAAAATATTCATCCTCAATTGCATTCCGATCTGCCCCCGATGTTTCGATTTTTCTTTGAAGTACCCGGACCCGCCTTCATTAAGCTTAGCCTTTCTGCCAACGCGCATTCCCACTAAATCACTATTTTTGGAAAAAGTTTTCTTGCCAGCCCCTCAATAAATGGTCAACATAATGCCCTGCTTTCTGAAAAAGACATCAGTTTTTCGTAATAAAAACTTTTTTCAAATCCCTCGTCCTTTGAATTGAAAGTTTGAAAGCATTTTTGAAAAACGCTCACAACTTTTCTTGCCTCAAATCAAGAGCATTAAGCCAAAAAGCCCTGCTTCAGTCAATTTGCTGCACTCGGAAATTTTCCTCCCCTTTT
>Ga0163217_1074193_pt1 | contig 19478 bp, 32 predicted proteins | sample SynspAceP_FD_185933 | JGI IMG/M metagenome (GOLD analysis project Ga0163217, IMG submission 185933) | Saline lake microbial communities from Ace Lake in Antarctica - Synechococcus sp. Ace-P (PacBio error correction) | ecosystem: Environmental > Aquatic > Non-marine Saline and Alkaline > Saline ...
TGAGAGAGATCGCGACGCTCCATCCCTTGTTCGAAATCGTTGTGGACTTGCCCGACCTGGCAGGCAACGTTCAGCAGCGAGCCTTCTTCCCTTTGAAGCGAGACCAGACCACAATCGGGATGTTAATTGTCCCCAGCCGCATAAGGGCCTTTGAAAAACCCAGCCGACGAAATCCATGACGCGCAGGTCCCCTTTTTTTTACGGAGAAAGTTTCCCCCTGATTTAGGCCGATCTCGGTCATAGCGGCAATCGTTCGCCCCGTAATGCCTGTCGAGCCTTTCCGGATCGGCCCGTGGGTAAGACGCCGTCGACCCTGGCGTTGCCCCTTGGAAAAGCAAGGGGGCCGTCGCATTCTCCTCGATTCGCCCGCAAAGGGCGGCGTCCCTGTAAATCGGTTTTAAAGAACGGGTTGCCGATGCCGGCCGCAAAAAATATGCCGACGCGGCCCTTTTTCCATGTGGCGCTGCCGCGCGCCGCGGATATTAGGGCTCGCAGATCTGGTTCCATCGTGAATCGGCCGACTGGACGCGTGTCCCGGTACGCCTGCGTTTCCAGAACACTTTGCATGGCCAGCGCATTCCAATCAACGGTTGCCCAGCATGCCCATGCTGGTCGGCCCTGGCGCCCGCTCCATGCCTTGGGGGGGCCCCTGCCATGCCCCCGGAAGATGTGCCGGCCGCCCGTAACGAGGCAAATTTCACCGCGCCGGCCCCCCCCGGCCCCCCCCCCCCCCGCGCATTGGCGATGGCGCCGGGCAAATTGTTCGACCTGTTCGGGATTCGATACCGACTGGCCGGCCCCATCAGGGCCTCGCCGGACAGTTTCAGGAGCACGCGCTTGTATTTGAAGCGGCTCGTTTTCCGGATTTCTTCGCTGCCAATAGCTTTTTCCTCCCGTAAAATGAAGCCTGAATGAGCTCCTAAAGATCCCGCTGCCTGTCATGGGCAGCCGGAATGTTTTAACGCTCAGGACGGGCGAAAGGCCAAGCTGTTCAGCTACCTTTTTGTGAGCGAAGCCACTTCGTCTGCGAAGTTATCCGCCAGCTTTTTTCGATGCCTTCACCCAGCTTGGAAGTGACAAAGCTAGCAGCGTCGAACCCGCGTCCTTCAGATATGCCGAACGTCTGGTCCGGGTTCATCACGAAAAGGCTGTTTCCAGAAGAACGACTTCCTTTGTAGAATTCTGCAATCCGCCTTTTGAATCATACCCTCGAATGATATTGTCCGGGCTTGCCGCTTTTCGCAGGCCCCCCGCCCGGGGGGGCCTGCCTCGTCAGGACGCGGCTTTTCGGTTCTCAAACCAGTTCGGGTCGAAGCCTTCAGCTGTCCGTGCAGCTGCGGCGAGGTCGTCCGCGATGTGCATGGCAACCTTGCGACCTCCTGTCTTCCAGGTCGCCTGATCCGGAAAGCGCTACCAGGACGCCGACCTGCCCATGCCAGGCCGCTTCGGCGTTTGGATTTGTGTAGGAGGCAACCTTGTCGCAGAAAGAGTTGGATCGAACGGCGCAAGACGAATGTTTTTTTTCACCGATCTTGGCGATCATTTTCCGCTTGATCATGTCGTCGACCAGTTCCGTCCCCTCTGTTGCAGGCGCAGCAAGCAACAAGCGCGAGCGTGCCGTCGGTGCCGAGCCGCCGCTTCCGTGATGCCTCGAGGGCTTTCCTGGAAGCCTCATTGCGTGCCACGAAGTCTGTTTCGGCGTTCAGTTTCGTACGATCGCCGCCCGGACTTGCCGTCAGCCGAAAACTTTGAACGGCCACGAGGCCATCAGCTGCGGTGCGGCCAGACTTCTTGGCAGCTTTTGGCAGCCTTTTGGGCACGCAAAACCATTCGATGGCGGCTTCTTCGTCCCATCAATTCTCGACGAGCGCTTTTTTCGCATCCATCATGCCTGCGCGCGTCTTCTCGCGCAGTCCCTTGACGAGCGCAGCTGTAATCTGGGCATTTGCGGTTATCCTTTCAGTGTAAAAGTTCAATACCGCGGCGATCAGGCGCCCGTTGCATCTCCTTGGCTTCGCCAGTCGCCGTAGCGGCATCAAGCGCCTTGGGGTTCCTCATCCGCCGCAGCGACATCTGCCTCACCCATGGCCTTCGAGATCTTCGAGCGCACCGAGGTCGACGCCGAGGCCGCCGTTCGATTTCTGCCGAGGCCGTCGACACCGCATCAGCGAAACAGGTTGCCAGTAGAGCGAAATCGCGCGAGCCGCGGTCGTCCATTGGCGGCAAAGCCGTGTCGCAATCAGCTGATCGCAGTTCGTGTCGAGCACGGCGACGACAGGGATGCCCAGCTTGCCGGGCTTCCATGACGGCGATCGATTCCTTGTTCGTATCGATAACGATCATCGCAGCTGGCAGGCCGCCATGTCGCGATACCCGCAGCGCGCGCTGAAGCTTGTCGCGCGCGGCGCTGCTGCAGGTCGAGCAGTTCTTTCTTGGTGAGGCCGTTCGCCCGCCACCGGCGTCGAACATCGCATTGAGTTCTTTGAGTGCTTGATCGACTTTGGACAGGTGGCCCCAGTTGGTCAGCGTGCCGCGAGCAGCGAATGAATTCATGTAATATTGTGCGCAAGCGCTGGGGGCTTCCGCAACAGGGTCAGACGCCTGGGCGCTTGGTGCCGACGAACAGACGCGGCCACCCTTGGCAACCGAGTCGCGCACGAAAACAGCGCCTGGTGCAGCGCCGGGACGGTCTGGGACAGGTCCCATGATGTGGATGCCGAGCGCTCGCCGTAGATGTACGGCTTCATGCGGGGTTTCCAGCGGTGGGTCTGGTGAACCGAAGTGTACACCGCTCGAGCAGCTTCAACGCATTGTGAAGTCCAGGTAGTGCGCATTCATTTTCTCCACCGGGTTAGCCTTCCGTGGGTGGAACGTTGGCCAATATGGCTTTCCCGCCCCGGATGCACCCGCGAAATGGTTTCAGGAAAGGCGGTTTATACAGAATTCCCTCCCACGCCGGCAAGATGCCGGTTGCCCCTTTTGTCAGGCCGCGCTTTCAATGAGGTCTTCGACCGTCCACGCCCCGGACGTCCTTGGGGGCTCGCTGGCTTGAACGCGATCCGTGACGTGTCGCAAGGCCGCAGGATAACGGTCCGACCATCTTCAAAGCGGCATTTTCGATAAGGATCACACCGCGCTCATGGTCCTGCATCGCCGGATGGCTCAAATCCCGGCAATATCACCCGGGGGTTTTTTTATTTGGGGGCCCCCCCCCCCCCCCCCCCCCACGTCAGACCACCTTGAGCGCGCCCATGGACCTTTCGAGACAAGCCGCGCCGATTCCAGCTGGATGGATCCGCTCGGCATCAGCTGATCTCGTCGCCAGTGCGTTTCACGCCGACGGGGATCGCCACCGTATTGCCCACGCTGCAGCAGGTCATAGCTCTGCTGCAGCGTCTCGGGGAAACCATCAGCTCGACCTCACAGTCCGGGTCCGACAGGGTGAGGAACGCAAACTTGCCGCCATTGCGGGCCGGCTTCTCGTTGCGCAGGCGCACGAGCCGATCAGTTCCAGCCGCTTGCCGTCGCCGCCCGTTCCGCGATCTCGTAAGCCAGCGTGGCCCGTTCCGGTCGACCCCTCCAGCACATGGTCCAGCGGAATGCCTGAAAAGTAACCGATCGCCCTGAATTCCCTGTCCAGTTTTCTGCTACCGTTCCACGGATTGCCCAGGTTCGGAAGCGCCGGGCGCCGCGCTGGCTCGGCCTCGCCGAAACAGGCCGCCCTGCCCGCCTTGCCGGTCTTTGCAGCTGACTTGTTGCCATACTGGGCGAGGAATCGGCGCAAGCCCCGAGCACCCTGGCCCCGTTTGGCGTCCAGCGTGTCGAACGCGCCCGGATTTCGCCAGCGACTGCGAACGCCCTTCTTTGTTAATATGCCGCGGATCGACCCGCTTCGCAAGTCATAGAGGCTCGAAACGCGCCATCCGGCGGCGCGCAAAACGCTCGACGGTGCCGCATCGCTTCCAGGCCCCACGTAACCTTTCCAGCGCGCCTCAGCGCGTAGGACGACCGCGCCCGTCGCGGGACAATCAAAATCTGCCGTCGACGTGTTCACGTCCGGCGCCAGGACGGGAATCTTGAGCGCCGCGCTTCCTAAGAAGAGCCCGCCCAGTTGTTCGGTATTGCCAAGAATCCAGGCTTCATGGAAGCTGCGAGGAATTCCACGGGTATGCCGCTTTCAGTTAGCCTGTTTGATACCCGAATCAGCGCATAGGCAGCGGCGTGCCGGACCTTGTGAAGCCGTAGCCCCGCAACTTCTCCATCCGTGTCGAAGATTTCGTTGCAAGCGGCTCGTCCCATCTGCTTCGTGGTCCGCAGCACCTTCAACGAAACGCTTTGCGCTGCGCGACCATCTCTCGAGCTTCTTTCTTGCTCCAGGCACGGCGTAGCAAAGTCCAGCCTCGCAAGCGAATAGCCGGCGATTCCTGCGCCTCCGCATCACCTGTTCCTGATAGACGGGCACGCCATACGGTGGCTTCAAGCACGGGCTTCAGCGTCAGGGTGGGCTATGCACCGCCGTAGGAATTTTCCTTGCCCTGGACAAGGAGCGGGATGTTTTCCATCGACCGGGAGCGGTAGGCGAGATGATCGCCGATCACGTCCCCCGATATTGTTCGGCGCACCTTGCGCAGGTGTCGCGCATGCGCGCCTTCCAGCTGGAACACGCCCAAGCGTGGTACGCCGCTGGCCCATCAAAGGTCATTAGTGGCCTGGTCCGTCGAGGCCTTCCCCATTCCGGCCACATCCTGTTCACTGCGCCGAATCAGTTTCAGCGGCGCGGTCGTCACTTGTCGCGTTTTTTAGGCGCAAGGAAGTCGAATTTCACGAGCCGCCATTTCGGCGTATTTCATGTTGAACTGCGAGGCCGGCAGGTCGGCCGCGCGGATCGTGGTAAAAAGCGGTGGATCTCGACCATTTGGCCGGTCGGCGATCACGACACGCTGCCGTGCGTCCCGGCGTCCGGTAAAGCCCATTCCAGGGCCAGCGCGATCTTGATCAGCTCACCGACGCGAGGTCTTCCGAGATTTCATCGTCGCACTTCGGCTCGTCGTCGATTGGCTTCCTGCAGCGTGGGCGGCTGTGGCCGGATTGGAAACGGGATCAGCTTGCCAGCCGTCGACTGGAAATACGGGCATCTGCATCACGCGCCGACATCGGCACCACGGCTTGGCCTGCAAGGGTGCCGAACGTGATTGATCATCGCGAGCTCTCGGCGCCATACTTGTCGCGGACATAGCGATGCACTCGCTGCGGCGTCCTGGCAGAAGTCGATGGTCGAAATCTGGCAATCGACACGCGTTCCGGGTTTCAGAAGCGCTCGAACAGCAAATCGAATCGCAGCGGGAAATCAAAGATCGGTGATGAGCGTGACCAGGCCACCAGCGAAGCCAGCACCTGACCCCGGCGCGCCCACGGATGTCCTGTTCCTTGGCCCATTTGATGAAGTCGACACGATTCAGGAAGTAGCCCGGAAGCCCATCCGCTCGATTTCACGCCGAGCTCGAAATCAGACGCTCGAAATAGGTTTTCCGCGCTCCGCGTAGAGCTGCCGGCAGACTTGAGACGACCTTCCAGCCTCCTTCGCCCTGTATTTCAACTCCTTCGATCTCGGACCGGCCTTCATTGCTGAACGAGCGGGCAGGATAGGGTCGCGGGGACCGACCGCACCCGAACAGCGCGGGCGATCTCGGACGTGTTTTCCAGCGCCCTCCGGCAGGGTCGGCAAACAGCGTCGCCATTTCGGCCTGGTTTGAGGTATGCGAACGGGCCAGACCCGCTTGCGTCTTTTCTGCCGAGATACTGGCCATTGGCGAATGCACATCAGCGCGTCGTGCGCCGTCGCATCTGACGGCTTTCATGAACCGGGCATCATGGGTCGCGACCTAGCGGCAGGCCCCCAATCATAGGCGCAGAATCAATCAGGCCGGCCTTCCCGTGGCGCTCGTCTGGCGGTCCCGTGCGCGTGATCTCGACATAACACGGCCCGGGATAGGCGCTTGGCCAGAGTCGACAATTCGCGTGCGGGATCGGCCACGCGGCCCTTGAGGCAGGTGGCGCGGCACGTCCCACCCTCGCCCGCCCGTCCAGCAGGATCAGGCCGTCGGTCTTGTCCAGCAACAGGTTCACTGGTGCAGCTTCGGCAGCGCCGTCGTCGGCGTCCCCAGAAACGGCCGCGACGAACAGAAGCATCAGCCGCTGGTAGCGGTTTGGTCCTGCGCATAGACAGACACGCGCCGTGGGTTCGCTTGCGATGGGCCCCGTCAGTAATATCGAAACAGCAGGCCATGATCGCACACACACAGCGCTCGGACATGGTCAGCGAGACCTCCCAGAGCGCCGACAGGTTGTTTTGCGGTCCGGTCCACGGCGACGGCAGGCATAGCCCTGCCCCAGCAGCCAGCCCTTCAGGCCCTTGGCGTAATCCATGCTCTCGAGCAGCGAATGCTCGACCGCACGGTCCAGCATGGATGAAGGACGACTCAGGCAAACGGGTTCTCCGAGCGGCGGAGAATACAATGCCGCTGCGCCGGGACACAGACCAGCCCGTCAGCCGGCGGCCTTCCAACAGCTTATTCCGGCTTGTAGTCGACCAGCTTTGCCGTCCTGCAGCGGTCATGGACGCGTCCATATGTTGTGGTCAGGGCAAAATTAATGGGTGCGACAGCACAGCCGCGCCTTCATTCTTGACCATCTTGATCAGCGTCGCAACACCGCCGCTCGTCGGTGACCGGATGAGGTTGCCTGGTCGGTTCGTCAAGCGATCACGAAGCCGCGGGTCATTGGCCGCGCCCGGGCCGATCGCCACACGCTGCTGCTCGCCGCCAAGACATCTGCCCCGGCTGGTGTGCCCCCCTGTCGGCCAGCCCATAACCTCAAGCAAAGCAGAGTCGGGCTTTTCTCGCGCCCGCTTCTTCTTCACAACCGGCAATCATTAGCGGCCATCGCGAATAATTGTCAGCCGCGTTGAATTCAGGAAGCAGGTGAATGGAACTGGTAGACGAAACCATCTTGGACCGGCGGATCGCTGTCCGAACCCTTGTCATCCAGCGAACAGGCTAGATGCCGTCCGCATGACCTTGCCGGCTTTTTTCCGCCGTTCAAGCAGGCCAGCCCCGTGTGCAGCAAGCGTCGACTTTACCCGATTCCCGAAGGCCCGACAAGCCCGACCAGCTCGCCCGCATTGAAGGCGCAAGGTCGGTCCCTTTCCAAGGACGGGCAGTTTCGCCGCCGCCGTACGTAACACGCGGTCGCTTTCGATCAGTTCAAGCCACAGGACCCGCCATTATTCGAACCGTCAGCGCGTCTGACCGGATCCTGGCGGACGCCCACCAGGCCGGAATGGCGACACGCCCATCGACATGAACAGGCATAGAGGCCGGTCCGAATGACTTCATTCAGTCGAGGATCGCAGGCAGGCCTTCGAGGCCCGTAGGTTTTCGGCGTCGAGCACTTCGCCCTGGACGAACAGTTGATGAAAAGCCTCGACGGCGCCGATATTCGCACCACAAGCCACGCCCCACCAGGACACCCAGCAGGCGCCCCAGCGTGCCAAAGCACGTCCCGACCGCAGGAACACGCGCAGCACCGTTCCCGGCCAAGGGCCGATCGTGCGCAGGAATCGCGATGTCCCGCGACTTTGTTCTTCACCAGCATCACGAACACCCCACAATGAAAATGTTTTCAGCGTCGTATCGCCATGATCACCATGACGAGGAGCCGCACCATCAGTGCGCTCCACCCGCAGGGCAATTGGGGTAACTTTCGCGCTGGTCTTTTTCCAGTCAAACGTGTAGAGCGCATTGCCCGTCGCAATTCGCGATCGCAACCATGGCTTCGCGTGTTTCTCGGCGATCCTTCAACCTTAATGTCCCAGCATGCTGTAATGCCCCTTGGACTGGAAACAGGATCTGCGCCTGTTTTCCATCGGCAATGAAATTTATAAGGCTGTCGAGTTCAACACTTCCCGTCTGGAAGATGTCGCCGACCGACATAGGACTTGCCTGGCCGCGGTGGCCGCCAATTCGGCCGGCCGTCTGCTGCGACTGATGATTGCGACCTCGTCGCCCGGCGTCAGCCGAGGCCTTCCGGCCCGGCTGCCAGGCAACTTGCCCATGCATGATGACATTGCGCCATTCTTGCCTTCGCCGAAACCGGCTGCGACGGAGCCTTTCCGCCATCCTCCAGGAACGCAGGGTCGCGAGTCTTCGGATGCGGAATGGTCGCGAACGGCTGCGCCCGGTCTTGCGGCCGTTCGCGTGTGATCAGCACGTATTCCTCGATATAGGGTGTCACGCTGGTGATCCCGTCGATCTCTGCGATCTTGCCCCGCCAGCGCATTCGCTTCAATCCTCATATATGCTGCTTGCCACGCCGTAGACATGCGGTGGCCGCCGAGCAGGGCATCCAGAAGAGTCGCGCGTAAAGCCCGCTCATGACCGACATGGTGATGATCAGCCGCGGCAACGGCGAAGAAGATGCCGACAAAGGAAATGATCGAAAATCAAGCGACGCGCCGCCATGCTCCGCTTGGCCCGCAGGTAGCGCCAGGCAGCGTGCGCTCCAGCTTTGCCGACACGGCGGGGCGACATGGCCAAATTCGCTCATTTGGGCCGCCACTTCTTCAGTGCCTTCGGCAAATGGCATCTCCGCTTCTCCGCCGGACTTGCGATTCTTAAACCCTCGACGACGCCCGTTCTCCGATGCGCGCGCCAATCACGATCTGCCAGGGCAGGCCGATCAGTTCCATGCGGGCCAAACTTTGCCGCCGGCGCGCTTCATGCCGTATCGTCGTAGAGCAGTCCATGCCCGCATCGGTCCAGCGCCTCGTAGGCGTCCTGCGCCAGGCGCAAATCGCAGGCCTGCATCGCCGACACGCCATATTGATCAGGCCGACATGCCAAGGCGCCACGGACTCAGGCCCAGACATGCCCCGTTCTGTCATGCAGGCCTCGATGATGCCGCGACAAGGCCGTGACACGCCAATCGCCTATAAGCTGCCCATCTGCACTCGGCACCATCTGCCCGTCCCGCCGGATTGCACGACGCATTCATTGGCACCGAATCTTGGTGCCGAAGTTGAAAATAATGTCCGACTTCGATGCCGGCGCGCCGATACCTGCTGGTCAGCGGAATAGCGCGCAAACGCCGCTTCATCATGCATTCTCTTCGGTCGCCGCATAAACTGTGTGCGCTTCTCCGACTTCCCGCGTTGAGGTCCGCGTCGAAATCCAGTCAAAGCCGCGGGCGCTGGCAAGTCAGCAACGCCTTGTCGCAGAAAACACCGCGCTTCGCCGTGTCAAGGCCAGGATAATGAAACTCGTGGGCTCATGGTAAGCGCCGATCGGCCGGTATCGGCCGCGCATCGGAATGCGGTCAGGCCCCATCCGGTCGAACGCAAATTGAGATAGGCGCAGAACATCTTGCGATAAGGAGCGCGCGCACTTCTTCCGTCAGGTCAAAGGAATAGGCTCCTTCATCAGGAATTGCGCCGCGCATCACGCCGAACCGTCGGACGCACTTCGTCGCGGAACTTCCATTGCTGGTGATACAGGTTCAGCGAGCTTGCTTGTAGCTTTTGAACCTAGGAGACGGAACACGTCAGTGATCAGTTTCTTCATTCGTCGGCCGTACAGCATGTCCCGGTCATGCCCGGTCCTTTGATGCGCAAGCATCCTCCCTTGCTAATCGCATACCGCGCCGACTCACGCCAGAGATCGGCCCCTGCTGCAGGTCGGCATCAGCATTTCGATGGCGCCTGCGCGGTTTCATTTCACTCGCGCACGATCTGCTCGATCTTCTTGAGAACGATGTAGCCCATGGGCAGCCAGGAGTAGAATGCCCGCGCCCGTTCTGACCGGATTCAATGCCGGTGCGCAGCATCATTGTGGGCGAGCGATGGGCCGCATCCGCCGGGGCGTCCTTGGTAACCGCAGAAAGATTTCGAAAGACGCCATGGATTCCCCGTAATGGCCCTGATATCTGGCGCTTCAACTAGCCGCAGCCGCCCCCTAAGTTCCGCAGGAGGAGCGGCACAACCAGGGCTGCAATACCGGGTAATGATGGCCCCGCCATTGTTGCCCCCACACGCTTTCTTCAGCCGCATGCGATTGGCCGGCGCGCTTCTTCGGTCCCCTCCTGGGCGTTATCTCGCCATCCTCGAACTGGCCGCGCACACCGATTCGGCAGGAACAGCAAAAGCTGATCCACCAGCCGAGAACAAAAGACGACAACGCCGCTCGCAATTAAGTCATCAGTGTGGGAAGCCTTTGGGTGTTTTCCATGAGTTCATGAGGACACCGTTGAATTCTTCGGTCCGAAAATGAATCATCCGTACCGTGCGCCCGATACGGGGCTTGACGATAACGGTCGCGCCCCGCTTGCCCATTTCGTCAATCGGCCTCGCTTGATGTTCGTCCACTTCGAAGCAGACATGGTTGCTGCCGCCCTTCGGGTTCTGTGATGAAGTTCGCGATGGGCGATTCCGCATTCAGCGGCTCGACAGTTCGATCTGGGCGTTTCGGCAGGTTCACAAACAGACCTTAACGCCCTGATCCGGCATGTCGAACGGCGTGGGTGATATCCGTCGCGCCATAGAGTGGTGCGGTAAACGTCTCGCAGGCTTCCTCAAGATCCGGCACAGCAATGCCGACATGGTTCAGCGGCCAATTTGAATTACTCATCGTGCTTCAGCTCCTCAATACAGTCCACATCATCATCGGGCGCCGTCCAAACGTCGCCTTTCGCAGTGCCTGCGAGTGGCCGCTCCTTTTCGCGTTCATCCATGTATCAATCAGCGGGTCTTGCGCTTCATCTCCGCACGGCGGCATCAGCAAGCCTCGTCAGACTGTCCAGGCTTTCATCAGCCAGACGACTCATCCCGATTCCGAAAAGCCCCGCACGACAACCCACCGGCGTCGATTACGTCCCCGGCCTCGTCGATCACGACGGCCAGGTACAAGTCCGTTTTCCGATAGTTTTGCGGCGTTCATTCAGGCCCTGCGCGCCTTCCGGCACACACAGGAATCTTGCCATCCAGCCGCAAGCGCCGCGGGGACTAAGGTCGATGATCTCGCCGGTCCCCGCCGCGAGCCGTACATAGGCTGCTCATTTCGCGGCGCGGATGGCCGCCTGGGGAATCTTGCAGCGACTTTGGGCATGGCGGCGTGCTGCCATGTATGTTGCCGCCGTTGCCGTGCACCGGCACGGCATCTCGCGGCCGCACCACTGGTACATCTTCTTGCAGTTCGTCCCGCGGCAGGGATGCCCCGAAACGTGGATCGGCTGCTTTTGAACCATGCGCCGGTGTAATGATCCGCACGCCCTCTGGTCAGTCCAGCGCGTTCTGCATGGCGATATCTCGCGTTCATTGCGGGAATTGAAAATCCGCGAATGGAAAAAATCACGCCATCCCCTCTCGCCCAGTGATACGTTTGCGGTGGTCGTTTGCGAAGAAATCGCCCAGCTGCGGCGCGCTCTTGCCGCCTCTGGCTGCCCGTTGCATAATAGGAATGTTTTCGGCCGGCATGGAACTGGGCCTCGTAATTCGTCAACGAAATTTCCTATGTTTCCTTGGCTAAGGATACCATACTCGCCTCGCCGCTCGGTGACCGATGCATGCTTCGCCCGACTAAGGCAGATCCGCTGCGCCCGGCCTGTTCCGCTGCTTCGATAATCGATTTCAACCGCGCGACGTTCGACGCGAAGGTCGTGACCGCCCGTGGCTTTGTGTCTGTTCTCGCATAAGGTCGATGAGGCCCTGCTTGACGGCTTTCCTCGGAACCTGGATTCACCTCTTTCGAAGACGTTTCGTGATCGCAGCCATCGCCTAGACCGCGATCGCCAAGCGCCGGTCCAGGGCCCTTGATGTCCTGTCGAGCCACCGATCTGGCGGTCCGGGTCCGATTTTCCCAGTTCCACCGGTGGTGGAGGATCATGCCGGCAAGGCGTGTCGATGGCGAGCGCGTTCGGCTTCCGGGATCGAGTGGTGAGCGTGATGTAAGTGACGGTGAACGGTCTGGCCCACCGTCGCCCCTCAGTGCCACGGGTTTCAGCCACGGATTCCAACGCCGCGTTCGAGCATCTTGTGACGAACGAGTTCCTGTCGTGAACGGCGTCGCATAGATCGGCGCCCTTGGTCTTTGAGCGGGGATACAGCAGGCCGATCAGCCGCCAATATGGTCCCTCATGGGCATGCGTCAGGAGATCGCAATCGATTCTGCTCGCTCGATCAGGAATCCGATCGGGCGGCAGATTCATGGTCGATCCCAGGTGTATTCTCAGGCCCCCGAAGTCAATCGCGGACATCCACCAGGATCAGCGCCGCGCATGCGGCGGCCCGTACCCCGTAGGTCATTCAGGTTCATGCCGATCTTCCTGCGCATCCCCCGAGCGGGAGGAAAACGAGTTCGTCGGATAGCTGTGCTGAATCGGCCATTAAGGTCCTATTGTTAACGGTTTGTAGATTTTCGACGGAACCACGTGATCAGAATATCAGGGCGTAGTGGTCGATCGCTTTCGCTGGCGCCTTTCGAAACAGGGACGCGACGCGGCCGTTGCAAACCACTGCATGGGCTTTCATACTCGGTCCTTGGATCCCTCCGTACCAGCCCGTCAATCAGGTCGGATAATAGCCCAGAACATCACCAGACTGCATCTGCGCTGATCGTATCCTGTCCGATCACCGGCTCTGGGGCGCTGGAATCGCGATGTCGCGGCAATTGCCGCCGCGGCATCGTGCAGGCGCTGACCGACAGGTTGATACGGCGAAATAAATACGCCTTCGAACCGCCGTCTTCGCCGACAATATCAAGTTGTCGCGGTTGCCGCTGTCGATGACGATCAGGTTTCCGGATAGGACTACATGCGCGCCCAATGCGCTGACAATCTGTCCGCGCGAACCTGTTCAGGCGGTGAATGCGGTCTCGACGCCCCGTTTTGAGGCGACGGGATCGCCGATAAACACTGGCTCGACATTAAAGATGCGGCGCGCGAGATTGGCGGAAGTTGAACACCGCCTGGGGGCACAACTGTTCGAGATTACGCAAGCCATTGATCTTGGTCAGGTCCCATGCGTGCATGTCGGCAAGCGCCACCAACAGGCCCGCCATGGTCGTCACGGTCCTTGCGGCCGGTCCGCGCTTGCGCCACTGGACGAGCCACTGGTGCCATCATGAACACCGAACACGGGTGTTCGTATTCCCCAGTCAATTGCGAGCAGCAATGGCGCTACGCTCTCCTACCAGGTTTCACATCTCCAGCCCTTTAGTGGGTCTGCCGGGTGCCCATCGGGCAATCTTGAGGATGAGGGGCGGCGATTTCCGTCGAGATCCTCGAATATCCCCCTCCAATAAGGCTCGCCCGAACGCCGTGACACGCACGATTGTGCCCAAGCCCTCGGCTTGCTCAAGCCAGGCCTTGCGGAGAACCCGAAACCCGGCCCGCGCCTTCGATCACCGTTGTTGAAAGGCGCTTCCGAAGCGCTTGCCGCAACATGTCAGTGTCACCACCGCGTCGCCACGAAGGGTCGCAATTGATGTTGCGCTCTGCTCCTGCTCCATCCGGTGAAATCCAGTGACATTGATTGCCGTGCCTGGCGCAACCCCGTGTCCGCGCCCCGATCCGCCGGTTTCGTTTATCAGTATTCCGGAAGTTTTTCGCCTTGTTTTATGCGCACATCATTAAGGCCCATTTCAGGCAAATTTCGGCGCTCGTGCAAACGATCGCGCCACGTCGCAGCACGCATGGGCGCGCGAACGGCAACCGTGACGCCACGCGCATTCCGCCGGGCTCGTGAAACCAGCGCCGTTTTGCGAACAGGTTGCCGACCGGAGAAACCCAATGTCGCTGGAGCCGCCCACGACCTGCCGACTGTGTTCCGCGACAAGCCAGCCATCGGAAAAAGGCAACCGGCAGCCGGCACGGCGGCTTTGCCTCGCTGTTTTGTGCTGTCAATTGCGCCGAGGTGATGAACGGGCTCAGTCCAGACTCAAGAGGCCAGTCCCAGCGCAGCGTCCCATACGCCATTGCGAGAGCTGGTTGATTGAACACCAGGAATAAAAAAACAGAAATGCGGCGACGAACGCCCGAGGCAAGCACGGTCAATGTCACCGATCCATCAATCGATTCAAAAACGCTCTTTCGGTTCAATCGAAACCACATGATTCTTCACGGATACGCAAGGTAGTAATCCGAGCGACCACGACGACGAGAACAACGCCGGATGATCGCCAGCGCAGCAAGCCTGCTCGATGCCGGCGTTTGACACTTCCCATTTGCCGAAAGAGCACGAACGGCGGCAGGCCCGCAATCGAGAAAATCAGGATTCGACTAGTGGCAATGGGAGCCAGGGGCGCGAACTCATCAGGCCCGCAAGCTCATCAATGCCTCAACCATTCCGCCCGGCGGGCCGCATCGCGAAGCACACCTGCAAACAGCCCAAGCGACGACACCACGTAGAGCGTCCATGAAGGATCAACAGGGCCCCTGCCCCTGCCTGGCCCGGCGGCGACAAGCTTCCAGCGCATAGCCGACAATTCGCAAATCGAGGAATATCCGAGAAGGCGTTAATATGGGTCTGTGTCAGCGCGCCAAATGAGCCGATGATCATCGACCAGACCGGCAATATAGCGACGATCAGCTGCCAGTGGTCCATCACGTCGCCAAAGGCCGTGAACATCACGTTCGCGAGAACCACCATCGAGGCATTTTCGAGCCGAAAGCAAAGAAAGCACCCACCGGAGTCGGTGCGCCTTCATAAACGTCCGGCGTCCAGACGTGCAATGGGTGCGGGCTGAAATCTTGAACGCCGTCCGACAATCATCAGGACCATGCTCGAACATCAGGCAATTGACGGGGCCGAGCTGGAATCCCGGCAAATTGGTCGTGCCGGAAAATCCGTACACAAGCGAGGCGCGTAAGCAACAAAATGCCGGGACGCAGTGGCCCGAGCCAAATAACTTCAGGCCCGCTTCCGACGAACGGGCTTGAATCCCGATGGAACGCCGCCAGACATAGGCTGACAGGTGAGCGGTCTCGATGCCCCATATAAAGGGTCCACAGGTCAGCGCCGACAGGATCATCCCCATGCCAAGGCTCGCGAAGAGGGTCAGCAGGACATATTCATGAACGGATCGTATCATGGCGCTTTCCAGGAAGCCCTCGGACATGATCAGTTGCAAGCCGCCCACAGCAAAGCTACGAATTTCGGCGAAGTTCACGAACGTGTTTCTTTTCACCAGCCACCAACGCTTCGCCGCCTGATAGAACATCAGCGAGAGCGCGGCGGGCGCCGGAAACAGGGCCAGCGCGCCGTAATTTGAACGACAGCGCATTGAATTCGGTCTTGAAGGATGGCGCCCAGCAGCAACGCCAAGCGGCCGCTGCCGCGAGCCACAGCTTCCGGCGCGATTGCGACGAATCATGGCGTATAGTCGAGCCCGGGCGTCAGCCCTCCGACCATCGGGACAGAAATGCGGTTTTCGCTGCCTTCAGTTAATGGTTGAAAATCGGTTGGCGCGAACGCGAACAAATATGGTCAGCAAGGCCAGCGGCACGCCCCTGCAGACCAGTTTCGATCAACGTTCATGTCGCTGATGTCGTTGAGTTTCGGGTTGGGTGATTTCCCCGAAACGGTGCGCCGATACAGCGTCAGCATGTAGACGGCCGAGAAGATGACACCAGCCGGCGCCGGCCGCAGCCCCATGTCGCCGCCGTGAAGCCGGCCAACCGATGGTCATGGATTATACGCCGACGACCCTGCTGGGTGGTCCGGGGTTACAACCCGGACATCCCTCACGCCCATCGCTGAAGCGAGGACATAGATATCAAGCGGCCGCCATATGACCGGGCCATCCGTTTGACCAGGCCGCCATAGGCCCGCGATCTCGCGGGTGTGCATGCGGTCGTAAACCACGCCGACAATCAGGAACAGCGCGCTGCAATCAGGCCGTGGCCTCAGCATCTTGGTATTAAATCGCGCCCTGAACACCCAAACTCGTTGAACGAGAAGATGCCGAGCGTGACAAATCCCCTGTGCGCGAACGGAGGAGTAGGCATCAGCTTCTTCATGTCGTCTGGCGCACGCCCACCAGCGACGTGTAGACGATCGCGATCACCGCCAGCGCGAACATGGCCGCTGAACAGGTGGCCTCGCAATCCGGGAACATCGGCAGCGAGAACCGCCAGGAATCCGTACCGCCATCTCAACAGTAACGCCGGCCAGTAATGACCGAACCGGCCGTGGGGGCCTGCACGTGTGGCACCGGCAACATGTATGACCGGCACATTGGCAGCTTTCACCGCAAAGGACGCAAGCAAGGCCACCATAGCCATGTCTGGACGTGCGGCGGAACGCAAATTTCTCGCGAGAACTTCATGTCCGACGATCCGGCGGCCTGGAACATGTAGACCACGGCCACCCAGCATCAGCAGCGAGCCAGCAATGCTGTAGAGGAAAGAACTTGAACGCCGCGTAGATCTTTTCCTTGCCGCCCCAAGAGCCATGATCAGGAACCATCGGATCCGCCGCCTCGAAGAAACATATAGAACGGACGATATCGAGCGCGGCAAACAGCGCCGAGCATGAAGGTCTCGAGCACCAGGAAGCAACCAAAGTATTCGGTCACGCGCGTATGGATCGAGTTCCAGCTTCGCCAGAAGCAGATCGCGTCAGGAAAGTTTCAGCAGGATCAGCGGCATCGACAGCCATCGACCCCGACCTTGTACGTGTCTCGCATACCAGGCATATTGCTCGACAAGCTGGTAGCCCGCTGCATTGGAATCGAATGTCAGGAAGGCTGCGGACCGACGCGACGAACGTCGCGCTGGAAATGATCAGGCCCGCCAGCAGCGCGGCGCGGCTGTCCTTGCCGGCTTCCTCGCTCTGAAGCTGCCTGGAAAAAACAAAAAAAAAAAAAAAAAAAAAAAAAAAAAAAAAAAAAAAAAAAAAAACAAGTAGCAAGATCGCACACCCATGATATGAGCTCGCGCCGATCAGGGGCAGGAAGCACAACCGCCGAAATAATGGAAGAACCCGCCCATCATTAACTCCTCGCGCGCAACCACCATGACAGCGCCGAGACGAGCGCAGCCCCCACCCTGTCACGAACGCAATATGATAAAAGGTAGCCTGTGGTGCATCGCCGGATCCGCCGGGCGCCCACGTGTGAAGCGAAGACACACCGTCAGGTCCGATCCCATCCGATATCTTCTTGTCGGCTTTTCCCAGAACAGGTTTGCCCAAACGGCGACCTTGAATGAGCGTCGCGTTTGTAAGAGTTCGTGAAATACATTTGTTTCGAGAACAGGGTACTGCAAGCGGACCGCCACTGTCGCGATTACGCTTGGCCGAACCCGTCGATTGAAGAAAATAGCGTCCATGTCGCAATCACAAAGCCTGCCAGCGTGACCGCCAGTGGTGCCCACAGCACCCATTCAGGCCACATATGTGACGGTCGTGCAGCACGTGGTTCTCGGCGGCCGAATAGATCGCACGCCCCAGAATGCGCTTTCCTTGGCCCGCCGCCAAACCAGTTCGTGGAAATAAATCCCGCGAAGACAAGCCCCAGGCTGAGCAACCGCCAGTGGCAAACCAGCAGACGCCGGGCTTTCGTGCGGCACGTGCGCATGGTCCGTCATGCTTGCGACCTGATCGTCCGCTTGCAGCGAGCCCATATCGTCATGGTGCCCTCCGCGGACGCCTGGGCCATGAACGTCATGTAGATGAGCGCGCCAACGAATAGAAGCTCGTAGCAGCGCGGCGAGATTGCCGAACCAGAAGGCGACCTGACCGAACTCAACGTGATTGCTCGCCCGCGGCGAACGCGCTCTCCAGGATCGCAATCTTCGAGAAGAAGCCGGAGAAACCGATAAGCCGTGTGCGGAATGCCGAACCAATGATGCAATTCGTGCCGATCCGCATCGCGCATAGGTTCAGCCGGCATGAATTTCGCGAGAAAACCGCCCATTTCCGCATGTCCTGCTCATGGTGCATGCCGTGAATGACGGGGCCTGCGCGAGAACAGCAGTGCCTTGAAGAAAGCGTGCGTGAAGAGTGGAAACATGGCGGCTTCAATAGCGCCGATACCCCGCCGCAAAAGAACATGTAACCCAGCTGCGAACAGGTCGAATAGCAATCACGCGCTTGATGTCAATTCTGCGCCATGCCCCGACGGTCGCGGATAGGAGCGCCGTTGAACCGGCGCCGACGATCGTGACCATGCCGGCAGCATAGAGCGTGTGCTCGTAACAGGGGCGACATGAGGCAAACAGGTAGACACCTGCTGTAAACCCATGGTCGCTGCGTGCGATCAAGGGCCGAAACAGGTGTCGGGCCTTCATCGCGTCCGGCAGCCAGACATTGCAGGAAGAACTGGGCCGACTTGCCCATCGCGGCCGATGGAACAGAAGACGCCGCTCAGTTCGATGCGGTAGACGCGGCTTGCCCGAGGCCATTCGATGACGGCTTCCTGCACGCCGGGGCCGCCTCAGCGAAGGCCTTGTGCGTCACCACGCGCTTTTCGCGAATGGCCTCAGAACGGGTTCGAATCGACCGATCCGAAACGAAGAACACAGGCCATGATTCCCAAGCCGCGAGGCGATCGCCGACACGGTTTGGGTCAGAAGGCTGATCGAGGCGTCGTTGGCGCCTTCTTTCGTGTACCAAAGCCGATCAGCAGATAGGACGCCAGCCCAACGCCTTTCAGCCGAAGAAGAGCTGGATGAAATTGTCGCCACGACGCGACAGCATCGCGAACGTAAAAACAGAGAAAGGTAGGCGAAACGCGCGACGGTGCGGGTCTTCGCTCATATAGCCCCATGAATAGAGGTGCAACGAGCCCGGAAACCCCCGGTGATCACCGCCATCATGAAATTGGACAGGGCGCAATCTATCCGATTTTCGCCCAGTTCCCGCGTGGAAATTGCCCGACGTCGATCCAGGGCAGCAATGTGATCACAGCCGCGCCATGGCGGCAACAGCTTCAACCGCGTGGCCAGCCGCTTCGCCATGCCACTCAGCGCCGAAATGCCGCGGCGTAGCAACAGCTGAAACAGCGACAAGGCACCGGCCGTCAGCACGACGCCCGTCGTCAGGAACATCACGGCAAAATCGCCGATCTGCTTGTGGACGAGCCGTGAGCGCCAGTTTCCGTGCGCGAGACGATGAAGAGAATGAAGAATATCCGGCAGCATTCAGCCTCTAACCTTTCATAAGGTCGACATTCTCGACGCAATATCGCCGCGAAATTGCGGAAAATAGACGACCGAGGATGGCGAGGCCGACAGCCGCTTCAGCCGGCCGCACGGTCCCAGGACCAGCATGCGAAAGATCTGCCCGGCGATACGCCGTTGAGACCGAGAAGGCAAATCAGGTTCAGGTTCACCGACAGGAAGATCAGTTCGATCGCCATGAGGATGACGATGAATGTTCTTCCGGTTCAGCGAAGATGCCGACGACGCCGAACGTGAACAGCGCTGCCGAG
>Ga0163217_1023880_pt1 | contig 19475 bp, 17 predicted proteins | sample SynspAceP_FD_185933 | JGI IMG/M metagenome (GOLD analysis project Ga0163217, IMG submission 185933) | Saline lake microbial communities from Ace Lake in Antarctica - Synechococcus sp. Ace-P (PacBio error correction) | ecosystem: Environmental > Aquatic > Non-marine Saline and Alkaline > Saline ...
GCAGCTCTGCGCCGTTAATGAAACCTGTGGCCAGGAGGGCGGCTGAAAGTATGTGCGTTCGATAGTGGTTCAATCGGACAGGGCAAATATTGGGAAGCAATCAATATTCCAGTTCTTCCGAAATTTATTTTTCCACTTCAAAATTTGGCAGAAGAATGGGCATGATCTTGTAGTTTTTTTCAGCTCTTTAATAAGACCCTGGTGGTAACATATCGTCAGGCTTGCTCAGAATCTGCCCCCCCATTTTCACAATAGGACGGACCTGGTTTTCCAGCACCAATTCGGTTCCCCGCCAAAGAGTCAGATAACTGATAACAGTTTTTTTTTCCGGTCTCAGGATGTTTTGCTAAATAGTTTTTCGGATGAACTTTTTGGCTTTACTCGCTGCCCATAATATCCTCACAACCATATTTCGTAAGCACCCCAAATAGAGCTGTTGTATCTTTTGAGGTTTTTGTTTCTTGGAAGTTTTAATTCAGAACATATAAAATTATAGATATTGGGTCAAAATCGAAGAAGTCTCTTTTTAAGTTCTGCATAAATCTCGTTCTTCGTGTCTCCCTTTTTTTCTGAACTCCATGTTGCCTTTTTTACCATGCTGGTGTCCCATGGCATCCTGTCCCGTTAGGTCTTGTCGGCCAGGCGGGTTTCGTGATTTCAATAGCTTCCAGCATATCCTCTTTACTCCCTCCGTGTAGGATGAATTCGTTTGAAAGTGTTCCCATTTGTTTCAGTAAACTCCTCATTTATTCTGGTGTCCACGCCTAGTGAACCAATTCACTAAAGCTGGATTATTGAAAAAATATCAATTCATCGTTCCAAAAAGGAGTTCAGCGTCCTCAAATTCGTGTTTCAAAATGCAAGGCTTGAATTAATATACTAATTTCTTTTTCATGTTAATTTATATTTTCTATACGATGAGGTAGATTCCAAATTTATTTACTAAGGACCTCCTGAAATGATATATGTCAAATTTGAGGAACTGATTCTATTATATATCCCTTTTCCTTTGGAGGTTAAATCGATCTTTAAAAAGTTGGGAAAGGTGTTGGAGCAGTTAGTCCTTGATATGTAGCCAATTCCTATCGCAAATAAAGTGTTTTTAAAAAAAATTGAATCAACATAAAAGGAGTAATCAGAAGCTATCCAAAGTTGCTTGTCTGACCTCTTTTATTATTTAATGTCTAACTTAAAATTATAATTATGCAAGAAAAACATGGGTATTTTAGAACCGACCCTTACGATTTGTAATCGCTGAAGGCATTAGTTGCACTTTATTAACAATGGTACTATTTCTGAATACTGGGCATCTGTCCTAGTATTACGTTGCATTGTCTTTTTCCTAGACCAGTTTATTGGTTTTTGTCCTTTGTAACTTTCTTCTTTGGATAAAACATGTAAAAGTAAAAAGACGTAAAGGGTTTAGGCCTGTCATTAGTTTTTTTGATTCAGTAACTAATAATCGGAAACGGAAAAATTGGGATTTCTCCGCTAATGGACTTGGGAACATATCGTATTTAAAAATCCTTGATCTTGAGATAAACTTATATGCCTGTTCGCTATCACCACTCCTCGTTAGTAGGTACTACGCGAAAAATTTTGCCCCTTGGCCATGCGTTGCTAATTTCCGGATGTCGGATGAATTTTTATAGTCGTTTTTAACTGGCATCCGGACTATGCCATAAATACTCCATTTCTGAACATACCAAGTTTCCTAAGTGTACTGGAATTCTCCTCCCCGATACCTGCCGTAAAAGAACCAGGGCAATCCAAACCGTTTTCATGGGCAAGCAACCATAGGCACCTATATATTTCCTTATGCCGGTAGGCGTTTCATTCTTTCCAGGCCAAATACATACATTCCGGATTCCCGATTCGGACTTTTGCTTCTATATCCTCTTTAAACACTCTGTGGCCTGTTTGCCCAAGCATACCCACTTTTCTTTTAGTGAGAAAGAGTGTTCCACTTTCTCTCCCAAACTATATCCAAACTATCTTACCAAATAGAAAATTAAGGGATGATCTATATCGCCCACTTCTAGAGCCCATGATAAGTCCGTTGGAAAGGAGTGAAGCCCATCGAAATGATCAAATCACTTTATAACATCTCTTACCGGCCGGTCATAACTGCAACCATGGCCCAGTGGATGTAATTATTTTGGAATTATTCATTGTAGTAGGAAATGGCCTTTCCGGACACATATTTCAATGAACTGGGCCGTGAAAACCGTATGCTTGATACGGCGATCGTATACAAAGTTTTTTTTTTTTCCCAAAAAAAAAAAAATTCCGGGCACTGCATATTTTTTAGCTTAACAGGCATTGTATGATGAAAAGCCGTACAAAAACAGCCAATTTGTTTGGCAGCTGGGAAAAAAACCTCTTCGCCAATACAATTCCTTCAGTTCATGTGATTGTGCAATGGGGCCAAGACCGACAGTTTTCGTATTTTATCTTTTTACCTCCTGTGTAATCAAGGTTGTTTTTGAAAAGGTATTTCCACATGTACCACTCCGGTGGCCTACACATTCCAATATATCGATAATGATAACCCCTTTATGAGAGAGATTTGATTTGCATTACTTCAGACTAACATTGTGTTGGAGGCTAATATATATTATATTATATCAGATCTCCATATATGATTATAATACTCACTGTTGAATTTTTTGAGCCAATGCGTTCTAAATCACCACTTTACAAGATCATAGCTCCGTAGGCATTTGAATCAATTGATATTTTATGGAAGAAAAATGCCTGCGTTGATGGATCAAGTATGTTCATAGTTATAATTAATCTTTTTAAATTAAAGGCCTTGTGCTTGTATGGCAGTTATTACAAAAGTAATAAAATAATCATCCCAGTACAGCCACGCTTAGATCGTTACAGGCTTGTTCAGCACCTTGCAACATTGGACGCAATGGGCCAAGGCCCTGATTTCCTTTGTAGCGGCCATTATAAGTGTTGTTTTCCGGTATTGAGGTCCGGAAAAATAAAACGCTGCCTGACCGGCCACCTCAGAATCCGGCAGTTTAACTTTTGCCAATTTATATCTACTGCGGCATCGTAAACTGAATAGGCCCCCTCACTTTTAGATCTGGACGTTTCATTTTTATTATTCTTGTTTGCCTTGCGCACCCTAATCCACTCCCCCTTTTCACCACCCCTAGGTACCAGAGGAATAGGAAAAGCATGGAATTTTTGGGTTTCATACCAAAAGCGATACTGGTAAGCCAAGCCCGAAGAAATAGCAATTTCTGCCAATGGTTCTGGGGCTGTAGGAATTCGGATTTATGGCGCCAATCCCAAATATGGTAACTACGGCTTGGGGAGAACACATAAAGAGACCGAGGAAAACTATGGAAGACCTTATCTGGCCTGTTTTAATAAATTGCATGCCGGCCCTAATGGTTGCTGGTGGTATGAATAGCTTCCGAGACCCATACCATCCGGCATGGCCTTTTGTAGAACCATCATGGTTCCAAAAATCAGGAAACATCCTCCATAAGGTCTTTCGCCATGGCAAAGTTAACATTTTTATTCTTGCGCAGTTCGTAAAGGTGTCGGCCGTAATCCAAAAATTGGGAGACGAGGTGGATCTTATGATAGTAAGCGCTCGAAATCCAAATTAATATCCCAACTACCGTAATTTTCGCCTTTTATTTTGCTCAGGGTCCCTAACAAATGTAATGGTAACATACGGGCAATTGGTATTCCCATATTATTTTTTGGTAGCGAATAAGAAATGCGATCATCCGCTCCTACGGGAAGCACAATAATGCTCTTTTTGGCTGATTTTAGACCCTTTTTAGAAAGAATTTGTACTGGAACATCCGAGGGGTAATCTCCCCTCGCCTTAAAGTAATAAGACGTTCGGCCAATTCAATTAATTCGGTACATATTTCTCGAATTCCTGTATGAGGTTGTTTTAATTTTTCTCCCTTGTTTTCCGCATATATTCTTGGTTAATGGGTGCCTACTTTAACGGTGGGTACGAAAAAGTACCGTCAGCTACTTCGATATTATTGGAATTATACGGAGAGTCTCATAAGTGTGTTAATGATAGATTCCCTCTGGCAAACAGACCGCCCGTTAATATTATGCCGAAAGATTTGATAATTGTGATGAATTGGCCTGCTAATGTACAACCTAAAATTATATCTGCCCGAGATCCCCAGGAGTTATCACAAGCTGTCCTTTTTTAACTGGTGAGAGTACATTCCGGAGCTTGCATGGCTCCACACTAAAATTCTCCGGCCTGATTGTTTATAAAATTATCACCAAACAAAACCTTGCAAAAGTTTCTGTGCAATTCCTTTACGGTAGGATTTCCAATATTGGGGTTTAGAGGGGAATTAGCACCCAACCAAACTTTTTCCGCAATTTTTCTTGGACTTGAGACCACTAAATCTATGTTCTCAGGCTGTACTTTATTGGCTACCGTCAATAGTACTTGCGGGAATACCAACACGACTTTTCTTGAGAGGTGAATCCATAGGCATGTATACATTTTCCAACCTATTCTTGTAGGGTTCTTGCCCATTCCGTTGCAATGATGACTGCGGGAATCCCAGGTTTTTTTTTGCAAGGAACACTTAATGTCCCACTCTATAATGGCACACCATTCACACACACCGGTTCCTTCACACAAGCACATTATCGAACGATCTTTCATAGCTTTATACTTATTGATGATTTTTCCTATGATTTCATCATCCTTGTCCAAATTTTGAGTTGTACTACCTCACTTCGTGTATAAGCAAAGGAATCCTCGAATTTTTGGTCACTCAAAATGCTTTAGTATGGTATCTATATGGTCGTCTACATTGTTCTTTTCAACACGTCATCTATAATGGCCTGAATAGCCCATTTGCCCGTTTTTCCCAATAATAGTATGCAAAGGCCCAAAGGATACGATCGATTTTCCCGTCGTATTGATGGGTTCTGTAGTGGCAATATAAATGCGCTTTACCTCATAAAATCAAGTGGATTTCTTATACTTTATATCTTAACGATTATTTTCTGAGCCGGCGAAGTTCGGGCTTAAGAAAAGATTACCTTATATGACAGCAAGTCATTTAATGCTCCAAAAAGCCCTAAATTTTTTGAACGAACTTTATCCCTACAATCAAAATTGGGCTGTTGAGTAAACCTCTAATTAGGATACGGTATAATGTCTAAAAATCATCAAAGCAATTTTAATTCTCTATCAATATTTCAATAATATCTTTAAAATGGAAACACTGCTTTATGCTACGGATTATTCAGAAAGACCAGCCTCTGCTTTGAAATATGCCATAAATTGCTTTAAGTAGACTTATTAAGTACTCCGAATGGTTGTAACCCATGTTTTTGAAGACTCCAATATTATTGGATCATGGAAGAACTTGATGATCAGCCCTCGTTTGGAAGGGAATATATTTAAATTACACCGGTCCCAAGTTTGGGAGCTATTCCTGTAGTAACCACTGGGTAGTAAATGGGACAACTCCTACTATTACAATTGGGAAAGCGGTACAGACCAATCGTGGATAAAAGGGGATTATTTCCAAGGCAGAAGATTGGCATGCCTCAGATGAATTTTGGTGGTACTAAAGGAGGAAGCAGTTTTAGAACGAATTAAATTTAGCAGAAACCACAAGAGCTCATTTTGAAAGGGCCCGATGTCAGTATTGGCCATTCCGCGAGAGGACCGCATTAACTATGATTACCATATCTATGCAACAGAATTTGAGGAGGAAGAGAGAGCAATAGAACACTCAACCATCCGCTAACAAGAAATTTGTTGAAAGCCTTATATAGAAGTCAAGGTGGAAGCATATTTTCCACAAATGAGGAAATACGGGGGATTTGTTGATGGAGTGGTTCAAGGAAATGCTCAAAACCAAGTGATTACCAGAGATTGAATTGAGCTATTGTATTTCGGCGGATGTATTGAAACCTGAGAGTATATCTTGGTGTAGTAAATGCGGATATTATTGTTATGTTGGAAAGGGAAAAGAAGGGATTTCTTAAAAAACTGGTTCCATACAGACTTGTTAAAAAAATGGAGGAGCTCACGGAAGGTGAGTAGTTGATGAGTCTTTAATCGAGCAATCCGCAACCATCAGAACTACATTTTTAAACTTATTCAAATACCGTTTATTATGTCCCCTACCAATTCTTCATAGGGTCATAATTTTTCCATTGTTTCCTAATCCTAGCGAAGTGCAATAGCGCCGAATAAGCGGCTCCAAGGGAGTGCGTTTTTTCATTAAGGATAAACTTTAACGGGCACCTTTTCCAAAGTGAGCTTAACGCCCGGACTGGATAATTATAAAAGACTTCCCTGTTAACACCTGTTAGGATTTTTCGGCAAGATGCCCCACCTATTATATTATACCACCCTCGTAGCCTTAAATTTTAAGCTACTGCGCAGCTCTATGGGCCAAGGAACCGGGTTATGAAAAGGTCCAAGGTTTCTACACAATACGCATCTTTTCCTTCCAATGCAGTCTTGGTATAGTGAGAAAGGATTTTCCTGGGATAGATTTGATCACTCACCATTGCGTTCCTTTAGCCGCTTATTCCCGTAAAAACACATAAAGTGCTAAGATTCCAGGACCAGATAACAATCTCTCCAACTAACATGACCATATTTTTGTTGAAATGGTTGTAAAATTTTAATGTCCAATTCACTGCGTGGACTAAATCACAATGACCCTCCCTCACAGGCGAAAGGGTGGTACAGTGGATCCGTCCCAGAACCTTTCCCGCTTCCCCGAAGTCCTGTACCTGGAGATTCAAGGCGGCATTGCCCTGGTAATTTTGGATCCGTATTTTAGTGTTTCAAAGTCTTTTTCTTGGAGTGCTGCAGACATAGGCAATTGGCCTCCATATCATTTATCAAGCAAACGAACGATATGTTTGTTCCTTACTAATTTCTTTCGCTGTCTATGGGCCCCAATGAAAAATTGGTACCAAATACTTTTTGCCTGGGTTACGGGCCGGCAACTCCTAAACAAACAAACCCCATCCTATTCTGGGTAATTCTTAGTATGAAAGGCAGCCACTATCTCCATAAAGGTTTATAGGGTGTGTGGGATAACGAGTGTGTCTTTAAAGGACTAGATTCAATCGAGCCTACAGATTATTGAAAAGGGCCACTACAGTTTATATCTGTATCGCGATCACCACACACAGCAAACGACCACACACTCCGCATTGTACGTGGGATGGGCTTATGAGTGCTGTTCATAAATGCCAAAGGGTAATCTGGCCCTTCATGGATAGCCGGGGTAAACGAGATTTTCAATGTTCTGCAATGCTAGTTTTCTTTTTAGGCAAATGATTATGTTATCGTCCAATTTTAAATGTATTATACGAATTAGAGGAAGAATTAACTGCTTCTACCAGTGGTGAGGTTATTGTTTAGTGTCTTTTTGGACTCAACATTTGTACAACATTCTGCAATCCGTCTATTGGCACAATTGTGTACCTTCCATGCAGTAGCTGCGGTCCGCAGGCTACACCATATTTATTAAACCATCTCGCTATAGGTTTTTGCCCTGAGCAGACTCACTATCATACCTGCTACCACATGCTATCACCATCTAGCTCTTCCAATGGTACTTTTTTTGCAGAACAGTGGGTGCGGGAATATGCCTCCATTGGTTTTTCGTCGCCAAGAGGGCTCCTTTTGCCCCAAGAGACAACAAGTATCTCACCAATCAATGTTTCATCCAAAACTTTTTGGCAAAGCTGTTTCCAGTTTCTATGCGGATATGATTTAACTCCGCACGAAGGAGCTTAGCTCCGCCAAATTGGGAGCTTCACATAAAAACTGCTGGATTGTGTTTGCCTTTACACAATGCCCTCCTCCCGAAAGTGTCCAAAACAAACCTAATTTTTTTTTTCTTTTTTGGCTACTCTCGGCTACCTGTACCGTAAAAATCTGCCGCATTCCCGGGGGTAATTATTACCGCTGGCTATAAATAATCTCCTTCATTTAATTTTTTTTCCAATATCTCTAATAACAAACTTCCCGCCATTTCCTTTTTTTCACTGTTATGGCCCCGGTACCTCCAAAGCGGTATGTTAAATTGGTTGGGATATCGGTAACAGCAAGATTAATCCGCGTGTCCATCTCGATGGGAATCGCTAATTGGTCAATACCTGTCTGTCCCAATAATTGCTTTTAAATGTTCACGGTAGGACCGCCTGCCGGAGATATATACCAGAGTGGAATCCATACCCAACCTTTTTTTACGGCACGGGATACCATTGATGCCACACCACCTGCTCATAGGTAGGTGAGGAGCATCGTAATTTTGTTATTGGGGCTAATGCCCGCCACTGTTTCAAACTCTTGTCCAGTACGTGGGTTCATAGTAAGTGTTACCTCATGTACTATGTAACCTGTTAATCGAAGTTTTATTAGCTTTTTAGCGGACCTCGTTTTTTACAGGGAAAGTCCCTTTTTCCAAGACAATCCAAATTCTCTATGGTCCGTTTTCGGCAATATTTTTTTAAACGGGCGGTATCGGTTAAAAAGCCTGATGACTAGTAATCATTATACATGCCGCAAGGTCATCTAATACCGGGCCAATCATGTCCATACCTGTAGGATGTCTTTCCGAATGATCTTCAAAAAACAAGCCTTCTCCCTCATAAACATCCATCATAATAACCCAATTTGTTGGATTTAAGGCCATTAATAACATTTGGGTATTGTACAATCCTCTCTACCGTCATTGATCAGCCATTTACCAGCCCTTTTTTCATTTTGGCGATCTGGGCTTCGTGTACCAGATAATGGTTGTTTGTTCCTTCAAGGGACAATTAGAGGGAAATAGTATCGATGGTTACCACAGGCCTTATCCAAATCGGTATAGGTTCTGCCTGCAATTCTTCCACTGGGTTTTGGTCTATCACCGATCGTATGCCAGAATATGGACATCCAAAACCATGTAGAATTTTTAGCCGCGATTCCTGCCAATTTTCCCAGTACCAACAATACCGACTGTTTTTTTTTTCCGTTTCTCATAATCAAAACCTAACCAATCCGTCCCAAGGAATAATTCATTTCCATACATGCGATAATGGCTTCTTATTAACTTGCGGTTTAGAGCTAAAATTATTGCCACTGTAAATTCAGCTATGGAATTGGGGCGAATAGTCGGAACACGGACATTCCTTATTCCCAGGGATTTGGCGTACGGTATAATCCACGTTTGTTTATAGCGACAGCGGAAACGCAGGGCAATCGGGTGTTTTTACTTCCAATCCTCATGCAGCTTGTCCAATACGGGAGCAAGAACGTTATCTGTGTGAAATATGCACATGGCTCTTCACAACCCTTGGCCCAATCGTGTATCTATATTAGATAGGAGTCCAATAATTTTTAGCTCAATGTTTATTGTCGTTTGGCATTACTAAATATTCTTCTCAAATTGTGTGTATTAAAAACAGCGTACTTTCATTATTTGTATTAATGAAACACATTTAAGGTTCCCTAAGTTGCATCAAGGAAGTAATTATGAAGGTGATCTAATATGATATTGGGTCATTACCTATGGTAATATCCATTCTATCCAGTATGGATAAAAAGGGTCAAGGCCGTATTTTATTTAAGAATAATAGCCAATGCAATGAGTTTGTTCCAATTTTATGCGAATGTCTTAGGACACGGGTTATTCAATTTTAATGGAGGTCCACTACACCCTGCTTTCATTTTCTGCAATAGTTGCTTGATCTCTTTCTAGACTAGGCTCATGATCCAAGCGACATAGAAAACAAAAAAGGTTCCTCCAATTTACGGCGCGCTGAAGTGTTACCAAATCTTTACCTTTTTCAGATACTGGCTCCAAGCCATGTGGAACTTTTCTAGTAGAAATATGCTATCACAACGCTTAAGATTATAGGTTTCATCCGACCGTCTGAAATGAGTATGCCCTTCTAGAAACATAAAATATTTCGGTCCTGTTCCAAGTGTATAACTGCAAAGGAGTTCCTTTTCCTTGGAAAGAGAAGTTGTTCAAATATCGCTAGGGAAATTATCGGTATCATACACGGATATTTTCACATCCAAGCATTAGAGTTACTCCTTTAATTTCTATGTTCCATTGTATTCTACCTTCCCCTGCCATTAATCTTTAAAAACCTTTGTTCTTTTCTTTTAATACTTTAGTCCAGTGATGAAAATGAGAGTAAGGGCAGAGCGGTGATTGTAGATAGGACCTGGCGATGAAGCTGTTCTTTGCATGTTCCACAAATTAAGATGCTAGGGGCAGTGGGCAACTACCTTGTAGTTCCTCATATCTAAGTTACGGAATAAGTAGATCGAATAAGAGAATTTATTAGGATAAAAAAAATAATATAGTGTAGCGTTATGACGAAGCTGAATTTTTATGTTTTACTCAATACGGACCATCAAATATTATAGCCTTACGCTCTTTGGTAAATGCCCTGTAAAAATAGGGAACCATTTCAGTGTTCTCGTATTTTAAGTTTCTTTTCTTTTTCCAGTAATCCTCCCAATATTTTAATACGAATATACTGTCGATTCCGCGAGAGTAACATTGCTTGAATATTCACTTATAACTTCTTGTTTCCTAATGCTCCTTTCCGCATGATAAGACTTTTAACCCCTTCCGTAATTGGTGGCAATTTAAACTTGCATCAGTACTTGTAGTTCCTTCAAGGTTCCATGGGCCATAAGGATTTGCCAATTTTTTTGAGGATATAATTCTATCACCATATAAAGGGAAACCGAATGGTTTAATTACGCATGGTTTTCTATTTTTTATGTCCTTTGAGGAATAACTTATTATTGAAGATCTTGCTTTGTCATAATAATCAGGTGAAATGGGGAAGAACATAAGGCTGTGTTGGATATATTATCCCAGATGGCCCGGTAGTTGTCCATAGGATCACAATACTCTCGTTAGTTGTTAACTCTTACAATGGTTTAAATGGTTTTTGTAAATCTGTATTAAGGACCATTGGTTCTGGGTGTAACCCTTTTCATTTAAGTCAATCTATACCCTTGCCGTACAGTTAAATATGACAACGGTCAAAGTCTATAATTTTTAGAGAATGACATCTATTTAATCGAATTCCTTTACATTGGTTATTTGGGCCAATATGCTTTGGGATTTAGTTTGAAAGTGAAACTATGAATCAAAATGGACTTTCACTCATATTCCTTCATAGTTAAATTAACCTTTAATTTTGGAACTATCCTATAATTCCATGATCAATGAGGAAATTCTTTTGGATCTGTTTCTATTTCTTTTCGTATCCTGTGGGAAGCCATCAAGAAAAGTTTGGCTCCCACCAAAAAAAAGGCATTACGGAATCCGTATATGCTTCCGTATCGAGCAATCCAGATAGTTTAATATCAGGAGCCTATGCGCCTGTGGCGGTATTTTTTGGTTATAATTTGCTGGAGGAGGCGATTTAGTAAGAAAACGGAACGCCATGGTTCAGTATTGTTAATAATACAACCCTAAACTTATTCGATTAATGCCCGTTTGGCATTTAGATTGGCGAAGACAAATATAGTGGAACGTTCGGCCGATTTTAAGTTCGGTTGAAAGATGAGATCCAATCAGCAACTTGAAATTCTTTTAAAAATGATTCATGAATTATTAAAGACAAAAAGAGGCTATGGGATCCCGAGAATATAGGGTCTAAAATTCCAGTTCGAGAATCGTAAACTGAGTTTGAAATTTCCGAGAATAGGTTGAAGGCAGCTACAAACCAAGTATTATGTTCCGAGACCAAGATGACTCTCTACCCAAGTAAACAAGCTTTGATAATTAGCTACTCCCCAGATCACTACAACAGAATTTTACTGTTACAAGCAAGATAAATGGTAAGCGTTATGCCATTTTATAAAAATCCGGGAGAATAATCGTCAAGTACATGGAACCTCTAAGCTCGGTAGGAGTGAATTCTGATTATCTTTATTATTGAATGCTAGTGTTAGATGAGGTCGATATTGTAAAACTAAATGTTGGTCAAAAAAGCCTTGTCCACTTTGGATGCCCTATGGGATAAGGTTTTTGAGGCGAAATTAGCAAGATTACTTAAAAAGGCTGAAGCCGCTTCCCAGACGTTCCAGAGCAGAGGCCAACTTTTTGATGATCCACCTAAAGCCACTTTACCGCTGGATTGGCAGGGAGGGAAAATTATGTCCGAAAAAGACATGGTCTTGAACCATTCCTAAGGAGTTTTTATAGATGGGAATAAGTTGATGACCAATGATGTCTTATCGATGAGTAATCAATTGGGCCCTGCAAAATTTGGATAGGGTCGAGAAAATCTTGGATGGTAATTAGTGAGCGCACAGAAATTCTAAACCCAGAGGAATGATCATTGGAAAGTTATATTGAACACGCCAAAACCCATCTACTGCCAAAGATGAAATCAACGGGCCACAGCTTCTGGGCTTACATTTGGCCTTGGGCTTATATAACCCTGGTGATTTTATGACCGGACTTAATGAATGCTGGACAGTCTTAAATTTTAAACCAAACCCCGCATATCCATATCTCAATGAAATAGAGCCGCTCGATAAACAGCCATTGCTTATATCCAAAGAATTTGAGGAATCCTTTAATGTGGTAGTTCTGTAAAGCCTAAGCAAAGCCAAAAAGAAAATTCACAATGGACTCCCCATCCTTATTTATTTAAAAAGGATAAAATGGTCTATGGTGCACCCTCAACTAAGAGCTCAGATTTTTTTATATCTCGGGAATCCATAGAGCTAGGCGGGGAACTTACTTTGGTCGTAGATTTATGGGAGGAAGTCGCGAATTTTCAAATATTGGGTGGATTATTATTATACAGGGTAGCCGCGATTTTAAAAAACAGTGAGAAATGGAATCTTTTGGAGCTGGCCTAGCAAAAAAAATGTCGCTCAAAGAAGGAGACCGTGTACAGATTAGCACCATAAAAGGAGACGTGGTTCGCTTAAGATGTAGGGATATATCAAAAGTGGTATTGCGGAATAGATAATATTCAAAGTTATGCAATCTAAAGACGTGCAACGCATCTTGGGAGAGCCCAGAACTCTAAGCGGATATCAATGTAAATTAAACATATTGGGTGCTGCCAACAACCATGCAAAAGGTTCTGGAAAAACAGTTCCAAATAAGGCAACTAGCATAAACGAGGCCAACGCCCAAATTTGAGGACTGGATCCAATATCGTAACCCTAATTACCTATGCCGTTTCAGATAACCTTATTGATTGTGGTGGCTTGGGAATATTAAACATATCTCAATCTGCTTTATACGAGAAATAGAAGGATATAGCATATCCTAAAGGCACAGGATTTTCGGGAACCGATGTACAACTAATATTTATGAAGCCAAGCATGATTATTGGTTTTAGTAGGTGGTGTACTTTGGACTTGTAGTTGGATTTGTACTTCCAAACTAAATAGATATGTGGCCTTGAACAGAGAGCATACCTAACAATTACCAATTATCCTATTAAATTATTAATGTGTGGTATTATGTAATGCGGGATTCCTCTTGCTCTAATTTCAAACTTTTTGTTGCTGGCTGGCTACCTTCCAATAAAGACTAGCACATAGACCCAGTGCGTATAATTAGAGGAACTTAAAGTTACATCTATGAATTTAGTCTTGAGAAGCAAAAAAATAATAAGCTTTTTAAAGCCTAGGGATTTTCCCACGTGCTCAAGGATACTTTGCTTTTGGTATAGAAAGTTGGGCGAATTTGTCCTCTATTATGGGTAAATCTGGATCAAGGAAAGTCTACCTTTACTTTACATACTATCCATTATGGATACGACTATTACAGGTGAACTTTATCTAAACAATACATTAATTACAAGGACAAAAACATCAGGAATTAATCGCGAATTACGTAATAAACATATAGGCTTTGTACCAGTTTTCATTATTTCGTGTCCGAGTTTAGTGTACTGGAAAATGTACTGCACGTGCCATAAAAATTGGCAGAGAAGTCTTGGCCGAATTGAAGCACGACGCTATGCCAAAAAATTAATAAAGTTGGACGGCATAAGAAAAGTTGGCCCATCACACGAGCTTCCGGATATCAGGTGGGGAAAAACAACGGGTGGCCATAGCGGAGAGGCGTTAATACACAATCCATCTATTCTGAGGCGACGACCACTGGGAATTTAGATAGCCATAATTCCGAAAACGTGCTTCAATATATTTTTAAACGTCCTTAAAGAGAGGAAGGTCTCTCCCTTTTTGATAGTAACCCATGATGAGATTCGCCAAACGTACCGATCGCATATCCAGATGGAGGATGTCCCCCGTGTTTTGGATTAAATATCCCGACCTATAAACAATAAGAGCTTATTATAGGTCTATCTAAAATCATTCGGATGGGGATAGTTCCAAGGAGCACGATATACCTTTGTAAAGTGCGTTTGCCTCCGCATCAATTTACCACACATAATATTTTTGGATCATATGATTAAGGGCCCGTCTGTGGCCATGGCCAATATTGGGCGCAAATGCAACTAGCCATAGATACATTGTCCTTCACGGATATCAGCAATAGGTAAAGTTCCTTTGTCATGCGGCAAAGGAAATCAAGCATATGTAACCTGTAGCTGAGCCGCATATTATTCATATCTTTTTTCGGTGAGGTCCTCGGGAATATTTATCTTTTTATAAATAAAGTCCAAATGATCTTTTCGCCATTCCCATGCGGAACAAAATCGCTCTCAAGTGCTTGCGACAATGTTCCTTTTTCTCCATCAGTTTAAAGGAACCATGGGTAATCGGGGTCCGGTAGGGGTTCCCCAGCTTCTATGTTGCCATACGCAGGTTTGAGGTCTCATATTCAAATATGGCCGTTTTGGGTATCCGCAATATTGGAATTTACCATCTTTTGTAACATAGATTCCTCCTGTAGAACAATTCTTTTGGCGGCCAATCCAACTCAGCATCACTCGAACTGTATCGAACATATGTACGCCAATCGCCCATATTCCCATTGCCATACTCCTAAAGGTCCGCCACCACCGTCTGTGGGGAAAGTCGTCAATAAGGCGCATGGGTGCGGGCCCGGTCCAACATTCATAATCCAAATAATCCGGAGCCGCTGTTATAGGAGGATTCCATTGGCAACGCATATGGTAATAACACCACATTCTCTACATGGAACCTTGCTAATAAGTCCTGCGTCCACAGACTATTTCTTTTTTGGCATCAATAAGATGTGGAAGGTCACTCCTTACGCTGGGTTCCCACTGAAACGAGCCCTGTTATATTTTCTTGGCGGCTGCGACCATAGCTTCGCCCTCAAACAATCAAATCATAATAGGTTTTTTGGAACGTATAACATGGGCACCCGATTTTAAAGCCTCTATGGCTGTAAGGCACTGCCAATGATCAGCGGGTGCCCAATTAGCACAATATCCAGATCCTTCTCGGGGCAAGCCAATTTTTCTATATATCCCTATAGGTCCTGGGACTTTTCTGAAGATTGTCTAAGTTGTATTAAGTTGGCGGCTTCCTTAAGCAAAACATTCATCCACATCAACAATGGATACAAATTTACCCTTGGTTACCCTGCTAAGCCTAAAAGAGGTCACTTTTCATACCAGCCCGTTCCGATATCCACCGCACGGTTTTTCGCGGTAGATGAGTTCCATAACCATAAGAACCAAAAGGAGGAAAGTGCCAAAGATGCCGGCAGCCCACTTTAAAAAAAGTGTCCCGTCTATAATGGGTTTTAAAAATCTTGGTGTCCATGGTTATGATTTGATTTATTTCGGTCGGTTTTTAAAATTGTTGTCTCAAAAATATCGAAAATAATTTTCTATTTAGGATAAATTTTTAGTATACTCCTAAATATTAGAGCTTTTTTTATCTAACAACCCTTTGCTTTTCTGTTTCTTTTTTGGTTTCATTATGTCCCTCCATCATCCTCCACTTTTGTATTTGCTGAATGTTTAATAGTTCTTCGTTGTTGAAATGAATTAATAAGGGGTCAATTTCTCGTGAAGGATTCGAATTTCCAATTCGCTTTAAATGACCATATAATCTGTTTTGGATCGTTCCCTTCTTTTTTCGCTCCTGCCTATTTTTGGCTCATCATTATCAATGGGGCTTGCAAAGGCAGCCAAACAGGATAAAATTAAATTCAAAAGTATAAAAGGGTAGGGGTCAAATACCTTTATCCATTCCGAAACATAATATTGATGACCATCAAATAAAAATAACAAATGCCAAAAAATAATTTATTGAATCTCCAACTTCGCCGAAGGTGCCACTTATCTGCCAGGCTTGTCCAAGGAATATTCAGTAGCCTTCATCCAGACTTTCATTTTGGGTAGTAATTAATTTTTCCTGTTGGTCGTCTTCAGCAACCATCTTCTTCCAATGTAGAACAATTCCCTACTCCTGGATGAGGTTTCGAAAGGTATTTTTGGTCTATACAAATTGAGATTCGGATCGGAAATGATTTTTTGGAAATTTATTTTCTGGAATGTTCCTTTGAATAAATCATAATGGATTTTTTCGCAATTGTTTTTTACAGGAATGCTGTTCACTGCGCGGAATATTCTTCTAACGGAATGGCACTTACAAAGGTTCTTCATGGGTAAGGTATTTTATATCTTAAAATGTAATGTATTTTTTATGGCCCTTTTATAAAACAATATGGTTCTTGATTTACACTAATCTTTAATCAAGAATTTCTTTTCTCTAATTATCATGCCATGAAGAAAACATTGAATTCAATTGGAAGCCACGGCCATATGTGGAAACGATATTTAGCTCATCCTGTCTATATGTTTCGCGGCTTGGCCATAGTCTATTCTTGGCCAGTATGCCTTGGATTGCACTTTGGTAGTGGCCTTTGGTATTGTTTTCTTTTTTAGAAAAATTCTTGGAGAGGTGGTTCGGGGCCATACCTTTGGAATGGGGTGCCCTACAATGCCTTGTTGAATACCACTAAATCAACGGCATCCTGGCAGCGGCATTGACTGTTCTTTCTTATATGGCGAAACGGTGGGTAATTCTGCAAGTGAGGCCCGTGAAATATGCGTATACGCATCCTTGAATTTCATCCTATCCTATCAGTAACCATAATCTTAAATGTTTTGTTTTATGGGGTTGGTAATCGTTGGCTTATTTGGTGAATCTTCCAAGGTGGCAATAAGCATTTTTATATTTCATCTCACTTCATTGACATTATTGTGCACCTTATTGTATTTTTCTACTTTGCTGAAAATGGTTTTGAAACCTTGTTCTCCACTTTCAGAAGGCCCGTAGAGGGCGGTGGTATTTAGCGCCTTGTTTAGTTTTCAGCCGCGATGTGGGGATAAGTGGTTTGAAAGTTCAGCTAAACTATGTAGAGGAACAAAAGGGGGGTGTATTCCGCAAACCTTGCGTATATGTGGGTGGTAGTTACTATTTTTAATCCGTTTGATCGCTGTTTTTTAGCGCTGGCCATTGTCCCGAAATTCATTTTATTGAATCCAATCAAGATGCCCTACTCTCCAAAAAATGGCAGAGTTTCCGGAGGCAATTGGCTTTCCTTACTTGTGGGTATTGATGCAGCTTTGGGTTTAAGTGGTGCCGTGCTTACTTCCTTTGTAGGGGTTGGTGGACTTATGGAGCGATATGGCATGGACCGTAAAATTCTACCCAATTTTTATTGAAAATAAGGCGGCAGTTCCTTATAATGGTATACTACGTATTCTTTTATTGTGTGTATCCCATTTATATTGGTAACGTCAAAGGTAATTTGGGCAAAACTGGGCAGTTGTGGTTTATACAATAAGCCTTTTTATCGTTATGGCATTGTTCGGCGGTCGGCAAATATGAATGCCTCAAAAATAAATAGGGCAAAATTACCACGCGCCCGAAAGGTCAATGTTGGTTGGTCTTATTATTGCTTTAATACTCTGCTGTCATGGCTGCGATGGTCGGAATAATATTCTAAACCCATCCTATTTTGGCATCCTTTTATTGAATATCGCTAATTCTACGCTAATGTAGTTTTTTTATGCTATACCAGCACTATATTTCTAAGGGATTTCGTAGCAATCCTTAGCTACATCTTTCCCGATAAAGCCATCCCTTTTAAAACATTGAACATATATCTAAAAAAATTACTGGCAGGGATTTAATAAACAGCAAAATTTGTTTTCTTCACCAATCATGACGATGTTGCTACCTTTAAATAAGGGTGATGCTTTTATTTAAAAATAATGAATCAACAAGGATTCTAAAATTGTTGCAATTATTATGCCCGGACACGCCATTGTACCCAATTTAAAAAGATGGACATAAAGGTGTTAGAATCGTGCTACCAAATTTCAATAATTCAATTTGTGGAAGAGCAGGGCGTCCTTGGTTCCGGATAATTCAGGAACGGTCCAAGCGATGGGGAAATTCCCGTTAATTTTAATGTTTATAAAGTTCTCCTGGCGATAATTTCCTTATAAGATTCAAGGAGTTAGGCGAGTGGTGGAGGAGTGAGTGGGAGGTGTGGAAATGTTGAGGTTTTCACTTTAAAAGTTAATGACAATTATAAAGTTCTGAATCCTTCTTGTTTTTTTGTTAGCTTTATATAAGGCTACATATCTTAATAAATTAATTGGATTTTTAAGATGAATGGGGGCAAACTTTTCTTTTTAATAACAGATAGTATTTATGAGCTTTATATCAAGAAATGTAATTCCAGGCAATCATGGAAAGGTATTTGGAACAATGCAAAAGAAGCAAGTGACTAAAGTGGATTGAGGAGAACTTAGTAAAACTTGATGGCATAAAGGAATATAATTTTCAAAGACATGGCTATCCGTCGAATTTACAGTGCAATACGACAAAGTGGTCAGCAAATAAAGGGAAATTGAAAATTAGTTAAGGGCATTAGGGGTTTCATGCTATTCCCAGGGACTTTTTGGCCTTTATATCACATAAATAAAACCTGTTTTATTGCTCATTAAGAGGTCTGCTTCAGGTTAAAGGCTATTCACTTCCAATTTTTGGTCCAACCGTTAATCTGCATACAGTTTTAATAATGGCCGTCAAGGACCAAGCCTGATGAATGCATCCCTTTCCTACTTTTGGACTGTTACCGGTTAAAAAACCGTCGGATGCAGTGGGAATACCGGTTTGTGGGAATAGAAGTGCTCTTTTAATTGCCTAGTTCGAACAGAACCTTTTTTTTAATCTTCAAGAAGTTCCATATATGTTTAAAAAATAGGGACTGAAAATAATTCATAAAGCAAAAAGGCCAACGTTTCCCTTGATGATAGGCAATGGTCCACGCACCGCATTGATTCACCTTCATAAAGTGAGCTTTTATATTCAGAATCATTCCTGGTCCAAGTGCGAAGTCCAAATGGTGTGTATAGCTTTCTCTTCACAGCTTCACAAAATGGATTGTTGATCAAGTACTCAAACTGTAAATGGTAGGCTTAGGCAATACATCTGATTGGACGCGGAAGGAGTTGTCTTGGGCGAA
>Ga0163217_1032073_pt1 | contig 19465 bp, 24 predicted proteins | sample SynspAceP_FD_185933 | JGI IMG/M metagenome (GOLD analysis project Ga0163217, IMG submission 185933) | Saline lake microbial communities from Ace Lake in Antarctica - Synechococcus sp. Ace-P (PacBio error correction) | ecosystem: Environmental > Aquatic > Non-marine Saline and Alkaline > Saline ...
AAAAGAGAGAGATCCATGGCCAAGACCGATCTGCTCACCGTCCTATCCAGGAAGCACTGGCCACAGCGCCCGACCCTGCCAGCAAGCCGCCCAAAGCCCGAATGCCCTGGGCCCGTCCAGGAGGTACTTGCCGCAAGACCCCGTTTGCCCCGCCTGTTTAAACTTTGCCCAACGGTAAGGTGGGTTGGCGGGGGCCGGCGTTTGCCCCCGAAGCGAATTTGAAATGGGTCCCGAGGTGGCGGGCCCCCAGTGGAACTCCCTTACACCACCCGACCTTCACTAACCAAGGGCAAGCCCTGGACCCCAACGCTTATTCCGGGGCCGACCGATTGGTTCAAACTACAAGGGCGGCCAAATCTGAGCGCTCAAGGCGCAGGTTTTTGAGTTTTCCGCTTAACCCCAGCCAGAAATCCCTATTCCTGGAAAGGTGGCCGAAAGCCTATTTCAATGTGCTGCGCGCAATCGGACAAATCTGGCCAGCGCCCCGCGGCCCGAGGAAGAAGCCTTTTGGAGCGCCAGCGTGACCAGGCCCGTGAGCGGTTTTGGAATGTCCGGCCCTGTCGGGCAAAACGTAACCGATGTACTTGAGGCACTGGCGGGTTTATGACAGCTCACGCGCCGCACGTCTGACCGCACAGACCAACTCGACGTCAAGCTATCAGGCGTGAACACCGGCCTGACCAAAACCGCGACTAAATGACGAACTGATGGGGCATGGAAGCCCATGAATCTTGCCTATCCTGCGCCCGAACACCCAACGATCTGCACAATGGGTGACCAACCGCCCAGCACAAAAACCTGAACCTGCAGCCACTCGCCTTTTTTGCATCACCAGCGCGTCCGAGACCTTGCGCAGCAGCCCGCTCGGCTTACGCGCGTCGGTCGACGCCTTCGTGCGCTATAACAACAGTGGTGGCGGCCGCCCGAATTCGGTAAATCAGGCTTGCAGGCGGAGCTGGCGGGTGGCCTACCGCGCGTAATGATTACCGCAACCTGACCAGCTTCGGCGTAAGAACTGACCATGCCCTGTTCACTGGCGGCGCGACCAGTTCCGGCGTGCGTGAAGTCAGGTACCGGCTGAACCGCAGGCCCGAGGCTACAGCGAGGCACAATTGCGCCCGCGTCGGTGGAAAGCCACTCGCCAATCCTGTATTCGCACCGTGACCATCAGCGTTGAAGAAGTCGAAGCCCGGCGCCAGGCCATTATTCTCTGGCAAGGCAGCCTCTGGGATCAACCTCAGACCGGGGTACGAAAGTTGGTACACGTAATGTGGTCGATGTACTGGAAGCCCAAGCGCACCTGTTCAGCGCCGTACGCGACTAAACAACACCGTCGCTTACAATAAAATCATCGACACACCTTCAGCCTGAAAGCCCAGTCGCCGGCACACTCAGCCCGGAAGACCTGTTGATCTGTCACGCTGGCTGAACCCGGACTTACGAACCCGGATCGTGACTTTCATCCCGCGTTTACTGAAGAAGAGCCCGAGCGCAATGTCGCTGGGGCGTCAGTCCTCTTCCGAAGAAGAAGCAGCCACGTATGCGCCAGCTCGTTCTAAAACAGAGAAATCCAAGCAAGACAGAACAAAACAAATGCCGGGGCAATGCCCGCCTTTTGTTTGTCTATGCATCCGCTTACTTGAGCTGGGTTGGCAATTCCATGCAGGAGCCTTTCCCAAAGCAACCTGATTATCCTGCAACACGGTCTTAGCCAGCAGCAACCGGCACGGCGCGCTCACCGGGCTGGTCCAGCCATTTGACTACCGCAGTGGCTAACGTCTGACATCGGCGGACCTGGCGCAGAGCCCTGCGCCTTCAAGCAGTTTTGGACTGATTTCGGCAAAGTTATAGCGGTGCGGGCCCGGAAATTGATCGGCAAACCCAAGGCCGCAGGCCTCCAGATGTTATGCCCCACCCGTGGCGAACAGAGAGCCACCAACAAAAGGCCACATCTGCCGCAGCATAGAACATCATCAGCTCGCCCATGCTGTGCGAGGAACACCTGATCGTTTGCGTCGGGCCTATTTTTCCGGCCTGCTGCGGCGTAACCAACGGCTTCCGGCTTTCTCGATTATAGCTCGGCACTTCATCAAAGCGCTCCGGGTGCCGTGGCACGAGGACCAAATAACGCCTCAGGCTGGGATGCCAGCACCTGTTTGGTGGGCCGCAAAGCACACTGCCTCAATCCTCTCCAGCGTGGGTGCTCGCCGGATCCAGACCGGCGATCGCCCCACTGGCACGCAGCTGCACGGCCTGTTCCCTGGATTTGCGGATCAGATGCAGATCAAATTTGATACCTGCGGTAATCTGCAAATGGGGCCTTCTTCACACAAGGCCGTTCAAAGCCGCAAGCCGCTCGGCGCTGGTTTGTACCGCGGACCCAGTCCAGGAGGCAAACATTGGCTCACTAGCCCAACTGAAATGCGCGGGTAACCTCGGGCAGAAGCCTTCTGACAGGCGAGCATTGGCGCCAGTAACCAGAGGCACTCCTGCCGCTTTGGCCTCGCGTACCAAGTTCGGCCACAGCTCGGTCTCCATGATATGCCGATGCGGGGCTTTAAGTCGTTTGGAATAAAAGCGGCGTTGCAAGCCAGGGCAAGTCATAGGGGATAGGCATGGCCGACCTAGCACCAACAGCTTGCGGATCTGCTCGAACCGGTCGGCGTCATGCAACTTGAATCGTCACGGCAAGTCTGGGTAGCGTTGCATCAATGCCGCACCAGCGGCGCAGCCGCATCGCCTCGCCCACGCGATACCGCAATGAATCCCAGAATACCCCCCGAGCGCAAGAATCGCCGCCCACGGCAAAACGTTCATGCCCAGCGCCGACATAAGCTGGCGCCTTGCGAGCACGGTATAACAGACGCAGCAACACCAGCGGCATGCACAGGATAAAGATAGACTGTAAAACGTGGGTGGACATGATAGCGCCTCAAGAAGCTGACAAGGGGACCCCTTCAGGTGCGACTCAATAGTACAAGATGTGACCGCAGGGGCTGGCAGTGTCTAATCTAGGGCTTACCATTCAAGCAAAAGCGCGGAGCATATGAGTACAACCCTGGAAACGATATCTGCATCCTTGGTGCGGCCATCGCCGGCCTATGGCTCAACGCGCGCCTGGCAGCATGGGTTACAGCACTCTGCTGATCGAAACGCGGCGCACTGGGTGGGGGCCAAAAGTGGTAAATCCAGGGGATCCATCCACGGCGGTACCAAGTACGCACTGCACGGCAAGCTGAACGCAGGCCCGCCGAGGCATTTCCGCCATGCCCGGCCGCTTGGGCGGGCCTGCCTTAAGGTGATGGTGAGCCTGGACCTGCGTGCGTGCGTCTGCTTGTCGGAGACACCTTACCTGTGGTCACCCGGCAGCCTGATCAGCAAACCTGGCCGGCTTTTTCGCCAGCAAGGCCCTGCGCGGCCGGGTAGATGCGGTCAAGGGCAATGACCCTGCCTCGGTATTTGCCAACCGGCATTCAAGGGCAAGGTCTACCGTTTGGCAGAGTTGGTCAATGGACGTCCCCGAGTAAAGTCCAGGCGCCCTGAGGAATTGGCCGTGAATAGCCTCCGTGGCAGACAGCGCGCCGCATGTCGAGCGCCGCGAAGATGGCAGCGTGACAGCATTCCGCGTCCACGGGCGCAAAGATCAAGGCGCAGCGTTACATTCTTCCACCGCCGGCGAAAAGGTAATGGGGCTGTTGCAGGACCTGGGGCGTTTCCCAACCCGCAATGCAGCGCAGGCCCTTGCAGATGGTGCTGTCAAGGGGCGCGCCATTTTTACCGCCGCTCTACGCCCCACTGTTTGGGGAGCAGCCCCAAGCCTCGCAATGGACGGTCAACTACCCACCCCTTGCGCCGTGGTCAGTGTGCTGGTCCTGGGCGGTGAGCTGGCTGAACAGGGCGTGAATCTCGCACGGATGCGCTTGGTCGCGCCGCGCGCAGCAGAACTTGCCGAGCTTGCTGCCGTGGATAGATCTGCGCGACTGTCACTGCCACACTGCCGTCAACCGCGCTGAACCCCGCTCAAAGCCGGCGCAGCCAGGCCCGATATACCGCCTTACTGCAAGCCGTTCAGAATGTGGCTGGTCACCTGGCCCCACCAAGCTGCTTGGCCTCCCGGACCTGAGCGACCAGGCCATCGCCGCACTGCAACAACAGGGTATCAAGCCTGCCTTAACAGATGATTACAGCGGCTTGCCACGTCCAAAGGTGCCTTGTAAGCCGTCTGGGATAATCTGCTTCCAATGAAGCACGCTTGCATCCCACCACCGGCCATTGCAATAACCGGTCTGAGCGTTTCGCCGTTAGGCCCTGGGTACGGCAAACTGGGGCGCCACAGGGCGTTAAATATCAAAAGCAGTTCCGAATTGCCGGATGAACAAGCAGGCTCTCGAGCTACTGCAACTGGCGCAGGACCTTGGCATTACCTGATCGATACCGCACCGGCTTACGGCAGCGAGTGAAGAGCGCTGGGCTCACTCCTGGCTGGTCCGCCGTCAGGAATGGATTATCTGCAACAGGTCGGCGAGGAATTCGAGCAGGGGCAATCGCATTTCGACTCTTCAGCGCTGCACATACCCGCCGCCGGTAAGAGCGCTCGTTAAAGACCTGGCGCGGAATTATCTCGACTGGGTGCTGGTGCATTCCGATGGTCATGATCCGACGTATTGAACGCCGAGGTCTAACCCCAGCCCTGGCGCAACTCAAGCAGCAGGGCCTGATCGCGTTTCGCCCTTCCGGTTTTTCCCGGCAAGACGGTAAGAAGGCGGCAATGCGCGCACTGGAGACCGGCGACTGCGCCATGTCAAAAACCTATAATCTTGCAGGACCAGAGCGAGCGCCCGGTACTGGGAACTTTGCCCGTCACACAACAAGGGATTTGATCAAAAAAGCGCTTGCCAGCGGCCACCTTTGCCTTCAGGTAATGACCCGGCGCAAAAGAGCCTGGATGTTTGTCTTCGCTCACCCGCGTGGCTACCGCCATTATCGCACCAATAAAACCCCGGCATCTACGCAGAATGTCGCCAGCGCGCCTCAAAGTGCTGGGTAAGCTTGTAATAAGAGGGAAGTGCATGTCGCGCAAATCATTGCCCGATAAGAATCCGTGATTTTCAAGACCCAAGGCCAAATTCAACGTAAGGCCAGCCTGAAGTACTTTTGTATACCCCTGTCGGCAACCCGCTGGGCTTTGCCGACATGCAGGATTACGGCAAAAAACCGTTACCGTGAAAGACCCGAATCCTTTGAGCTGACCGTTGCCAATATGGGCGTATCAGTTTGACCTGAGCCTGACTGGCAAGGCCGAAGACTTTCGCGTATTGATTCGCCAGGACCGTGTAGAAGCAGGACGATAACGTTACTCAACTGATCTCCGGCTATTACGCCGCCCACGAACTGCGCCGTGCCCCTGCTCACTGTGGATGACTCGAAATTGCGAAGAAGCTCCTGCTTAGAAAGCAACCCGGCCTGGCTGCAAGGCCGCTACATGGAAACCCTGGCTGCCCACGCCCTACTCATCCAGCCTCAAATTGAGCAAGCGGCACTCCTTACTCGTTTGACACCTCCATCGTGGTGCAGAGCATCCAGTGCTGTGCCGTGGAGTTTACAACCCTGAATCGAACGTCTCGCGCGCTTACGTGCATCTGCCAACCAATTCCTTGCAACTGGGTGTACTCCATGCAACTGGAGCTGACAGAAATGCCCAGGCCTGACCATGTTGCAATGCGGCGAACATATGGATACCGAGAAAGACCAAGCTAAACTGGTGGAGATGAAACTACCAAGCGCCCGAATTTTTTCTTCGCGAAATGAGCGAAGTGTGGCGACCGGCAAGTTGTTCACCTGGAACAGGGTGAACCTGGTGCCCACCAGGCCCAAGCATATCCTGGTTGAGCGAAAGCCCTTGCTCCGCAAATACCGGCTGGGTGTATCGAAGACCCGCGCGACAGTGCCCGAGGGTCCTCGCTCGCCTGTAAACGCCCGATTGAGCCTGCCGAGCCAACCTGTTTCAGCCCTTGGTTCAGCTAGCGTTACAAGGCTCGGTTCAGGAGGTCAAGGCAACATGTTCCTCCGTTGTTCACAGACATCCTACGGGAAATACATGAAAAACACCCTGAAATTAATTAGCTGCCGGCACTACCTCGCATTCGCCAGCGTATCAGCCTTCACGCCGCTGACAACTTTGTGGGGCTGACGTGGGGCGAAACCAGCAACAACATCAGCGCTCCCGGCAGCCTCAAGCAGAACTTGCCCGATTCAAGAACTTTGATCCGTGTGATCGACAACAGCAGCACCTGGGGCCTTCGTGCTGGCCATCAGAACGAACTGTCTGCTTACTACGCCACCTACGAGAACCAATCAGGCAAGTTCGGACCCTTCAAGCTGCGTCAGCAGATCTTCTGGGTAGCTATACGCCTTCATCCCGGTAGGCGAGCGGACTAACCTGTTCCGGCGGTGGCTACCGCTGGGTCTGATCAAGCTTGAGCAGGAATCTACCGGCTTTAGCCGCGACAGCCGATAATCGGTTAACGCACGCGGCTTGCAAAGCAGGGCCTATTTGCACCAGGTCGCGAATACCAATGCGTCAGTTGAAGGTGGCTACCGCACTGCCGCAGCAACGCCAGCAAACCAAGTTGACCCGCGCGGGTGGACAGCAACCTGGGCTTCACTGGATCTGGAAAAGCAGCGACAGTTCTATATTGGCGTGAACTACAACTTCTAAACCCGTAATAATGGAACTGCCTGAACCTTCAGCAGGTTTTTCATGCGTTGGCTTGGCCAGACTTAGCGGAAAAAGGGGAAGAATTTATTTTTCCGGACTTCTTCGGCCTGCCCTTGACCCGCATCCTCAAGCCGCGCGCCGGTAAATTCGCTGCTATTTCATCGAACGAATCGAACCCCTCCGGTCAGTTGGCACCGGTTTTACCGCTTCACGAATTAAACCGTAATTCGTTATCTTGAATAACCGCATTACAAGAACTGCTCATACTGCTACTGTCGTCAGGCTCCGTCGTGAAGACTTGTTTCGTAACAAGGATGCACATCAAGCAGGTCACTAGGGGGGCGAACACTGCGTCCTGACGGGAAGCTGGACCCAAGGGTAATCGCTGCCCGCTCAACCATTCTCGCCTCCACCGGTTTTAAAGCTCTATGTATCGATAATCACGCTAGCCAGGTAGGATTTCGCTATCAATGATGCTGGACTTGTAACGTCCTTTACCCACAAAGTAACCAGACGCGTCCTTCCAGTCCCTATTGCGATAGCGGGTAGCCCTGGCGGGCCAAGCTTCCATGAACTGACCAAAGGCCAGCTGCGCTTCCGGACAGACCAACAGAATGCAACATGGTTGGTCATCAGACACATGCATAGAGCTTTTATACCAATTGCACTTCAGCTCTCCTGATGTCGTCAGGTAACGCTTCGAAAATCATCGGCGCAAGCAAACACTACCTGGCGATTAATGGCCTCGTGGCTGCAACAATATGGTGCGGGTAGTTCGGGCAGTACCATGCGACCCATCCTGGGCAAATCTAGACCTCCTTAAAATAAATCTGTCCCTATTCGTCCTATTTCCGATATGTCCTAATTCCGATAGTCCTAATCCGATAGGACTTGTAACGTCCCTTCCCACAAAGTACCAGAGGCCCCTCCAGTCGATTGCGATAGCCGGTAGCCCCTGGCGCCAACGCTTTCATGAACTGACCAAGGCAGCTTGCGCTTTCCGGACAGACCAACAGATGCACATGGTTGGTCATCAGACACATGCCCATAGAGCTTTATACCAAATTGCACTTTAGCTCTTGATGTCCCGTCAGGTAGCGCTCGAGAATATGGCCGCAAGCAAAACCACTACCTTGGCGATTCATGGCTCGCTGCACCAATATGGTGCGGGGATAATTCGGCAGTACCATGCGACGCCCATCCTGGGCATCCTAAACCTCCTTAAAATAAATCTGTTCCCTTTCCCCCCTAGTATGTCGCTCTTACTGCCCCAATAACCGTGAAATGGATCCTTGAGGGAAACAATCTCCACGTTTCCACTTGACGCAATGCATTTGACCACTTTTCTTCAAATCCCGGTCCAGCATAGTTTTTCCCCCTGAACAGGAGCCTCCTTTACCATCCCAGCTTTAACCTGCTCAGTGATCCAGGCAGAAAACCGCTCTACTCCCTTTGGCGATGAAAATCCCCTAAATAACTTCCAGTTACACTCTGTCATTGTCCCTTATCCAAGAATTATCATTTGAAATCTTCGGAAATAAACCTGACTGGCCACCGCCAACCAACACCTTGGAGAGCAGCCACGCCTTCAAAATACTTAGTAGCCTTAGGAATCGATTTTGACCACGTTTGTAGCGTGGTTTCCCCACTGGGACTCAAAGCGCTGTCAACAAATCGACGAACAGGGCCTGCTGGCTTTTGGTCGCTTGTCCATACCCGCCTAAACTCCTGCGCCGTCCACCCATAAACACGATATAGCGTGGTTCCGGCTGTTGAGTCACAACCTCTGAGGTACGTACCGCTACGGAATGTGTCCATATCCTTTAGGTAAATGACCTTGATTCGTAGGCCCATACTGAGCATTACTTGCTTGTCGCTTTTTCCCCCACCTACCCGCCCCAACGCTCCAGCTTCGACCTCGCGCGACAAATTGGTAGCGCAAATTCCGTTTTCCATTCTGTTCACTAAGCCGCGCTTTCATTATCACCTGGCAGCCGATGTAGATAGGCTGTGTTTCCGCATCTTTCTCCGCCCTGCAGGAAAGTCACCCACGGCAAGAATCAGGCCTGCTGGCAGCGGCGAAGCAAGTGGCACAAGCGCTAAACTTCCTCACTTGGTAACCGTGTAAAAGTCATTCTAACGCAGTAACCAATCGTATTAAGCCTTGGGAACCATTTCAATCACGGCAGCATTGGTGCCTGCTAATCCACCGACGGATTTCCTCGGATAGGTCTGCTGCTCGGTCTGAGTAATTGAAGGTTTGGCGTCGTAGAACTGTTTCTGTTCAATCGCCGATGCTGACAGCCCTCAAGATAGTGTGCAATACATCAACGAATCACTGAACGCTTCTGCATGATTGCTGTGATAGCTCCTGCAGCAAACGCCAATGTCTCTTCGGGCCTGTAAACCGTTCCGAATCAAGGATCTCCGGCACGTCGCCTGTCGGGCTCATCGTAATGATTGCGCCAGGGGCGCGAGCGCAATACCTAGAGGTCCGCAGAGTGGCTTCAATCCAGGATCAAACCCTTGAGATTCGATGACCTGGCGGAACTGCTCGTCAACAAAATAGGCTTGGGCTTTCGCCAGACGACGTTCGCCTGCTCTGCTGAATGCCGAGCTCTTCGGCCAACTCGTCAGCTGGCCCTTTATCCGGCTGACCTCTTCCGGAATGCAAGCCTGCCGGTTATACGCCCCGAAGCATTCTGCCAAACTCAGCTGCCCTTGCGTAAATCGCCACCCGTCGCCGTGGCAGCCGCTATGCCGACAGTGCGAACGGCCAGCTCCAGGTTTCCGGTCCGTCCTTGATCAATCCCAGACAGACGCCTCGAATAAGCGCTTCATTGGCGCCACCGGCTAGCGCCCCCGTGGCCGAGTCGCCGCCGGTCGCTTCGCTTAACATCCCACCGACACATCGCAAATGTAACGCGATTTTTCTCGGGACTTGCCGTCAGCAAAAACCATTAGTCGATTCGGAGTAGTCGCCCACGGCATTAAGGCAGCGGTTGCAACAAGATGGTGGTACCTTATTGGTTCAGTGCCGATTGCAGGTTTGTCCGCCCAGGCCTGCGCCATTTATCGTCGTCTGCGCCACCGCCCCTGAAACTGCGCCCTGGCGCCCCAGATAACTTGCCAAACTGGGCCAACTCACCGGGTTTACTTAAAGGTTCAAAGCCCCTGGTGACATTTGTGATATTATCGCCTGTCCAACCAAAGGCTTGATCCAGCACGCCTGAATAAACCCAGCGGTGATGCCTGCGGTAATGTAGCATTTCAATGCATCACTTGGAGGTGATCTCCTTTCAAGCACGTCACCCAAGTCACCGCCATTGTTAATGGTACTGATAGAGCGCAACTAGGCGGTTGAGGTAATGGCCGCGTGGCTCGCCACATTGGCCCAACCTGCGGCCGTCGTGGCAGTGGCCGTAGCCCAATGCGTTCCTGCCGTGGCGGTAAGCTCCCAGCGCCGCCCCCGAGACCCCGCGACCATGCCCGCTAGCCGTACCGGCAGTGAATACCCATGCCAATGGCAACCACCATTGCAGCCCGGACCACTCAACCCAGAGCTTGCTGTAACTAAAGCTGTCGTGCACTTCCTTGGACCAGGCGCCAGTCCACGTCGCCGCGCTGTTCAATCTCCTTCATCACACAACAGCTCAGGCTCGGCTGCACCATGGCGTCAATGGCCTGGCTGATGCTGCGTTGATTGATCTCTTTGAATATCGATCTGCAAGCCATCAACCGCACTAGACGAATCAAGGTCTCCCTGTGCAATCAGCTGGCTTTTGAATCAAAGTCTCGTCGGTATTGCTTTGCCTTGGCGCTCTGCCCACGCCCACTGCTCTTTCTCTCAATGACTCTCCTGATATGCAGGTCCATCACCCCTTCAAAGGTAATGGCTCCACCGCTGGTCAATCCAGGTCTGCAACACTGCGCAGCTCGGCAGCCTGATAGCCTGATCGGCCGCCACTGAATTCAAGCGCAGATTGCCGCCGTGGTAATTGCCGTACCCTGCTGGGTAATGCGGGTGAAACCTGATCGCTTGCGGAAGGATTTGCGTCCGAAGGAGCCTTTGACCTTTTTTTCTCGTAGAAGCTCGTGATTCCAAGGTCTTCGGCAGCAAAGCAAAGCAGTTGTCGCCAGCGACCAGGTAGCTTCGCCACCGCTTCAATACGGCTGGCCACCGCCACTAGATCTGGCCCCGCCAGACGGTAAACGTCCCCTGCGCGATTCACTTCCGCGCCCCCTGTTGCGCTGGACAGACTGTTCTCAGCGGGTGACTTTCTGTCGCTAACGCCCGTAGCGATAGACATCGTCTGTTCGTTAGCGGCGCTGGCGATGAGAACGTCGCCAATCGGCTGCCAAGGTGACGTCAACCAACCGGCCCCTCCGACCCGGCTGGCAATGATCGTCGATCGTTTTCTGCGCTGGCCCTGCAGATTACCGCCGACGTTGATCTCGCTGCGTGCTGGGTGACGCTGCCCGCGCTTCGATGAAGTGACGGCGGTCCTGGCGCATCCAGCTCAGCTGCTCTTCAACCGAGCTGATAACGAGTCGTTGCCGGCGCTAAAAGGCTGGCATTACCGCCGCCTGCAGGGCCACCGCCCGATGTTCAACAGGTCACGCCCGGCATTCAGGGCCAGGTCACCGGCGCTTTCAATGCGCGCGGGCTAATCAAGCAAGGTGCCGCCCTGACGCCAAACCCGCGGCCCTCGTTCTGGTAGTAGGTGGCGGTGCGCTCATTGATGAGTCCGCCCGGTTACTGCGCTCCAGCGCTAACATCCTGGCCACTGAATCACCCCGCCCAACGAATTACGGATGCTGTCCAGGCGCGACTAGCTGAATGCGGCTCGTGGGCCCCTGCAATCAGCCCACTGTTGCTGATATTCCCGGCCATCACATCAGGGTGCCGCGTGGCCGCAGGTACCCTGGTTGCGCAAATCATCGCCGCTGATCAGCGTCAGATCGCGCCTGATCAGTGCGCCATTGGGTGCCAGGCGGCCTCGGCTGGGCCAGATACAGCACCGGCAAACCAGCACCCTTTTCACCCATGAACTTCATACTCTTCCATCCCAGACGATGTCGTGGGTCAGGGCGGCTACCTTTTGCTCGCGTCAAGGGCGACGCCCCAGGCTGAGCGTGAGCGCATCCTTGCTGAACCAGTGCGTTGTCCATCAGGTAAGCGGAACATGGCCTCGTCATTGCTCATGCCGCCAGGGTACGCTGACCAGTGCGGGCGATGATGGCCTCGGCGCACCAGACGCTGTTCCGTAAGAGCCGTCGCCGAGAACGTTTCTGCGCGGCATCCGGGGTCGAAGCCCATCTGCGCAGCAGGTAGTCCGAACTCATGAAACTGCCTGAGGTCGGTCAATGCCGGATTGGTTTCGATCAGATACCGGTGCCCGCTTGCCTGACCCGTCGGCCCCGCCTGAGGTCCCCGACGCCGCTCACGGCCTTGCTGCGGCGGTAACCACCGTCGACGCAAGATCACGCGCTGCCGACATGACCTTGCCGACGCACTAAGCCGAACAAACCCATTCTCGCCTCGGGCAGACTAAAAGCCTGGCAATGCGGATTGGTTTGACCCTGCTGCTGGGACAGGTCCGGCGGCAACTGGGGATTAAGGGTCACGAAAGACCGGCACAGTGCCGGACCGCCACGCCCGACTCGACACCAAATATCCGATCCGACATGCACTGGTGCTTGCCCGCCACCACTCGTTAATTGAGGTTGCCGCTACCTGATGAAGGATTGCCACCGGCCTGGATGAATGGCTGGCGCAACCTGCGCCCTAATATCGGTACTGGTGGTGACATCGCCAACTAGCCCCGACAAAATAGTATACGCTCAGCGCCTCAAAGTGGGAGCTCCTTGGGGACGGGAGCGGCGTTGTAGGGGTAAATATAATTGGCACGAAGCGTTCAATCGGTACCATCAGTAACCCGTCCGGATTCCAGGTGCGCAAGCGGTGTCCCGTGTCACGCTCCCCCACGTTGTCCAGGGTGCCTGCAATATCCGCATGTCGCCGCACTGGCGAATGGTGCTGTACTGATTGAGCAGCGCGCCGGCTCGATATCCAGATTGCCGCCGTCAATATTTGGGCGGCAGGTGAAATCTGGCGGTAATAACGCGACTCAAACACTTCAGTGGCAACGTAGTCGACGTTATGGTGATCGCCGGCTGCATCCATAGCACAGGATATCTATCACACTAAAGCTGATCCCTCTCTAACCTAAAAAAGTCCTCCTTGCGGTTGAATCAGTTGGCGCTGCGACGCAGATTATCGATGGCTTCCATAGCGGGCCGCACGTCTTCACAGCCTCGCTGCTGGCGGTGTTGGGGCTGGCGGCCCTGGACGCAGAATACCGCCAGAGACTGTAGATAAAGCTTGCAGGTTAAACAGCGGTCGAACTTCACAGCATGGTCTTCCGCCGGCCACAAATAAGCCACGCTCGTTACGCAAACAGGTCGGCGTCTACCTGTAACTGACCCGCGGCGCTGAAGCGTACCGCGGTTATCGATACTGTTCGCATTGCAGTCCAGACTTGTCACTTCCCGTTTACACGACCCCGGTTTTAGTCAGCTCCCGCACCGCAAGCTGCATGTCCCAACTGTTCGCGGCAATACTGCCGCTGGCGCCAGCTCGACCCGTCAGCCTGCAGGTTTCATCGCCCCCCAGCCCGCTCAAGCGACCCGTCCGCTGTAGGTCCGTCCCAGGTCGATGTCTAAGCTCACCATCACTAGCGTCAGGCCGGGCGTTACTCCAGTGAATGCCCGGTAACCAGTCAGGCTCTGGGTTGGCGAGCAGCCCGACCAGTTTGGGTCAAGGTGAAGTGATCGACATTGAGCAACCAGCTGAAGGCGGCCTGCAACAAACCGGAATGCCCCCAGCTGCTGGCATCTACCTGCAATTCACCCGTGGTGATACTTCACCGCCGGCCTCGACAAGCTGGGCAACTGGGCGCGACCAAGACGGCCTAGCGCCCACAATGCACAATGGCTTGCCACGCCTGGTTGTTAAGCGACCCCAGATTCAGGTTGAAAATCGAACGCATGCGGTTTCTATCAACGCCGCACGGTTGTCCAGTGCTCGCTCAGCTTGATCCTCCGTGTTTGGCCGCGCTTCCAGCGCCGCAGCCGTCCTTCGCGGTTGTCCCAATACACCGGCCTGGACCCCAGAGGCTAAATCGCCTTCACCATGGCCGCCACGGTTAATCAACGCACCCACTGAGCTGAAGGCTGAAGCCTCTCAGCCGCCAGCGTCCCCTCGCGGTTGTTTAACTCAATTGGCTGCAATGCTCAGGAGGTGCGGGCAAAGATGCCGCCAGCCTCGCTTGGATAATGCTGTGGGCGGTAATCTGGTTGTCGCCGCTATGGCGGAGAGATGGCCTGCATCATTGTTGACTGCCCGGCTTCGCAATTCGATCTGCTGTGCCTGCGTCAACCCGGAGCGGTTGTCAAACAGGCCGAATACCACTGCGCGCCGCCACCCGTTTGACTGCGTTGAGGGATGCTGCTTCGCTGTTATCCATGGCTGCCCTGCCTGAAAGTTCTAAGTCACTCCCCACGCTCAGCATTGGTGCCGTCACGGTTGCTGAGTCAGTGCTGACATTTACCCGCATGTCACCCTGGCTTTGCAACGTGCCTCCATCCCGTTGCGAAGGCTATGGGCCATCAATCGTCAGATTATTCCGCTACGCTGTAGATCAAGCCGTCCTGAGCTATTTGTCGAGTGCGCACATTCAGCTCACAATCTAACTTGCTGGTTGGCTGCGAACATTGCCTGCTCACTGTTATCCAGACTGCCGCCTGCCAGGGTCATGCTGCCTTCACTGGCCAGCCTGGCCGAAACGGTTATCGATACTTCCGGCTTGTACAGTCAGGTCACTACCGCTAACCAATTGGGCTCCGGCACTATTGTCCATTGCCCCTGCTGCAATATCAGCTGTGCGGCGTATCAAGACTATCTGGCCGCCCGGTTATCGCGAGCGTCCATTTAGCTGCAAAACTATGACCCGCTACGCTGACCGGCTGATTGTCGACATCCTGTGCCTGAATTTGCAATTCGCCCTGCGGAGCTGATTCAGCCCCTGATCCGCGTTGATCAGATGGCCGTCAGCGCCAACTGCACAGTCAGCTCGCTGGAACGATACCCCTGGGCGCTGTTATCCAGCCGCCTCGCCATGATATTCCATGGACCACGCTTACTAAAGCGCCGCCTTGCCTGTTGGAGAGCAGCCCGGCGTAATTGAATAAACAGTCACCTTCCCGGCTGGGATACTGACCGCCCGTCGCTGTGTCCAGACGCGCTAGCGTGGATACGGACACCCTGCCACCCGACAGCAGCCCTTAGCACACGTGTTAAGCAACTGCCTCCGACGCCATTCAAGGCGTACCTGCAGTAAAATGATCCGACCCCGAAAATCGCGGTTATCCAGATTGCTTTCAACGAGCAGTAAGGACTGGGTTGCTCGACAGCTCGCCGTCGCGATTATCAAACTGGGTTTGCGCTGACGTATGCCTGCCTCGCTGACCAGAGCCCCTGACGGTATCCACGTCCGCCGCCACAAAGTGCAAGTTCTGGTTACTGGAAAAAAGCCCCTTGATCGGTAATTGTTAAGAGACGCCGTTTGAATGCTCAGGTTCCCAACAGCAGCCAGCGTGCCCGCTTGGCCGAGTTGCTCAAATGCTCATACCCAACAACGACATTAAGATGGCCGCGGGCTCGCCACCAAGCCCGTTTCGCTGTTTATCCAGGCTTCTGCGCAAATGCAGGTGCAGATCCGCCAGAAGCTGACAGCAAGCCCTCGGACCGTTGAGCAAACTCCTAGCTGACCTGGGAGCTGCAGATCGCCCCGCTCACTAACTGGCGCTTTTATTGTGATTATCCAGTGGGGGGGCCTTCAAACCTGGATAATGCTATCCCTTGGCTCAGCAACTGCCTCTATACTGTTTGTTCAGGCTAACCTGCAGTAGATGCTAAGCGCTTGGCGTGATGAAATAGTGCCTTGCTGACTGTTATCCAGGAGTCCCTGGCACGTCGGAGGGTCACATTTTCCCTCGCCTCCCAGGTCTGCCATCCTGGTTTCAAGACTACCTGCACGCAGTTGAACGCCTAACCTTGTGGACACTCCTTGCTGTCACGATTTATCCAACGATCCGGCTTCTTCGCGAGCGAGCGAGCCTGCGCTTCAGCGGCGCCACCGGCGGTTGTCGAGCCGCACCCACTGGCAGTCACATCAAAGCTGATTGCCAGCGATAATCACCCCCGCGGTTTTGCCAATTGTTGCGTTTTGATCTGCAGATGGCCACCTGGTTGCTTGCTGGCCGATCTAACCCGTAGCACCCCGCCAACAAATGCTCCCCTGATTGCCAGCTCCCGCCGCCGTGATCTGTTACGTGCTCGAACACCGCCGCCAGACTCTGGCGGCTCACCAGTGAAAATCAATTTACATGCAGTTCTGCGGAGCCGGGCAGCAATAGGTATCGCGGGTCAACTGAGGCCGTGAGCCTGGATATTTCAAATCAGCGCTGGTAGCGGGCACGCCCAGCGTAGCTTGCCGCTGGCGTCGATGCGAATATCACCGGCACTGGCAGCCATATCTCCTGCGGCGCACGCCCACACCCGTTCGTGCCCACCAATTGGAATACCCATGCATACATTACCGCCTAGCGCCGAAGCTGTCCAACGCCAGGAGAGGTTTTGTCGCTGCCATCCGTCGGCCTTGGCCTTCGCTTCGAGCGTGGTGCGTCAACCTGATTTACGCCGACAACGATATTTAAGTTGGTTCGCGTGTAGGTCAGCATTGATGCGCGCGCTGCGGTTGGGGTTGAAAAAATCAGGTCAAACTGATCAATAATTGCTGGCGTTTAAGACCAGCCCCATGGAATGAGGATCTCGCCCTGATCAACAATCAAAGCGTTTGAGCTCAACCCTGTCTATAAAGGCTTACCGGTGCTTCAGGGTCACGCGCGGGGTTTGATAAGCCGCAGCCAATCACAGCTTATGCCATGCGGGTTACCACAATCACGCCGGCCACTGCCTGGGCACTTCGGTATAAGCCCACCAGTTGCTGGGGTTTGGAACCCTGTGACTTCAATTGAGATCAGTCCTGCAGCCCCATTACTCAGGTTCGCGTTACGCCAAGAATGAATGCCGCCCACTCGTGGACCTGGTTGCTTGCCCTGCAATTGTTGAGGATCAGGCCGGCTGTTGACCAACGTTGTATTCGTTGAATTGATTGTGTGACAGCCCCTTGCTGTTAGGCGTGGGGATATTCCACCACAGTGCAACCGTTTACCGGCCTGCCCAAGGCTGGCATTACCGCCGGGCACGCGCGGTCTAGTGGCCAAATCGGCAGCCAGGCTGACCACAGGGGTTGACGAACAGAATACCCGACCAGGATGCTGGCGATGTTTTTTGAAAAAAGGGGCTACGAAAATATCCATTGGCTTTTCAATCCCTGAAAAACAAACAAATCAGAAAAACACATCTTACGGCGAAGTGACCGGGTGCTCGTCGCGCTGAAACGTGCCGGGCCGATTCAGAAGACTGTGTCAAAAGTAAGACCGGCGCCAAATGCTTGCCCCGCAGGGAAAGCTCCCAAGGCATTGCCTGTCAACGGCCCAGACTGAACCGGAATTGGTGGCGTGAAGAGCGAATCCTGCCCAAGTCATAGCCCGGGACAAACACCCAACTCCTGAATGCCGACGTCAACGCAAGACGGCCCAGGGGATAAAACGCAGCGGCCAGGTTGCTGCGTCCAATAGAAAACCGCTGTCGCCTGCAAAGCACTGTCCCCTTTGAAAACCACGAACGGAGGCCAGACCACCCGATGCTCATCGCGGCCTGGGGCCAAGAGCACATCCCTCGCCTGCGCTTGGGCCATAGAGCAGGCTATCCACGCTTAACGCCTGATCCATAACCCCGAAAGGGCTGCAGATAACTTACGGTATACGTGTACTTGTTGTAGCGGGCGGACTGCTCGCTGCCTCTGGGGCTACCATTAAAGCCTGGGCATCAAAAGGCACCTGTGCCACGCTGCAGCCAGCAATCCAGGTTGCGAAGGCGGAGCCAAGACGGCGACCGTGATGAGGCGACTGAGACTCGCTAAGCGATGACTTTTGACGCTGCAACAGGCTGTTTCTCGATTGTAGTTTTGCGGGTCGCAGATGCGCCAAGACCAAAATTGACCGCGCTTTTTGCTGACTGCGTCACGATGCACCAAACACGCTCGCTTCAACTGTGACGCTTTTGCTTTCCACACCGTACTGGTAAAGCTTGAAGCCGCTCGCCTGGTTTTGCGCCGTACGGTAGTAACTCTGGCTGTAGCTATAATTAAAAGGTCCACCGCAGCCATAGGGCACACCATAGAAAAAGGCTCTGAATTAGCCCGAGTGCTTCCAGGTTATCGCTCAACAGCATCACCCGCCGCACGCAGCCGCAGTTGTCACCCAAGGCCCAAATGGGCTATCCATAAAAGAGAAACATCCCACTGCTGCTTCGCCGGTATTGCGCTGGCCGTCGTTGTGACGCGCCAGGCCAACCCTGTGCCAGGTTTACTAAGCTCACCCTGCAGTCGGACACGACTGCCGCCCACCTCTTCTCGCCGGGCAACAGTTCCAGCTGTACCTTGCGCGACGGCAGTCCGCCCCATCTGGTCCAACCAAGTTGTTCCAGTTCCCGCAGATTGAGCAATGGAGTCCAAACTTTACCCGGAAACGCCATGGCGCAAAACTCCCGGTCAAATCGCCAAGGCGGAACTATCCAAGCCCCTCCAACGTCCTTCAATAACCACTATTTCCAAAATGCCCGCGACTGAAGGTCCTGCCTCCGGCAGATAGGCCCGGGCTGTGACATAGGCCAGTTGCAAAGATACCAGTCGGTCACATGCTTTGAGAGCGCCTATTGACTGGTTGCTGCCAAGGCAGAGGCAATTATATTCGCTCAACAGGAGTTGCTGATCGGTAACAGTCCCATGCCACGACGGCACCCGAGAGACGCACTTCCTGAAATATCAAAACAGACAGAGGCTGACTCGTCGCGCGCGGCGGCTCGGAGAGCCTGGCACCAAGGAGATTCTGCAGCGCCTCCAGACGTCGGCGCTGCTCCTCCAGCAAACGTTGCTGGGCCGATCCCTGAATTAAACACGGTCGGCGGTAGGGTCTTGGGCGACCCCGGAGATACCGCGCACCATCAATAAGCGCAGCCAAAAGCACAATAAAAAAGAGGGTACATCTGATATCCATCGCTGGTAGCACAACAAAAACACACTTGAGCCGCGCCATTATCCGTACACTCGGCAGCGCCACAACCAGATTGATGGCACTTTTGCTAAACAGGGGTCACACTAATAGAGTTAATCCTACATCGCTTTGGAGCGCCAAGAATTCCAAAACTCAGAAATGAATGCTAGCTGAGGCGCTGCGCGATCACCAATGCAGCGTCTTTCCAGTGCTCCCTTGATTATCCCTGCACCACGGGTCTTTGCCAGCAGCACCGGCACGGCGCCCTCATTCGGGCTGGTCCAGCCTTTGACTACCGCAAGTGGCTAATGTCCTTTGGTAATCGCGCACACTGGCGCAGAGCCCTGCGCCTTCGAAGCAGCTGACTGATTTCGGCAAAAGTATAGCGGGTGCGTCCGGAAATGATCGCAACCCAAGTGCCGCAGGCCCAGTAGTTATGCCCACCCGTGGCGACCAGAGAGCCCCAAACAAAGGCCACATCTGCGCAGCCATAAGAACATCAAT
>Ga0163217_1108216_pt1 | contig 19464 bp, 12 predicted proteins | sample SynspAceP_FD_185933 | JGI IMG/M metagenome (GOLD analysis project Ga0163217, IMG submission 185933) | Saline lake microbial communities from Ace Lake in Antarctica - Synechococcus sp. Ace-P (PacBio error correction) | ecosystem: Environmental > Aquatic > Non-marine Saline and Alkaline > Saline ...
ACCCACCAAAACTTTTGGAAAAAGGAAGGAAAAAAGAATGGCCCCAAAACCCACATGATGGAAAAGGTTTTGTTTGGAATAATTTCTAAAAGAGAAGTGGCAAAAAGTAAAAAAAAGTTTGGGGGAAACTGCCATTCCCTTGCAAACCTACTTTCCTGATCCAGTTAAGCGTAAAAAATAATTGGTTTTTTTGAAAAAAAGTTATTTTGAAACATAGGTAAGCAAATACTAAAGGTAATTATATGCTTAGTAGAGTAGTCCCCCACAAAATTGAAAGACGATTGGCTACATAGAATTTTTCTTACAATGTTCGTGAAAGAAGCCAAAACAGAAGAAGAAAATCTTGTGAATTCAGTTAATTGGATAAAATTAAAATTGCCTTGGCAAGTGAAAGGCCCACAATAGATACACTGTATTTTTCTGGATATAAGATTTAGCAAAAAATACTTCCCCGGATGATGAAGATTGGCAACAGAAAGTAACAATAGAAAACCCTCAAAAAAATGAAAATCAAGTTGTAAAAAATTATTGCTGTTGGGAACCTGTAAACACATGAAGTGAAAGCGTTTTTCATTGTTTCAAAAGCCAAAGGGTTACAAATTCCTCCCCTGGAACCAGGCCAACCGAAGTTCCAATAATACTCACACTCTGCCAATTAACAAAAATGAAAAAAGCGGCCAATTTTCTTTTAACAAGTTTTAAAATGAAGGAGCATCTTGAATTTACTATTAATTTACGATAGTTCACATAGGAGTACTAAGGATTAGGAAAGGTTTTGGACAGGGTGAATGGAAACTATTAATTCCGTGATGCTTGGGGTGCAATTGAATTATAAAGGTGAGGGGGTTTTAAAATAGCAGGAGTGCAGGTGTTTACATCATTCATAGCCATTTTTAGGCCAGTAACAAGTGGAAAAAGAAAAATTGCCAACAATAAACTAATTTTTACAAACAAGAGCGAAAGTGATATAATTCTGAAAGAAAGAATTTGACAAGATGCTTTGGAGAAAAATTTTATCAATACACTCACTGACGAAAAAAAAGACGGCTATGGAAAATCAGATGATCGATACGCTTTCTTGAAAGAAAAAATAACAGATTTCAATCAACAATTTTATCTGTGCGGACCCGCATCATTTGTTAGAAGCCATGTCAAAGAGCACTTGGCATCTAGGTGCACATCCGATGGCCGTTAGTGTTTGAAGAATAGGGCTGTGGAATAGCGTTTTTCCCTGTGTAAATGGGTTTACAGATAAGTGTGCCACAAGGATTAATAAGATTTGTTGTGAGGATTTAAAAAACATGAAATGAACATAAAAAAAACGAAAAGACCCAAAAGATCTCATTCCGCATTTTACTTGCGGCAGTAAGTTATGCACATTTATGCAGGTTTTAGTCATCTCACTTTTAATAGGGTTTGACTGTTCAGGCGCAAAGTTCCAGACTGGGGTACCCGCTCAGCAAAGACTTGGTAAGTGATTTTATCTGGTATCGTAAAATCTACGCTGGCTAGGATTAGCTCTTTGGAAAAGTCAACGGGTGAGGATTGGTTGGGCACTAGCCTTCTTTTCATTTTGGGTTTTCTGGAAATATTGCCCAATATTCTTGGATGGGAAAAGATGCTGTTGGTGCTTTAAATTCCGATAGTGCACGATTGATCAGGCTTTCTTTCAACCTGTTTCTTATAGCTTGGGCTCTTTGGTCACCATCAGGTGGCCTGGCAATATCATGGATCAAATTTCTAAAAAAGTAATAAAATCAAGGAACAAATAATGACATGAAAGCACTCAAATAGTAAAGTACGGAGACTCAAAGAGGATTGTCTTCCTGCGAAACGTCAAGACCATCAATCAAACGCTACAGATATTCTTATTGAAACCAAGGCAGCGAACTCATTCCCATCGAATTATAAAATGGTGAGTGGCGCCTGAAAGAATAGGTTCCATTGGACTTTGCCCAGTACATGGCTATGATGTAAGCGGCAACCATTATAGAAAAAAGGGAAAGAAGTCATTCGGTCTTTGAAGTAGGTGATGCTGTATATAACTCGAGTTCCTCAAAATCAATGGGCACTGTGGCAAGAATTTGTCGCTGTTGATTTCACAGTGGTTCAAAAAAGCCTGCGAATAAAATTTCGGTTTGAAAGAAGCTGCTGGCTTGCCATTGATAGGGCTTACCGCTATTCCAGCCTTTGCAAGGTGTTGGTCTCAAAGAAGGTGATCGTGTTCTTATCCAATGCTGGATCAGAGTGGTAGGCAGTTTTTTGCAATCAATATGCCTCAAGGGCTAAAGGAGCTTCATGTTTAAACTACCGAGCGACCAAAAAATGTGGACTGGGTGAAAAGCGCTTGGTGCTGACCGTGTCATCGACTTACAAATAAGGAAGATTACAAGTCCATAAGTATCGGACTTAGACATTGTGTTGACACGCTCGGAGAGATTACACGCTGGATGCATCCATGTTAATCAAAGAGGGTCGGCAAGAGTAACAAGTATTGCCGAGTTGGTTCCCAGATGAAGGAAAACTGCTGCCTATGATGGGAATGGAGGGATATAAATTGGCCTGAAAAAACTCTCCAAACTGATTGATCAAAAATCAGCCCCACTAATAAATTTACTTGATCATGCCCATGGTGAGCAACTGGATGCCATCCTCGGCGATGGTGAATAGAAGAAGAAAAATCATAGCCCGTCACTGAAAGGTTTATGCTTTCAAAGAATGGTATTGAAGCCTACCCTTATACTTTGCTACGGGAAAGAGCCAAAAGGAAAGTAATTATTAGCATCTCAAGTTTTTAAAAGGGTTTAAATCCCATTATTAATTTATAATAAATATGACTGAACGAAAAACAATGTAATAATAGCTGGCGCCATGGCACCAAAACAGAAGAATTATTGTTGAATACTGAAAGATTCAGACGTTTATCGACCGATTGCCATGGTAAGGAAACAAAGATCAAAAGACTTTTTTGAAAAGCTAAATGTTCCAGTGTACTTGCCGATTTGAAAAAGGGATTAAGCCAAGCAGTAAAAATGCATCATAAGTAATTTTTGCGGCCAGGGTCTAAAGGTAAAAATGTGATAGGAGTAGATAAGATGGGGCAAAAAGACTAGTGGAAAAATGCTGCAAAAGACGCCCGGTATAAAAGTTTGTGATGTTAACACCATGGGTGCAGACGACCCCTTCTGTGAGTGAAGAAATGGAAGACAGTTAAAGGCAAAAACAAAATGCGCTTGAGGTATTCTAAAAGCGATGGCTTGACCTATACTAGTGGTCAGACCCTGGTCCTCACGATGAAGAAGGCACGGCAATTCAGGCTAATGGAAAAATAGAAAAAATCACGGAAGTATTACAAGATGCGATGTTGCCAAACGCTCATTGGGAGTATGAAGGACGACCATAATGCAAAAATCAGGTTTTTCGAGATATAGCAGGGCAAACGCCCGATTGAAAAAGCATTACTCACTAATATAACTAGAAATATACATTTTAAATAATCCAATATGAAAACAATGTACACAGCAGAAGAAACTGCAACAGGTGGTCAAATGGCTACGTAAATAGTAATAATGACAATTTTGGGACCTAGAAGTAAGAACGCCTAAAGCATGGGCGGAAGGCAAACTACGATTAATGCAAATCCTGAAATGCTTTTTGGCAACAGGAATATTCACCTTGTTTCGAATAAGTGCCTTAAAAACTTAGTAATTAAAAAAGGTGAAATAAAGGACAGGAGAAAACCAGCGCAACTGCAAAAGTAAGCATAGGGCAATTGGAAAATAGTGGTTTGGTTTAGCCGGTAGAATTGGGCACTGTATAAATATTCCAGAAAGTAAGCTTAAACAAGGCGCAGAATTGGTTATGAGTAAGCGCATCGAGTGTGTCCCTTACTCTATATGCCATGCAGGGTAATTATTGAATAAAATTTTCCGGATAACAAATAAGTAAAAATGAAATGTGTAAACCCCTTCTCGAACTGAGAGTTTCATGAGGTTTGGGCGGCAAAGACTCCATCAGTAAAAGATTATTTTCGATGAATTAAGTAATACACCTAGGCTACATTGCACCGAGTCGGGCTATGGTAAAATGAATTGTCCTACAGAGCGCAGCAATTGAACGCTGTATTTCTATGCAATTGGATTGACAGCCAATGGCTTCAGCCATTTTAATCTGAAATAGGATGGGATGCGTCCACCCCAGTTTTAAGGTTTGTGCCTAAGCTGTTAAATCCACCGTCGACGACATTGTGGATCCAGTGACAAACCCTTAACTTCGGTCTGATGCCAGAAATAGCGCCATTTCAGCAATGTCTCATTAGTGGCATATTCGATACCAAGTGGAATCATTGTGTAAACTTCTTTTACCGCTTCCCGCCAGCTCTGGTGCAAAGCTTGCTTCCAAAAGAACCATCATTCGATTATCTACCGGGAAAGGGTGGATGGAAATTCACCCGGATTTTATAGGCCGCTCCTTCCAAAGCTCCCGTCCGCATTAATCCTAATCCGTGGCATGTTTCTGGCGACATAGGCAGAAACTGCGCAGTTCCATCGGAGTCCAGCCCACCGAAGAGGTATTAATCACCGAACCTCCGCCACCTTGTTTTGAGTGCGGCAAAACCGTATTTCCTTCAACCAAAACTCCTTTGACATTGACTCCGATACTTGTCAAAAACCTCCTCAAGGATATCGACATCGTTTGACGACACCTCTACCCCGCAATTGAGGAAGATTACACTCAATTTTTCCAAAGGTTTTTGGGTGCTTCATCGGTGTATGCTTCACATCTTGCAGTATTTGGACACGTCAGCCTTAATGTAAGATGACATTTTTTCGCTTCAAGTTCCTTTTAGCCTCATCGGGTGTTTTTTTGGTTAAATCCACCAAAAGCGATTCCCTTTCGCTCCTTCTTTTCAGAAAAGTTGCAGTGGCAAGTCCGATTCCGCCTGCTCCCACCTGTAATAAATTGGCAATTTTATCTTTTCAGTTTCCATGGTATTGGTGCTTTGTTTAACAACTTCTAATTTAACGCAGTTAGCATTTGAGAAGTCTGACAAGGAATCATGTTGAACCTTAATATTTCCTGATTCGCTACCGGTTTTTTCATGTTCTACCTGACCTTTTTGTGGAAAGATTCGATTCATTCCCATTTACAAATAATTGGTAGGAAGGGTGGAATTGCTTCCGACAGCTGCACAGATTAACTTACAAGCAGAAGGTCAAGTTTAAAAGTTCAACCCCTTTGGGGTGGCCTGGTGTTTTTTGATATCTATTGCCATGAGTTTTCAACCATGGGCTATTCATGGTTCTGAATCCCCTTGGGAATCAGTTATTATTAAATGAGGGGGTTTCAAGAAAGATATCTAGCCACCGGCAGGCATTTCATGACCGTTAAAAATTGATTTTTCACATCTTTCTTTATTCCATTTCAAACCAACGAATTGTCAACCATGCAAGCCCCAGTGCAACCGGGGTAGAAATGACGGGCGGGAAATTGCAAACCCTGAAAGGGTTGAACAATTGATGAAGGGAAATATTAACGTTGATTGTATCTTGACTACAGTGCAGCATACAACTATGCCCCTTGGGGTGGGGAGAAAACTCGTTTATAGAAGTTTTGTTCTAGCTTGAATTCAAACTGTCAATACCATCAACGGCCTACTCGGCCAGTCTCGTCCAAAATCCCATCCATTTTCAGGTGTAATCACCCGGTTCTTTAGCCATTCTCACAAGGCACTTCGTCAAAAGCCATGGAGTCTGCGGGATTCATGCCCACCTCAAACAGTAGTCCCCAGCATAATGTAATCCCGCCTTGTCTTTTGCGATGGTCGAATAGGAATGAACATGTCCATTTGATAATGGTATATGGGACGATTGGCCAGTAAGTGTTTCTAGTCTTTCAAGCTTTTGTCATCTTCAATGCATCCATAGCGGTTGGTTGCACAAAACAAAAGTCCATTTTTTAACATTGGGAATATTTTTCCCAAACAGCGTTGTAGTACTCAAACGTATTGCTCATGCCGCCAGAACGCGCCTCGTGGACATTTTTATAGTATTCGGATTCCTCATAAACCCCTTCAATCTGCACCATCCAAAATTTGGAGTGCCTTTTGCCTCGCGCTTCATAGATTTCCATCATGCGCTGCTCCTCATAGTCTCTGAGTCCTAGCATCAAAAACAGTACATTTTGATACACAAAATTGATAAAAGCCGACGCTCAAATCGATTTTCCCCAGAATTTGCCGCATCAACTGGATTTTGGTAAGGTCATGATTCCGCCCAGGTGAAAAAAGGGCATATTGAGATTTGAAGTTCGCCCATCAAAGGAATTCACTCTTTTTCATTGCAACCGTATCCTCAGTCCTCCTCAATCAGGTCACCTACACTTAGCACAAAAGGTGGGGTCCAAGCGATTTAAATTGAACCTACCGCAATAACTGTAAAATGTTTGGCCGCTCGCCACCAGTGAGGTTGAAATAATAGCAAAGGTGAAAATCTTCCTCTTCCAGTTCAAAAAGTTTCACCTGGTCCAGGAGTGGGCCCGCCTTGGAAATATCATGTCAAAATGAGGTTTTGCTCAATTGGGGAGCGGAGCAGCTAATGCCAGAAGTATCAAGAAAAATGCGAATTGCGGTGATTTCATAAGGGCTTATTTTAACGTTTTAAAATCGTTTCAATCCTACCATCTCCTAAGCTGGCTCTAAAAAAAGGGACCTGCAATTTCATCAATTGAAATCTGCACATAGAATCGTCCCTTATTAGTGGAGAGGCTTATTGGTAACATAGTCTCCGATGACTATCAGGACCCAAACGCAAGGTATGGGAATTCAAAATCTCTGGATCATGGTCGAGATTACATCCGTAAATATTTATCGGACTCGAACAGCAGGGAATTGCAATTCTCAAAAAAGTACAGCGTAGATGCAATCTACGCTTAGACGAGATTACTACTCTTAGTCGTGCTCAAATCCTTGGCGGTTTAGGGAATGGTTAAAGCTACAAAACATCAGACTAATAATCGTGAAATTTTTCCAGTCCCTCTCCAAAATTTTCCCTGCCGTCTGGCTTTGGACAAGCTTACTTTTTGGAAGAAATTCTTTACTTTCCGAAGGCTTGTGCCGGCAATAGAATTTTAACTTTTTCTGTTAATCGATATTGCGTCAAATGTGCCCATCTTTGACTGTCTTTTGTGCTAAAATGGAGAATGGACAAAACTGTCTTTAATGGTATAAATGCCTTGCCCAGATTGTGAAATAAAAACCAAAGATTTCACCAGCTATAGCTGCATAATTAAATTTATAACTCGAAGCGCCTTCTTATATCCGGAGTACATCTGGTGAAGCGCGGAGCAACACATCGGATGGTTAGTCATCAAATCCCCGAGTATTCCTAAATGGAAATGGAATGGTAAATATCATAGCCTTGCGCTATGGCCAAGCTTTCTAAGGCTTCTGTATTTCAAGTATCACTTTCAGCTTTTCATTTCTATTTCAAAAAAAGTTTTTCCTTCCTCACATAGCCATAAACGAAGAATGGGGCTTTGGCTGCTTGTTCAGTACTTACTGTAAGCATTCCTTTTTCGTCAGCAAAAGCAATCAAAGGCTCGCCATTAAGATATGAGCTCACCTTGCATTTTACCATAGGGGCCTACTCCATAGAGATGTTCTTTTTCGTAAGCAAGGCTAGTCAATGCCTATGCTAGGAGAAAATCCTTTTGTCCCCATCTGGCTCAAATTGAGCCTTGAGTGCATTACTTGCGCTTCTAAATCAAGGAAATTAAGCAACGATACTAGTATGCTTTGTAATTAAGTTTTCATATGATTAATAATTTTTCTTTTCAATTGTCACATGGAATTCTAGCAGAAATATAAATATCCAGTGTGTGTCGAGTACGACATGCTCGATTTGATGTTATAAACCGTATTTTTTAATTATTGCCAAAATTGTCCGCGTGGTAAGTGTGTGTGAAACGAATTTCTCGACCTTCCGCCTTTGGTTTTGCTACCAAATTCTTTGGTGGAAATAGTCATATTCCCAATCTTCATCTAGTTTGTTTCTACGATGGATTTAAGCTTTTCAAAGGAATTCGGTAACGTAGCTTTTCAATGCTTCCAAATCTGTCCATTTCGCACTGTTGTCCTTTTTATCAATTTACGGTTTGGCAGTTACTTTAACCGTGTTGCTCCAAAATACATTTTTAGCAAAAAGCAACTCACATCACCTATATGACGGATCAGAAAAACCTGCCGAAATTTGGACCGTCACCCAGTTTTTTTTGTTAAATCTTTAGAAGTGATATTTTCTAGTTGATTGGGAGAAATGCTTGTTCGGGCTCCTATCCAAAGTTCACGGAGTATTTCTGTTTTCGGTTTTCATTTAGTTGATCATAGATTTAAGTTGCTGTCAGTTTTTTGGCAAATAGCCAATGTTTACATTCGGGTTCGATTCGATGTAATCACCCTACCATTATTTCTTTATTCCCTCTTTCATTTTCAAAAACTTACCTCTCCTACAATTCCAATCAATAATGCTGGAGTTTTAGTGTATGCTCTTTCATCTCAGCATTGCGGCTAGTTTATAGAGATTACTGATCCTCCGGTTGGACTGAAATATTTTTCTTTGTTTGCAGAGGTTTCCTTTTCGGTGAAATTAGCGTTGAGATGCATAGTCGATTTTTTATAATATTAAGGTGAATAAGAAATCCTGAAAGAATGATAAGACGTGGTGACAACTCCGAAGTAAGATGGAAATCAATTTCATGCTCAATTACTCTTTTTTGAGAATGTGCTTTCCGGAAATGGATAAAACCTAACCGTCGCCATTCATAAAGGCTAATGCAGTGCCAAGTGTACCCTTTTAGCAACAAAAAACTGAAATTACTGGTAGCATCCTGCGGCATTGGTATAACATTGGAACCGCAAGAAATTAAGCAAATGGAACTGTCCACCTTGTCCTCCCCCCTAAGTATTGGCCAAAAAAGTTATCCGGAAACATACCCGTGCATAAGCTGCCCAATGGCGATACCTATATCACATAAAGGACCATCCTTAACAATATCCCATGCTCCACCGGCTATTCCTGTAGGCGTTGAGTAATAAGTAGAATTTCTCTTCTTGGTATTATCGCCCTGCTGCATTTTTACTTTCCAAGATCTTCTTCAACCCAATCCGAAAGCATAGGTCAAGATTGGAATTTACCCAATAACCAGCCGCCTATTGTACCCAATAAAATGCCCGAACCAGCATAAATAACAGTGCTTTTAATACCAAACATAACGCGATGAAATCGCAATGGCGACATTTATTCATTTAAACTAAAGGCGAAGTAATCAGAAAGCAAAAGTCACAATACCCTAATGGAATACCTCCTTGCACAAACCAATAATGAAGGGAACTGAAGAACAGGAACAGAAGGGGGTAATGGCTCCCGAAAATAGAAGCAAAAGGGTAATTCTAACCGTAAAGTTTTTTTTCGATTGAAGATAGTTTTTGAGCCTTTCACATAGGGAAGTAGGCGTTTTACAATTCCCAATTAAAAAAACAAATCAGAAACACAGAATGAGGATTTTTCACTGGGTCATACCCAAAGAAATTTAAAGCTGTACCCAATGGGTTTCTGCTCCGATCTTGAAAATGAGTAGATCAGCCAATCAGACAAATGTTGTAACGCAACTTCGAACATAACTTAGTCCTTTTAAACAGGCAATTCGGAGCTAGCACCTTTATCAGCCACATTTAGTAGTATCCGCCTTTGGGTAAGGAAAGCCTTTTTTGGTACCAGCGAGTAATCCCATGTTGCAATTCACTACTTTATCATACCCGTGATTACCAAAAACCAGCGGCTCTTCAACTCCGGCCTTCCAATTTTGGCAAACCATTCCACCTCTTTATTCCTTTGGTATTTCATGGAGAAGCCGTCGTCAAATTCACTTAAAGGAATATTGGAAAGATAGTTGGTACGGTCCAAAGGCCAAGTGTTTTCACTCGTCTTTTCTCGGACATCAACTACTAACGCCCATTTTTCACACCATTCTTGGGTGGTTTGTCGGGCAGAATTTCTTTTACTAAAGTTTGACTTCCATCCTGTTATTGTTTTAAGAGATCAACAATTCGGAAAACCTGAGCAATCCGACCTTTTTTCATCCTCGCATTAATCATGAGGAAAGGAGTAGCTAAGCACATTGTTATTTTCATCATTTCTTCAATGTTCTCCACCTTTTTTCCAACATTGGCTACCAATGTTGGGTTTTTTTAAGCGCTTCAGCACATTACTAATAGGTGGTTTTGCACTTTGGGCATCCGCGGACTAATACTTTTATTTCTGTCATATTTTCTGATGTTATTTCAGTTTTGAAGACTTGGACTATTTTTTTTATCCCCGAACACCTTTTTGTGCGTAATCCCGCCACCAAAACATCCTGCTTTCTGCTCCTGAGGGTGAACCTCATGCCAAGGATTCCTTCATATAAGCGACACCATTCATCATCAACATGGACTAATGTCTTGAGTTCCTGATGTTATCCAACGGATTGCTATTTCAAGATGACAAATCTCCAAAGTTTTCCCAACTTCCAGCGTCCCTAAGTCTTGAAATCCTAAACAAATTGGCTTCGGCACCTAGAAATTGTTGCAACTCTTAGCGCATCATATGCTTTCATGCCGCCGAGAACTGCACCGCCCAAAGCTCCAGTGATAGCTAAACCTTGTAAATCTGTCCATGCTTACCAATACCGGCACGTCCCGCCACCTCAACCAAGTCTTTGGCAAAGCCAGATTGCTCTACTGCACATACTCCATCTTCCATAAACCAGCCATGCATTCGTCTTCTGGTTCTGGAATCCAAGTTCAGTGTGGCAATAAAATGAGTCAATTTGGAATCGTCGTGAAGGATTTTCAGTTGCATAGAAAATAATTCCCTCCGTCATGGTCCTCCATAAGCAAGCCAAGAGTGTTGTGTATACACAGTTCTTTGAAAAAGCCACTAAGTCCAATCACGTCTTTGTACCATGGAAATGAAAGGAAGCTCGTACCAGGATATCCATCAAAATTATTTGTGTAAGGTATTCTTGAAGTCAAAGCCACCTCTGTAAGTAGGCATGATATTTGCTTCGCGAGCGGCCTGAATAATCCATTGCCAGCTGCTGACGATTTCCTGCCACCATACATTTTGATAGTTTTTTGGTATTGTAAATAAGCACTGTTATCGCATCATTACTTGCCGTGCATGCGCCAAGCGTTCACATTTTCACTCCAAAAATACCGGCCCTGTAGAGTAAATTCCTCGGACCGATCAAATTACCGCATCTACTAAGTCACCATAAGTCAGTACATCAAGTAAGTCGCCGTCTGCGGATCGCGCGTGGTGGTTACACCAAAAGCCAGATTGTGGTCAAATAAGCCAAAACTGCCCACGGTGTAAGTGTCACCGGATGACGAAAGTGGGGAGTGCGTATCTACAAAACCCGGCACTATCGTTTGCCAAGTTGCGTCAATTGACTTTCACATTTCGATCCACTTGGATGTTCTCCCCCCCCCCCCAAAATTTTTTTTCCTTTTTTTTTTTTTTGGGGAAAAAAAAAAAAAAAAAAAAAAATCCCCCGGTTGTTCTCGAAAAATATCAGTGCCTTCCAGCACTCATTATTCTTCAGGCAGCAAACGCGCAATTTTTAAGGAGCACAGTTCCTTGGAGGGATATCACGAAGCAGCTTACTTCGATCTACTTCGTTACGGTTCGTATCTTTCGGGCTTCGTCCTTTTCTCTTTCTTTCGGCACCTTCTTCCGCATCCTCACTTTCTGCTTTTTCGGCTTCTTTCTTCACTTTTGCGTCAGCGGCTTTGCAACTTCGAAAGCTTTGGCATCGAGCTTAGGTTATAAGCGAACAGCGCATTTCCTACAGCCCAGTGGCACTACAGTATTGCCAGCCCCAAGCAGGAAAACTGCCCACCGATATCAGTTAGTTTCCGAGAGGGAAAGGCTTGCCATTTTTGGCATCAGCATACAGAAATGCTTGGAGCTTTAAATCACTCACTTGAAGGTACTGTGACCACAAACAAATCCATGCCGAAATAGCCCGCTAATGCTTGATCACCTTCTCTGGCCATTTTTATCGCAATCCGCTTTTTGGCGCAATCGGAAGAACCAGGAGCAGCTTTATCCGGTCAAACCTGAACATGTGCTTTCCTCATCTGTGCATCCCAACCGATGAAGGACCTAAACCTGTCCGCCCCGATAAATAGATTCGATCGGAAGTTTTTTGGTGAAATGTGGACATAGATCTCCCATCGTGTAGCAGATAAAGTTATTGCCAAGAACCAGCCTGAATGAAAGCAAATAAGGTCACTTGTCCTCTAAAAGCAGTACGTGGAGCATTTCTGAAGTCTTCAGCTGTCCTTTGATTAGCACATATTCTGGGTGCCATCATTATCAAACTGGGCCTTTGGAATACCCATCATCTTTGGGGTTTAGTTGAAGTCAAGTTGCCTGCATAGTCTTACTTTAATAGACCTTGCACCTTCAGCTGGCAAAGTGACAAGGCGATCCATTGACCATGGGGAAGAACCAAGTTTGGTTCTGCCTGAGTTTCGTTCAAAGTCAAAAAAAGCTTCTTTGTGTTCCGTTTGGCAAATCCACCAGATATAACTCATTGAGGGCTGTAAAGGCTATCTGCTTTCCCATTTGGCGATGGGCTACATCTCTGATTGTGTGATGGTGAAGTCTGCATCATCAAGAAATAGGATAGAAAATCAAGTTCCGGCCCCAGTGCGATCTAACTCCTTTACGGTACAAAGGATTTCTGTGCCTTTTACTTGGCTACCTCCGATCTGGTGAATTTTGCCTCCATAAGAGGATCACAATGCTTTTGTCATCCGGTGGTCCAAGAAAATCCCGGAAGCACATCTTCTTGAAGCTTCTCGATTCTTGAATCGTCAAATGCTGGATCGGGTAGGCTAGCCAACTCCTCATCCCCTGTGGCAAGTCTCTCCAGGATTAATCCTGTCCTCAGTTTTCGTGACGTGTGGCATAAACCAACCATTTGGCCGTCACTAGATGGTGTAGGAACGAAATGCCGAATCTATCGGACGTTTGCGGGAATCATTTCACCCGTCACCGCGATTTCAATAGGTTGAAAATCTGGTAATTGTGGCATTGAGCGTTGTAGGTCCAAGATCCATTCTTTCCGGAAAACCAAACATATTGATCATCGGTGCTGAAGGCACCTTCGAGCAATCCGCAGTGCATTTGGCTCCTTGACATCGCTAACGCCAGAGCCTCCCATGACATGATATAGCCTATTTTGTGTGATCCATCACACTCCCTGCCGGGAAGCAACATGTATTTTCCGTCAGGAGTCCACTCTGGTCCTTGGTATCTATTGTCGTTCCCTTTGGTGATTTGCTTTTTCTCGTTGTCTTCCAAGGTTGACGTCCAAGACCGTTTTTTCTCCCCTCTGATTCATCCGAGATAAAATGATTTGCGTAACCATCACGGACTGTAACGAGGCTTGTGCATACAAAACTGCATTCCCGTGTGGCTGAGTTGCACTACCCCAGAAAAGGGAATGGCTGTAAATATCACTTAAGAAGTCGAAAACAATATCTTCATCAGGACTAACGTCCAAGGCTATCCATGAACTCGGAAAGATCAAAATCAAAAGTTTTTCCTGGTTCGAGCGATAAGCTTACTTTCTTTCTTTTCCGGGCTTGTTCAGGATCATCTTGAATCCATTTGACGTAAAAGGAGAAGGTCAAGGCCAGCCGCAGCTAGGAGTAGCTTTTTCATAAGTGGTTGATTAGTTAAAAATTCAATCTAAGCCGATTATGCTGGAAGGAACAAAAGAAGTTTTGGATAAGAGGTGAGGTGAGTCGGCCGGTTAGTATTTTTAAAACTATTGAAGGCCATCGTGAAAAGCTGTTCGAATCCCATGGCCCACGGTTAAAACTATAGCCGACGGTTTTAAAACCCTGGCCATGGTTTGGAATTGGTTTCCCATAGCCAGCTTCCCCAATATGGGATCAACGTTGGGCAAATACGCCTCGTCATGATTTAGGAAATGGCATTATTCCATATTTGAAGAACCACCAATTCGATTTTTAACGTCCTCATAATCTTATTGAAATCACCTTCTGGTAATGCGCTTTTTGGTATTAGATCTAGCTAGGAAGGGATTTACCCCTCTTGAAAAATGAATCATAAATTCTTATCATAATTTGAGTGAAATTCCTTCAGCGCGGTAACTGAAATCTAACCCAGTCCGAGCAGCAATTGACTACACCCACAAGAGGAATATCCATTTTAGAGCTATGCAGCTACGTCACCATTGGGTCCTACTTGTGACGCCACTACGATAGGCTCTTTTATTAAGGTCAGTGCTCAAATGCATTCCAATAAAAGACGGTTCAACTTTGACCAATGTGCCAAATGTAAACTGGTTTTCTTAAATCCCAGTACCCATAGAACCTGTTAAAAAATACTATACGCCTCTTAAGCCTGCCAATTACAGAGGGGCAAAAGCCTGGGGAAGTATCAAAATTGTGGAGAGCAGTCAAAAAAAGCTGATATTGAAACGCGTGGAGCGGCACCAAAGATGCCGCCAATCAGTTGTCACCGATCCTTGATTCTAGATATTGGTTGCGTAAAGGCCAAGCTTTTGAAGGCCTGTCAGCAAATCTTAAAATGGTCCGAACTTTGGCAATTACTTTAGTGACGAAGGCTGGAAAGATGAAGCTGCTCAATTTGAAGGGCTTAAGACTTACAAGTCGAGAAATTCAAGAGCTACCAAGCAAGTTTGCAGGCCTGTAATGTCCATCAACGATGTTGGCATTATTTGGAGCATGATTAAAACTCCCCATGTTGCAAACTGAGTTTATTTAAAATCCAATTTCGAAAACCTCCACAACACTCCATCATAGAAAATTCCCAATTTCGATCGGCGAGAGCAAAAAATATGGCGAAAAATCTGGGCAGTGGATGCACCGGCGTCATTATATCCTTATTCTCGCCGGATAACATTGCGACTGCTGCTTCAAAAAAGCGTTGGAAAAGTTTCCGAACTACTCACCTATGCACGATGGATCCTAATTTTGCTCTATTGGATGAGCGAGATGGAGAAAAAAGAATCAAGTGGATAAAAAATATGGAGGATGGAATTTTTGTGTTAATGCTTGGGATGATAAGATTTATGCCACAAAAATGGTGGGAGAAAAGATCATCTCCTTGAAAAATCATGACCATCATAGCAATTCAGAATAGCAATTAAAGGCTAGGTATCATTAAAAAATATGGGCTTCGCCAAAACCGATAATTGTTGATTGTTTTGGATTGCAAAATCTCTGGATCAAGGTTGAGATACATCCGCAAATATTTAATTGGGACTCCACAACCGGGTTTTCAATGGAAGCATCGTAAGATGTGGAATTTTTGTAGGCCACAGGTTTTTACCTGTGGTTATAAATTTGCAATAATGTTTCCAAGGTTTTGGCCGAGTGGATGTCAATCTAGAAATGAAGGTTCGCCAAAACGGAGAGATGGCAATAATAAAGGGTTTTCGAGCGCACATAGGGGAAGTTTACAAATTCTTAAGATATTAAAGCATAGATGCATCTACGCTTGGTTCAACATAAGAGAAGCGGGGGATCAATCTGCGACTTAGGCAAAGCCATTCCTAGACCTAGCGCGGATCACAACCTAGTCAAAATTCAACGCTTAACACCTAGAAGGGGAACGAACAACAAAAAATAAATGTACCGTCCCGAAGGGACTCTAAAAGATACGTGATTCTTTTTTACCAGCCGTTAAAACGACTGCTGAGGATAATGGGTTCGTCCTAGGGACTTTAAAATATGGGCTTTGTCAAATAATGCCGTAGGCATTGGCCGATTATTTAGCCAGTTCAATTTATTGTGATTTGGAGAATTGAAATGAGGGCGGGGAAATGCCGTAGGCATGAACGGATATAGCTATTATTTTAGGCAGCTAGTCGGATAGAATTACAAATCCAGAAAAATTAAAAGGCTGGAATAGGTTCGACCCCTTCGGTCGCTTGAAGGTTGTTTAATCGTATTCCCTATTTCCATGGTTTCAACCATGGCTATTCATGGTTTGACCATCTTCGTGGGTCGTTCAATAATTATTTCCAGAATTTGATTTTGAAACCATCCAATTTTATGGACATCCCACGGGATCAAACCATGAATAACTTTGTCCGCCGTGGCCGGAGCCCGTAAGAAATGCAGGTTTTTGGAGATCCAGCAGGAAGACCCCAACGACGGTGAAAGCCGTGAATTTATTGGGTTGCTAGAAAAATAAAAAGGTGTAGTTACACGCTAATCAATCAAACGCTCTACACCCAGAAGGGAGCAACAATAAGGGGGTTTCGACCAGCTTTTAGGGATTAAAAACACCGTAATGATACTAAAGCGTAGATGCATCTACGCTTATGGCCTAGCATTCTTACTCCTAGAGTGGAGTCAAAAAGCAAAATTCGGAAATAGAATGGATTTTTTTACTACAGTATCGTCCAACACCCTCTGGGATTGGCAAAATCCCTAGATCAAGGTTCTAGATTACATGCGAGAACCTTATCGGGACTCGGACAGCTGTTTCAAGGGAATTAAAAATTCTAAAAAAACAGTAAAGCGTAGATGCTTGCCGATTGTTAATCGCGGTCTACGCTTAGCCTAGAGACATGAGTGTAGTTGTAAACTTCCCTCGGCTAGGATTCTACAACCCTAACAAGGTGATATTCTATTATACTCACCTCGATTTAATATAAGGGGAATAAATAAAGCGTTCAATGCAATTGCACGTTGATACGATGAATTCATCTTCAATAAAAAGGCCTCCATTAGTTTCCATACTAACAATGGCCCGGGTCGACAGGGAGGTTAGTTGACGCATCTTTTTAAGATTCCATCGATCTTTTTAGAATTTAACCTCAAGGTTTGAAAGAACATCTTGATGAATTCTATTTTAATAGGAATCGTCTAAATTCGTTTAATATCAGTTTTGATTTGAAATTGATTTAATGTAATAAATCTTGATCGAGACTCAATGTCCCAAGGATGGAATAGCAAAGGCTTTTTGATTTCCCAAATAGGCTTTAATTCATTGATTTGGTTATTCATTTCTGCGATTTTAAAAGTGATTCCTCCGATTTCAAATTCTAATTAAATTGTCTAGCGTAGTTACAAGCTACGTTCAGTCCCAAGAGTCAAAATCAACTTAGAAAAGGAATATGCGTAAGATTAGTATTTTAACACCTAAACAGGAAATTTTTTAAATCACGTTTTTAACAACCTGTGCGACTGTGTTTTCGGTTATGCCTTTTGGCAATTGGCAGTAGTCACTCTTTTAGGCCGTCCCTCCAAAATTTGGCTCGCTTTTACTGGCATTACAAAGACATGCAACATAGAGCAAATATTTGTCCTATTCCGTTTTACTATTCTGATGTATTTACAATTGTGTTCCCAGATGGTTTTGGTTTTTCTATAGATCTTCATATCTTCAAGTAAAATCTACACCACAATAGACACATGCCAAAATCTCTTTGCCTTACAATATTTTCAAAACTTCTCTCGGAATCCCCCAACCGGTTTGCCATTAATTTCTTTAATATTTTCACACAAAAGAAATCCTCATCAAAGCTGCTTTTACTCAAACAGATTTGATTTGAACTCCGACATAAATTCGTGCATTAGATCACTAATTTATGCCCGTCAATAAGATGATTTTATGAATGTGCGTTTTTTGGCCTTTCAGTTGCTCCTTTGTCAAAAAGAGAAGTTGTAACAAAAACGCCCTTGTTAAGTGTCCCCCACTCTGCACCTATAAAAATTCCTGATATCCTTTTCGCGTACTTTATTCTTCAAGAAATCTTTTTTCGCTTGGATATAAATATTAGTCAAGACCTAATTTGTCTTCATTTAATTCCCATCTATTCCGCCATCTTTGAGATTTGGCGGTTTCTATAAAAATCCCGTTCCCACTTTTTTTGAGTAGGATCAAAAATAAACCCTTCCTCAAAAATAGTATGGATCAATGTTTTTAATTTTTCCCAATAAGGTTCATTTTTTGATTTCCAACTCGATTTCTGAAAAAGCCTTCATCTATAGATCCTGAGGAGAAGCATGTTTTATCTTTGGATATTAAATGAAGAATTAGGTTCCCTTTTGCAATTCTCTTCCAGCTGTAAAAAGCTCAGCATATCACCATCTTCTTCAACTTCCTTTACGTCAAGCCACTTTGGCTGATTTTTTTCCTTTTTCAGTGATTTGAACATGACGCTCGTTCGGGATTAGTGGATGTAACCTCCTTTTTTTAGTAAGATTCCCCCATGCTATCTGTTGTTAATTAGAATTTCACCAGAATTTGGTTTTTTCTTCAAGTAGTTTTCTTGTGGAAGAGCTGAGTAAATATTTTCCATTAACTAAATTTTCTGGTCATTCTCTCAGTAATTGCAAGATCTTACCCATCGCTAAGATTCTAAAATTGGATAAACGTTTTCGTGAAACTTCGTATTTCTCCAAGATCATTTTTTAAGTGTTCAAATTTTGAAAAAAGTTTTTGGGCCACTTCTGCCTCTGAGTTTAGTTTTTTTGGATTCACTAATCTATACCTAAAAAACCCTTTCCCCAACTCCGTTCCTTATAATTTTCCTTACTTTTTCGATATTTTACCCCCTATCTTTTTTGGCTTAACCCCAACCTGATGTTAAGAACCTTTTTTACCTACCATCCTTTTCTTTCAGCTTGCGCTGTCTGGCTTTTCCACAGAACCTGACGCAGCTTCCTTGATTCGTATAAGTTTTGCCGAAATGTCGGCCCCTTCGTGGCGGTCGGGTGAACGGCGGTGGAGGGCGTGGATTCGCAAACCTTCCGCATTTCTACATGGGTGCTAACCGGCGGGGGAGTGTGGAAGACAGAATGACTATGGCATCACTTTGGACAAAATATTCTCGGATGGTTACTTTCCTACCCCATCATCGGAAGCGATCTCGTCTTCAGCCCGTACCCCAAAGATCCTCCTATGTAGGTACAGGTCGGATGGCCTTCGCTTCGCAATGTGAATCACGCGGCAAGGGTGTCTAAAATCAGAAAGATGGAAGGCCAAGACCTTGGAAGTTTATCGGACTGAAAGATGCCGGACAGATCGGTGCCGGTGGAAGATTCACCCAACTAATCCGGATATTCGTCAATGGGCGTGCAATTGGTAGTGCTTTTACGAAGAATGCAGAGCGGGTGTTTTCAAACTGTCGATGTGGTTGCAAATTGGGAAAAGGGTATTTTTTCCATTCGAAGTCCCTTGGGATTTCTGATTTGGAGCTCGCTCCCGATGGATCCCATACGATCTTGCCGGTGCTTGGAAGGGGTGAGCGCAAGCCTTGGACGATTACTTCGGTTCATCGAATGGGTGGCGTATATTAAGTCCCACTGATGCGGAAAGACTTGGAACGAACTGACCAAAGGCCTAC
>Ga0163217_1035657_pt1 | contig 19460 bp, 15 predicted proteins | sample SynspAceP_FD_185933 | JGI IMG/M metagenome (GOLD analysis project Ga0163217, IMG submission 185933) | Saline lake microbial communities from Ace Lake in Antarctica - Synechococcus sp. Ace-P (PacBio error correction) | ecosystem: Environmental > Aquatic > Non-marine Saline and Alkaline > Saline ...
AAGAGAGAGATCCAGCAGAATAAGAGCGAATCACCGAGTAATCGATGAATTAAAACAGCGTGACGGAATTTTTTGGGTCCCAGGAAAGCAATTCAGCCTACCGCGGATACTGACAATCGGGTTTTATTTTTCGCCCTAATGTACAGTTCCCCCGGGAAAAACATTCGGCTATTATGGATAACAAAAAGCGAAAAATCAAAAAAAAATCTAATCTGTTCAACTGGTTTGAAGTAAAAAGTTTTAAATGTTTAAAAAAGGCAAGCCATAACCTCGACAATCGTACCGCAAAATGAATGGCCGAATTCACTTGAACGCATTCTTTACCAATGATCTTGGGGCCGCATCTCTTTTTCCCAGATGCCAAGCCACATTCCTTCAAAGTTTGGAGCTGAATCTGAAAATGGTCAATAAACGTTCAATGAATTTATAGAGCCGAATGGCTTAACCGACCTCAGCTTACTCGTGCAGGGCGAACTCCCGTCGGTGAAAAATTTGGGGTGACGGAGATTCTACTACCCTCAGGCCCGGGAACTAATTTCCCCTATGTTGGCCTTGGGTGGATGAAGATTTTAAAGAAAAAACTAAACTTAGAAAAAACCTGAAAAAAATTTAAATTTAAGCACATTCCGCGCGTATGCCGATGTGGGCTTTTTTTTTAGTCTTTAGGATACAAGAATCAATAGATCTAAAATCCACCTACTTTGAAAATTGCAAAACTCTCCACGGATATGTAAGTGAAATCATTTTGCTTCAAAATATTGCAGAAATTTACTTAGCTTTTCGTCCTATTCTGAAAGGTTTGAGATGGAAATTCGCATTCAGATACTGACGAGATGTTTCCCCTCGCTTCCTGACTCGAGCAAAATCATTCAAGATTTTTCATTCGGCCTCCTCTACATCAATTTTTAAAAGATCAACTTCGGCAATGTGATTTTTACAATGAAATCCCTGACAATCTCTTAAGCTTCATCAACTGTAACCTTGTTTGGCCTTCCATCCTCTCGAGAAGTGATGGATACCCAAAAACAGACTTTCATTGCTTTCACCAGTAATAAAAAAGTTCATGTCAGTGTTTTGGACATATAAGGGAACGATGATGAAACTTCTACTCTTGAAGATCATGTCCTGACACGTTTTTATTGAATTTCAAAAACTTCAGGACTAGCCTCAAACAACTAATTTTAGCAATTGGATAAGGGTTTGAAAAAAAGTAATTCCATCTCAATGTTACTCAAAACTCCACAGTCGAAGATATCGCTCATTATTTTGACTTTCAAAAAAATATTCCCTTGAGAAAATTCCATTGTATTAGGAATAATTCAAAAGAGGGAATGATCTACACTCCAGAGATGATCTTGTCAAATAATTTTTATCTCATCGTTTCCTCTGGCTCCACCACAAGAAACTGTACTTTTATCGAAGCCCAAATTCTTAAAAGAGAATGATTTAGAAAACATTCCCTGAGTCTTGGGATTGGAGCATAGCGATAATATGGTTGAAAAAAGATACGTTTTCATTTAATTAAATCATGTAATTGGTCTAATTTGGAGCTTTAATTACTCAAGAAAGTTAGAAAGTGGTTACTGAAAAAAACTTCAATACTTATGTTAGTATGGGTTATCCGAAATCAATCCAGTTACCACCTTTTTCTTTGCTCATTGCTGTGCCAGAAGACAGATTCAAACGATAATGAGAAATCATTGAGGACTTTCAAAAACTTGCGAAAGCCTTCAAGGTCGATTTCTCCAAAAAAAGATACGCTATAAAACGATTTCCAACCACTCCCAAGTAAAGACCCTTATTTCGAAAAAACCAGAAAATCTCGCTGATATAGATGCAGGAATACATTGATTTGAAAGGAAGGAAGGGTAGTAAAAATTAGATCGGGCGGAAGCCAGAAAGAAGCAGTTTTCAATCATGAACCTTTTGAGATTTTTTGACGAGAATCGCTCAAGAAATTGAAAAATAAGAAAGACTGGCCAATAAAAAAGCTTAAGCAAAACTAGCAAAAGCCTTGCTAAACCGAACTGAGAACATACCTGTTCGGGAACAGGAAAACCAGAACGCTGAAGAATAATTATGCCTGGTTTTATGGCAACGGAAGCTAAACTTGAACAATCGATTAATCTACTCGAGTTTGAACGGTAAGAAGATTACAGTTACTCTATATCCACTTTTGGGCATTACAAATAAAGATTTAATCTGTAAAGGAGGTTTCTATTAATCGTAATAATGTCTGGTGCCCTCCACAGATCAATTTTTCCTCCCAAAACCCTATCTAATCAATCCCGAATCGCTCATCGCCTTAACTGCTGCTTTCCTGGTGAAGTCAAGGTTATTCAACTTGGTCCAAGAACCATACCGAACTTATAAATCAATGTTTGACGAAAAAAGTCGGTGAGATAAGGCCGTTTGGATATTTTGCTGTATCAGGAATGTGGACCCTTTCCATTTTCCTCAATTGGGGAGCGTTTCCATGTGCCCCGATTGTTAAAACGCTAAGAGGAAATCAAGTGGTCGATAGCCGCTCATTTTTATATCTAGTGCATTCCCGGCTTGATAAGTCCATGAGAGAACCAAGAAAGAAGGCACCTAAGCCTAGCCCAATCGTGTTTCAAAAAGGCACTATCCCCACAAAAAACAGAGAACCCAAGGCTAGCATCGCCGCTACAAAAGCATCAACCGAGTAGTTGGGGCATGGAAAGAAAAGTTGTTTGCGGAAATGGATCATGTTTATTTCAGTGTCTTCGTAAATAATCGTCAACTTTCTTAAGAGATCGAAAGTCAACAATCGATAAAGCTTCTCATTACATAGTAATTCCCGTCCGAGTCGCTCTTTGCGAAGCACTCCATCTCAGCGAGTTTGTTAAGATAATCGCCGCGTGATGCGCGAAACTCCCAGATCTCTAACGATAATTCAATCTTTGGTGTAGGATGTTGAAGAGATTATTCAACAACTTCTGAAGTAAAACTGTAATTGTCACGGAGCAGAATCTTCATGTCCGCCATGAGGATTTTTTTCAGGTTTCGATCAGCACAAATCGTCTCCCCGAGCGGTTTGTTCGCACTCCAGCGATCATGTACGTCAGCAGCTCTTCCCATCTCATTCCACGGACGCCTTGAAGCAAATCCTATAATAGTCAGTTTTGTTCGAATGATATGGCTACTGGAGGAATCAGACGGAAGCTTTTGCAGAACCACAAAGGTATTTAGGTAAGACGGATATTTGATTGATTCGGCCTGTACGCCCATTCCATCATAGAATGGGTGGATGCTTCAAAACGAAAGTGAACAGTTGGACCGCCATCTTCACCAACGGGTCCAACTCAACTCAGGCCTGGACGATTGAAAATTGCGTCCAAATTGGACAGTCAGTCAAGATCCTCATTCGATCTGAGCCGGTAGATAGAGGTATCTCCTGTCCCTGAGCACTTTTCAGCACCGTGCCGGGAAGTTTGCGAAACCCGCATTATTCCCTCGCAGCGTCTCCTGAATCTCCAAAATATCTGATTGGTAACATGCCCTTGGTTGATACATTTCAAGCAACGCCTCATCGCGCTACATAATTCCTGAACTTCCTTGGATCGCAGGCGACAGATTCAAAACTCCAAGTCCGACTTTGAAAAGCTCGTCAATGTGTGGTGGAGAATATTTCCACGGCAGAACTGTCCCTTGCGCTTCTGATAGCTACGTATTGAGCAGAAATCTCATAGTTGGAATGGAATACACCAACCTTCACTCGCAAAGCCGCATGTGCAGGAGCCGCGTTGAGAATACTCGTGTTTTCCGAATTCATCCCGTAATGGTAAGGGATCAGCGACCAAGTCATATGGTATTAGATTTTCCGATTTTCTTACAAAGGTAAAGTCCTTATGTAAAGAACAACGTTTTCTTTACATAATGGAAAGATTATAGTATAGGATTTTTCGATTTCTTACATATAGAAGTGATAGTAAAGCGGCTTCCCTACGGGGTTTGAAATAAATATGGCATTTAGGGGTAATCATCATTCGCCCAAAATCCAATTCATTAATGCGTATCATCAAATCGCCCTTTCCAAGTTGAGATTCCATCTGGGAAAATTGAAATTCGCCCCACCGACAACCCAAAATAATCGTGCGAAACTCTGCGTTTTTAATCGCGAAGATGGCGCGGAAAATCGATAAAATCCTCCAATCCGAAATAACGGTCTTAATCCATTCCGGCAACGATCCGAAGGGCATTTTGTAATAGACTTTTTCAAACACCGTCATCTGCAATCCAAACCGTACAATCGCCCAATAGGCCCTGGTAATTTTTGTCAGTTAAGGAAAATATTCGTCTGATTTCCAACACCGCAGTAGGTATAAAATCCTTAAATTGAAGAGCATCTTTCAAAAGCAACATCTTGATCTTGGTGAAAAATTCATTGGCCCGTCTCGGCTGTCTTCCAAACTCAGCGATTACAGCTCCGATCGAAATTCCATTTGGATATATCTAAAGCGCGCCAGCCTTATCCAGATATTAGCCACTCAACCCATGTGTGCATTGATGAATTCGTCTGGGATTGCTTCGCAAAAACATGAAATGATGCTGCCGGCCATAATCTTGCTCAAAAGGCGCTGGAATCGTGTCTGATCGCTTTCGTTGGGATTAAGTTTCAGCTCCAACCAACCTCATTATTGCGTCCATTGGCTCCCAAACTGGGATGGACCGCCGAATGGATAATCACCGGAAGCCTAATCAACCTGCTTTGGCCCACACCAGGATCAAGGTCAGGATGAAATCTACAGGAACCGGTTTCCTTGGAACATCTTTCAATGAAAAGCCAGACTTTAAAGATTTCAGACCAACAGCGCCTGCCGCTACACCTCTTCTAAACCTTAACGGCTATTCGACTCCAATTCTCACAACAAACTGCAAAAATTGATATTGTAAAAAAACCATAATCGACCAAGGCGGCTGCGTCAAACTCTTTTAACAGTCCTTAAATGTATTCTGCTGCGTATTACTGGTTCGCCGTCTTGCCAAATCCTCTCCGCTCAGATTGCCATCACTCCCATGTTGAATTCTGTTCATCTCACCAAGTAATTGGATCCAATTCGAGTTTCATTTTTCCAGACCCTGATGACTGTGGAATATCTAAGAAGGAAACTTGGCCGAGGACTCTGTGCTCGGGAACTTTTAAGTGTGGAGGTGGATTGTACTCCTCAAAACTCATTCTTGGCTAAAAATTGGATTTGAAATGGAAAAAAAGGACGAAGGTACAAACTAATGGTAATCTTCATGAGCATGTGGTTAAGTCTTACACTGGATTTAAAAGTGAGGAAAAACAAGGCCTTCTGAGGGCTTAAGTAAAGCCTTTATGGAAGAAGCGGGGGCGGTATATCCATGATCGTGCTCGGGATTAGATTAGTGCGATCTACTGTATCTCCACGGATACAGAAAGTAAGGCTGACCTTACCTGAGAGAGGAGGCAATGTAGCAGTAGGTCTATGGTTCGAACTTATTATGAGTCGCACTATAACGCGAAGCCTGGGACGAGTATATCTCGCCAGAGTCTTCATGCGAATGTGCTGCGTAAAATGCCACGAATGATCATAAATATAGACGTTTGAGTACATATATTTCTTCAGTATATCAACTGTAACCTTGACGACAAATGACGTTACGACCTAAGAGGAGCACAGCCTAGCGTTAATGCTATATTCCACCACCCAGACTATCAATAACGATCCTACTTATTGCTATCAGCCAACGTGGTATTATTATGAGTACTAGTTGAGATAGCCACATATTTGAGACATAATGATCGAGAGAAGAGAAGTTACAATGCGCAATACACGGATAACGCTGAGAAAGATGACTGTACACAAGAACCTGTGGGAGTGGAGTTACGAACAGATCGTACAGCATATCCACTACAGGATTGATCATTGCGACGATACTGATCGTCACAATATTTCGATAGCTCATAGAAGAGCTGCGATGAGCCAGCGACATTTTGAGTATAGAGCATTCCATCGCAGATCGGTATTGGAACACGGGGGGCGATTCTAATAGGGGGTGGCGAGTGTAATAACTGGGGGAGGTGAGCTAGCATTACGATATAACCGGTGAGATAGGCCGAATAAGATTTAGGACAGGGACAGGAATGGCACACGGTTACTTTGCACACATGTCTGTTTCATAATTCTGCATAGCTTTTAGAGTTTTTGGCAAGCGCGCGTTCTGGTGGGACCGTGCGCTGAGAGTGGGGTGAAGCGGGCTTGGGTGAGGGAGTGCCTTCTCGAAAGTAAAAACCTACCTCATTTTGAGCAAGAAAACGTAGCGCTCGCCTTTGGGATTAGTGTTCTCCTCAGAGACCAGATTAGCGTGCTGCATCCAGCTTGCCCAAGAATTATAACGTCCTCTGGCATCAAGGATCACATTCAATCGTCAAGGTAATTTCCGCCGATCGCATCATAGAAGTAAGTCAAACTGGCATCTCGTGCGCTGATGCAAGCAAGTGCCAGAATTTCACTGCTTCAGCGATCCACTCCGCCATCTACCAAAAAGCGCAATCTAGGTAATCTTTAAAGAGAAATCGTAGTCGATCCAAATTGCTCCAGTGTATAACCGGCTCGCTAGCGCATGATATCCACATGCGCGGCTTCAGCGATTTGAAGCTTTAATTTTTGATGCATTTGCTGCGCATCATTGCTTTCGCCAGTACAATCAAAATGTTCTCGACAAATTCCTTCCCTCAGGCACTCAAAACCAGCATGTGAAACGCGAACCAAAATCCTGCTTCCACATCAATATACGCGGCTTTTGGGCGCATAGTAATTCAGCCCATTCCATCGCAAATATTGATACGCTCCAGATTCCGATACTTTACCGCGCTAGCCTTCAGCGAAGATTTCGTACTTCATTACATTGGCAAGATTCAAGAATCTACTGTTGCAGTCGCATGTAATCCGAAGTAAAGCCATCGGATAAGTCCAAGCCAGAAATATCCATAGAATAAACTAATCCTGGAAAGTCGCCGTTGCCAAACATCGCCTGAACAATCGATATGGGGCTGATCTGCGGTACGATATAGGAATTTTGGCCTTAAACTCTTTTCGTTTACCGTGAGTCTCATTAAGACTAAAATCTTGATTGTTGCTGAATAAAATCTGCAATGAAAGTCCTCGCGTCATAATCCTTGCTCCCAAAAATTAGCCTTATTCACATCAGCAAGCCATCTCTGTGGCAATACCTTTAATAGACATCTTCACACGACAGCTCCACCGCATTCCGTGGGCTCTTGTAAGGAAGAAAGGTTGGCGGTGAATTGTTTCGGATCGGAAAGGAAAGCTCAACATTCGTTTTCGCTTTCCTGCAAGTGACCTCTGAAACTCGCCTGCCTCAAAAAGAATCCCTATGAATCCTGCACGTCAGAAAAGTTGAATCCTTGCCATAATAGAAGTCAATCGTATCCTCCGAATTGTACTACAAAGAGCCGATTTGAATCTAATGCTTTCGCAGATAGTTCCCGATTTTTCGTCAGCTTCAAAGTTCTGGTTGGAGTCAAGGGTGCACTTCTGGAGAACCCAGGCTGAAAGAAAGAAAGTGCTATAGTCCCCATTCGTGAAAACCAAATGAATGTTTGGAAGCCCCATTCCTGAAAAACCTTCACTCCTGATTTCTTGATCAGATGCTGTACCGGGAAGCCAATCCGATTGAAGGTCAACCAATAATGGTTAGTTCGCCCTCTTGGCATTGCCTTCATGTATTTCAATGCCATTAGGATTCGCCCATTCATATTAACCGCTTTATGCGAATTCACCCAAGAGGCAAAGCGATTCAATCCATCCGATGATTTGCCGGTTCAAGATAGAACGAATTTCCCAATTCGCCTCATTTCAATCTTGCTGCAGCAAAATGATAGCCGAAGTAAAGAGCATTGGCTCCGCTCGGCTCATTGCCATGTACAGAAATAGAGCCCCATAAACATCCATCACGGCAATTTTTCAAATATCCAGAGAAGAATCGGATTGGCGAAGCTTCACTCGATCTGCTTGATCTGATCGAGTTTTTGCCAGGTTGCCTGAAGAGCTGATACCAGTCAAGACTACCTAGGCGCTTTTCATACGTCCCGTATCAGTTCCTCGATAATACCGCGATCGATGCGCTGCGACAGCTTTTCATGTACATCACGATTGGTCGGTGTCACATGCAATTCTCCGACTGGTACCCCAGCAACTTGTTTCTGGGTGGAATAAAGCAGGGTGTAAGTAAATCCTATTGGAGTAATAGGAAAACCACTAGCAAAGCCGTAAGGGTCAAAAAGATAAAATCGAGAAAACAGAATTCGCTTCATAGAAATAATAGTTAATACTTTTCCTAAATTCTTATAATTTTTTCGATCAATCACTTAATTGTAGGTTCAAATGGGTAAAAAATAATGAAAAGCAGAAAGATTTAGTTGACTTCGGATATTGGCTTGCATTTTCTGGCAAGCTGCTGGTTAGCCTATATCGGGTTTTGGATATAGCCGAATGGAACCTGGTGAACTCTGATCAGGGAATCAACATATGAAACGTCGGGCATTGAATCACACTTTGATCCCTTTTGAGCCTTTCCTTTACTTGGCAATTCAATACGGGGAAAAAAAACGAGTTTAGCCCGACTTTTCAAAAATTCTAAAACGAAAATATGATGCCCTGCCTTTTATTCAAAAAATCTGAGGTCGGTTTTTCGCTGATACAGGAGCTTTAACGCTTATTTATTTTTTTGATGATCTATTGCATAATAATGTGGATAAAATCTGAGTTAAAAATCCTAACATAACTGATCTGGATCATATCATCTATTGCCCAATTGATCGGACACAGTCTATTTGATTTGGAAAAAAAGTACTACTAAATCTTAACCTATTGATAGTTTGGAATTGGAATATTTGGATTATTAATTTATGCCTACACGATATACGATGTCGTGATTACAAATTGCAAGCGATACCGATAAGCTATCTGGTCCTGATGTGGTCTTGGTCCGTTTTTGGAACGATTCTATGGTTGTAATAGAAGAGGAAAAGAACAGCCTGATTTACTGAAAATACTTTACCGCTCCTATCAATTCCGAAACTCAACCGAAGCTGCTTTTGAATCTTTTGTGAAGGAGACTCATTCCGCGAGACCATGGCGCCATTCCTTCCTAAACTAATTCAAATGCAAAACAGGCACTTCCCAATCAAACAAAATGTTTTTCCTTCGCTTTAAAAGCCGCCACTTTGTCATTGAAGTTTGTGGCCAGGATTAGGTCCCACGCATTAAAAATACTTGCAGTGTGGTTTTCAACAAAGACGAACATTTAGCAAGGTCTTGGAATTGAACCAACCACCATTGATCGCCAGAACCAAAGGGCTGCACAGGTGGCTTGACCATTCTCCCAAGCACCCCTCAGCGTCTAGTACGATCCGATTCGAAGCACACGGTGCGAAGATGAAGCTCCTCTATTTTTTTACCTCTGTTTTCCAAGCGACCACACAACCTGAGCCAAAAAATCATTCCCGGTTGCCTGTCTCATCCACCAATGCAGTTCCTGTATTGAAGCCATAGTAATCCCAAGCAGAAGCTGAAATGAAACATCGGCTTGGAGTCGCCATTGCGATATGCTCATTGATAATTGGGTGCTGTTACGTACGGGAAATCCAAAATTGCTTTTTACGATCGTCTGTCCATCGGCTTATCTGCAAACACCTGCCCTGCTAGATGAATGACTCAATCTGCCCATTCGATCTTTCCTGATCGACTGTTTTGCTACATCCCACAAGAAAATTGCTGTTGTACTGGCTACTTCGACTCACCAAGCACTTTGATAACCTTTTTTGCTCAGTAAGGCTGTAAATTTGCTTGCCTACGAGCCCAGATCCTCCGATTAAGAATTTTCATGGTTTCCCAGATTCGGGTAATAACTTCTTAAACAGGAAAGTTAAAGTCATCAATTTGTTCACTTTCCATTCCCTTGTTGAATAAATTCCCAAATTTCTATTCCTAATTTGGTTACAAAACTTTTAAAAAATAGTATTGAATACCAACTTCTAATTAAAAATATTCTTTGCGCTGATTGGTTTGGGCGGGCCGTGGTCTTCTTCAGGATCTCGTCTGCTGTTTGATTGGTTAGATGGCGACAAATTACCGGACAAATCCACTTTGGATTACGCCCCCTCCCATAGCAGGTTTGGAACGGCTGGACGTACTTCATATGGGAGGAAAAAATCATGAAGGAATAATCTTTTGCTTGAAGAATATAGCCAAAAGCAACCCCAATCCGCTTAGAAGACCCCCATTGGTGCTTTTTGACATCCTTCACTCATCTATTTGGTAGGGATCAGCAGGCCCGTGAAGGTACTGCGGAACAGATGGAGATCGCTAGCGGACAAATTACAAAGTTTTCGCTACGAAACCCGACAGACACTATTTAATCGCCGGTGTTGCAGGCGAATTCGCCTCAGTTTTTGAACCGATCGCTGGGGCAAGTTCCATAGAATGGATGCTTCATCGAAATTAATGGAAATCCTCTGTTTCCAGCACTCTGACTGCTTTGTTGCCCATTGGATTGTAATGTAATGTAGGGAGGGGCATACCGTCCATCGATCCCAGAAAACGGCCCTCATCCTAACTAATTTACTTGGATTATTCCTCGCCGGTATTGCCTTGATATCGGGAGATATTGGCCCCAAACAACCCAACTTTTCTCACCCCCACTCAGTTTCAAAATGGATTTCTTATCCACACTTGACCAGTCAGGCGACTATTTAATGCGCTTATTGGCTGGTTTTCGGAACAAAACACCTATCTCGGACTGGAGTTTCCAAGAATTCTTGAGCTTTTGAAACTCCTCTTCCCTGGTACGACTGCTTGCCAAAGACAGCTGACTGGCTTTACAATTGGAGCTGGATCAAAGTGGGAAAGACTCCACTTTCTTCAACTGGGCTACTCTCGCAATGCCTTTAGTCTGGATTCTTGCCTTTAGCATAAAGCGAATGGGCTGTGCTGTTTTCTCTGCGCTAACTAATCACCCTACTGTACCATCATGGAATAGGAATTATTGGATATGATATCTGGAAAATTCTTGGGATTTCTGCCTGATTTGCATATTTTTTCAGCGTAAATAAGTATTACAACCACAAAATATAGAAAGTAAATTCTACTTTTCCGGAAAAGAACTACATTCGGCCTGAAAACGCACTTTAAGCGGGCAAAATGAAAAAATCATCTGTCTCCCGCAAAGAACCGAAGAAAAGAGTCGTTATCAAATTTAAAATCTAATCCCGATAAGAATCTAATTCCTTAACAGAAGAATAAAAAATCTTCCTTGACCATGATCCGATATCTTGTTTCGTAACATGGCCTATTGTCTATCATCTCGGTACTCTCCAAGCAAAGAAAGCTAGAGATAACTTCCAAGATTTTCTCATCTTTTATATTTTTCTTGCGTTATGACTCTCAAATTACTATGTCCAACTGAGTCAATAAAAACCGAAGGCCATTTTTGAGCAGCGATTGCTTTTTTTTTAATTATCAGGCCTTTTGTCCGTGGGAAATTTTTGAGAGATCTTTCTGGTGGCTCTCAAAATCCAAACGTTTTATTCTAAACATCGTATCATCATCCTTTTCCTAGAGCCGGAAAGCAAGTTGCATGGAAATACTGAAAATCAGGCCCTGCCGAGTTTATTCCTTAGTTTCATCCTCTTAACTGCATAGGTGCTGCTTGCTTAGCCTTCCAAATCGACAACTCGTACCGATACTTTTCAATGATGCCCTTTTACTCTACATGCGGTTTGCGTGACAGGCTTGAGAGTCGCGATACCTCTCTCTGTTTTATACCGTGTTGTCAAACACCATCATGACCCTGTTTCCAAATTGGAGTCGGGATGATGAGTTTTACCAGCCTTTCGGATTTTTAAAGGCAATTGTCAAAAGAAATAAGCCTCTACTGAAAAATACATCAATGAAAACAAGTCGGGATTATCGGCTCGCCCCTGTAAAAAGATATCATTTACAATGGTCACGAATGATAGCGCCCATATATGTATCATGAAACCAATCCGGATTATTTCCAACTAACAACCTCTCGCTTTTCTTTGCTCTTTTCCATTCAATTCAAGCTGTGCAATGCGGTTTTCCACGCTTTACAAGGACTTAAAGAAGCCCGGATCGTGAACTTTACACCATGCATTGGTTATACTTTTCAATATCCTGGGAGGAATCGCTTCCTATCATTAGCTACTACGAGTATCTAAAAGCCGATGAATAGTTGGCGGCCACCAGACAAATCGAAGGAATTGAAAATATAAGCACGCCCCGAAGTCTCCAACATCAAACGAGGCCTGCGGTAAACACCCAGTTACGTTAGTATGGAATTCTTGTCCTATTGGTTTTTTGAAGCAGCGAAAACTCACCTGAAAGGAATAGCACTTAGGAAAAATCGTCACCTTCTTTTTGGGTCTTGACCCAAGACAGCAGGGTCAATACAATAATAATGAACTAACTCTTGGGCTACCTACTGTTCTTTTTACCTGATCCTGAGTGGATAGGGCGCTCCCCAGGCCTACGGGAGGAGGAAAAAACGACAACTTTGCTGCTATTCCAATACTTGGAGCGTGCAACCGGAAAGAAGCGCGTCGAATTTCGGAAGAAAATAACAGTGAAACCTCGAAAATCTTTTGCAGCTTATTGTGACTTTCATTTCCTGGTGATAGCCCTTGGTGTGTTTTAATTATATTTTCAATCCTGAACTGGAGCTATTGATGTCGCTTTGAAGTGTTAGCGCTTTTCAAACTGTCTGGCCTAAGTCTGGGCATCATGCAAAACTCAGCACGCAAGTAAAAATTGTTATTATCTTCGTATTTTTTGTAAGAGTCGGGACGATCACCATTGGTTGCATTCCCGAAAAATAGAAGACACGCGGTAATCGATACCCAGAAGAAAATCAGTATCGTTTCTAATTAAAATCAACAAAATAAATAGCGATCGTAGGAAAGGGAAACTCGGCGCTTTTCTCGCCAGGATTAACCGAATTAGGACAGATTAATCGGTGTCGATAGTAGTCCAAACAGAATCGAGTTGATCAAGACAAAATAACTCATCAGTAGTTGGAGCGACAGACCTTCAAGCGTGGAAAACTCTTCCAGAAAGATTGCGACGTGGTATTATCGCCATGAGAAATGTGGGGGCATCTATTGCATGCATTTCAAACAAATAACCCTAAACGATAGCCGCGCAATAAAGCGCTCATGAGACCGTAATCCGCATCGGAGTGATGAGATACCATCCTGAGGAGAAACGGCTCAGCGGCTGCGACAAGACTGAACTGAAAGGAGTAGACTCCGTGAGATGTCGGAACGACTAACAATATCTAGAAAGTAAAAATTGCCAAAAGTAATTGACTTACCTAGCGAATCGAATATCCGGATGAATCTCCCCACATCCTTCACTATCAAATGAAAGAAAATCAAATTCTCTAGAAAAAGTCCCGAAAAAAGAGGTTGAAGAGTGATCAAGCCAACTAACATATTGCACAAGAGGACATCCTATAATTTGAACGTCCAAAGACATTCGCAGATTCCTGGATTTGAGAGTTTAATCGAACTCTCCCACACAATTACAAAAATTACTGAAATCTAACCCCTTCCACAAAAGTACAATCTAAATTTCACTTTAGGAGAGCGTTTTTTGCCATTTCGAGTTACGATTCCATGGTACCGAATAATCGCATACCCAATAACAAATGACGAACTCACAAACTGGCCCAAAGGTGTAACGGGTAAGAGTCTCGAACCCACCGTCGTAACGTAACAATCGCCACAATACATGCCTACGGGAAATACTGTAAACCCATTTCGGCACCTCAGATAAACATCAGCGTGCCCATGATCAAAACAATGTCAAACAAATCCGAAATAAAAATTAAGATATAAAACTGGCTCATAGCGGTAAGGACATCTGCTCAAACTCATACTGCCCAGCTTCATATCGATCACACGTAGTAATCTAAGCCCTTAACGACAGAAGAGCACATGAGAATAGCACAAAAGAAACGCAACGTAAATGAAGCAGGATGCCAGTAAAATCAACCCAACCAAAAAAGCTGGAAAATAAATCCTTGGGCTTCGGAAAGCCAGATCCGCAAATAAAACCAATAGTAAAAGGCTGTGTATCCACCCAGTCAAAACATGGCCCGTATCTGCCGAAAGGCTTGCCACCATCAAAATCACGATCAGAATACTGCCAAAACAATATCAGTTATACGATATCAAAGTCCGTAGCCCCAATCATCTGTCAATACGATATGGGCTATCGTTTCGGTGATTCATGTTTAATTTAGAAAATATACCTTCTGCAATCCAGTAATAGACCGCTCACCCCTCGGCTAAATGTAAGCAACTCAATATGGAATAGTGCCTATCGATCCCGCCAATCCTTGAAGCGAAATATCTGCATAGATAATCGCTTCACTCCTGCCGAGCTCATTTCAGAAATGCGACCATCACCATGTCCATACAGACAATTCGCCGATACCGGGCCCTCTTACCCTGAATCAAAAACAAACCCTTCATACAAATCGCCGATCATAACCCACTGCGACCGATCGAGAGAGTGCTATATTTTGCCCCTCCATTTGCATACTCCCTTTCGAGAGTACCACGTCTCCCCAGCACGCAAGTTAACTGAGAGATCAGTCTTTAAATGATATCGATTGAATCTGTCCAAATCGGGCCCGTAAACTCCACACCACCAAGAGCCCAATCCCAATCGAACAATATCGAACTGAAATGTGAAAAGCGATTATCCAAGCCGATTCAACGATGCAAAAGGCTAAGGTAAGCAGTTCAAGGATTTTCCTTCATTAAATAAAAATAATCGAACTTGTCTCAAACTGAAATCAAGGTGAACCACTCATCACCCCCACTAAATGCGTAGTACATGGAGGCCAATTCCAATTTGGGAAAGGACCGAATCAATTCGATTAGCTCAGGGCAAATCTTGATTCAAATCCCAACGATGCATCCCTTGTATCAAGTCCAATGAATTTAAGCAAGGCAATTTGTCTTCACACAAGTAGCCAGATTTGGAAAAAAGTAGCGAAAATACACAGGCCCAAAAAACCTGACACAAGAGAAGTCTTCCAGCAGGCCAGAACAAATGGCAGATGAATAACCTCCTTCTTAGTGATACCCCTCATCGTAAAATCACGAGCCAGTAAATCTGCCCCTAAAGTCGCATGGGTGATGGCTATCCGCGCCCCCCCCGTAGCAAATGGCCTTACATAAACCATGACTTTCGGTGGGTAAGCTTTCCTATAAAATTGAAATTATGAGTAAGCGCAATTAAGATTGACCAAACGAAGTCCGTGAATTCTTGCTGAACGTTCACGATCCTTCAAACCAAAGACTAAGCTCCAGGATCAAAATTAAACATGATAAATGAATTTGGTTATGCTCAAAAGTACCCTTCTGTGAATTGAAAAAGCGAATTTGCGCCGGCCTTTTCCAAAAAAGCTTTATTCAAATCCCCACCCAAATTCATCAATGATAGCGATCGATCAAGGCCAAAACTTCTGAACAGCATTTCGGATGCCTGCTGAAGCATTCCGACAAGATCAATAACTCTTATGCTTGGGCGTTGCTGCGCAAAAGTCAAGCGCCACTTCAACCTGCCAAATCATGGTGTAATACATCGATAATCAAGGAATCATTGATGCCGGCCTTCAAAGTTAACGCATATCCCACAGCTGAGTGACTAATCCGGATTAATAAAGCAAGGGCTGTCTAAGGTAAGTGCCGATAATTAACATGTAAGTTCAACAGATGCCACATCAAGAAAAGGGCAAATTGAAGTATAGACGTACTCAAACTGTTATAGAACACGGAGTACCCTATCCCACTTAAAGACTGTAAATGCTCCAGAAGGCTACAAGCTAATCTTCGGCAGAAGGAAAAATTCCGCTCTATTTGCTGCCTGACATAATTCTGGTCTGCACAATAAATAACCATCAAATCTAGACTGAAAAAGGATAATTTCTTTAGCTGGGACTTCAATCAGAAACCCCTCTTGCGACAGTTCCGATATATGAAAACCAAAATGGTTGACATCCTACGCAATGCGTTCCATCTCCCAAGGAATACAGCTTCTAGTATGGCCACTTGATGCACATTTTGATTCAAATATGAAAGAGGTCTCCGACTGTGATATAGCTTTGGGCTTTTGCTACCGCAAGTACTAACTATTTGCGCTAGCCACTCCTTAACAATGTCTTCCAACTTCCGGTGATCCCAACACGTGCTTGAATGCCCCGCATGTATTGCGATTGTGAAGAGGCCTTCTGTGTCCGGCACAACCAATAAAGATCCTTCAAAGTCGCAAGTTTAGCTAACGCTCCTATCGGTAACCAAAAGACCTACAAACCCATCAACCAAAGCCGAAAAAGCCTCCCTTTTGCTTGCTCCTTGAAGTCCACAAAGACGTCAGATATAAATCTGGTCCTCGAATCAATACTGATTGAATCGATCCATCCATTACCCACTATGACTACTCCCCGTGATTTTACAAGTGATCACACGTAAGATAATCGAGCATCAGGGGTTGATTTTTTTCTTTTTTGGAAAAAGACCTGTTAATCCATCTAGGCAAGGAACACGCTCTAAACTCAAGTACGGATAAAGGAAGCAACATCGCAAAGAACGCAAAAAGGTGTAGCCTCTAAAGAACTGATGAAGAACTGGGCGAAGAAAACTCAAGCACCCACACCCAGGCGGGAGAATCACCATCACGACCACATGACACCTTCCTAACAAAAAAACGAGATTTTGTTCAAATGCGAGTGTAAAAAGCTGAAATAAGGCATTCAACATAAAATACCTTGAGACCAAATCAAATGAGCCAGAATAGAGGACCACCACCAGCGCAGGCTTTTCCTGATAATTCTTTCGCTGCCCCTCTAAATTGATCCATATAACACATCATGCTCCATTCTAAGAAATCTTGAATGGAAAAATCTCATCAAACCACAGAACGCAGGGACGACAGATAACGCCAAAGCCATACAAACAAGAGCATAAGCGCATAGCTTATCCAAAAAAATAGCCTCAAGCATCGAAGCTGAGATTCTAATACTACCGTAGAAAATATCCCTTGCGAAAAAAGAGAAAATCGGCGCCAACACAAAGAAAGATTGTCCAAAATCGCAGTGACCATACATACGCACCGATCGCACGAACCAAGCTTGATCCTTCTTATAAGAAAAACATGCTACTGCAGTCCCTCACGACCAGAGGGCGTAAACTGCGACCAAACCCCAAGAAAAGACATAGAGGCCCTAGCAAGTAATTGATTACATAACTCAACACGAACCGAAAGACATATACAGCGTCCTTCTAACAGGATAAATAACGCCGCAACAAAACCAGGCAAATGGAAGCATCCTGAATGACTTGAGCTATTGGCAAAGGCAGGTCCGAAGTAAAACAATCGCAAAACATTCGAGTCCAATTATAACAGTACCCAAACCTAAATCGATGAGTGTGAAAGATTTTATTGCCAACTCATACCTCAGCAATCGCCAACGTCATCTTCTACCCAAAAATATAAATCCTTCACCGACACAATGGTAACCAATCAATGAAGCACTCGAATCCAAAAAAATAGATCACAAATATTTGTCGGCCTGACGCGAGACAGTAAAAGGATGCTTTTGAAAACTTTTCCAAACAAATCTTGTGATTGGTAAAGATATGAATCACATGTGGGAGTCTGGCTCCTCGAAGGCCCAATTTGCTACGCGCTGGAAAACCTTCAGCAATTTAACAAATCCCACAATGCTGCTCCTGCACTACATCTTCTACTTGGTCAATCATACCCCGCGCAATTTCCTCGCTTTTGAAAGGCGCTCATCCAACGTAGCAACCCCAACACAGATTCATATTTGTACCCAACAGAATCAATCAATTCCCACAGACAACCTCCTCACACCGTTTCATTGACGGGCCCGAAGAGCACGGACTTATCTTCATACGTACGCAAAAGAGGAAAAGCCTTGCAACTCAATTCCCATTTAATCCAAAGATAAATATAATCCAGAAAATCAGGTAATCTGGAGATAGAAGTCAAAATACCAATCAATCCCCCGATAAAGAACAGCAATCGAACGAAAGGACCTTCAAGAGAGGAATGATTCGAAAACTCAAAAGAATTTAAAATAAAGGTTAATTTGTCACTAAGCCAAAGAATACAAAAAGGAAAAATCTTTGAATGACGTGTAAAAGCAAAAAGACTCGATATTACCGACGAAAACAAAGACCAAAACCAAAGTTAGTTAAATTGTAATTAAATAAGAACGATCCAACCAAGAATATAGCTAAACAAAAGCCCGCACCTAAAAAATTTGTAAGATAAGTTGGTTCAAATTTGACGAATGCGACAGTTATTGTGACAACGTCGCTACGGAGACATTGGGAGCAGTTGGGAGTATAGAATTGACAGTTCGCTCATTACAAGTAAATACCCCCGAAATATCAAATCGTTGGGACGTGCCATCAGCAACGACACAAAATCCTACAGTAGAAAGTCAACCCATACCATCGGTCATGTGCTCGTTCCCAGCGAAAGAAACGATACGCAACTTTTGGAGAGGCAACCCATCACCCTATATCAGCAGCCTTAGAATGGCTTAGCTCCAAAACAAAAAAAATAGGAATCCCAGCAATGTCGCAGATGGAGATACTATGACGGGGAAGGCCCCTTCGAGCGAGGAATCATGCCGTCACCGAACCAATCACTGATCATCCAAGATAACGCCTTCCCATCGACCTAATGTGTGCTTGAAGGACTATTACACATCCACTCACACACAATAACAAAAGTCCAAAGAAATGTGAAAATCTGGCAAATTCACAATTGGCATAGCGCCCAAAGAATTATTCCAAGTAGAAAGGAGAATCAAATCCTCTACTCACAAGCACCTTTGAATCGTGAATCGCTATTCGTCCGTTGGGACACGATGTAAATCATTGCGGAAAATTTGAAGACCGAAAGAATTCCTGGTCCCCAAAATGCTCATTCTCACTGTAAAAGTAAGGGCTACGCACCTCCGAAAAAACGGAAAATAAAACACTGACGCCTCCAGGAACTTCGATAAAATAACGAGAAATTCAAAAAATTCCCAATAAAACACAAGCACCTAAAAATTCAGGAATGTCCTTTGTCATACCCTGTTAGAGCTAGCGGGAAAATGAATGAAAAATCAGGGAGTAATCCTGCTCGATGCCATTCTGTCGTCTAGAACACGCAAAGAAGCATCCTGACGTGCTTGGACTAGTATCAGCTGACACATCGTATTTTCCGCAGTGGCACACGCAGGGATAATTCCATTTTTGTAATACTATTCTACGTCAGCAAGCGCGCCTAATGAACCAGGTTGTCCAGATGCCTCAAATCTAACCCGTGGTGCTG
>Ga0163217_1047997_pt1 | contig 19444 bp, 16 predicted proteins | sample SynspAceP_FD_185933 | JGI IMG/M metagenome (GOLD analysis project Ga0163217, IMG submission 185933) | Saline lake microbial communities from Ace Lake in Antarctica - Synechococcus sp. Ace-P (PacBio error correction) | ecosystem: Environmental > Aquatic > Non-marine Saline and Alkaline > Saline ...
CCTTTTTAAACACAGAGAAAAGAGGAAATTTTATCTAGGCGGTTTTTAAACAGATGGCTTGAGGGCGGATCCCAAGCTTTTTTTTTTGTTGCCCGTGGTTCCCCAAAGGGCCCAACCAACTGCCCCCTCCCTTCCTGGACCTTTGTCCCCCCCAATGCCCTGAAAAATCAAAAGGGCTGCAACCTCAAGGCCCACGCGGGGCTACCCGCACGCCCACCGAGAAGCGTGGGTCCAGTTGGGAAATGAATACTCTTGGCGCAACTCGACCTTGCGCTCTGCGGACAGGTGGCTTCAAGGGTCAAGCGGTGGCCGCGTGTTGCCAACTGGAGTTTTTTTTCCAAGCGTTGCTTCGGCCATAAGAAGGATTGTGATCCCACTGTCAGGTTAAAAAAGTGGAAAGGCGTTTCAAACCAACAAACCATCAAGTAGCCTGCGGTGGTGCCCCGCTTCAACAACGGTAAAACCAGTGAAGCAAAAGGCCAAATGCGGTGTTGTTAAGGCCACATAGAGCGCTCATAACAAATCGTCAGATTTTCAATCGCGTTCCACACCACGCATTCGATATAAAGGCAATTCGTAAGAGCCGGTTAAATCCAAAAATTAAAAACCTGAAAGCCCCGCCTAGGGCCATGGCCCAAAGCATCCGTGCCATGATCACCGTCACCACTGCGACGTCCTGTCCTGAGACGTGGGAAGTGCCTTCCGCGCAACAATAAATCGCATACGCAGGCACCAATCCGGCTTGAAACAAACCAATATCGCCGGAGACCACGGTTCAGAGCGAGAACAAAACCATCAAAAGGCAAGACAACATCAGCCGGCGATGCCGCTGTAAGAAAACCGAGCCCAACAACTAGCGGTTCTGATGCCTCCCAATGCGGTCCCAGATGAGCCCGAGAGCAAACGGCTCACGACCCCAAAACCTAAACATCAAGGAGAAGCATTTCGCGCCGCGCGCCGCACCAAATCCCAAATCTACGGCATAGGCCACGACATGCACTTTTGGGCTCGCCATGGCCACGCCAACACGACAGCCCCGGCCACAATCAGTAAGATTTGGCGCCTGGCGCCCGTGCTCAAACCGAACGGGCGCGAAACTGCCACCACGCCCCGCTTTGACAAAGAAGGAATGATCACCGTGTTCGGTGGCCGAGCGGCGCAAAAAAAACGCCACAACGCCCATGTGAGCGCACAAACAACTGCCATCAATACGTCTCGCGCCACCCCGAATGCTGATCGATGCCCCTCAGTTGCCACTGTTTGCCAAACGGCACCAGCCAAATAATCTGCCGCTCGCACAGACAGCAAACAGCGATTGCGCGGTACTTGTTCCACCAGAGCGAGGTGGTCAGCCACAATGGCGCAAGGTGGCCCGACACCCCACCAAACGAGCGCAAGACCATGGGCGAGCGAGAAAGCACAATGCCCTTTGACTCATGCTCGCGGCAATGAACCAAAAAAAATCCACAAGAGCCAATCCAAAGCCGCACTGGTGAACCCCAAACGATCCACCACCCGCCCATGAATAAACCCACCCAGCCCATAACCCGATCATCATGCAGACGTGTAGGGCATTGAGAGGCTTGCGCACGGAAATATCGAATTCGGCTTGCCCTTTGAGGCAACACCACCGCCACCAACAAACATGCAGCTGCTGCCCATTCAACAAAATCGCGCGAGAACGATCAGGCGCGAAGGCGTAGCGGGAAGTCAATGAGAATCGCATCGAGGGTGGTGGATGAGGATGAGGATGGGGAATGAGGATGAAGGCAGACGCATGGGGCATGATAGATCGGGAATGACACGCAACATGCCAGAGTTCTGTGACAGAACCAGTGAGTTTTAGCGATTTACTCGCGGCGACCCTGCAACTGATCGAATGGCTGACCGAAAAGCAACGAAAAAAACTGGACCAATAACCAACCGAATAGCCGGCCGATTGGTATGCTTGATCGCCTCGGTTGTCAAGCACCACGGCTCGACCACGACACACCTAGGCCCACTAACTCTATGAAGCGATCCGTTTTAAGCGCCATTCTCTGTTCGCAGCTACGCTATCAATTGGCCTGCGACTCTTGCGGCCTCCTGGGCATTGAGATGGAAGTCTTGATCTCGGGCTGGTTCGTGTGGTTGAGTCATGGCTCGGATGTTTTTTTGCTGGTGGGTCTAGGATCGTTTGCAGTGTTTGTTGGCGGTGACAACATTATCCCCTTTTTATTGGCGTACTCGTGACCCGTTGGGGTTAACAAAACCGTCTTTATCGGGAGGCGAGTCGTCTTTGTGCTTGCTTTCAGTGGTGCTGCTGTATGTTTGGCGCTGCCTGATCTTACTCACTCCCCCTGTACGTGATTAGCTTGGCCGTATTATCGGGGTGTTGCGTCCTTGCGACTCACCACCGATGTTTGCGCTGCTCGGCGCAAGCGTTGCCATCTCAACCAACTGATTGGGGCGCTGGCATACTCACGGATCACCGTCGACGTCCGCCCGCATGGTGGGTGCCTTGCAGGCGTCGGTTCTGTTTTGCTGCCTATGGCTTGGTGGTGGCCTTACCGTGATGATCACCACGCTCTATCTGTGTGCTTTGCCTGTTGTCGTTTGGTGTGCAGGCGCCGATCGTCAGTTGCTTGCCAAGCGAGCGCCATCGTCACCGCTGGCCCGATCTTGTCAGGGGTTTTCGCTATGCGCCGCAAACTCGAATTGGGTTCGCACCCGCGAGCTTGGCGGTTTTGGATAGAATCTGTTTGCCTACCCCATTGGTGTTGGCTTATGCCTAGGCTATGTCGCCAATAACGTTTATCAGGGCACCACAAGCCATGCTTCGTTTGGTTGGGCGCGCTACGCGTTTGGGATCTTTGTTGGGCTCTTGATGGTGAGCAGCAACCGGCATCGCCATGGGATCGGGAAGACTCATGATTTATGAGCGCGACGTCTGTTCTGTTTGGGCATCCGTTTTGCTTTCAATGAGGTCGTCCCTGGTCGGTGTTGGGTTGCTAGCGATGATGGGCTTTGCGCAAAGCTTGTGTGTCACGCCTTTGGTGGGTGTCATGCTGCAAGTCAACCGAACCGGCTTATCGTGGCCGGGTCATGGGTATCCGTATCCTTGGCCCTCGTGGGTCCTATCCGCCTGGGTGTGCTCTCAGGACCGTGTGATCGAGCAACCGTCGGGTTTGGTCTGACGATCACCCTATAGTTGGGCCCTGGAGTTTGCTAGGCCCTAAGCATGATTCCGCAATTCTGGCCGACAAGAGCCTGCTGCTAAAACCCGCACCCGCGAACCAAACCTAACGTGAATTAGGCCTTGAGTCCTGCAAGGACAGCGGCGCGTCAAGCTGCGCCAGTGGGACGAGGTCACTTGAAAGTAATAAACAGCGTCCGGTTGCTCTTATGCGACGTTCACGTGCAGCTCATGTTGCGTTTGACCGTCACGGCGAGTTCGCGCACGGCCTCAACGGCAGGCAAACGATTTTAGATGTTTACTGCCGCGCCATACTTGCGGGTGGGCCGTATCCCACCAGGGCGCTGGCATCGGCCGTTGTGGCAATGACACGATCACCCTGCTCGGCGCGCTCCACCGCCTTTTAAGTGAACCGGCTCTCGGTGGGTTTGCTCAGCTTCAATCCACTGCTCAATGGCGCCGGTGAGGTCTTTGGAGCAAATGTCCGGCTCATACACTGTCTGATGCTTTGGTGAACGCAAATCTCATGGGCGTTAAGGGCGAACCGCAATCAGCGACCCAATATGCGTTCGTCTTCTCAGACGGATGGCGAGCAACCGTAAAAGTGGACTGCCGTAGTAATGGCGGTCGGTATCCGCCAACATTGAGTTTCGGTTTTGTTAGATCGTTGCGCCTTCAGAGTTAAAGCCATCAGTTAGTTTTTTATCTTCCTTATTTCAGCGCTTTCATTATTGTTCAGCACTTATCATTATTTAGCCTTTATTATTCAGCCAGCGCCATCCGACTGTTCTTTTTCATATCAGCAAATGGCCTGTTGGGACCGTTTAAATGACTCAATCGCAGCGGGTGCCCGCAATTATAACCCGCGGTTGCAAAAAAGACCTCGCGTATCTGCTCGCGGTCCACGCCATTTGTTCGATCGCCCCCACGGATGTGCAAACTGAGCCTCATGAAGGGCGATTCAGCGCCGTCAGCATCGCCAGTTTATAATGCTGCGTTCCTTGAAGCGTCAGCCCTTCGCGCACCCAGACAGCAACCCGGCCCAGGCGTGCTCAGACCACAAACTGTTGCCAAGGTGCTGTGAATTCATCCAACGTTATTGATAGAACGCTCGACTGCCGCGTCAACCGAGCAACTTTTTTTCTGACCGCCAAGCCTGCTTGGTATTTCATTCTCGTCATCACACTCCAAAAGTCATCGGGTGCGCTATCTCAGCGCGTGGCGTCGCAATCGTTGCGCGTCCAGATCGGTTTTTAACTATGGCGCGGCGGCCCTGTGGGTCGATCGCCTTGCAGGACAGCCACATATTGTGCAATTGAAGAGAAATAGAAAATGAGAGAAATCCGCTTGAACGACTTTGACAACACCCGAGACCGGCCTTTGCATGACGTGCGCGTGATGATATGTCGCGCTTTGGTCGCTGTCCGGCACATGCTGTCGTCTATTTTGCCGACTTTGGCGCCGCGTCCATTAAGGTTGGAGTCCCATACCGGTGGACATCTCAGGCACTGGCGTGGAGAATCGGTCATCGCACATCTACTGGAAGACGGTCTATGGCGTAACAAGCGCCAAATGGTTCTGGATTTTAAAAACCGAGCGCCGGGGCCTAGGACGAAACTTCAGGCGCTGGTCTGCCACGGCGCAAGTGTTGATAAAAACTTTGTGCCAGGCGCCTAAAACAGATGGGGTTGTCCACCTGGACGCTCTTGGGCGATTAACCGGCTTTGCTGTGGTGCGCGTCTCTGGCTGGGGACAAACAGGCCTACCGACGAAAGCTGGGTTCGGCCACCTTGGTTGAAGCCAGGCTGGGTTTTGCCATCTGAACGGCTTTTCCGACAAACGCGCCGGCACTGAGCACCCGCCTGGCGTTAGCCGACATGATCGCAAGGTGTTTATGGTGCGCCGTGTCTTAACGGCGCTGCGCGTGGCAGACAAAAACCGGTCCAAGACAGGTCATCCGACCTGTCCGTGTTTGAACCCATTTTTTTCTGTTCATTTCCTCTGAAGCCCGCCAGTTCCAAGCCACGGGGCACCCGTCAGCATGCGCAGCGGGCAAAACCCACTTCTCACACCACCGCCCCACGGCAATCTTATCGCTGCCAAAGATGATTACGTACATTTCAATGTCAGCTCGATGCAGGCCCATGGCATGCAGATTTAAGAAGGCCATCGACGCCCGGAACTCAAACAAGAACCCGGCGCTTTTATCGACAACGATGCGCGGTAAAAATCGTGCCGCACTTGACGAGGATCATCCTGCCGGGTTTTGTGCTGCCCGCACACAAGCGCAGAACTAGCCCATATTTGAGAAGGCGGGCGTGACGCCGGCCCGTCTACACGGTGGCTGAGCTCATTGACCATCCTATGTCGTGGGTCGCGTGAGGCCATTGTTAACCTGCCCGACGACACCCTTGGTCAAGTCCATCATCGCACACCTATCATCCCACGTCCTGAAGCCAAACACCAGGACAATTCCGCCGACCCGCACCGCAAAACTTGGCGAGCTACACGACCGAACATCCTGGAATGAAATGGGCGCGCGCCAAGACCCTCTCCAAAATAGAAAAATGTCGATGGTCTTTATATCTGATCACGGCTCGTTATCGATCAACGGCCTGACAATCATCGACTGTGAAGCATCTATGGCCCCCTAAGTCAAAAGGATAACACGCCCGTTGCAAATGGCGCATTCTCGAAGCCGCATTGTTATTAGTGCCTACGATGCCTAATGCTATAGGGAAACCGGACGATCAACGACGTTGATTATAGTCACCAAAAAAGTTGGCAAAGGTTTTTGCTTATTGAAAACACCGGTCTGTAACGGGACCGTGTTTTCTCTAATCTTCGTGAGGTGAGCCGTCAATGTAATTATCTAAACGTAATCAAAACCATCGATCAACATGGGCTCGCACGCTTGGCATGTGTGTTCTGACAACGCTTGCGTGTTTTCTAGGCAATGCGCCCAGGACTAAATGGAACAAGTGCTGACTGCTTACGCTCCGCATGAGCTGCACATGTCCTACCGTTTGAACTAGCTGAAAAAATAAAAGTCATGAGCGGTGGACGCCCTTGAATACGGTCCGTCAGGCGGTGCTTTTGTGCCAGCATTTGACGTAATTGATGCGGTCAACGCATGGCATTCTCGACGCAGGTGGGGGTGATGGTGACTAATCTCGTGGAACGTTCATCCCGCTGGCAGTTTGTTCGCTTCATGCGCCGCCTACGGCATGGACTCCATACCCTATGGCTTTGGATGCACTAACGGCGGGGGCAACGATCTGTTTCCGCGAGTACATCACGGAGATTCTGGATTTGAAGACGTGTGCGTTTCCAATGAGTCCGGCGCTCGCCCAGCCCTTTGGCCTGGTTTGAGGAAGGCCGATTTACAAGCGTGGCTGACATCAAAGGGCATCAGTATCTGTGTGCCTGGTTTTGCCGCGTGGATGTGATGAGGGACATGGGTGCCGGCTGTGGTAACGGTGCTGGCTCCGAGGTGGTACCGCTCTGAGCCGTGGGTGATAGAGGCCGCTGTGACTTCGGTCCCAAAAGCGGGATATGAATTGGGTTTGCCTGATATCCGCAAGGTCTCATGACTGCAACCTATCTACAATCGGTTTGGTTGCTTAACGTCTACTCAACAAAGACAAATGCGGATGCCTTGCCCGACGATTTGGAAATCTATTGTCTCTAACGCGGTAATGGCCGAATCCCCGCCGACTTCTACTGGCGCTATCTGGAAACACAGCATTTGCATTTGAAAGAAATGGGAAGAAAACATGGGCGTAACCGTCGCCGAAACACCTCTCGGTTGTTGCGCGCCCGACTCGACTCTGGGAAAAAGTATTGGACGTTATGCCAAGGATGATCCCTTCTTTTGCAGAGTGCTCGAGTCTGAAAAAAGGCTTTCGCAAAACGGCTGTGGCTGAAGGCACGCCAATCAATCCACCGCTCGAGCATCCGCCTTTGGAAAAAGTTCGAACAGAACTAATCCGTTTTCAACGCCAGCCTCAATGCTACCACAACGGGCGCCTTTTTTCGGGCGCCCGACTCGGGAAATCATCATGACGCATCTAGCCAAGTCGGCAGCGCCCAAGAGGCAGAAAGCCTCCAATAAAAGACGAGAATGAATCGGTGATTTCTGGTACATCCAGTCCATCTTGAAGACAGCCTAACCCAAACCACTTGCCCATTCGCATGCGGTGGAATCGTGTGTCAAAATAAAGCGGCAAGCTAGTCTCTTTCTTGATTCTTATTTTGGTGGGCGTGATCCTCACTCGAAATATTTTTGCGCAGCGTGCGACGCCCGTCGATCTGGGCTAATGGACGTCAGCTGACATGATTATGGCACCGGTCTTCATGATCGGCTCGCAGCCACTTGCGTTATGGCGGCACATCCGCACCGACATCTTCTTAGAAATTCCCAAAAGTTTTTGAAAAAAAGAATCCACCAAGGCAAAAAGTAGATATACTTCTTTTATTCTATTCCATTCATTCCAGGGATAGCTTTATTTTTTTGGGTCGGTTAGAAAAAGACCATCCACTCATTCACAACGCAATGAGCACGGAGCTCGAGCTCCCGTGGCGCCCATATTTTGGCCTTTTCGCGGTCATTCCGTTGACCGCCGCATTGCTAAATCAAGGCATATCGAAATGATTAAGCGACTTGGCGCCTTTTCGCAAGGGAAAGAAATGACATTCACGAGATTCTGGGCATTATTTTTTGCTCATTTGTTGCCTTTGCGGATTTTCATCGGTTTCCAATTGCCCCTTTTACGCTGATCTGCCTGACATTATTTTGGTCTCGGCTTAGGGGCCATGGTCCTTAACCTGATGGTTTTTTTCAAGCGTGGGGGGGTCATAATGAGGAGACCCTTGCGGACGTTCCTCTTGTTTGTCCTTCATGGGTTACGTGCTGAGCAAGCAGGCATGATGGGAACGCTTATTTCAAAGGGTTTCAACTACATTTTGGCTCGAGTCACGGGGCGCTTTATTTCGGGGTCTATTCACCTCGACATTTTTTTAGCACTGCCAAGGCCATCATCGCGCCTCGGTCACCCTGTCGGCATGCACTAGGCCTGGCGCCCGTGATGCGTGAGTCAAAGTATGGACCCCGCTTTATCAGCGAGGTGCCATGACTGCGTGTTGGGGCCGTATACTGATTCCCCATCGATTTCTATTTGGTGGATCTTGGTCCGTTGATGGCGGTGTCCATTGCCAAGCTATTTGCAGCGATCATTCCCGGGCTAACTGAATGGCTCAGGGCTGTTTACCGCCTACGTCATGAGCAGTTATAATAAATCCATCGTTAGGACCGCGCTAACGAATTCGCACATCTTTCGGATTACACAGGTCCTTTCGTGGTTTTGGGCGATTGGTATGTTCCCGCCTGTTGGCGCTGATTGCGTGCTTCCTTTGGGATCCCATTTTAGTGGCATCGGCCCACGCCACAGAAGGTGCCGGTATGGGTGCCGCCGGTGCTTTGGTTTTGGCGTTGGCATACGGTCGGGCTCAGAAAGCAAAATCTTCGTATGCCCTCTTCAAAAGCGTGCTTGGTCACAAGCATGATCTGCTATTGCTTGTGGCTCCAACATGTATGGGCTGTCTTTAATCGCCTCGGTACCGCCATTGATTGCGGACCCTCGTGGGCCTCGATCTGAGTCCAAAACGGCGTGTTGTTTGCGCTGATGGCAATTATTTTCTGTTGGGCTGGCCTTATAGAGTGGCACCATTACTTTTTATCTTTTCTTTGCCAATCTTTCTACCGTCATCACGATGGCTGGGCCTTTTGTTATTTGTTGTGGGTGCCACGCTTGTTGCGGTCAAGTTTAACAAACGCGTTTTTTTTATCTCCACCGGTTGCCGATGGCCCGCGTCTTACTCTAAAGCGGTTGGTTTCCTGAATGGTCGCCTGGTCAGAATCTATAGCGGCATGTTCCAGTTTGGTGGGCCTTCATAGTGGTCGCTTGCACTAGTGATTATGTTTTCCGCAGCTCGCTTTGTGGTTACCTACAACTCTTTGGAAATTACAATGACAGATACTGCCCCTCAAACCGCTAGTGAACCTGACGCAAGCGTTTGCGCCAAAAATCTATTCTTGCCGTCGAATGTTTGCCCACGCTGAATCGCCCAAATTGAGCAAGCAGATGGCCGCGATGCACGAGCATTGGAGCACCTAGACAAGACGCCTTGCTTAAGAAGCCCAGCAGCTAGACCGCGACTTTCAGCACAAATCCGGCTTGCCCTTGTTATGCGTGTTGGCCGATCGGCGTGAAGACATCATCGATGGTCGCAAGGTCTACCCACGGGCTTCGGCTCCCAGCACCGATGGTTATGAGGCGAGCGTGATGCCGATATCGTCTACAAACTGGCGCCAAGCCGGCGCCATGATTGCAGCAAAGACAGTCTCCACGAACTGGCTTTCTTGGCCCCTCAAAAACCACAGATCAAACAATCTGGCGCACACCCGGGTTGGCTCCTCTGCTGGCTCGGCAGCTTCAGTGGCTCCGGCCCCTTTTGGCCCTTCGAGCATCGGCCACGCAGACAGCCGGCCCTCGTCATCAGACCGGCCTCTTTTTGTGGGGTATTGTTGGTCCTTAAGAACACGTTGGGCTGTTGATCGCCAAGGGGTGCTCTCAATCCCGGAGCTCGATACGTGGGCTTCATGAGCCGCAGCGCTCCGATTTGGATTGATTCTTGAAGGCGTCACAAGCTGGCCCAAAGCCCAAACCCAAGCGTCAAATCGTCCTCTACGCTAGCATGTTGACGTTTGAAGCCATGCAATCGATTGACCGAGCAATGCGCAACCTACTCGATGCGCACCAGCCAGGCCCTTGGGGTGGTGCGGGTAAGGCCAAATGATGCAAATGATGCAACTACTCTGGCCATCTCAATGACTGAAGTCACGCTTTCGAGCGCCTTTTGACCATGCTTGAAATGCCGCACAATCATCACCTCACGAGTTAAAACCACGCTTTTGCTGATTTCTTCAAAATTTCCCCTCGCAGCTCAAACCCGAGACCTTTGCCAAGCGTACGAAAGAGAGCATGCTATCCAAGAGCGATTAACTAGCGGCCATCGAAGAGCGTGCGCCCTGCGCGAATCAGAGATCAACGAGCTATTAATTTAAAGTCGTTTGACTACCTCATCAACCCCGTCCGCCTTGGACCAGCACCAGCAAGGGTAGGCGCCCCCGGCAATCCATTTTGGGCGCAGCGGCCCTGGAGCGTTATTGGCTCAGCCCTCCTTAAGTTTGGCCGGTGGCAAACGTAATGCGCATGGATTGCACTCGGCCTACAACAATCGGTAAACACTTCAACGGACCGTCAGTTGTCTGCGATGCAAACAAAGGCTCATGGCACATTTGTAAATAACCTCACAACAACGTAGCCCACTACCTCGTCCCTGAAGACGCTGCGCGCCCAGATCTGCTCTAGCACCGCTCCTACACTGCTCTAAGCCTCTGATGCTTAAGTTTAGTGGGTCCTGGGCGGTTTGCCCCTTTTTTTTTCGGTTTTTTTATGTTTTTGTGTTTTCTTGTGCTTGTGCTTGTGCCTGTCGAAATTTTGGGGCCGACCTGCGCCCATTTCATGTGTCGGGGCCACTATGCTGGTGGCCTGTTCAAACACCGACACCCTCCAAGTGAGTCATGATCAAGCAGTTTGTGTCCCGTGGTATCTCGGCTTAACGCCTGTTCAAAGGTGCTGCGTGCTGGGCTAGCGCCCATTTTATTGCCGCTCGTGGTGGGGCACGGCGCTCGGAACACTGCTGCGGGGCTTGTCGTGGGCGTGCTTTATATTTGGCCAGCTCGCCTCAAACGTTACTCGCATTTTGCGGACCGAACCAAATCGTTTCGATCTGCTTTACGCCATGGGCTATGTGGCTGCTACGGCTGGTCTAAAGGGGTTTTGCGCTGGTTTGAAAGCCTCTTTGTTTTTGGACGCTTTGCCTGGCGTTTGTGCAGGGCTTGGGCTCGGCGGCGTACCAACACGGTGGCCCGCGGATGTATATCGGTCGAATACGCCCTCAAAAGAGTGGGATGGCACAGGATTGGTTGGTTGCCAGACTTCTATGGCACCGGCCAAGCCGTGGGTTTGGCTTAGCCGCCATTGCGCCAGTCACATCCAACGATGGGCTTGCGTCTTTTGTCCGGGCTCATGGCGCCGGTTTATTTTCTCGGGCTCAGCGGGCTTTACCACCCCCGACGCCCAGGATCAACCCACAAAACCCCACACCAATGCGCCGAACAAGCCTTGCGCAGCAAGGGCTAAAGCGGCCGTGACGCTTGTTTGCCCACGGGCCCCCCGCAAACCTGAGCCACATGTGCTCGCATTAACCAACCCAACGTGGATGAGCCTCAATCACAAGCTCTCAAAAACTTACGCAGTTCGGTCTATCTGTCGTGCTTGGTTGGCCTGCATGTTTCGCTCACTGGGTTGCTCTACAAACCTCTATCCATTATTGATGAAATCGGCCTACGGCATCGGCGCGCACAAATCTTCTCTCTACTATCGCGCTCGGGGCGGTAATCCGCGTGTTTTTTTACCGCGCCGTCCTGGCAAGCCTCGGAAAACGAATGGGTGATGTGGCAGTGGTCATGATGGGTTTTGCTCGTTGACACTGGTCCTGTTTTGGTCATCAATGAGCGGCTTGCCTGGTGGCAACCCCCCAACGTCCGCCTGGTGGGCTGCGCTCCGCTCTTCTCCCCATTCCCCGTGGCCTGGTCCTCCACTGATCGTGACGGTACGGAGCCGCGGGCCCACTGTCCACGATTGACTGAGGGCAAAGCCACGGTATTTTTAATCGCGAGCTACGCCATGTTGCCAAAGCGTGCTTAGCGCCCTTTGCCGCAGCTGGTCGCCGATGTATTGAGCTTACACGTGGGTCCCTCATGCTAGCGGCTTCTTGCCACAGCATTGCTTTTTACTGATGTTGCCACTGCTCCAAGACAAAACAAACCTGTGCCAGATAACCTGCGATAACCTAACGTGATCTACTGATGAAACCTGCGGATGCTTCCTCCACAAATGCCATTCGTCCACAACACACCCACACTGAATTGGGGTGGGGCTTGTGGTTTGGCTAAGGTGTGGTTGCGTTGTCTTATTCGAAGGACACTATGGGCCATCAACGCAACCACCCCATTCAGACTGCAACAACATTAAGGGTTGATCTCTGCTTCGACAACTCTTGGGATCTTGAATAGAGGCAAGTTGCGAGAACCGAACGATGGTTTGGTGGCCCAAGGCCTCGCAGTCCCGCGAGCGCAAGTTGGCGGTTACCCCGCAAAAGGCGTGTCAGCCGTGACGGCTTCAAATCATCTCGCACGCTTGCGCCAAGGTCACGGGGCGGCGAGCCTTAAAGGCTGCCGTCCGGGTGTCAACTTCCGCGGTCACGCCACCGCCCCAAGCAAAATGGTTGGGCCGACCAACGGAATCGAGTCGATACCCAGTATCAATTCCATAACTTGGTCTGCATGGTTTTTGCACCAACTCCATCGATGCCGGCCCGTCGGGGCCTTTGCAGACGGCACCCGCACCGCCCATGTTCAGTCTCGCCACGTTGAGCGCCATCAAGCGCTTGCGATCCCGACTGTGACCCACCCACCTTCTGTCTTTTTGTGGGCATTATCAGGCGAGGACACTTTAAGGACCACGGGATACGGCCAGTTGTTATCTCTGTCACCTCTGCTGCCTCTTGATCCACGCTTGGGCGCGACCTTAATTCCCAGCCCCAACTCCGCCAAACAGTTGTCACGCGTTGATACTCGGTCAAACGCCCTCTTGGCAGCCTGCAGGCAGGCAATCGTTCTGTCGACACAGGCGGCCCTGCGCCGTTTCAAAAAACACCGCAAGGCGTGCGCGCATGACTCGGGCGTGCGGAAAGCGGCATACCGGCTTGCTGCAACCCGTGCAAAGAGCATCGCATCTGCGCAAACAATACGCACCAGTGGTTTTGGTGTCTGACTTCACGCCTGCGTGGAGCGCTTGACCGCTAATCAAGGGTGAAACTGATCGACGATCCCACCACACTCAGACTGCATCAACACAATCCGAAGAGTAAATATTGCTTCCAATAGCTCTTGGTACTGCTGCTGTTGTAAGCCGCGAGGGTGAGGTCCATCACAGGCGCGACGCAAGCTCAGTCCGCGTGAGCGCATGTGTTCATGAACGATCTGGTGGACAAACAGCGACCCGCCACGCCAGTCCAGAGGTTATCCAACCAGGTCGCTGCCACCACCAGTGGTCCCCGTGATCACTCGCCACACGAACGCCTGATTGGGGGGCAGACGAGGTTATAGGTCACGGCCAAGGGAATGATTCAACAAGGTTTCACGCAGAAATGCACGCGCAGCAACGCCATAGGCCTTTAAGAATGCCTTCGACCGCCCTTGTCATACCCGCCAGTGCCGACCGGTGTGGTGATTCGCGCGAGCGCCTCGCCTTGTTCGGATCGGCCCTAACTTGTAGGCGATTCACCGGCTTTGCTAGATCGCTCGGGCGGCGTGCGAGCGCGCCGCCAACAGGGCGCGTCGCGGATAGTCTCCAGAAAAAGCAAAAAATAATCGCTGGTTTGCTTCGTCCATCCACCAACACATCAACGATCTCGCCCACGGTGACATCACTTTCGTTGCCAACCGAAATGGTTTTGCAACACAAACCGCGCCGCTGCCGCCGTGACAATACGAACTCCATCATTGATCAGGCCGCTTTGCGACCCAGGCTAACTGAGCCGGCGATGCAACTGTTTCGGTTTCAAACACCGGGCATTCCACGTAGACATCATCAGACCCGTGTTGCAGGTTTTGCCAGACCGATGCTGTTGGACCAATCACTGGCGCATGCCGAGTTCGGCGGGCGCGATTGACTTAATTCGTTCCTTGTTTTTGGCCTTCAGGCCTATTTCACGAAATCCATCGCTGTAGATCGGTCAGCAGCTTTACGCCGGCCTTGCCAACGCTTTCTACCTGGCTCCATCACGGCGCTGAACCGTGACCATAATGAAGCTGCTCAACGGACGTGGGGCGGCGTCACCGTCTGCCAAGCTCTTCGCCCAGACTCAGTCTGCGCATGATTGACCGATAAAGCGTCACTTCGCAGCCGTGCTGCCGAGAAACCGCCAGGGGTCTGGCCGTGTTCTTTTTGGGGTTCGATTGAACACCGATTAACGCCACCTGGCCGGGTTAAAGAGGCGCTTGTCCGATAGTATTCGAGCCGGAACCGTTGTCTGTCATCTTGCTGTCACTCATTATGGCCGAAGGGAAATAGTGGTTTTTTCAAGGAACTTTAAAACGTCTCTTTAACGAGTTTTTAAAAGATCTTTCAAACCGCTCGTTTTTAAACGCAAAAAACTTCGACTGTTTGTCGGGTTTGTCTTTTTTGCCTATGTCCTGTTTGTTGGATTGGTGAGGTTTGTGAGACTAATGGCTTTGTCGTGAGCCACACCCTATAACGCACGACGCTCAAGGTATCACGGAACCTCGTCAGTGAATTTGCGGGTGCCCAAACACACCCAAACCAACACCGAACACCATCTTCCAACACCTCCATCGACGTTAATCCGACTGCCCTGCTGAGCTGTTGGGCTCCGCTAGGCTTCCCGCTTACTCTGCGCGCAAATGATTCTGGTTTCATCAGTGTTGGCGCTTGCGCTTTGAGACGCACATCGACAAAAATGGTTGCGGAGCAATACTCATGATTACAAATTATCAACCAGGCCTTCTGCTGCCACAGCGATTTGCAACGGACCGTCTATTTTACAGCGACCGCTCACGCACAGGCTGACAACTATCCCGATCGACCAATCTTCACGCTTTTGGTTGGATTTCTCCCGGTGGGGCAACGACATCAATTGCTCCGACTGCTTGCAAGCGGCTTGAGAAAGAGCTCGGTCCAACCGATCGTGGGTGGACAACACAAGCCAGGTGCTGGCTCCAACTTGCGGCGGTCAAGCCGCTAAGGCTGACCGGCGGCTAATACCCTTTTCATGGGCACAGATCGCCCAGACAATCAGCCCCACATCGTAAGCAAGTTTACAGTAAGCGACACCAAGCGGGACTTTATTCCCGTCATCCAAACGAATTGGCTTCGCCAGTATCCTGGGTGGTCCAATCGCTGCCCTGCCATTCAACACCGTCGAGGAATTTTTTGCTTACCGCCAAGGCAATCCAGGCGTGAATCACCATGGCCCTCTTCCGGCGTGGTGGCTCACCTCACATGGCCATGGAAAGCTGAATGAACATGCCGGCGGTAATTGACACTTTTGGGGCTGTGCCCTTAAAGGCGCGAAGACCGGCAATGATGACGTCTTGTCGGGTGTGGTCTCGGGCGGTTTAAGACAGAAGACTGCCGGCGATGCGCAATAAGGCCGGCAACATCCGGCCACTGGCTATCGCGTCAACCCAACGCATCCAAACAGTTTTACCAGACCTACCCACCATGGCTGAAGTCGGCGTGGCGATTCTATGGTAGACTCATGGAATGGCACTTTTCTGCACCGACTGCACACCAACCGGCCATCATCGCCCAAGATCTCTGCAGCAGCGACTGCCGTGCTTGAAGCAACCCACACATCCATTGGCAGAGTTTTGAGAAGCGCTCAGCGGCCCTGTCGTGGTTTGTCTGAAGAGTTCCAAATCTTCATCACAGTGAGCTCGAACAAATGGGGGCGAGTGGCGAAAGAAGCCAACGTAAGAAATCGACTAACAACTTGCAGGAAAGCCGTGACCATGGAGTTTTTCTTTATCACCTGAGCACAGTCGTTTCAGGACGCCGTCACCCGGTTTGCGCAAAGGCATTTAGAAGCCGGTTGCGTTTGGCCCGTGCCCATTCCCGATGCCTATCCGTGGGATGTCGTAAGGCTGATGGCCGAAACAGGCTACTGGGCAATCACGATTGCCGAGAAACGGTGGCATCGGGGGGACGTTAATGGATCGGTCTGGCCATGCGAAGCGGTGGCCAAGCCGTTCTGTCCGCCCGTTAGTGCTGATGTGGTTCGGCTTGGTAATTTTTTTGGGGCGATCCGTGTGTTGGCGAATACGGATCTCAGGGACTTGAAAGAGCGTTCCTTACCCCGCTGGCTCTCGGTGAGGCGTTGATTTCTGTTGGGCCTGACCGGCCGGTGCCGCTCGGCGTGACCGAACTGCGGCTAGCAACGTTACGCGTGACGGCAATGGTTGGCGCTTAACGGCACAAAAGTCTTTAACACCCATATGCCCGCATCGGCGCTACAATGATCGTCTATTGCGTTCGCCCGGGGACCATGGCATCGGATCGGTCCTTGATCGACCACGCGCGCCGAAGGCTAGCGCTCGCAAACCCGTGTCTACATGTCGGGTGAGAAATTGGAACGCAAATCTATTTTTGACATACGTTTGTGCTCGACGATCAAAGTGATCTTGGGTGAGGTGGCTTTAAAAAGCAGGATTCAGGCTTTAACGTCGAACGGCTCGGTAATGACGCACGTTCCATGGCCTTGGGGCGCTAAACGCTAATGAGCCAAGCACGGCAGTGGGGCGTTGCAACGCGAACAGTTCGGACGGCCCTTTGTGCGAGTTTCAAGGATTGCACGTGGAAAATTCGCCGACAGTGAAATCAACCTAGATGCTGCCCAACTTGCTGCTCTACGCGCGGCCGTGGAACGCGACAAGGGCTTACCGTCACCAAATGGACACAGCAACTCGCCCAAGCTAACTGCAATCTAAGTCGGATTTCGATGTCGCCAAACGAGGCCGCTTGCAAAGCGTGGCGCCACGGGCTTTAGCATGGAATCTTTGGTTGAGTATTGCTGCGCCGCTGCCCGCGGCTGGAGATGATTGCAGGCGGCTCCACGAGAATCTCGCAAGAACGAAATCGCTGAGGGGGTGTTTTGAGCGAAGTCTTCCTCACAGCGGACCCCCAAAAAGTGGGCCCGCGAGCTGAGGTCCCGACATTGAATCCGGCGAAGTGTCAGGCAATGACTGCAAATCGCATAGCCCAATCACCACAGCAAGGAATAAATCGATGGCGCTGAAATAAATAGAAAAGTGGCGCGGTTTATGCAGACGAGGAACTCGAGACTACCGCAAAGCAGGATTTGCGCAACCGATCGGGATGGCAAGCGAGCGGCGCTCTTAACTATCGACACCACTTAACTGTTTGTTGATTCCGAAGCTATTCGATGTGCGGCGTGCATGAGTGACCCATTTGCAGCTCTCGATACCCTTGACGCGACCTTCCGGGAATTGGGCTTGCCGATCTACTAAACAGCCGTCGTGAACGATGCGCCATCCGACTTAATCGCGGTGTTTTGGAACCACAAGTTGCAGAACAGACGCCTTTTCAATATGTGAGCGAATCCTCCGCGCTGCCCAATGGCCCCCTGAGAGTTATGCCACGTCCAGAGGACCGCCTGATCCTAAGAAATAAGCCCCGTGTTTTTTTTTTTGCGACGCGCTTGAAGCTTCCTGCGCTATGACAATATCGACACGCTGATTATTTGGTGGTGGTTTCCACATCGGGTTGTGTGCGCTCAGGCGCCGTGGATGCCTTCTCGCATAACTTTCGCAGCATCACAATAGGTCGAAGACGGCGTGGTGGGATCGCAAGCCCTCAGGCGCACAGGCCAACTTGTTTGACTTAGGACATGAAATTCGCGAATGTTGATCACTCAAAACATACATCGCGCCTCAATCGAACATACTGCGAACGCGCATCGACCTCAAGTCATATGAAACGCCCAGAGAGGTCCCCCAATGAGGAGGTCTCTCTGGGTACCTCTCGCGATGTCCTTTTGCGTCCTCTATACCGTTATCGCCTCAAACCGGCGGTTCATTCTGCGCGACACCGACCTCAGATCAGTCAACTCGCTGTAGCAAACAGATCCCACAGCCCCCGATGATGCGATCCATCGCGGTCAGAGAATGCCGGCGTTGAGCCATCCTTTTTTTTCGTTTGGCAGCATGCGGGCACTCTGCGAGGCATCATGGCGCGTCAGTGAGTTGGGGTAGATGGCCACGCCATAGCCAATCTCTTGAGCGTACGGATCAAAGAGAGGCGGAGCCCGCCCTCGACAATGTTGGCAAGCTCGGCGCTTTGATTCTGTTTTCGTTGATCTGGCGCATGCTCAAAGTTTCGCTTCAAGGTGACTCGACAAACAAAACGCTGCGCCCGCCCTCAATGGTAGCGATGCGCCGCTCGATTGCTGCAATCAATCACACGTGAGGGTACGTGCGTCGGTGCGGGCAATGATCAGCAATTTGATCGATCACGTGCATCCACGGCCGCCTTGATGCGTCCCACCATTTCGGCGTGGTCGACCACGTTTCGGCCGAGCTCATGACACACTTTTTAGGCCAGGTCCTGATCTTCAATTTGAACATCGCCACCTGGCACCGCCGCACACGCTCCCTCAGATCTTCTGACCTCGTCACACGAATCACATTGATGGGACCCACCATAGCCGTGTCTGCGTCACATATCAACGGAAAATATCCACGCTGTCAGCGAATTCCATGACGCGCTCGAAGGTTTCACCAAGAGATAGCGCCGATATCTGGGGCGGCCGAGCGCACGTCATCGACAGGCCAGACCTGTGATGTAGCCCGCCGTGAAGCCCGCTTTTGGCACAAGCTGGCCGTCACACAATCAAAACAGCCCGGTGCGCCCTCAGTATTTCTTGGACGTCAGCGGCCGCTTGAGGCGGGCGTTTTTGCTGCTCGGCTGGCCGCGGTCTTAAACCCACAGGATGGTTGACTGATCGTTTCATATCGCATCTCCGTGCAGCAGTCAAGACTGCTTATTATCGAAGATGACTATTCAGTGTGATTGGGAGCCGTTGCTTAACATTTAAGCATTTAAGCCACTTAAGGTACTTTATGCAACCGGGTGTCAGCAAGGAACGCTGCTGTAACGTGTTTTTCAACGCGCTGATTTTGCGCTTCATAACCCAACGTGGTGCCACTTCGTCCTAGCGCCTTGCACAAACCCGCTTTGGGCAAACGGATCGATTCAAATGATGCGCGGTGGCCACTGCCTTGGACGCACTGATTGAACAGATCATGTCAAGGAACCAAAGGGGACAAATCCGTACGCAAGGCCAAGTGATCGGCCAACGGCAAGCGAATCGGTTAACAGTCCCGTTTTGACGCAGTTGTTTAAATAAAGATATCACCAAAGCTCGTGCCAACCACGACGCGAATACGTAATCGACCAGGCGTAGAACGGCGCCTTCGCGCGAGGGGACCACGCCAAAGTTATTTGGACGACCAGAATTTGGGGCGAATTTTTGCGTTTA
>Ga0163217_1116514_pt1 | contig 19430 bp, 13 predicted proteins | sample SynspAceP_FD_185933 | JGI IMG/M metagenome (GOLD analysis project Ga0163217, IMG submission 185933) | Saline lake microbial communities from Ace Lake in Antarctica - Synechococcus sp. Ace-P (PacBio error correction) | ecosystem: Environmental > Aquatic > Non-marine Saline and Alkaline > Saline ...
AACATGGGAGCCAGGTTCGATCAGATTTGTATGACTCAACAGCGAATCTACATTATCGTACAGTTCACAGCGAATTGGAGAAGTCTTCCAGAACAATATCCGCAATCCCGAAAAACGTACGCAGGGTCATCGCTCCTCCTCCGGCAGGCGGAGGAATTGATACGCTGGTGGTCCGTTCGAAGATTTATATAATCAGTTTCCTTTGGGGACAAAATCAATCGTTGGGTATTTATGAATTTCTGAAGCCTATTATCCACAGTTTCATAAGCCAAATCATATCCTATCTTTCCGGTAGGTCCATCTGGCCGACTTTTTTTACGCCCCGCGCCACCCGCCCCGGCCACCAGGAAGGCTGTGGGGTCACCTTTTTTTATCGAAAAATAATCAGTCAGATTCTCAAGGTTTTCAGGACCTGATTCCTTGTTTGGAGACTAATCCGATGTTCAGCAATGTCTAATACTTGAACTTGGATCCTGAGAATCCTAAATTGCTCGCCGCAATTGCCATAGGGAGAATTCCCGCCAAGAATTCGCAACAGCTAGCCGATTACCTATGATAAAATTTCGAAAAAGATCAGGTTGGTATCTCCCGAACCCTTGGGCAAAAGGATCTCATTCACTTGAGTGGAGGAGCTTCTGAATTCGAAAATTGGAGCGCTAATTTCTGGCAAGAATGAGCTTCAAAAGTATAGCAGAGGGCCTTTTTGGGAGGTAGTGTGAAGACTTACCTTGTTGCCGATTCTTAATTCCTCGATGAGGTGATCACGACTACGGTGATCTGAAATGAAGGAAATTTTAGTGCTTTTTTGGTCATGGAGCTCCTACTATCATTGATATTGAGATCGGATTTGCATCGGAATCCTACGCATTTGAAATTATCAAAATCGAGGGAAGTACCCGCGTGATGGCTTTTCAATGGCTGTGAGCATGGGTAGTGCCCTTTGGTTTCGCATATACTCAGGGTGAAGACTGGGTAATTGACCCTCAAAAGGCGCAAGTGGCCACTCTCTGGCTAACCTCTTCAATCGGAGTGAAATGTATATCTTGAGGAGATTATTCTGTCTTTTTCAATCCGAGATGTTGCGTAGGCTTCATGGTGTCTTCGTACTCGGTGAATCAAATGGAAGCAGAGAAAAATTTCATTCAGCGCTTTGGTTGGGTGTCCATTGAATCTTTCCCATTGGAAGCAGATGAATCAAACTTTGGATGATCCAGGGATTCGAAAATGTTCCCAGCGCAAATAACCAGCTGAATACTAGTTTGAATGTTGCTTTTCTTGAGGTTTCCTTGACCAGTTTTTCGAGAGCTGAAAATGATCCTGCTCACGGTACTCCTTCCGATAGTTTTGAAACTGAGTTTTTTGTCATTCGGAATATTTCGGGCAGGGTAGACAAGATTCGATTGATTTAAATAGGAAACAGCTTTCCCAATGGAACCAACCATGTTCCCTTTCCATGGTGAAAATCCCATCCATTTCTCGCTCAGATACCATCGTTTTTTCTATCCAAACCAGACTGCTCGGCGGGCGAAAATCTTTTATTTATAAGAGGTGAATTCCTGCAAAAATGTCGACGAATTAACCCTTTGGCCAAATAATTCGATCACCTAATGCAAAAGTTTATTCCACTCGTGCGGTTATTTGAGCCGCGGTGGATTTTGGGATCACTTCTTCTGGTGCCTTAACTGCACAGACACCTGTCGAACCACCACAGACAAGACCCTGATTATTCAGTTGGATTGTTACTAGCTATAATTCCTCCCTTTCCGCAAAGAAATCAGAATTACCACAAGAGGTCTAGCCGAATGGCCTGTCACCCTTCCAAAAGTACGGCATAGCTTGACATTGGTAATTGGAGAGATAAGATTTTCAGGATGTTCCATCCTGGTGAAACAGAATTCAGGAACTAATTCCTCCCTTCTCCTAATATTCCTGAAAAGGACCAAATGGCTGGACTCAACGAACTGTGCCTCAGTTTGGAGAAGTCACTTCTGACTAATTTGACCCTATAAACGAATCTGAAACAAATCTTGGAATTACCTTAGCTCAAAAGTTGGGCCTTGAGGTCTTTACAGTAGGAGCTGCTGTGGGATACACTTTCTTTCCGAATACTTGCGCTTTCTTAAACCAGATCCCCAGTTTGGTTGTCAAATGCCAATAAGCCGACTCTGCCGCTGGGTCTTAGGTTGGTGGCTTTTGACCAAAAAACACTCAATGCCATAGCTTTGCTATTCCGATTCCATGGGTTGAGATTATTGGGATCTAGGGGCTTGTGGGCGTACGTCTCCTTAAAGTGTCACAGCATCCCCAAAATGCTTGGATACGAGACTCCGGGTCAAACGATTCCTTCTTGACTATGTGAAAATGTGAAGCCAGGGGATTAAATGTCGTTGTTTCTAGTTGGGAACGTAACCTTCGGAAAGCTTGGCCGGAATGTCGCAAATAAAATGGGTTTAAAGAACCCCGTGTTGCATTGAAACATCCTTCGGCTCCTTGAAATAATGGAGATCCTTACAATTCTCTATGGAAGGAAGGGAGGCGCTCTGGCGGAAGGAATTGTAGATCGTAGGCAATAAGAATGTGGAGGTGCCCGAGCAATAAGCAGACCCTATCTTTTGACACGAATTTTAGTAGGTTATTTCAGTCAAGGGAACGATGAATCACAGGTATTCAGCCGCAGTCGGACCTGCTTCGAAATTGGGGCGTCTTTCGCGGTAATGCACGAGATTTGGATCAATGAGGAGTTTGACTGGGTTTTTGATAATTCCTGGGGGTCAAAGAAAATGGGGAAGAAGGTGACTCTTATTCCTTCAGCCCGAGATCAGGGACATTGAACCTTTATTCCTTTATCGACTCAATACTTATCCTTATCTCCGTCTGAAATCGATATGAGGAGTGTGAAATTCTACTTAGCACTCGCTGCCCAAGTTGCGATACAATGGCAAGTGAACCTAACCTAGCGGAGTGCCTGAGAAGGGGGCCAATTGCAATCTCTGAGTCAGCCTCGAGAAATCAGGTAATCTGAGAGAGGGTGAAACGGAAGGCTGAATTCATTTAAGATTGTTCTCGTTTATAGCTTCCTTGTTCTGTTCAGGTAACTGGACCTTTACCTAATCTAAGCAGTAAAGAAAGTCGAGAACTTTACGAGATAATTCCCAAACTTAAAAGGCCGGAGAAAGGCTTTTGATTTTACGATAGAATTTAAATTCCATAGGAAAAGCTGGTGAGAATCAATTGACGTATTTGCGAATCCAAGAAATTCAGCAAGAGCAAGACCTCAGAAACAATGCAGGTTGATTCTGAGGTGTCTATTTCTTAAGTGAAGGGGATAGAGTTGCCACCATCACTGTGTGGACTGTGACTCGACGGAATCTACAACATCATGGATGGGAGATATTCGTCTCTCCAAATGTGATATATTGCCTTTAGAAGAATAATCAAACGCTGATTTTATAAACGACACAGTTGCTGGGGTTTAAGTAGCTCTTCCCTAGCATGGCTGCAGGGTGCATACTCCAGGGTGAATTGGTTTTATTCTCAATCCAAATTTTGACGTGGACTCCCGCTTCCGGAGGCAAAATGACTTCAAAGTTTCCCCTCATTCCGGGAACCCTTGGAGGATGGGAATCTAACACATCCCGAATAGCGGAACCGAAGATTTCACTCGAGCCCAAGTATGAAGATTTCCAATTTGAAGGTCATCCAATGAATCACAAATCACTAATTTCTAGCGCCTTACCCCTAATCCAATTCAGTACGAGTGGTGGAAGATTTGTGTTTACCGTGACTGGCATGGAAGTTCCGGAATGAAATCACTAGATCAAATCAATGACCGTAACCGGAAAAGTGGGTCCGGGGAAATCCTGCCAAAATGAACTTTGGTCCATCGATATAGAAAATAACCTAAACTGGAATACGCTTGGGATGGAAGACGATGAGGTTTGCGGATCAACCTATAGCAAAATGGCCGTTAAAATATTTATCGAGGGTTGAATCCGGATAAAATGGACAAAATTTCATGGAGCATCGACCCACTGCGGAGATAAGGCCTTTTAAAAAGGGCTATACGGCTAAGATTGTATCTCTTGAGTAATCAAGCTTGGAAATCAGGATTCATTTTTCAAATATTTATAAATCCCTAATCCTCCAAAAATCAATAAACATGGCTCGCGAATCCCCACTGTTATAGGAGAATTCAATGGACTTTTGCGCAAGCAAAAAAGAACTGGCTAGAACTCCTGTACCAAATGAGATAGCGCGTCTTGCAAGCACCTCGGGATGCCATACGATCAAAACTTTGCGAAGCGAATCGTGCATGAGAAAGCGAAAATAAAACTGGAAATCAGCACAAAAAGGATTTATTGGGCTGAATTCTGTCACAAAAAAATACTAATTGACCTCTTCCTTTTTCGCTTTCGTGAATTCAGCTCAGATTTTAGTTTAGGGTTCTTGGTAAAGAGAACTTCAACTAGGCCCTGAGTTACTTTTCAGACCTAAAAAATAGCCTATTACCGATTGCTAAAGTATATGCCAAAATCAAGAGAATGGGTAGTAACCCTAATACCAACCCAATAAAAGAAAACCCTGAAGCTGATCGGTCAGGCGTAGTACGGTTAGCAAGGCTAACCCCATCAGAAAGCCCGCCAACAAGGTAGTAGAGGAATTCACGGATAATCTAAAACTGACTCTAATTTTCCAGCTACTTTATTGGTTTCATAATTCAAACATTTCAAAACTTGTCGATCCTCTACTAGCGCATTTAAACTCACCCACAGCCAGCTAGAATGCTAATCGGCCCCGCTTCCGAAGTAGGTCTTGGATACTTGAAAATACCTTCACCAGTTTTTTTTCGTCATCTTTAAAGAATTCCCTCGGAACTGCAAAAATACTTACAAGTTAAGTATAGTACGGATCGCTTGATTAACTCACATTAAGTGAATTCTAAAGTCTCAGTAACTATTGAAATCCATTTATAATGAAATTTGGCAGCAAAAGCTATCCATTGCAGGTGTAGAACCTGACCCTACTACTGGGGCGATTGCATGACTCCAATTTATCAGACTCAAAACCTATGTGCCAACCCCTCGCTAGACCGAGTCAACAAAGGTTACAATATGCGAGAACACATAGAGCGCCCGACCCACTGCACAGCCTTACAGCAAAATCTGGCATCCCTTGCGATTGAATAGGAAAAAGCAATGGCATTTGTTTTTCCTCCGGATTAGGCTGCGATCGATTCCGGTGTTAAAGCTCTTTAATCCAGGTGTGAAATCCAATCAAGTACCATGATCTTTTATGGAGGTACTTAATCGGCTTTTTACTAAAGTGTTTGAGACGCTAAATGGCAATCAAATTCCCCATTCGTGTCGATATGAACTGATATCCAAAGAACTTAAAAGCGAGAATTAATTTCGAACACCAGAGGTTTGGCGAGGTAGAAACTCCACAAATCCGATGATGATCTTATCGATTTACAGGCTAGCTTCAGTGAGCAATAAGACCAAATAACTTGATTTTAGCTGTCGACAATACGTTTGCTCCCCAATATTTTTGCAGAATAAGCCTATGGCACTTTCGGGGCGGATATCGTGAATGCAACACAGTGACAAAATACCTCGGTGGGCATTCCGATGTCGTAAAATGGGTGCACTGGTCCGTGGAAATGACGGATCGCTCGCTTCTCATTGAAAATTTAATTCAGAATGCCTGTGGGGCTATTCCCGGACCTCAAAGATTGTTTTCTTACGTTAACGAGGAATTAAGACACTTCACTTGCGTAAAATGGAGCGTCATTCTCAGACGGAAAGACGAATCGGCAGCTTTCCTTAAAAATCAATCCAAAAATCGAGAAAAGTTTACTGGCCTGGTTTTGAAGATCATCCTAATCACGAAGTAGCTAAAAGTCAAAATGCGGGATTTTTGAAGGATGCATTTTTCTTTTTCTTGAAGGGGAACAGCAAACGAAGAATGCAAACACGTATTGAAAGATGTGTTTTCTCAATTTTTTTGCCTTGAGCAGAATCTCTTGGAGGAGTGGAGTCCAACTCTGCGGACATCACTGCGAACTTATGCGCATGCTAGCATTCCTAAAGCGGAGGCGCGGAAAAAACGTCGGAATAGTTGATTCTCGAATCCGATTGAGTTGTCCGGAGTCGAGGATGCGGAGGATTGAACACATGATTTGTCACAATGCCACCTTTCGAGATTTAAAACCAAAATTATTAATAAACGAAAGCGCTTTACGTGGGACTTTACCGACAGGGGGCTTTCGTTAATTAAAACCACTACTCTTTAAAGGAGAATTTTGGTCTGCCCGCTTCCGCTTGGATACTCCCCAGGCGCTGCTTTCTTCTTTAAGATCCTTCGCCCCATTTGAGGGTACTTTTTTTAGATACTTCCTGCTGTTCTGCCCCAGTAGCCAGTTAGTGATGCAATGCAATAATGCACGAATAATCCAAGGTTTGAGGTGTCTTTAAGTGCTCGATATCGGTAATGGATGCACTGGCAAAACAGATTGGATTGAACACCCTAAATGAATAAGTAGATTTCATTCAAAAATGATGATTTTTCGCATCCTTCAAAACATGCACGAAGTAACGGTTACCTGGTCGGCATTATCCGACACCTTTGGAAATCGAGTCTCCCCAGGTATCTCGAGTCCTTCCTGAATAATCGATTGATTGCCGTATTTGACCAAACAAAGGTCTAATCCCCCAGCTAGATTTTTCACATTTTTGTAGAAGTCCTCCCAGTTTTCAAAAGACGTACTACAACTGAACCTCATATCAAAGTCCTGGATATAGAGTGCTTTTTTTGATGGATAAATGAAATTCCGCTACAGGTATCACGGAGCCTGTTATGGTTAGGGTCCGATCTTGAGTTCTTATGCTAAATTCCTAGGAGACTTTGTTCCTTACTATATTTAAATGATTGTATCTTGGTGAAGGTTGTTGTTCAGTTGTTTGAAATCTGAAATATTAATATCAATCAAACCTTCCTTTCGTGGTAATGAAATCTGAGTCAAGAGAGAATCCGTAATAAATCTCCAAAAAACTTCCATTTTCAAGCAGATAAATGGCAATAGGCTTTTTTGGATTTTATCTGCTTCCCCCAGTCTAAGAATAAGACTTTTAGCTTCGGCAAATTGCACTGCTCAAAAACTTGAAAACTGGAGAAAGATTTCCGCATTTTAAGAGAATTCGCACGAGAGTGCTCCACAGCCCCCAATTATCTTTTTGGCGTGTCCTGAAAAGTAACTAATATTTTGGATTTGGCTCCAAGAACGCTTATGAATTTTCTTTTCGTAACACCCCCATTTGCCCGATGGCCCATGGATAAAGTATTTGGGATCCATCCCCTGAAGGCAATTGTTGATCCAAGTTTTTTTCGAAGGCTCTAGATTGAATTCGAAACATTTCCGAAATTACTCATTTTTCCTTAAGACTCTTTCACGAGCTGCCTCGATGTGGAAGATCAATCGAAGCTGCAAGGTCGTTTGGCAGAAAAGGTCCTCAGAATTTAAGGATTATCCTGATCAAATTTCTTGTTAGTGTCCGAATGTCTAACCTTTGTCGTAACTGTCTCCAGTGCGAATACATAAGCATTCTTATCTAGTCCCTTGGAGCTTTACTTAGAGTGCTTAAAGAACTGTGTTGGGCTCTCCGGAATCGTTCGGTCAAAAGCCGATTGCTTTTTCCAAGCTTTTTGCTGAATTGGAAAATAAATCGGAGTAGAAAAGCCGGCCATTCGTACCATTTCTTTGAGCAGGCGAATCATCGGAATTTTTTGGCTTCTCCAGCTTTGAGCTTATCCGCAAAAGAGGGTTCGGTGATTTCGATCCATGGACTTCTGAAGTGTGAGCGAGATATCCGTGATTGAGCATGTCCAATTTGATTAGATAGAGACCTGAGGCTTTTGATCATTGATCGGCACAAAAGCCTAAATACAGGCCTTGGTCTTTTTTGGGCTGAAATCGGTAGCGGTGTTTCTATGTTTGAGCTACTTCAGGCTTGCCTCAAAAGTGGTTTTTTTTCTGACTCATGAAACGAGTACTAGCTCGTATTTGTTGAGCTGGAATGATAAAACCATCTTCGATTTCCTTACGTCCTAATTCCTACCACTGGATGAAATTTTTTCGGATGGTTCCCTTCTTCGTTGCCGGGAGGAGTCGTACTCGGTCGCCTATATATCATGAGTTAAATGCTGATTTGTAAGTGTCAATTGCCCGTTTGTCTAAGCAAATTTTATGATCTACAATCGGTTCTGGATACTTTTCGTGTCTGAAATTCAGGGATCCATTTCTTAATGTACTTCAAATCCTTATCAAAATTTCTCGGTTTGAGAAGTTTGGAATAAATACCCTAAAATAGGGCTGAGCATCTGTAACGTGCCCTGCAGCCCATTGCCACCGCCGTTATTTGAGGCTAGTTCATAAGTCCCAATAATTTTTTGCAAAGTACGCTTCTCCCCATCTTCAATCGATTCATTAAGTGCTTGGTAAGGAAAGATGCGACAATCAATTCGGAACCCGATTAATGCATAAACCCCGTTTTGATTAAGTTCGCGCATTCCAGCATCCACGATAGGATAACCATTTGTACCTTTGCACCAAGCTCAAAATTCCATTTCATTATTCCGCAAGGAATCTGATCATAGGCAGGTTTGAAGCCCGTCAAACAGCGGGGTTATTAGGCTAAGATAAAACATGTAGAATTCTCGCCAGATCAATTCAATTTAGAAAAAGTCGCAATTAAGTGAAGCGCTGTTTTAGCAAAAGTTTTTACGAATGGAAATCGTCCCAAACGAAGATGGATGCCCAATCGTGAAGTCCCTTTGACAGCGGGAAAGTTCTTTTTTCATCGTAGTGGCTGATCAATTCCTCCATCGCTGTTTTGGGTTGGAATAGGAATCTCTTGAATGCTGAATCCCAATATCAGCTAAAACTTTGGAATTGGAAGTTTTGTCAGATTGGAATAAATTTTCCAATTCAGTTCTTCCAGTGGACCTAAACTTGGTCTTATGGTACTTTTCCAGCCATACTCTACTAAACGGGGTAAACACTTTTAAATAAATTCTCCTGATCCATTAGGATCTCCCCAGGTTCAAAAATCATCTGATCTTTGAAACGTAAAATGTCACTCCTTCCCCTTTAGACAGAATTCTCAATGGCAGTATCTCTGATTTGGCCATAAGTTCAATAATCTCGATTGGTGTACACACCCTCAATTTCATATCGCAAGAAAGTGATTTGAAAATTGCCTCTGGTCACCATATTTTACCAAAAGACTGCTTCCAATACTCTCCAATTCAGCAGAAAGCTTAGTGGACCTGTCATGGATAAATCGACTCGGGCATCTTGCTTTTTCCTCAAGCTTGTCGCCAGAAATATTTTTATCAAAATGACATAGGAAGAACATTTTTTTCCTGCTGCAAAGGCATTAAAAAAAACCAGTATTGTCATTGAGGCGGAGATCCGTCCTAAACCAAAAAAAGAGATATTTTTTTCATAAGGCGATTTTCCTAAAACAAGACACGCTTAGGGCGAATTGTTTTAGGTTTTTCTTCGAAATCAGTGAATCTGGTTCCGCAATGGGAGGAGGGAGGGAAATCGATTTAGCGAATCCATTCGGTTTTCTACGGGGGGGTGAGAATCAATAGGCCTTCCAACTGTCCGTTTTTATCCAAGTTATACCTTAGAAAATCGTCGGAGTCATTGATTCGTAATTCTCTTTTTTAGTTCCGGTAATTCTTTTGGAATAATTCGGAAAAGAATGAGGTTGAAGGATACGTTTTGGAGAAAGCGACACTCGTTGTGCTACGTTTTTTCCGATAAGGAAAGCGGAGGTGAAGGTATTGAAATTATACATGAAGATGCGAATTCGGTACACTCCATCTTCAGTGAGCAAGTTATTCGGCTTGGCCAATCCCGAATAATCGAAAGCAGCTTGAGCATTTCTAGGTTATCAGTAAATCCTCCATCTCTGAAACCCGAAGCCGCCATCTAAGATGTGTATCTACACTTAATGGAAAGTCTCCAAGGTGCTCTGATCTAGTGATGCCAAGCAAAATTCACTTCTAGGTTTTATCTACTTTGACTCAGGAAGTTATTCAGGCTGAGAAGAGAAGCAATTGGCCTAAGCTGGAAAAGAAATGGTAAGTCACCGGAAAACTGGCCTCCAGGTGGAAAATCACAGGGTCATGAAAATCACGAGAATACCTTGCCGGTTCAATTTCCTGTTCATCGTTTGGCCGATTCGGTTTTGAAAGGGCGGAGATTGTAGTCTGCACATCTCCGCTCGAAGGAAGTCGAAAATCAAACCCAAAAGTGATGTCAGGAGAAAGCAATTCCCCATTGAGATCATGATCCACATCCACAGGATATCTTCGAGTAGAGCTGGACTCCGTATTTGCCAGCGTGCTAGATGCAAGTAGGGGTTGGATAGAGACATTTCTGTGTAGGGCTGCCGTCAGATTCATCACCTCCCTGATAAGGATCTCCATACCAGGTAATCGGCTCCGGGTCGTACCGTAAATTTCTTTTGTGACGACATTATAAAGTGAAAAATTAAAATACTCTCCTTCTGAGATTTGATAGGTTTCCATTTAAGTGTAAATTCCCCTGGGTATCATATTCATCGCCCATTACTCACTTCCTCGTCCGGAGATGCCCTTCACCAGTTTTGGGTCGATGAAATGATTTCCACGTAGCTTCAGAGTGATATCCAAGTTGAAAATTCATGTCTGACATTCTCATGGCAAGCTGTTAATGTCCTCATGCGATTTTGCCTTGATTCCGGATTGTATCTTGAATATTGATTAAGTTGATGAAACTTCTTGACCCCTGTGAACCTTGAACTAGCCAAAGGGATGAAAAATTCTCGTTCCGGATTTACTTGTGGCATTTGGCAGTAAACGTCTAGATTTGTAAGTTGTCCCTTTACAGCGACAGATCCCGCTGACAAAAATGTTTCCGTAGAAGGCCTCACTCATTTTCATCTGTATGTATTCAAATACATGGAAATCTGTAAAGTGTGGAATTGATATCCAAGAAGAATATTCTTGAAACCATTGTGATTGAATTCCTCCAAGTAAGACTGGCGTGTGATTGTATTCATCTCGGAGTGGGTGACTTCCTGGAAACGATCTGGGTAGGACGGAAATACAATCTTCCATTCAAAGTATAAAGCCGTATTGAGGTAGTTTAATTTAAATTTTCCCATCGTTGAAATGCGACCTCTTCATGCTAGTATCGGACTGGTGACTTCACCAACCGGATTTGATTGATCCAGTTTACAGTCCTCCGAGGTCAGAAATGTAATTAGAGAGGAAAAAGGCTCAAAGATGATCAGATAGGCCCTGTGTCAAGTCGTGCGGTCAGGTCTACAGCTAGATCTCAACACCAAAATTTTACGCATTATTCAATGGACTTATTTCCATTGGAGGTGTGGTCCAGTGAAACTTTGAAATCTCCTCCGGGCCCCCTATTTAAGTCTGCTACTATAGCCCCACTGGAAATTTATTGATTCCAAATGGACATGCTAAGATTTCCAAGCAATCAAGGGATGTTTTGGAATAGACCTGCTCAAAAGTGAAATTTTCCCATTTCGCAAAGCCCTGATAGTCTTGGGGTAGTAAAGTGTTTAATAAGTCAATATTTACATTGTTTTGCGATAGGTCAGATTTAATTGGTCGGATTCTAACCGCCCTATTTTTCCCCTTCAGCGCGATAAACTGATTTTTGATTAAACACTTGAAACATTTTGGAAATTCAACTTCAATCAGGGCGGTCAAAGTAATCGAATTGAGTGAATCAATTTCCACTCCCGATTCAGCACTTTTAAGAAGAAGGATCAAGTTTTTGGTAAAATTTTCTGATGAGAATATTGCATTAGCTTGAATTCGAGCTGCACTTTGAGTGGAATCTTGATCTTAAGCTAAAGTCTAAAATCCATCTGATTTTCATTCCCAAATTGCTTCAAAATCCAGGTTGGTAAATTCTAGGTTTGTTGAGCTCTTTGTTTTTTTGAGAAAACATAAAAAGAGCAAGAATATCTTCGCTGTTGATCAATTTGGAGTATTAAAGTCCAAATTCGTCCCGTAAGGGCAGTTTTTTCCTTGATACCTGAGCGTATCTATAACTGCAAAAAGTTGAATATGGTATTATTCTGCCGTTTGGTAAAATGCCTCCTCTAAAACGTATTTCTGCTTAATTGAGAAAGTCTGGCTCGACTAATTGAATCAAGGGATTAAAATATTAATCAATCCGGACCATTTAAATCGAGATTGTAGGTTTCCTGAAAATTCTGAGTTAGATCCGCAATCCGGCTGCTACTGGGTTCGTACAATTCCTGAATATGTGAAAACCAGAAATTTGAGATCTGAGGCCATTTGGTGCTAAGATTAAATTGTCCTGAAGCCGCAGCCACGATGTATATCTGAGTTGAAAGCGAAAGGGTAGAGTACCTCCTGCAAATAAGGACTGGAAAAAAGAAATCTCCTATGTCTAATATCTACCGTCGTAGTCCACCTTGAGGTCCTTCTAAACTTTGCGATCCTTTGAATGTCATCGTTTTAAATACCGCTACTCTCAATCTCCAAATTGCCGCTGAAGAGTTTAATTTATCATCGCAGCCCTAGGAAGCGACGCATTTGCCGTAATCAACCTGAATTTGAATACGGATAGAAGTCTGTGGCAGCTTTCAAATTAGCTAGCGCCCACAGCTTTCATTTTTAGGTTGGGATCATCTATCGCAAAACCCCTTTAAAAGAGGTCCAAGCCGTATGGTAGCATCGGTGGTAATATTCCGTGTATTCGTAACCGCTCAGTCCTAACTGGATATTTTGGCATCGAACATCCACTCGAATATTTTTTTTTTTTTTCTATGGTATTCCCTTTGAGATTCACCATTCCATTTCCAACTATTCTTTGAAAATAAAGCCTGATCCTCAGTCAAGACTCCAGAATCAGGTCAGTCACGTTACATTGAGACTATACTAGGAGCTCGTTACCGTATCATAATTGATTCGGCCTTTTAGAGAAACCTATAAAGATTGAAATCGCCATTGGTTACAAACCGGCTTAATAAGCCTGCAAAGTCTGCCGGTAAATTGGATGTTATTTAATTTTCGGATTTCTTTCTCGATCGATTCAGGAATAAGGTGAAAGGTCTCGTGCTAAAAATCGTAGAGTTTTAGCGAAAGATTAATATAAGTTTTTTGAGATCTCTGGAAGGCCCGTCTAGCTCATAAACTGCCCATAAAATCGCAAGTTTTTTGGCCCAATCCGAACTAGGAATTCTTCAGTTTGAGGTCAGAAACAGGACCGGTGAACTTTTCCAGTTAGGTAAGATATTCATCCATCGATTCAGGAAAGTGTGGGGCGAATAGTTTTTAGATCTTCCAGTTGAAGCTTGGATTCTTCTAGTTGGCAATGGATTAACTAAACCTCTTCTATGAAATTGAAAAAGGCAAATAGGCGAGGTGAATTCAAATCGAAGGAAATCTTTGAGGACACTTTTAGAAGTTTTTTCAAAACTAAATTTGAAACTCTAACTCTTTGAGGAATAAATAAAAATCTGTTTTGAACTCCTGGATTGCTAAAGTTTGGATCCAGTCTCGATTGCCATTTTTAAAAGCTTGACCGAAATAGTGATTTATCTCCATTCCAGCTTAAAATCAGTTAAGTTTTTTGGCATTCAATGCCTTTAGTCTGATCTGTTATAGTCGCAAACCATCGGTGATAGATCTTTATTAAAAATTCCCACCAAGAAAGAATTCAGAAATTTCTAATCGCGACCCCCCTCCGATTCCAAAAAATAGGAGTACTGGTAACTACCCTGACCCAACCAATCGTGGAATTTCAGCTATTGATCATAGATTAATATTCATGGAAGAATCACCGCATGAATCAATAAATGGATCTGAGCTTTCCTCGATTGAAACCTGAAATCGAGAGAATGGCGGTCCAGAAGGAACTGAGAGAACTGATTTTAAAATCGATCAAAGTGCTTCTGCTGAAATCATGGTGCTGTCTTGATAATCCAGGATTTCACATCACGAAGCTCTAGTGCATCCCCACCAATTGAAGGATTTATATGACCTATTTCAGCAAATGGAATTCGGAACCTTCATTCAGAAAATTGGTGACCTTGTCCGATGCCAGTTTTGGACAGCAGTTACCTGAAAGAAGTAATGCGATGGAAATCAAGAAGCATGACATCGAAAGAAATCCATACGAACACTCGAAACGCTTTTATGCAAAAAATCCGTAACTTTCGAGTTCTTTTCCATGGGTACCAACAATATCGTTATTCTAGCAATTGAATGCCTCCTGCGACCGAAGACCCTCGGCTGCTGTAATAGTAAAGACGCAAAGTACTTAATAAGTAATTGTCGCTACGCAATCGGTCCCATGAAAATAATGGAGGAGTTGTCCTGAACTTGCTTCTCGTCGCAGCAAGAAATCTCATTCCTGTTGTTTCAAGAGGCCTATTTTTTCATCAGGAATTGCAAAGATCAGCTCAGTGCGATCGCCTTTACCAGAGTCAGGATTAACTGGGATCCTCTGGTAGGAGTTAGTTTTGCCAAAGCATGCTTATGCAAGAAAGGGAATTCCCTTAAATTTGAAGTAAATCACATGCAGCTCATATTTTTTGCGCACTTCATCGATGCACCGCATCCAAAAAGTTCCCTTTTTATCTGCCTCACTGTAAGTGGAGGCCATACCCAGCTGTTTTTGGTCCAGATCATTTTGGATAATGACAGTGATCGGAGAGACTTTCAGGATGAATGCTGTAGGAGAGGCTTTCGAACAAGACTGCGCAACTGCTGGACTTCTTAATCCAGGAGGACCAATTGATAGATCGACATGCGAAAAAATGGAATCCGAAAAGCATTTACTTTCTCCCATCAAACAGCGAATGCCTGAATTGAATTACTTTTCGCGGATCCAAAAAACTGGCAGTGCTTTACTTTCTTCGGGATTGAGTTGAAGACAAAACCCAAATTTCATTCAGGAGAATTTGGCAAGATCTCTGCGCAAGCATTCAATACAGCCTGACCAAAATGCTTTGATAAAATTGAAGCTTGCAGTAAAAGAAACATCAGGTAAAAATGTTTTTGCCAATTGCAGTGGTGTATCCGCTAATTTCTGGCTTCGGGAGCTTTGGGGCAATTGGCCAAGAGAAAAATTTGGAACTTATCATTCCAGAATTCGAATACTGTACAGACAATGCCGCGATGAATCGCCATGGCGCACAATTACAAATACTCAAAAGGTGGAGTTTTCTTCTTGGAGTGACTCCTCTGCTAAAATGAAGCTTTAGGCAATGAGTAAGACTCCAAATTTGATAAGAATCAACATTAAGAAATAAGAAAGCAAGCTTTCAGTTTGAGTTGTGGATACCTATAAAGGCAGGAATGGTTCCCTTAAAGAACAGAGATTAATGATTCCGTGAGGGAAAAGTTTTCTTTGACAGAACATTCTGTATTTTTTTAGATGGGGAGTTATATGTGGAGAACAAATGGCATATTGCCACCCATTCAATGGCAGCTATGTTACAATCAGCGTTGGCCCATTCCGAGATCGCAGTTTATTATTAGGTAAGCGGAGAACTTGAAAACTTCAAACTAGTCGCAAAAGAAAAGGGACTTACATCATTTCCAGTTCGTATATTTATCAACGATCGTGGCCTGCGAAATGAATCGACTCGGTCGAGGAAAGAAAACACACGACAAGCGCCCAGGATTTGAGAAAAAGATGCAAAAGAGAAATTCAGCGATGCCTTTAACTGATGTTTTTTGGGATTTGGTCGACCAGACCTATTTCTGCCAAATTTACCGCCGACCAACTTTGATTCGCTTTAGTCATCTCATTACTTTTCGGGAATGCCTACCAAGTGCTCACTATGAGCAATGATCAGCATGGTTCAAAGATTGCTCACCAAGACACTGGGTAATAGTGGTACATTTCTTCCAAAATTGCCCTTAAAGAAATCCCTCCGCTGATTATCAAAACTTATCTTACCAATGATTTCAGAATAGTTACCAAATCCAATCGCTGCGAAAATAGAAATACATGGGGACAAAATTTGTATTGTTGCCAGAAGCAGACTCCATTTTTCGTTTAGAACTGTTCAATTGGCGAGATCATAAATTGGATTTACTGGTTCAGTTTCGAAGCCATGCTTTTCTAGCCAATCGCGAACAATTAAATTGACATTGCTGCTAAAATACATCAATGCCACCTTTTTCCAACCTGGCGGAAGAAGTATTTCGGTTTGGATGAGGAGAGGCCTTTCCATTGAATGTTTGCGAATTCGCAGGATATCTGTGGAAGTTGGAGAAATTCCCTGGAAAAATGTGGCAGCCGATAGAGATGATGGCTGGAAGATATCTAATCGTCAACCCGAATCAGACTCAGATAAAAAGAGATTAGCATTGTATCTAGAGCTGAAGAAAGTACTCTGGATGGAATAATCGAATGCGGGTAACAGATTTTTTGAAGAATGGTTGGCATTTGCAAAAACATTGCCAGGTAAACAGATCGTTTTCGAGTCACGAAATCTAATTGGGATAGCATGGAAAAAAGGGTACTAGTCCTCATTTGGAATCTTCCTCCTGTAGCGGTGGTTACCGTTCAAAAGGCCGATTGTGCCCCTCCATTTGGATAAAGTCACCCTGTCTTTCCGCTACGATTTTTTTTAGAAATCCGGACAGTTGCCGAAGCCTTTGACTATCCAGGCAGTCATTTGTTTTGAATCATTATAAAAGCATTCTTACCGAGGAGTCACTCAATAGGAATAATCTTTTCGCAGAGATAAAGGTGAATGTCAATACTGCGGAAGTAAAAAACAAACTCACTGTTGATCATGTGATTTCCGCGTCCAAAGGTGGTAAAAGCAATTGGACCAATCTAGTCACCGCATGCCACCGTTGCAATGTGGTCAAAGGAGAATAAATCTCCCGAGCAAGCGGGCTTACATCTACACAAACTTGCCGTTAAGCCTTCGTTGGCTCATTTTTTTTGCCGAGTATGCCGAGCGACAAGCTTCGGGAATGGTTGCCTTTTCTAGAAGTAAAAATCGGGCTTAGTAGGGGATTTGCTTATTCTAAGCTAGAAAATAGCCCTGTAATTCCGATTTTGGTTTTAATCTCAAATAGAAGCCTTTTAATTGCAAAGTAATTGCCTAATCTGAGGACTATGAAATTTTATTCGTTTATCTATTCGCTATTATTTTGCTGTCATTTTTTAAGCATGCCCGAGATCCAGGTTCAACAACTTTTAGGAAAATGGCAATTGGTCTATTTTGATGGAATTGACAGAGTGAAAAGCTCGCCTCAATATCAATCCTCCGATTCTGCCATGCGTGCAAAATATTGAAGTTATAAGATCAAGTCGAGATGAAAATACCGTCTAATGATTTTATTTCGAGGGATAGCCGAAATAATACGATTATGAAAATAATATTATCGTGATGAAAAGGGCAAAAATTGAACTGAAGAAAGATAGTGTCCTGACCATATTTGATGGAAAAGAAATGGCGTGAAGCAAAGATCTTTGGAGCTAGAACTAATCGAATGGTACTTGAGCCGATTCCTAAAAATTCCAGTGGCGGGAAATTGGTCTTTTTGAGCGAAAATTGTGAAGTAGCGAAGCAGTAACCTGGATACTTACCATTAATTTAAGTCCTACTTCTCTGATCGATTTAAAGTTTTAACTTCTGAAACTTGAACTACTGTCACGCTAGCAGATATAAATTCAGAGTAGCATCCCTTATCGTGGTGTATCCAAGCCTCTTTTTTTTATATTTAAGATAGAAAAAAAATAAGCTTTTGGGAATTTGAATTCTCCAGTTGATTTATTGAAATAGCTGATGGAGAAATCTTTTTTCTGATTTGAGCAGAGGATATTATCTTTTAGAATTTGAGTTTATTCTTTCACAAAACCTAAAAGCTATGTACGTGTGGATTGTAATTTTCTTAGTCCATTTGCGTTAATCGCTGCCCTCTCCGGTTTTGGAAGGTAATCGCTGTTTGGTGCGGACACGTGTTTTTTAGTATTGAATAAGTTATTTTCTACATTTTCTTAATTCTATTGCTAAATTCTTTTACTGATGAACTCTTTCCGAAGAATTAGTCGTTCTAAAATCATCAATGAGCCTACCTCATAAGCTTTCTTTTAACCCTAGACTAATTATAAAAATGATCTAATCCAGAGTAAATATTAAGAAGCAAGCTCCAGAAAAGGAAACGGGGCATATATCTTGGAGACTATTTCAGGTTTTTATTTTTAATTCCCGCTAAGTGCTCATTTTATCAATATTTTTCGCTGGTTCTTAATTTTGTATTTGGACTAGTCGAACGCCTTAGTGCATTACTTGAATCTTGGAAAAGACGCAGCCTCGTGGTGGATCAAATTGCTCTCTTTATTTATTTTTCCTGACAATTATTTTTTGGAATAGGTGGTTTTTGGTTAGAACGAAAAGTAAAGGCACTACTTAAGCGGTTTTGAAAGAAGGGTACTTGTGGATAAATTCCGCTCTATAAAATTGCTCATCAGACGATTAATAGATTTATAAGGGATGAAGGATTTACCCTTTTCACAGTGGTTTATTCGATCCGTATAACACTGGGTGTCTTGATGATGGGATTTGTTACGATAAAATCAAATGATGAGCTTTTTTACATTTTTGTTCCTGAGCAGCTCCAAAACCCTATGCATGGCATATCTAATCATGCTCCAAAAACAACACTAAAACTTCTTACAGTTTCTCTCAAGAAGCGATGCGTACATCATGGGGTATGGGGACAGGCAGTGGAACTTATCAGTGGGAATGAAAATAAAAAGAAGAAAAAGTCAAGGATATAATTGTAAATCCAACGTAAGATGATAAGAGAAGTCTCTTACTTTATTATAAATTTTATTCAAACCTCAGTCAATTGATCCTTGAAGGACGCTTAAAACTCCTTCTATGCCAGATACAATCTCCAATGTTCTTTGATTCTTCTCGGTGTGCTTTGGTTAGGGTAGCCGGCATTTTTTTTTCCCATAAATAATGGGGAATTCGCTGCGAGCTTTTGCATCATGATTATCTCTATAGACTTTTGCCAAGATGGATGCAGCTGCAATTAACTGGCATATTTGCATCGCCCTTGAATCATGCAGGTATGTGGGATTGGTTAAGGTGGAATTCCAGCGAATTTTCCATCAAATTAGGAGGTGCTCGGGTAGTAGCTTTAAGCATTTTACTGCTCGGTCATTGCCAGAAAAGAGGCATTTAAGATAATTGATTTGGTCGATTCTGCCCACACTAGCTTCTGCGATTTTCCAAGCAGGGCCTTTTATCTTTAATCTCTCCGATTAGATCCTTCACGCTGTCCTGCCCAGTTTTTGGAATCATTGATCCAAGGATTGGAGTATTCAGCAGGCATTA
>Ga0163217_1096781_pt1 | contig 19427 bp, 27 predicted proteins | sample SynspAceP_FD_185933 | JGI IMG/M metagenome (GOLD analysis project Ga0163217, IMG submission 185933) | Saline lake microbial communities from Ace Lake in Antarctica - Synechococcus sp. Ace-P (PacBio error correction) | ecosystem: Environmental > Aquatic > Non-marine Saline and Alkaline > Saline ...
GAGAGAGATTAGTGTCACGGGGTTTTTTTGAGTGGCAACGGACCGCTTTTTTCCTGGGGGTTATGAAATATAATTCGGAAGGCCCCGCCCCGCGGGGGTTGCACCTTGTCGCGTCTGGTTCAACCGGTCGGGAGGTGCTGGGTAAAATGGCCTTGTGATTTATTTTTTGAGCCTGGCCCCCGGTGGGACGGCAGGAGAATAAACTGGGTGGGCGGGCCATGTTCTGAAAGTTCTGTTCCCGGCATTTTCCTCCCTGGGTGGCTTTGATCTGGTGTCCCCCCAAGAGCCCAAATGAATTTTTCTGGGGGTTTTTTTGGGTCGGGGCTGCTGAATCCCCCTTTTTGCTACTGGTAAGCTTATGCAGGTGTGGGGGGTAATCCATAAACGATAAAAGTGTGTTTTTTTTAGTGCCATGTGTTTGGCCATTTGTTTTTGGCTAATATAGTTGGGGTCAAAGCGAAACGTCAAATCAGCGGCGCTCCTATGATGCCCTGACAGTCCTGCATGCAATCCGCGGCCAGGACGGCCGCCGTGCCATCGTAACCTGTGACCAGCGGAAGGGACTATACACTGCGTAATGGGACATATGGCTCTGGTCAGGGACGTGGTTTTCACCAGCGGCATATGTCGGTCGCCTGGTCGGTCACAATGGGCCATCGGCCATGTGGCGCCACCCTACGGCGGCTCCTCTCAGCTTTCAGCTTGAAGCGCAATTCCCTTTTTACGTCAACTCACCCTAGTCGGCATCACGGCTGGCGCAACAACGGTAAAATCTGACCAACGTCGAGCAGTTGTTCGCGGGAGATCTACGAATCGATCTGCGGCATAATCAAAATACCAATTCGATTCGGAAGTGCTGCTCAACGTGTTCGCCCACGAGCCTGGCTCGCTGCGGTAAGCTTGCAGCCCAGCAGGAAGATATTTTTTGAACGCTGTGCGCGCAGTGCACAAGCGCTGTGTTGGTGCTATGCGGCCCATTGCTATGGTTCACGGGCTACGGCATCGTTGGGCTTCCCGTGACCACCAATGCTATCCCGCCCGAATCGTGTTCGGTCAGCGTGAAAACCGAGAACGGTGTGGGGAGTACATGATCGAGCCTCGAAGCGTTTCCCCTGGACGTGCTGGCTTTGAACGCTGAATTCGCGATCTGGAGGCCGGGCGAGGCTGGTCTACTTACTGACAAGGGTGATCTGCATACCCGTGCAATGCGCCGAAAACTCCGCAATATTCGCCGTGCATTTCGAACACGTGTATCTGGCTCGTCCCGGATTTCGGATGAATCGGATAACGTTGCCTGGTTTACAAAGCACGGCTGCGCAATGGGTGAGAAGCTGGCCGAGAAATTCTGCGCGATAACCCGGATCACGGTATCGATGTGGTTCATTCCGAATTCCGGACACCAGCCGTATCCTTGCGTAGAGTGGCCAACCACCTTGGGGTTGAAATTCCGCGAAGGTTTCGTCAAGAACCGTTAGCATCGGGCGCAAACCTTTCATCATGCCGGGCAGGCGCGCGCGAAGAAGTCGGTGCGCCCAGAAGCTGAAATGCCTATCGAGCTGGAATTTCGCGGCAAGAATGTGCTGCTGGGGATGACTCCATCGTGCGCGTACCACCTGCAAAAGCCAGATTTATCCAGATGGCCCGGTTGAGCCGGTGCCCAAAGCAGGTGTAATTTTCTGTTCGGTCTGCCGCGCCCCCGCCAGTGCGCTTCCCAAGTATACGGGGATCGACATGCCCAGCGTGCACGAGCTGATCCGCAGCACCGTACCGACCGAGGAAGTCGCCGACTGATCGGGGCTGAGACTGGTTGAATGCTACCAGGATCATCATGATCTGGTCGAGGCGCAGTCAGCGAAAGGCGGAATCCGAAAACTGAACGCGTTTGATGCTCGTATTTTGATGGTGATTATATTACTGGCGACGTCAAACGAGGGCCCTATCTGGGCAAGGATGCGAACGTGCGCGCTTGAATGCGGCCATGTCCACTAGTGATCGAGGAGGTAAGCGGTCATCGAGTTGCACAATAACTGATTAGGTGATTTTCAGGAAGATACGCAGCCTGGCTGTGCCGAGTCTGCCTGACAAGAGAACAAACCATGACGATAGAAGGGGGTGCGGTCGCCTTGACAGCGATCTGAGGCGAAGCAGGTTTTTGCCACTCTGGCGGTGCGTGCGGGCCAACGCCGTGGCCCCGAGGCGGAGCACGGGTGAAGCGCTGTTCCTTGACATTCCAGTTACGTATTTCGTAGCGCTGCAGATGCGGCGGCTTTTTTGCCGGCGAGGGCCAGGGCAACGTCTATTTCGCGCTACATGAATCGACAGTGGCGTACCTTCGAAGGAGCGTATGGCCGCGCTGGAAGGCGCCGAGGCAGGCCGTTTGCCACGTGGCGTCTGGCATGGCTGCCATCATGGCACATGGTCATGAGCTATGTGTTCAAGCCGGTATCATATCCTGGTATCGCGCACGTGTTTTGGCGCTACGGTCAGCCTGTTCGAACAGTATTTCAGCGCTTTGGCGATTGAAGTCGACATGTGGTGCTCGCTATCTGATGGCTGGAAATCCGCGTGCAAGCGAAACACCAAAACTGTTTTTTGTACGAACTCGCCCTCCAATCCCTTGGGAGAGTTGGTTGATATTCGTGGTCTGGCCGATGTGGCCCATGCTCAAGGCGCGTTGGCTGGCAGTGGACAACTGCCTTTTGCACTCCCCGCGCTTGAGAAGCAGCTTGGAGCTGGGCGCCGATATCAATCATTCACTCGCGACCAAGTATATTGATGGCCAGGGTCGCTGCTTGGTGTGGTGTCGTGGCGGGCGGCCGCGACACATGCGAAGTGTTGGTTTTTTTGCGGACCGCTGCCCCACCCTCAGCCATTCAAATGCCTGGGTAATGCTCAAAGGGTCTGGAAAACCTTGCCGCCTGCGCCTGCAGGCCCACGTGCCAGTGCGCAGATCCTGGCCGAGTGGCTTGAACAAGCAACCGGAAGTTGAACACGTACTATTACGCCGGCCTTCCGAGCCACCGCAACATGAGCTAAGCCAAGCGGCAGCAGGAAGCCTTTGGTGCCGTACTCAGCTTTGAAGTTGGCGGGCGGCCCGTGAAGCTGCTGGCGGTTTATTGTGCCAACTCGGTTTGCTGTCCATTACCGCAAACCTGAGGGGTGACAGCAAAAGCAACTATCGACCCATCCGGTGCGACCACTACCCACGGCCGCCTGACGCCGGAAAGCCCGTGCTAACCCAGGGTAATAACGCGACAACCTGAATCCGCGTTGGCGGTCCGTCTGGAGGAAGGTTTAGAGGATCTGCCAGCTGATCTGCAGCGGGTCTGAGAGCTGCCCACTGCGCGGTTGAATAGTGAGACAACTCCTCACAATAAGGGCAAAAAGCTTTAATTTTTGAATGAAGGTGTTTTAAAGTTGAATTGCGCCGCAGGGAAGTCGGCTCAGTCGCTGCAGTTACCCCTGCAACTTGCGGCACTTTAACTGGCACATGGAGCGCTATCATGAAACAGTTTCATTCTTGCTGTTTCCTTTCCCTTCGCATCACTCTGGCTTTGCCGCCTGGCAGAAACCAAGCGAAGCCCCTCTCGTGCAGCGTTAATATCAACACCAGCAGTGCGGCCGAAGATTGCTGCGAAGTGCTTCAGGGCGTCGGCGAATCCAAAAGGCGCAGGCTATCGTGGTACGCGAAGCCAACGGTGGCCTTTTCCTCGGTTGAGGAATTGCTCCAGGTCAAAGGGAATGGCCGCGGCCACGCTGTCCAGGGAACCGAGCAACGCAATTACGGCTTGCCAGTAAGGGTTTGCCCGCACCCTGAATATCGGCCGCAGTGCAGCGGATATCAGGTTCCTTGAGCGGCTGAACCGACTGACCAGGGTCCCTTTGGCCAATGCGGCAAGTTTGGCCTCGCTGGTGGACGCACTGAGCAGGGTCCTGCGCCACTGTCTCTCGTTACATCGCGTATCTTGACCACAAACTCTGAGTAAATAGCTTCTGCGGCATCACTTTGCTGTTCGACGGGCGGAGGCAAAATCTCGCTTGTTACCCATCGCGCAACGGCTGACCAGCATCGTAATGATACTGAGGCGCTCGCCCGCGCTTCTTCGATTTGCTCAAACCAATCGTGCGTCAGTGCCGGCGCTGCCTGCATTATCGTCCACCGCCTCAAACTCGTGCCACTTGCAGTGTTTCGATCATGGTGGCTGAAATTTCGTCAGTGGAGGTCTGAACACGTTGCGCCAGTGCACGTACCCGTCATCAGCCACCACGGCAAAGCTCGGCCGGAATTCCGCCTTGCGCGTGCTGCTTCGATTGCGGCGTTCAAGCAGCAGATGGGTTTGCTCGACGATGCTGGCGGATGAACGCTCACACACGCTACTGAAGGCTTGGCTTATTACCCTTCAGTTGCGCTCCATATGCTGGGTGCAGCGTCGATGCTGGTGGCCAGGTCCGGCCGATGGGTCTGGCTCACGCGGGTAACCTGCCTCAATGCCCTTGGCTAGCCAGCAGGTCGGCCTGCTGATTGGTCCGCGGTAGTTGAAGAGTTGCGGGCAATGTACTGCACTGTTGCAACTCATCTGGTTGGCTGCTGCGGCGACTCATGTCGGTCTCGCTCTGCTGGCTGACCATGCCGTCACGCATATGGGCCCATGACCTGAACCAGCTCTGCCCGCGCCCTGATCCAGTTGATCGGCGGCCTGCCGGACCGAGCCGACGATAGGTTTGCTGGGCAGCCTGCCATGGCATTTGAAAAGCCCGCGCAATGGAGCCTAACCTCGTCTTGCGAGTCAGCGTGGCGCGCAAGGTCAAGGTCGCCGCTTTGTCCCTGTACCTTCAGCATGACCGCGCGCAGCGCAATGATGTGGCTGGTGAGTAAACGAGATCAACCATTGGGACACGACCAGCAGCATGCAAGCATCAGCAGGGTAACGCTGATGCATAGAAGGGGGCACGGTCGACAGCAGTTGCAAATAGGGCGTCCGCTCAACGCCGCAGCAACTGCATTGACCTTCCTGCCTGCTGCCCAGACGCCAGTCAAGCGCTCGGCATCGATGCTGGAAATCAAGCTGGGCGCTGGTATCCAGACCGGGGCCATTTGACGGCCGCTGGCAGTAAGCCGTGCATGGAGGGTCAGCGGGTGCTAATCTGGGTCCCGCAGGCCTGGCATGGCAGGCAAAGCTCGTCGGTATACCACCGGCACAAGTGCTTGGCGAAACGCTTTAACGTCTGGTCCTGCAAAACCGCGCTTGCTCGACCCAGGAATAGCGGCCAGCACGCACTAGCAGGGTGGTGAACAAAGGCAACCGACGTTGACTGCCCAGAATTTGTACTTTAACGGTAGTGGCCTGAAGAAACACGCGCATGCTCCCAAATGGCTTTGCTAACGGCCGAAAGCGGATGCCGGGCAGGGATTATAAATGGCTTTCGTCTGGTATCGGTTGACGCGGGGTCAATCTTGAGGCCTAATCACCCTCTGTAAACACAGCCTGAAGCCACGCTTTAATGGCTGACAGGTAATAATCTCGTGGCGCCTGAAAATGAAAATGAAGGTTGCCTATGACGAGAGCACTGCCTGACCCCTGAATGATTGAACTGTGACGGCCGGATCTGGCCACACTGGTGTGAGCGCTGGATGGCGCTCCCCTTCGTTGCTGTGGGACACCGAATTCGAGCGGCAACCGAAACCTATTTTTCCCGATTGCGGGCCGATCCAAGAATCGGCGGATGGCAGCAGTGGGATTACCTGATCGACCACTGGCGATGCCGCGACTGGACGCCGCTGGTGATGCTCCCAGAGCCCGAGCGTGGCCAAGTGCTGGCAATGCTTGCAGCGAGGACCTGGAGGTCTTTCATGAGCTGTGCGGCGTAGCGCAAGCCCGCTTTTTTGATACGCAGAATGGTGCGCCGTACCTGGGTATGGATTTCTCGATGGGTATTCGCGGCTTGGTCAAAGGTCGTTGCTGAATTCGATCTGTCCCAACGCTTGAAAACCCGCTCCAACTGGTTGCAGCGGCCGTTGAGCCCAATCAAGGTGACCTACGCTGGCAGCCGATGCGCCTTGCACCTGGCCGAAGTTGTTAATCAGATCCTCGGCCACGTATTGACGCTCGCGGGCTTACGCGCCTGGTTTCTGGAGGACAGCGCCGAGCTGGTCAATGCCGGCCGGCCGGGTGCAGGAGCCCGGAAACCGCCTATCTGAATATTAAAGTCAGGCCATGGCGCCTGAAAACCGGCGGAAGCTGGCTATTCTCAATGTGCGCCAGTTTTTGGCGCGAGAGTGAAGCCCGTCAGCGGGATCAGGCCCGCATCGCCTGCCTGACGGCGAGAAAACCCTGTGCCGCTGGCCCGCGCCAGCCGGATAATCTGCCTGCGCTGTCGCGTATTGAAGATATGCACCACGGTCAAGCGTTCGCCCAAGGAACGGCAGGCGATTCCTCGAGCTGATTCGCGCGTTGGCCAGGCCGTGCCTGAGCGGACTGGCCTGAACGCCTGGCCCGAACCCGCTGCCAGCAGACGCAACAAGGTGCTCAAGGCGCTCGCAGGTTGGTTCAGCGCCATGCCGCTCGGTTAGGAATGGCGGAAAGAAGTGTTGATTTGGCGTAAAAAGCATCTCGAAGCTCTGGTGGCGAACGGTCACGCCGGTGGTCCTTATCGCCTGCCTGAATGAGCCTGAATGGCTTGGCGACGCAACTTGATGGCGACGAGTTGCTGGCCGTAGCCAACCAGGGAGAAGCAAGCTGAAAGGTCATGTGTTCGATTTTATGGCAGCAAAACGCAAGGATGGTATGTTACCATTGTACGTACCGCGCAAAAGGATCTGAGTGCAGCTGCGGAACCGTTGATTATGTTTTCTCGGCAAGCCCGAATTGTCGATGGCATTCTGGTGCGAACCCGGAGCGCAAGTTGGCCCGGAAGATATACACAAGTGTTGGATAATCTTGAGCAGCAAAGGTTAATCGGACCTGCAAGATGCCGCCCCAGAGGAACGACTATCTGAATTGCACCTGCCCGGATGAAAGTTGCTGTAATCGCAAGACCCCATTTGAGCAAGGCGGGTGCCTTATCAATCACAGAAGCGTGGCCTCTGACCTCAGAGCGCTTCCTGAGCGGGTCAGAAGATAGGATATAAGCCGTTGTGGTCAATTTCCTGCATGAGCGCAGCAGGCGTCCGATTTCTCGTGGGGAAATCCCTCGCGGGCAAACCAGTTTGAGATAGTGCCCAGGCAGGTCAGCGATGACGCGGCCTTGTATTTGCCAAAAGGCCTTTCGCCGCGTCAAGCAGCCGCGTAGATCCTTGTGGTTCATGGCAGGTATCCGGGAATCGCGGGTCGTTGCATGTTCGTCGCGGTCGATAGTTGGCTGCATTGGTCAAATTCACAACCAGGATAGTCATGATTGGTAAAAGCACTTCGCATGGTTTGGGGTAATTTGATTATTTTTTGTCGACTACCTGACACGTCCGGCCAAGAATGAAACGCTCGGCCCGAAGGATCAGGCCGATGTGAGAGGGCTGCCGCGGCCCTGAGTCTTTATACAGTTTCGCGCCTGCCCCCTTCTGTATCAAGACGCGCCGCACATTGCACAAGCTGAAATCTCTGCCGGTGACCTTGCGCGACGCCCAAGAACAACCAGCAGGACCGTCAGACCTTGCTGAGCAGGGCGGCAAAGATCCAGGTGCCTTGTCCTGCGCATGTGGATGAAGCCGGCGCACTACCTGGCTGTACGAGTCCAAGGTGGATTGAACGACTATCTTCAAGAGCGGTTTTGCTGCGGCCTAGGCCCAGCCATTACAGGAGCTGGAATGGGCCGCCCATCACGACATCGCAGCAATATCCTGAATGCCGCCGGCACACTCTTTCCGCGCGCAAGGGGTATGCGGCGACAGGGCTCAACGATATTCATTTGCAAGCAAAGCATGCCCCGAAAGTGCTCGCCTCTATCATTACTTTCCCAGGGTAAAAGAGCAGTTAGGCGAGGAGGCCGCGCAACTAGCCGGTGGCGTGGTGTCCGCAAACCTTGCGGCACACGGGTGAAGAGCACGGATAGGCAGCCGAGGTCAATGCGCGGCCTACGGCGGCTTGATGGCCGGCGTGGTTGGAAGCCCTGGCATTCGAAGGAGGCTGCCCGCTGGCCACAACGCTGCTGGAAACAACGCCGCCAATCCGCGCGTATGGCCCGCAGGCCAAACAGTGCATTCAATCAGTGGACTGCTGAAATCAGGCATCCTTCTTTGAGGCCAGGGAGCCGAATGCAGTAGACGGCTCGCCGGCTTGCGCGCTCGCGATTGGCGACCCATCGAAGGCGCACTGATTCAGGCTCCAGCGGGTTCTGTATATCTCTATCTCTCTGTCTTGGTCCGCGGCTTCGGAATCGACCGAAGAAATTTGCCTTTCTGATGGGGCGCGTCTGGCCAAAGCGCAGTATCACGACATCAATCGCCCGCGATAAATCAAGACCGCTGGTGCAGTTTCTACGAATGGGTGACTGACACAGCTCCCGGAGCAGCGGCTTGAGCTGCGCCATATCCACTTGGCAGTACTCACTGAGGTCGGGTTTTTCCCAGGCGGGAATATCGTTCAGATAATGGGTGATCAAGGGCTCTATACAGCGGCTTGAAGACTGCCTCAGCTCGGAAAAAAAATCCGAATCCAGCCGCTGGTGAGCATCGGGCCTCCGCTTGATATGAATGGCGATCCCCACCCCCCCCATAAAGGAATGTCCATGCAGGCGCCCACATTTGTGGTGCCCTCCGGCACATTGGGGGAGCAGGTGGGCTGCCCTCGAAGGTTGAAATTCCTTGAAATATCTCCAACAATAACTACCTGGCTGGGTGAACTGAAGGGGCGCAAGTCTAGCTCAATCTGCCGCCACGCCAGTGCACAGACATGCGAATCACAACTCCCGTTGCATGTTACGGGTAGAGGATCTGCTCGTTCAGTGTCCAGTAAATCATAAGTTACGCCCGAGCAGGGAACAGCCCTCCGGTGAGAAATAAGATAATGGCGGTAATCCACTTGCCCATAATACAGGCGGTGGCAACCAAATATGGGCCGAGGAAATGGTCAATAACCACACCAACGAGATTGAGTTGACCGGCCCGCCTGCGAACCGTCCGGGTCCAGCGCTGGGCGTCCATCGACGGGACAGGAAAAGATCCACATCCAGCGATGAAGGAACAGACGCCAGGGTAAGAACACCAGATGGTTCCGGCTGACGGGTTTGCCCGTAATAGAAACGTGAGCGCCCATGAATCCGAGATCCATAGAAGATATCCAATGCCTTTTGCGTGTGTGTCTGATAGGCCATGTGGCCCAACCTCTGTTCAATGGGTGGACTAATGCGATACTGCCAAAGAGCCTATGACCTTAATGATTCTGGGAGTGCCTGCAATGGTTGCAGTTAAAAAAGGTGAAGTGGTTGGAGGCTAGGGCTCAGCAGCAGGCTGCGCGTCTGGGTGGCCAACGGTGCGCGTCGGGTGTGACCGGTTTGAGCGGGGCCGGCCAGACCACTTTCATTAACTAGTCCCTGATCAATCAACTGGAAAATCAACCAAGCGCGGTCTGTTGTCGCGTCGCATGCCCTTTGACCGGCTGCTGTCGGTAAATACGGTTGGCAGCGTGAACGGTGAGCAGCCATTCGTACCTCCAGGCGTCTGGGCGCGCTCCTCGGCCCAACCGCCGCAATGGCCGGTTGTCCACGTCCGATCTGTCACGGGTCAATTATCCGATCTGCAATTTCGGCCCCAGGGGCCTGTTGAAAAATTTTCCAGGGGCAACGCCACGTGCGCCTGTGAGTGCTGGACTATCCGGGAGAATGGCTGCTCGACCTGCCCACTGGCTGGGGATGACCTTCGGCCAATGGTGTGAGGCAGATGCGCGCCTTGCTGGATCTACCGCGCGCGAGCCTGGCTTGTGAACCTCCGCGAGCGCCTGCCTGGCCATTGATTCCGGCCGCAGCAATGCGAATGCTGATTTTACTCCAAGCAACTTTGACCGAGGAAGTGGACGGCCTTCCTGCTGCGTTTGCCGCAGTGAGGCGGGACTGTCGCGCAATCAGCCTGGCCGCTTCATGCTGCCGGGCAGCGGATTCGCCCCTCAGATGCCTGATGTTTGTCCCATTACTCGCGCCAATCAATATAGCCAGGGCGCTTGCTGGAAGTTGGGTGGGAACAATGCGGAGCGTTCGAACTACTACCTGGGAACTCGTGGTGGAAAGGCTTTTACGAAGGCAAGCAATTTTCATCCTCTGGATCGGCAGATACTGCTGGTCGACATGTTTTGACTCCCGATGCAGGCCCGGGCAGGCTGCTCTGGCGTGATCTGCAAGCTGGCGCTGGAGGGCCGTAATTGTGCAGTTTCCGATATCGCGTCGCAGAGCAGCCTGTTTCCAAGCGAGGCGTTCAAAGACGCGTATTGCGGCCTGATGGCGTTTGCCAGCGAGGACCGTGTTGAATCAGGTGGATCAGTGTCGCGCTCGCCCGGCGCACCGACAAAGGGCACCATGTCGCAATGCAAATGACCTGGAGCGCATCTGGTGACTGAGACAGCTTGAGTCGGAAGTGCGCCACGCCGTGAGGCGCGCTGCAGGTTGCAGGGCTTTCCGCTGGGCGGACGGTGAGAGCTGCAGAGCAGGATGGCGACCACATGATCGTGGGCTGGTTGGGCAAAATCCCGCCGCGCCTTAATCGCTAAATCCAGCCGCCAGTATACCCAGCATCGCCGTTGGATCTGCAGCTTGCAAGCCTGCCTTGCTGCACTTGGCGCCGCGACGGGTCCTGCACCGAAACGAACTTTTCCGGCTTATCGTAGCGACGACCTGGTTCAGTTGATAAAGTCGAGGGTGCACAGCATGAAGCACAAAGCCAACAACCGACAGCCAACATATTCTGGAAACATGGGAGCCAGCGCCTGAGCCGGCCGTGGAACAGGTCAAGGGTGCTTGGGTGAGACCGCAGAGCAGCTCAACCTTGGAGCAGGGCAGTGAAGTGCCGCTTACCAGGGACGCTGAACCGCGCCGCCCGTGAGACCCCATGGCCAGCCGGCTGGGAGAGCTGCTGCTGGCCGTTGTGGTTGGTGGGGCGCGGCGGAGTTGAAGCCGCTGGACACTGGATGCTTTTGCCTGGAACCCGGTGGCTGCACTCTGCTCGGTTTGCTTGGGCGGGGTCTTGCGGTTCTGGCGTACTGACCTGGCGCGCGCTGCGCAGCACGTATGCGCTTGAACGAGCTGGAGCCAATTGCGCAAGGAAATGGCCGCGCGGCACTGGCGCAAAAGTAAAAAAATTAAAAAAAGGGTTCCCGTTTAGTATAATATAAAAAATTATTTTGATATTTTTAGCAACTTATTTAATAAAAAAAAAAAAAATCCTGGCGAGCGGCTGGCGGTGGACTGGCTGGACCGGTTTTGCAAAGCGCTCTATCGCGATACACCTGCTGGCAGTAGGCTGGCACCAGGTTGCAAAAGCCATTGATCATCGCACAGTGCTCAGGAGTGACCGCGCCGGCTGGAAATCAGCAGTTCTATCAGGAACTGGACATTCCAGGCCCGACGCATGATTCGCAAACGAATCCGTTCGGCACCGGCATGCTGGTAGCCACCAGCCCCTGGGTTTTTCAGTCGATCTGTTTTATTGGATCGTCTGGCGAATATCCGCATGATGCAGCGCGTGGCATCTGCTACGGAATTGCCCCAATGGGCCCAGGTTGGGCCGCTGGCGGTGGCCCGGCAAACGTGTTGCGCAATAATTTGCGCTGGCCGGTGGCAGCGAAATGGCGAATCGGTGCGTCTGAGGTGACAGTTTGGCCTGTCCGGCATGCCTTGGAGAAAATTGGCCGCGCGCCATAGGCCAAGGGCATCGGCATTGGCCCTATAACAGTTTCGCACGGCTGGGGCATTTCAACCCTGGATCTTTGCCGCGCGGCGCCCGCTCGCGGACCAGGCCAGCCTGCAGAGGATAATCGCGGCGTCATCCAGGGCATACGGCCCGCTTGGGACGGAAGATAATGACAGCCTAATAAGAGCAGACCCGGTGGTTGCCGAGCGCTGGCTAATCGCCCGGCGTGATCAGCTTGCCCAGCACTGGCAAGAGCTCAATCGCAGCTAACTGCCGCCCAGTGGCCCCAGCGTTGTGCCCGCTGCTGCAATTCCCGATGGCACTCGCGACTGCAGCCGCGCAGGGATCAAGCAGTGCGGAGTTGGTGTTGATGCTCGAACACACACCCTGCTGGAGCGGCCGCGCTGGCGGTAATTGGCTGGACGCACGCCTGTGCCGGCGTACATACGTTGGTTGAAGGGTAGAGCGGCGCAGCTGATTGGCGCTCGCAGATTGATCCGCTGCACAGCCATCGCGAGTACGCGACCAACCTGTAATCTGGCCCCGTCAGCTTGGATCTGCCCTTTGTGACTGCCATGCGGCTATCAGGAAAACGAGCGCAGATCAGCCCGGCGATTGATGAATTGCTTGTTTTGCCTCCATGCCGCTGGCGCCTGCGCGCCAATCTGGCCAATGAAGCAAGCTGCCAGGCACGGGGTTTTATCTGCACTGGTGGCATGAGCGCTATTGGCCAGGGGCAGGTGCAGAGGGGCTCACTCTGGAGGGGTAGGCGCTGAGGACTGGGCCGGAAATGCCGCCAGCTTTGGTTGGCGTGGCCTGGCTGTGCAGCTGCGTGTGAAACCCGAAGATCCACGCGGATAGTAGGTGCATTCCCGCATCACTATGTTGCCGGCCATGGGGGGGGGGGGCCCCCTTTGCCTCGCTGAGCTGATCGCCTACCAATGCGCTTTCGCGAATACGGATCTGTACATGACCTTTGCTGAACTGCTGGCCGATCTGGCCGCATCAACCCCAACAGGAAGTCACCAATACCCACTGCTGGGCCCAGGGCCGTGCTGGTTATGGCGGTTTGATTGCTGCGCTGGTTTAATCAGGGCAATGCGTGTGCCAAGTGCCAGCCGACCGCCCGGTCGCTCCCTGGCGATTACTTTGTCGGGCCGGTTGGCGCCGGTCACAAGCATGCACGGTAGAAGCGCAAGTGCTGCGTGAAAGGTAAAAGCGGTACCCAGAGCCTGGGCATGGCCAAGCAGGACGGCAGATCATGTGCATCAATTCAAGGCAGCTTTTGGTGCCGTCGCGTGAAATCAGTGGTAGCGGTTCCCAGCCTGCCTGCGCCTGCCAGCCAGGGAGCCCCCCTGATGTGTCGAAGATGCCTAATTGAAGGGTAAATCCGGTATTCTCAAGGCATTTCGCCTGTGGCGCTGCATTTGGCGACCTGCCATTTTACCCAAAAGCCGCAAGCGCGAAATGGGTGGCTGGATTGCGTTTCGCGAGATGAGGGCAGCATTCAAGCGGCGCACATATGGGGCTGGTTTGATGTGTGGGCCGCCCAGCAAGTATGTGCCCCCGCACTTGCAGCAGCGAGCACTGCCAGCTCACTGACCTGACCATTGAGTTTTCATGCAGCCGCAACCCGAGATTGGGCAATACGAGTGGCCTGATGTACCGGGCGAGATCGACATGGCCTGCGATGGTTTATGGGCATGGCTCGCATGGTTCTGGCGAGAAGATGGTACGCTGGTGGCCAAAGCCGTCAAGACAGTGACCGTGTTTGGTTAGGAGCAGCCAGCAGGTCCAGGGAACGGAGTGTGCTGGTGATAATAAAAAAGACTGGTGATTGTTTCATAGCCTGCCTGGGAAGCTGTTGGTTGCCAGCGCTTTGTGTCAGGGTCATACTCGCCACTAGAACTGTCCCTGCTGCGCCCTTCGCTGGCTGCTACCACTTGGCGCTGAGCAATAGTCCGCCAATTCTGCTTTCCAACTCTATCGCACCCGGGCACAAGTGCGTCAGCTTCGTCCGCGACGCCAGTGCACGCGCTGAACGCAATAACAAGTCATGGCCTGCGGGTCAGAGGATGTGGTTTTTTCCGTGGCTGATTTCTCTGCGGCCTGGTGTACGGTCCATCAGCGCTTGGGCAGAATTTTGACCGGAATGGAACGCAGCGGGTGCCAGGGGAACAGTCGGGTATTTGCGGGTGTGCATGAGGATGATCGGGGTTTTGTTGGGAGACTACCTGGATCAGTCAAACAGGGCCAACACCGCGCCGCTGACAAACGAATCTGCGCCTGCGAGATGTGGCGGGCGCTATCGCTGGAGTTCAACCTGACCGCTCGCCCCTACTGACTGTGGAAAGAGTGGAGCGGTAATCAATAGAACCCTGCGGACACATCCAGGCTCAGCAGGAGCAGGCAATGACCCAGTCGGCCGCCTGAAGTGCTTCGAATGGGTTTCTAGGTAGAAACGGGTATGCGAGAGCTGACCCGCCAGTTTGCGGAGCTGGGAGTCGGTCCAGAAGGATCAGCGCGTGTCCGTGCTTCTGGTGGATTCCTGACAAGGGCACCTTGCAGACACTGGTCAGCGCCCAGCCCAATGCCGAACAAATATAATCAGGCCTCGCGCATCCGGCCAGTCGAGGGCGCAAGGCTCCTGTGGGTCGGCCGATTTATCGCGCGAGCCCGTGTATGTCAGCGATTGTGCGCGGGAATCCTCTATGGGCGTGACTTTCAGGATTTGGCCGCGCTGGGTCGGTAGTGTCCTGCTGGTCGATGCCTTTTCGTGACCAGAGACGGGCAAGTCCTTGGCGCCTTTGGCGGTCTACGCCGAGCAGGCGCGTTGCCGATGAGCGTGATCTGCAATTGATGGCCGAATTTACCCCGGCTGACCGCGTTGATTGTGCCAGAAATCCGACTTGGCTCAGGAGCAGAGATCACCGAGCGCTTTTTCGGCAATTTACCGGCATGCTGCGGTAGGCATATTTGCTGGTGTCGCCGAGCGGGGCCGTTTAGTATCAGCGCAAATCCCTGCTACTTGGACCGTTCGGGTTTCACCCATCAGGATCTGCAACAGATGCTTGCCGCGCGGATCCTGCTCTTTTGCCGACGATGTGCCTCCGGTGAGAAGGGGCCTGCGCGATCTGCCCGGCTTACGGATTGGCAGGAACAGTTTCGTGCTTGAGGCGCGCTTACTACGATGCGACAGAAACCCTTGCCTGGAATCACCTGACTATCACCCTGGTGCGTGGCCCTACGGCGCAGCCCTTTATTACGTATTCATCACGGAATGACATTTCCGAGCGCAGGAGCAGGAACAGGCGCTCAAGGAACTGCCGCGGCTGTTCGAGCGTAGTCGCGAAGGCATGATGGTCATGGATGCGCGCTTTAACATCCTGCGGGTCCAATCCCGCTTTCGCGCATATCACCGGTTTGACCGCCAAACAGGTTCAAAGGTCAACGCCCCTTCGCCACCGGCACGACATGGATTCCCGAACGCTGACTCCGGCAGGTTCGCAACCTGCGCCTAAGTCAGCTCGCCACTGGCTAAGGCGAAGTCATGTTTGTGCGCCCTGACGCGTGGGATGTACCGCTTTGGGTGACGGCTACGGCGATGAAGGATGAGGCGATCACGTCAGTCGCCTATATGGCGATGTTCAGTGAATTTGAGCGGCCTGCAACGCAAGTCAAGCGAGAACTGCAGCAACTGACTCACTTTGACAGCCTGACGGGCTTGGGCGAATCGGGACCTCTGGCGCTGCTTGAGCCTGGAGCAGAGCCTGGAACGTGCCGCAGAAGGACGTTGCCCCTGGCCGTCCTGTATATCGACCCCTCGACCGGTTCAAGGCGATCAACGATGAGCCTGGGGCGATGCCATAGCGATTGAAGGTGCTGCGCAGGCGGGGCAGCGGCATGGTAACACTGTTGCACCGATGCAGACACCCTGGCGCGCTTGAGTGCCGGAACCCCCCCCCCCCCGAATTTCTGTGATTTTCGCAACGACCGTGAGCCCACGCAGTGGCGTGAGTTGGGCGAGCATTCTGTTGCAGCATGCGCGCACCGCTGGTCATCGAGGAACGGCCGAGAGCTCTACGTCGGCGCGAGCCGTGGGGCTACGCCTGTTACCCCGAATGGACGGAGTAACAGCTCAGCTGATCTGGTGGCGCAACGCCGACGGCCCGCAATGGATACCGCCAAGAGCATCGGCGTGAATCAGGTGTGCGCTATGCACGGGCTGCATGACTGAAGAGGCCAGCCAGCGCTTCGAGTTGGAGCGCGATTACGTAAGGCGCTGGAAATGGCGAATTTGAACGCATTCAACCTCTGATCCAGGTGCGTAAGCCGCCGTGCCTATGGGGTTGAAGGTTGTTGCGCTGGCGCCATCCGTCAGCACGGATTGATCCCGCCAGACGGTTTTATACCCCTGGCGGAGCACAATGGGGCTTTGATCGTGCAATTGAGTTGGGTGTTGCATGAGGCCTTGTCGACGGCCAGACATGGCCAGCCAGCAGGGGTTGGGGCTGGAGCAATGGATCTCGTCAACCTGGTCGCCGCGCCAGGTTTTATCCAGCAGGATGTAGTCGCTTTGGTCCGTTCGGCATATGGATGAAAGCGCTGCCAGCGAAGAATGCTGGAGTTTGGAAAATTACTGAAGCGCCCCCTTTTGGGGGGAAATTTTGAAAAAAAACCCATGGCCGAGCAAAGGGCGAACAGACACTCAGGCATTAGAAAGGCCTGGGTAACCTGGCATCGATGACTTCGAGGTACCGGCTATCCTCACTGGCTACCTGCGCCGCTTTCTTGGACAAGCTGAAAATCGACAAGAAGCTTCCTCGCTGGTGTGCCGCAGAAACAGCGAGGATAATCAGTTGTGACCACCATCCTGGATATGGCTGCCAATGATGCGCCTGCTGTGGTGGCCGAGGGGTGGAAACCGAAGCTAAGTGGCGGTTTCTTCAGGTCCGTGGTTGTGGCGGCTTGCCAGAGCTATCTGTTTTTCCCGCGCGCTACCTGCTTAGAGCGGAGCTGCCGGATGGCTCGAGCAGCAGTAGGCCAGCTTGTGGAGCCCGCTAGGGCCCAGGCTTGCCGCCGGTCAGCGTAAGCGCGCAGAGGAGCGGGGTAAGCCTTCAAATAGTCAAGGCTGCATTGTCGGGGTCAGAATCCGGCAAGGATTGGGAAGCGCATCCATTCGTACTGCGCTGCTCATCGGTACTGGTCAGGGTCAGGTCGATACACTCGAACTGCTGAAAGCCGCCTGCGCCGCAGCAATGCGCGCGAGCATCGCCCGACTGAGGGTAGATAACCAGACGTTACGCATTTGCGCATAACGATCTTCGGTATCAGACAGGCATAATCTCGTCCACCCTCTATCACCAGCGTTCCAATCACCAGTTCTCCTGCCGGGCCGCAGGCAGGCCTTGAGTCTGCACAGATGATCGACGGTGATTTGGCGAGTGGTCAACACCCATGGAAAACACCGTATCAAATCCGCCCGCGGGCTCAGGTAACTCTTCCAGGTAAAAAGCAATTGCCCATAACGGGTGCTGTGGGGAGGTACCCCTGCACGGCCATGAATTGAGGTAGAACAGGGCAGATTGGATCACGCCCAGCACCATGGCGCGCCGGCCCTGCCACATGCGCACATGTAATTAGCCATTGCGCAACCACATCCAGCACGCGCCTGCCGGTAAAGTTGAATGTGCGGGGCAATTCGTTCCCATTTCAGTCGGAACGCATTCCACAATCAACCTGCGTGCCAAATAGATTGAAAGGGCCCTTTCGCCATGGTTTGCAGACCTTGCCAGCCCGGCCCAGCAGTGCGTCTTTCTGTTCTGCGCTGAAGCGGCTCGCCTGCGTGCAGGTCACGCCCCGCTGCAGAATCAGCGCGAGCTCAAAGTGACAACGGGCAATGTGCTTCGCGCTTTGCCAGCGGGCGCAGGATCGCCGTCGGATTCAGCGTCGGCAAAGCGGCCGGTTTCCAGGCTTCAGGTAGCAACCGCACAGCCCAGGGTGCCAGGGCGTGTCGGCCAGTTGGCGGTACAGGGGGAGTAATCAATCACTTGTGGGCCATCATCGACAGAAGTTGAGGGATTGGAACCAGCTGTGGCTGCGGCTGAAACCCGGCTGCTGCAAGCGGGGTAAGGTGAGTCTCCAGCGCGTCCGGCAGGCATGACCTTCTCGATGGCACTGCGCTTCTGGCAATTTCTCCCAGCTCGCTGTAGCATTGGCTCTTTGAAGGCTAGTGCATGGTTTCCAAGTCTGCTGGGTATCGGGATCGGCGAATTGCAACTTTTCCGAGAGGATTAGCACGCCCGCGGAACGTAAGCGCTGTGGATGGCGCTGAGTAGTTCGAGACGGCGCTCAGGGGCAATGAACTGCAGGGTAAAATTCAGTACCACCAACCGAGCAACTGGCCAGGGGCAGGGCAGTATGTCGGCTGCAAATCACCTGCCGCTGGCGTGAAGTTCTTCGACCATCGCGTCCCTGGGCTTGCAAGTCTCGGCGGCAGCGCTCGTCATGGCCGCGAGCTGTCGACGGCGATGAATCTGCAGCCGGGTACACGCACATGGGCACGCATCGATTGGTAGCCCGCGCCAATGCTGCCAGGTCATAGATAAGGGTGTCAGGTTGTGCATATTGCCGCGGCAATCAGGCCCATACTCTCTATAATAGTCGGGTAACCCGGCACTGTCGCTGATACATGTCGGGAAACACGCCGCGCTACATCAGCGTCGGAACACGAAGTCGCTGACCTTGGCGAGCGGTGCGGGAATAGTTTGTCCGACTTCGCTCATAATATAGAGTCTGTCGGTGGATAAAAGCGGCATATTAACTCATTGTCGTGCCGCTTGGCAGTGAAGTGATTTCATCGCCTTGAACTGCGCCCTGGTGGCGTGATGCCATAGTGCGATCATTCGACAGTATTTTTACGCCGGCAATGCGTCCGCGCGTGCAATTGCTGGTGTGTTGCAGTCAAAAATTGTGGCATAAAGCAAAATCAGCTGTAATTAATGCAGATTTTTTGACGATTGTGGCTCGATTCGCAGGTTGGTTTCGGCGTCACGATGGCATAATGCGTTTGCGCTGGATTCTGGTGATGAGTGCCCCGTTTCCTCAGGAATGCGATGGAAAGCAATCGTTTGGTGACGGCCGCCAGGTCGTTGCCCACAGGATAAGAGGAAAAGGGAATGGCTGTGAAATCGCGCAAGTAATTGCGGTGTCGCTACGTTGGCCGCTTGTTGTCGGGGTCAACAATGCATTGGTTGGTGAGCTGCGCCTTGGATTTCGGCATTGAATCAGCCGTTAAGCGCGCACATCTCAAGTTACAGGGAGGGGAGGCCTGTCGCCGGAGGACATTCGTGTCTCGCTGGCGAAATCAGGAAGCTTTTCAGAGTGCCGGCATTGACCGTCCCCTTTTCCTGACCGACCTGCGCTTTGTGGCCGGTGGATGGAAAACAACCAGCCTGTTTAGTTCGGGTTGAGTCCCAGCCGTCGGTGCGTGAGCCGTACTGAACTTCCTCGTCGAGCTGCGCCGTCAATGGCCGGATGTGCGCGAATACACTTGCTGCTGGAATCCCGCCGCTGTACGATCCGCAGGCTGGTGTGC
>Ga0163217_1091644_pt1 | contig 19422 bp, 14 predicted proteins | sample SynspAceP_FD_185933 | JGI IMG/M metagenome (GOLD analysis project Ga0163217, IMG submission 185933) | Saline lake microbial communities from Ace Lake in Antarctica - Synechococcus sp. Ace-P (PacBio error correction) | ecosystem: Environmental > Aquatic > Non-marine Saline and Alkaline > Saline ...
CAAAATATCAATGGTTCCCGTGCTACATGCAACCATCGCACTGTTTCCCTAAGGTCAAACAACATCTGACGATTTTCTGAGCCAATCGCATTCAGCGACTGATAAAGCGTACTATTACGACGGCGAATTACAACGACAAACGATCTCTTTCGTCTCCTCTATCAACAATCAGAGCAGCAATCAGAGATAAGCGATCATGAGGCGCAGGAAAGGTCCAAATTGGAGTGTGGGGAAATAATAAATAGTGATGGCGACATCTTGATGGCGAGAGAGAATATTCACTGCGCCGGTCAAATGCAATGCGGGGACCTAAAGTCCGCCAAATAGCGTCCTAAGCTTACCTGATATGGGTATCTAGTTCTCACCTTTTAGGGGTGATAACTTGAACAGGCCCACGATAAAAACATTGCGAAAATATGGTGACTGACGTGAACGTTTCACCAGTAGTCTTTTCTACAGAAAGTGTTTGCCGCTTGTCAAAGCATCGTGTGAAAGTCCGCTGGACCGCGGCTGACGAGTAACTTTACTTTTTTGTCCTGCCATTCTTTTGGAGCTTCTAAATTTACTTGGGCCTTAATTGGGCAATATACTAAATGGATTCGGTTTTTTCGCCATCCGTCGCGTCCCATTCGGTAGACGAGGCATACTTTACAGCTGTTGGGGGGTTTGCAACACTTTCTTGTGATAGGCACAATTGGTAAGGCCAGTATAATTCTTGCTCTACCATATTCGGCCAAATTAGTCACCGTCGTCATGACAAAGGATGTAAAATCCTTCGGTAGGTTTTTCGATGATTTCGTCATAAACAACCCAAAGGATAAATCTAACGCCAGATCATGAAGTTTACTGCTTCATACAGCGTTGAGAAACAACTTGTACTTTGAGCGGTTATGAATCCGGCTAGCAATTGGTAAGCGCCTATCCTCATGGGCACTCTACAAAAGTCTAGATGAATAAAAGCTACGCTCATTAGAAGCTAGATAGACAAAGCTCCTTAATTCATTAAGGGCAGTACCTTCAAAACGCCAACTCATAGTTTGCGTATTTTCCGAGGGTCAAAATGTTTTTAGGTTATGTATCATTCAACATGGCGGGGAATAGTAATTGCCAATGGACCCTTTTTGTCAAAGTCTAAGTGCGTTTAAAATCATTTTTTTCAATTTTTTAAGCATTGCAAGTAAAAAAACGTTAAAAATTAGCACTTATTTCCAACAAAGCGCGTCAAATAGAATGCAAAAAAAACTTATTTAGGTTTCCACTTCACCTTATCGAAAAGGCCTGTTTAGAAGCCTAAATTCCCATTTGAATGCCAGCTCCCGAACTTGAATGAAAGCCCTTTGGATAATGAGCTACGCCGCTCCTTGTAAGCGCCTAACCATTGCGAAAGCTTTGCGTTCATTTCTGACGTCAGAAATAATTGGCCCTCGGACTGTTCATTTTTCCGTCTGAAGATAAGTCGCGTATTGATATGGAGAACATTTGGGTAAACCGCTTTCACAAGACAATCATAAACTAACTTTCGAGATTTTTTTAGTGTAAAAAAGTGAGTTTTTTTAACAGGTTTGCGTTTTTAATCAGCAAAAGGTCAACCTATCAATACACATTGAACGAATATCAATGTGTTATTTTAGACACTTAACCTTTAGAAGAAATTAAACCACTATATAGCGGATAGAGGCAGCTCTAGATTTGCGGGCAGCTTAAAATGTGAAGGCTAGGGGTTTGTTCTTTGTCAATAAATGAAGGAGACGACCCAAAGTAGTTTGATTGGATTGCCTCTCATCTCACTGTGGCCACCTTCTTAAAAAAAAAGGTGTAAACCCGATTGGCTTAATAAGCCTTTGGAAAGGAATAATAACTAGAGAAGGCAATTCAAGACCATCGATCCGCCTTAAGTTTACCTCATAACAAAATTCAATAATTCTTTGGTTCGCCAAAATTCATAAAACCAGATATATCCTTTGGAAATTGAAATCAATAATCTGGCGGGTAGCCAGCAGTTTATATTGAGTTAGCGACTCTTGCAGTCGTTTCAAACAATCATATTGATTAGTCTGTAAGCGGCCCCACTTTCCGGTGATATTTAGGCTTTCCCTTGTCATCGGATCGTCCTGCCCTTATGCCTGAAAAAAACCTTTATGCGCTAAGTGCCACCACAGGCCTTCTTCAAATCGACTTCCAAGAGCCTCAGAAGCTCTTTTAATAATCCCTCAGCGGACCATTAAGATCAACCGCAATAATATAGTCAGGCCCAGCTGATACTGTGAAATGATAGGCAAAGGATTCAAAACCCCACATCAACATATATACGGCGTTAAGTGAAATGGAGATAAATAGACAGGGATCGTGGATGATGCGCGCATAGCGCTGATTAAGTCACACGCTGAAACCAAAATTCCTTTTGGTTTTCAAATAATTCGACGGCAACAGAGGTGTAAAGCATGGGACAGAAGATTCAATAGTAGGCTTGCCAATTATCTGTTTGAACCTTCTCAAAAAAACGATCTCCTGATATACCCGCCATTTAACAAAGACATATCAAGCATCTAATACATCAACCGGTCCAATGACTCAGCCCATTCCGGTTATTCAGCCGTTTTTCCTGCTGCAAAACACACCAACGATGGCGCCAATAGAACAACCAGAATGCTGATGATGTCATACCACGCTCTTCATTGCTGAATAACGCCAAATATGTGCGTTACACGCGCAGCACCACTCCTAACACAAGGGCACTGTTTTTTTGTATTCATCAATTTCGCCTATGGACGCACATAACCAAAGGAAATTCTAATTAACCCCGAGTGATTCACGACCAAGATCAGCCAAATTAATAAAGCGAACCTAGTTTTTCCAGCTGACACCCAAACCAGCCCCATTTGCAATCAAAAATTAGCTGATGCCAGCCTAATCGCGCTTAGAGTGCCTTTTTTCTCGCTTAGTACAAAAACCCAACGAACATTTTGCCTGACGGTAAAATCGCTGACAAAACGACGAATTTCTTGGAATATCCTGCACATCATCTGCGCGACTATATTGAATCAGTATCTTGAGCGTTGGCGGAATTTAACTTCATCCAAACGGACCATCACATCGCCAGCCAATCCGACGATTAACATACAAACTTGAATAGACATTTGTTTTTTTTAACGCACTAGCAAAATTGAATTCTGATCTGCACCATTTAAAAGTGTCACCAAAAATCATTAGCCCAAGCATTCTTGCACCAACTCCCTGCTCTCACTCAAAAAAATGCTTTGACCATCAGACATCATCTGCGCCACGAATAATGCGGTGTAAACATCAGATAAGAGCGCATTCCCCGATTGATTTTATAAAGCGACGTTAAAATGATCACCGTTTCAGCTAATCCTGATTCAGGCTCCAACGCTACCAGCAAAGACTAATTTTTCTCAAAGGACATTCGACAACTGACCAGACTGTGGGAGTTCTTTTGGACTAACTGCGCCATCACGATAATGGCTCAATCCCTAAATTCAGCAAAGAAAAACCACTAAAAAAAAACAACGGCATAACATTTCACGAAACTTAACCATACACTTCCTATCACCCAGTTAGAGGTGGATTAACCCGTTATTAATTATGATCATAAGCGCTGAAATTTCCTGCAACAGCAAAGCAGCTTTCTCGGCTCAAGAATGAACGTGATGATTAACTTCAAGCATTTTAATTTCACCCATGGCAAATTGAGCTGAACGCGCCTCAACTAACTGATCGTCCATCTTTGTAAATACCATCTTTAGCCACTAAGCTAAGGCGGACATTTAATTTGTTGTATAAAGCCACCAACCTTTCTTCATCATGCGTTGGTGATGGGAAAGTTACTTTCCCTCATGGCGCCACCGCAATACATCAGCTTTTTCTTCCGCACCTCGATACAGAAAATCGACGCAGCTTGGACAACGCTGTAAAACAAGCCTTCTAGCAAGCACCATAGCCCTCTTTGTGGATAGCTAGTACTTCTAGTCAAGATATTAAGACATTTTATTAATAGCAAGCTGAGGCAACCACACGACTCGCTTTAGGCGCTCAAAGGTCCATGTTGTCCTACACAATCAAACTCGAACATTATAGGCGCAATAGCGCCGCCAGCAATAGCGACAGCGCCACCATCTATGACCAATCAGCCAAACCTTTGGTTTTGACTGATTTTTAAATGGATACACATCTAAAACATAATCCCATAAATGATAAAGCTTCCAGCTTGCACGATGCTCAGATGCCCCATGCCAGCAAGATCAGTAGCCAACTGTGGAAAAAAATCAAGATAAATGAGGCGATAATTGAAAACTGGCGGCATTATCAGCACCCATCAAAGAGAGCACTTTATGCGATGTTTTTTAGGCAACCATTGCATCCCGGCTATTTCGGTATGCGCAGTTGTAACAATGTCATTTCCCATATATATACGTTTTAACCAATATAATAAATTTCTAACTAACGCCTTTATGATGGGCGAAATAACACCAACGGAACTGACAAGAAGCCCAGCAAAAATTCACGTCTCTAACCGAGGCCAATGTCGCTGTGTCATAGCAAAATTCAATAGGCAAAGCTCAATCACCAAAAATAAACAAACTGATGAGCAAAGGCTAAATGAGTACAAGCAATAGAAACTCGTATGGGTTGTTCATCCAGCCAAGCCGAAACTTCCATTTCTTTTCCATAAGGCGTAATCAATTGAACTTGAATATCAACAGATAACTCAAGATCGGCAAAAAGATTTTAAGCCGTTGCTGAGCTCGTACTAAGGGCTTAAAACAAGCAATCAAAACCTCCGCTTAGAAGCAAACGCTGAGCAGTGGTTTTTCACCTCTGCCGACCCAACGTGTTACTCAGAGCTCATCTTGGTTTAAAGCCATATGGTTCACGCATTACCATGGCGTAATATAGAAAGGCGCTTAAGCTTCTCATCGAGCTCAACTGAGGCTACGGCTGAAAGGGAAAGGGGCTTTTTTCTCTGTCTTCAAAAGATAAACGAAAAGTTTGCTTAATAAAGAGGTTACGACTTCAACCAAGAAGCAGCATAACGGGCTCGTGCCTTTGAATCCCCAATTTTCACGAGACTTAACCAAAACAAGCAAAATCCCAAACACATGTGACGGGCATATTCACACCCCAAATACAACAACATAAAATCACACGAACCAAAAACCTTGATAGCATAACCTGGTTTTAGACATTGCTATTCCTCTCATTTGTCGCATTCGACATCCCATTTTTGCTCACCCGGTCTCATTGAACCGATTCAACGACTCAGTTTTTGCATTGTCAAACATAGTTTGGATAAGCTTTTAGCCAGCGGCAATAAATATAAGCCATGCTTCTGAGCTTCATCACTACCATTTTTAATGTATTAACCCCTTCGGCGGACTCTCCAATACCACCACGGGCTTCGTTCACGGTCTTGGCCAGAACCATAGCAAAACCACATCGATAATTACGGCTCAAGGAGACGTGCACGTTTGCAATCAGTCACCTCCCGCCATCCAAGGATGTCATCGGATTTGCCCCAAGTGAACGGCAAAACGAGCTCATCTCAGCCAGACGCGTTGTCATAATCATGGACTGGTGTTCTCTACACATTAGCGCTTTCGCAGGCCCGACCATAGCGTAATGTTCTTTAAAGCCCTGCTAATCAACCCCTTATGTCCCTTACTTTCATAACACGAAAGGTTGGAGATTTCAGTAACTCTTTACCGTTGGCGAATGATCATCCGAAGCTTGCAACGACAGACCCTGTCATTTGCCCGCCGCTCTCTTTTTGGCTAATAGGGCCACTCACACCAATTCTTTGCGTGATAAGGGTTTCCGCGCAAAAATACTACATAGTTCAAATCCGATTTTGGATTAAAACTTTGTCGTACTAAATAAATATTTTATCGGCGTTAACAAGGTTCAATGGGCTGTACAACCTGCTCCAAAGGATTTCGAAGGGATAGAGCAAAAACGTATCGTGTCACGTATCGCTTTGCTCTAGATTATGGTCCGCCAAGTAACTCACGATGTAAAGGAGCATTGGTATAACGACTATTAAGCCGTCAAATTTAATCCTTCTTCCAACCTGTCTCCTCATCTACGCATCAACTGGCTAACTTTGATGCCCATTTTTGGCCATAATGTTCGCAATGCCTGTAACCAAAACTACGCCACCTAGTACAATACGAATGCTTCATAACTGACTACTTCTCTTTGTAAATGTCGCTAAAAATTATTAAAGACGAACAACTGAACTTCTAACGATCTTGCCATTTCAGGGGCTCTTTGAGGCAAGAATATCTGATTCTGGTGCTCATCAAAAGTTGAATTAAGTACAATTCAACACCGTCGAAACGGTAAATAATCACCTCGTTCAGCCAGAAAGAATTGCATCATGAGCTAAATAATTTTCTTGAATAAACTTGGGTTCACACTGTAAATAGACACCTTATGCGGCCATTCCAACCTTCCATTCAATCGTGCTTTTTTATAATTTTCAAGCCACTTAGACAAACGTTCACGGTGACACTTCATCAAGCAACAAGTAACGTCGAATAATCATTATATGACTCAAACAAGCGAAAAAACCAGCGTAATCCATTTTTTCTGCGGCTAAGATTGTTGAATAAACGATGGCAAAATCAATCATGCATGCTGAGCATCACTCAAACCGCGCTTTTTTCCATCATCAGATGATCATGATGAGCGGAAGCTCTGGGCTCATAAGTTGTAAAATGGGCGTCATGATTTTTTCTAATGTTTTGAAAAACACCCGATTAAAACAATTGAGATTCCTAACCCGACTCCAAGGCTCCGTGAGAAAGCGTATCGCCTTCTGATCAGAATGGATTGCTACACAATCTGGCTCATAGTCCTTCCATAGAAGCAAACGGACATAATCTACTCGTTTCACGGTAAAATGAAAAGTTACTGTGTCATACACATGCTGAAACCAATAGACTGCCATTTCGCGGATACATATCAGAGCAGTGTTACCACTTCTTCACATATTTTCTAGTGCGAGTCTGTTGTTAAAATATTCTGGGTAATAGTTGCTGTGCAATATTGACGAGCTTGGTCCTAGCTCTGCTCGTTTACGCCTGATAAAAAAAGTAATCGAATGGAAAACGAATATGGACCCTGCGACACCGAAGCAACTAGCGGCCCCCTCAGGGGGTTTCTCGATAAACGGCTGTTATGCTATGCATAAGCGCTAGAGCTCGTGAAGATGGTACCCGACAGAGCCGCCATCGACTCACTGGCTAAATATTCACGAATGCAAGATCGAGTAAGCGGCCCATCACCACGACGAGAGTAAGGCGTTGGGCCAGCACCTTTCATATGTATCATGACAAAAGCCATCGCCTTTTCCTCACCTAAGAGCACACCGGACGCATTCACCAAGTGAGGAGAACACGCCAAATTGGTGAACAGCGTAGACATAACTTACGCTAGTCGATGATTTTTCTTCACCGCTTAATATGAGACTTAGTTGGCGTTGGGATTTATATAACATAGTAGAAAGGTAAGCGAGCGACTGGTTTTAAATTCACCAAATCTCTGCTCAAGAGTGGCTGGATAGCGTTTTGAGGAAAACACCTCCCCGCGACTTGCAAAATGGTGTTCTAATTCATTTGTCTCACTAAAAGTAGCGATGTTTATCGAGACATATCAACGCATGTATTTCACGCGATACTCTCACAAAAGACTTTTCTCGATTTCTGGAATATGAAGCATCATTTCAATGGGCAAAGCTACAGATCTTACCTGTTTCAACCTCGGCAGTTCGTCATACGATGTACGTATCTTCAGGATCTTCTGGCAGGCATAGTTTAGCAAACTAACTCACATTGTCCACATGGATGCCTCGCCCAGCACATCAGTAGAACAAGCAACCTGGAATATGTTCTTTGAAGTTTTTTCAAGGTTTGACACGCTTAATCTTGCGCCTTCAACCAGAATAAATATAGCACCATTAATATTCGCTTTAACGTCGAAACGCTCATATTAAGTCACGTGTTTTCATCACGGCGGATTGGCAAAAATAATCGTACGTTGGCCGCCATTCTCTTCAATTAGCTGCTTTAGTACTGGGCCCATTTCTGATCCGCTTCGACGTATAAGATCACTTGAATTTATATTTTGATTCGTTGCCTCTTTAGGCACAAGGACACTTCTTTAGGGAAATAATGTCATTTTGCGCTAGCGCTGAATGTCTTTCGGAAGTGGATGATAACATTGTCTGCCTAGCTTTCTTTATGTGGCGTCATACGAATAATGCTTTCACATCCGATAAAGCCCATGGACAACATACGGTCGCCTCAATCTAGCACAAGAACATTCCACTTTACCCAAACTGACGCTTACGACTACGAAGCAAATCCAACAAAACGCCCTGGCGTTTGCCAACCAATATATCAACGTTTTTCAGTTTCTAACGCATTTTTGTTTTTCATACTTTAAGCCACCCACTAGCGTAACAACATTCAAGTGACAGTTAAGACGGTTTAATTTAACCGCCTCAAATCAGAATCTGTATGGGCTAACCTCGCGAGTTTGGGGCGATAATAACCGGGGCAAAATTGTTAGGGGCGTTTTTCCTTCAAGCGGGTACATCGAGAAATCAGTAATCATCGCGATCAAAAAAGCCGCAGTTTTACATGTCGCAGTTTGAGGCTGACCATATGTTCGTAGCCTGCAACGTCATGGTGTGTTTTCTGCATGTATTTCACTGAGTATCAATCCCATCCAGCGATAGACCTTAAATCACGCGGTCCTGGATGTTTCAAATCGTGGAGCGCAATTTTGCCTTCGACTACATCACCCTGAATGTCTATTACGACCAATACCATCCAGGCGTTTGATTACCAACAGGTGTCCGCTCTCATTTTTCACTTGCGCTTGCTTGATGTCTCATCATTGGTTTTAGGACGCTTTATTTGTGCGAACGGGTAGTTTTTGGTTTGGTCGTAGATTTCTTCTAATGGGTGCTTTTGAATTTGGTATTTCCATTATGGAATCTATACGCTTCTATATTGTTTAGAGTAATAATCATTACAAGGAGTGTACCTAAATTGGTAGTTATTATCACCCTTGCGCTACGGTTTGTTGTGCTTTAGCTACCGGATACTCGATAAGGCGGTAAGCTATTGATTAATTGTTATTGCCGTAACGTTTTTGTTCGAAGGTTTGTTCTAAGAATTGATTTCCCCCCCCCCCACGCTCTATTGGCGGGGGGTCCCCCCACGTTTCGCTTTTAGTAGCGCCCCGTCGCTTGAAACCAAGCGCCAGAAAGCATCAGGGATGGTGGATTCCATACAAGGGGTTCCGGCCAGTTTATTGAATCCACTCTGCCATGTTGCTTCGAGGTATCAGGAACAGAAAAAGGAATTTTTCGTCGATATACACACACGTTAAATAGTCGCAGGTAATCCCACCTCAGCGAACTCGCCAACCCGAGCACAACTTAAAAACATATCAAACGCTTATAATGCTCGCTCTAATGCGAAATTCTAAAATAAAGCGCTTAGATTGCTCCCCCTGCATAGTAGTCTTTCCTGTAGGTCAGCAAGACAGCGACTTAGCCCCTCTTCATCTGACGACGATAAGAAAAAAGCACCACTGCTTTGCTATATTCACATGTTCATCTAGATAAGCATGAATTTCAGCGGTATGTTGTTCAACACGATAGGGCTCATGCTTCATATAGGCACCTAACAACCATTCGTTTGAAAATCAAAGACTTATAACACGCAAATATTCCTTTCTTGAAGGTCCACGCTAACGCATATTAAATGATGAAATTGATTTATGCGTTAAACGTCGCTGAAGTTACGACCGCACAAAAACTTATCCATAATGCTGCCGTAATGTATTAGCCGGCAGAATAGGCGATCACCAATTCAATATTCTGCTCCATTCCCTGCCCAGAACAAATTAAGCCAACGAGTTAGGCGGATAATTTGATCATCGCTGTAGAATATAACGCCACAAGCCACACTTTGCTCTAGTCGCCGAGAATGACGCCAATTGGCTGCCAAGTCTCTGCCGTTTTCCGGTGTCACACCATACCTTCATTTTGTTTGGTCTTTTTACATTCGTCTTGAATACTTTTCGATGTTTTTTAAACACTTTTTGAATAGACGTTTGCCAGGCTGTACGCCAACTGACGAAGTTCATTCCGGAACGAGACAAATTCCAAACGATGCGATTATTCTCTTATCAAGCTAACCCTTGAATATAGGGGCTAGAACTGCTGTGCGTTATTGGATGAAATTCACAATATCTTGTATTTGCTGCGGAACTTTTAAAGCAACAGACTGCCGTAAGACTGGACATCATTGTCAACTCCTGCTTTCAAGTTGACCAAGTTTTTCTCAAGCTGACGAAGCCAAGCAATACTTTTTGCTGCAAAACGCTTCATGCGAAAATGACTATCGCTTTTATCTGGAAGATGATGACCTCATCAAATACTAAATAGTTTCTTTGGGGTGTCAGTATTGCACCACCACCCAGAGACAAGTCGCTAGCACCAATTCATGGTTCGCCACTATAACATCTGCCTACTTCAATCTGGTCTCGCTTTAAAAAAACGACACGCAGAATAGTTAGCACAATTTTCGATTTGTACATTGTTGATGTTCGTGTTAAGCGACGCCAATCTGCTCGCGAATAATTCCTGCCCAAATTATCTTTTATCGCCATCCCATTCACTTTTCCCAAGGCGGTGTCGCAACTTTCTTGTAAAGAGCTGTATTCACTAATCCGAGTTAATGTTTGCTCAAAAAGACCAGCGAATGTTTTCCATGGCCTGGTTCTTCTGAGCTTAAAAAGCCTTCAGGCTTATTCAGACACAATAGCGCCCTCGCCCCTTTCGCGTGTGTATTTTTAAAACTCATACTCAGTAGCTCAAGTGATCTGGCCAACTCTTATGATAGAATCTGCTCTTGTAGCGCCACGTGGCAGTAGAATATGATTAATTTGAGGCCTCTAGCTTTTCGCAATAGGGATTGCAGCCAAGCAATGAAGACAAGGTTTTACCTGTCAGTGCCTGCCTCAATGAGCGCGACATGTTTTTTTCTCGAGTCGCCACCCTCACTACCTTGTTTTATAATTACCCAAAGTTCGTGCGATGGCGCCTATCATTTCCCGCTGGCCGCCTTGGTTTTATGGGACTTCGCCTCTAAAGAGGCTCGGTAAGCAAGTTGTATTTGTTTTTTTAAGTTCATCTGAAAAGCATTTATATCATTGGAGATTAAGTTAAGAATAACTGTATATAATGAACAGTTACTGTATAAACACCAGATAACACTATATTAAATACCAAAAGACAATCTGACGTACTAGAAACCTTCGCGAATATTAGTGAAACTGGTTTTTCCGCCAACCAGAGCTGAAATAGTCGTCGACTTGGGTTTTAAATCCCAATGCCGCCGAAGGAACATTAAAAGCTTGTGTAGAAAGGGGCTATTGAAATGCTTCGGGCGGCCTCTCGTGGGATTCGCTTAGTTAATCAAGCGTCGAACGACGAACAGAAGACTTGGGACTGCCTATTTAGAAAGGTGCTTGCAGGTTATCCGATTCTTGCTCAGGAAAACATGCTTTCACGTCAACAATACCAGCAAGCAATGTTTTCTCAAAAGCAGACTATTTTCTCTTTGTTTTGGAACAAGCATGAAAACATTGGCATTATGGAAGGCGATCTTTTAGCTGTTCATAAAACCACCACCGTTCAAAAATGGCCAAAATTCGTCCGTTGCTTCGAATAGGCGACGAAGTGGACGGTAAGGATTTTGAACAAAATGGAGCTTGGTTGACTCATTCAGAAAATGAGACTTCAAATGGACTTATCGCGCCTAGAAAGCGGAAGAAGTTTGTTATTGAAGGTCTTTCCGCGGCGTTAATCCGCCAAGGGAATTTAAGCGCTCACAAAAAGGCGAAGCCATGCTTCGCCTTTTACCTTAACTATATTCCCTAAAGTTCAATGAGTATCTTCGTCGTAATCTCGTCTCAGATATCCGGACTCTTTCATCAATAAAGTATCTCGAATAAACAAATCAAATACCCGATGAAACAATTGCTTTTGCAGTTCAAATAACGATCCTGTAAAGAAGATGTGGTCATCCGATATCTGCAAGGTTGCCAATGGCATTGTTTCCCTTCTCCGTCTTCACTGCCGGTCGAGACAATTCGCGTTATCAGCTCAACACTTTCTTAGGTAGGACTCTTTATATTCAATACTCTGATGACTCCCTCTTCTAAAAAACGTAATACTGAACTCAAACTAATTAGCCGTAAAGAACCGGCGCGCGTCATTCCGTCCGATGACATTATCATCTTCAACAATAGACTAGCAGCACAAATCTAGCTGGAACAAGTAAGCCCTGATGCAACTGAGAGCACCAAGAGTCTGAGCGAGATAAAAGCCCCGCTCACTTAACACGGGCACATTTTGCTTCGGTTTTGCCGCTTCAGCTAATAATTTAGCGACATCCAACGACCAGATATGATAGGCGAGAAACTTTCTTTCAATAACATTCAAGGCTTCTTACTTGAAAAATAGCCGGCGCTTCCAACCCTACCACCCAACCATTTTTCTCGCTGTTTTGCTTTGTTTATAGCGCCTTGCGTATCTATCTTTGGTTCGTTTAGGCTGCAAAACTTGACACTACCTTTCTTACTTCTTACTTCTCGATGCCCATTTGAAACCACGAAGTAGGCTTTCCAGCCAGTTGCTTGCGTCTCTTCTTATCAATATTGCTTTTAATTTTACGGCTATAGCGAATAACAGTTGGGAGACCATCACTCGCCACAGGAGCTTTGGCAAGAAATGGTATTTGGGATTTTCTATTTGTTCCATATGGAAGTAATTCTTTTACAGGGGCGCGCGCGGTTCTCGTTTACGAGGACTGACTCGCCGCAAAAACAAACCGTCGCACGCATCACGTAAAATATAATGATCTTCAAACTTTTGACAAGCAAGATCCGGCATTGGAACAGGGTCCATTTTTGGTGGCGCAGCCTCACCACTCCTTGCAATATTTTACGTGTATTTTTACACTCTTCATGGTACATCCGAGTACTTACCAAAGCGCCCTGTTTTTAACTGAATCCGAAGAGCATTTTCACATTCTACAAGGGCCATGTGCCTTTATCTAATGTGCCCTGCTTTACTTCATAACTGAGCAAGATGGGGTTATTACAGAAACATGAAGGCCTTGCGAAATGCTCATCTCAAGTAAGCTGTCCATCGCTGAACCGCAAATAGTAAGCGGTGCTTATTATTAGAGCTTTAAGATTCGCCCTCTTCGTCATACCGCAAACGTCATCCCACGAATAAGGTTATAAGTTGGCCTTACAGCGCTCTTTTGGCGGTAATGCGTATCCAGACTGACATAAATACACCCAGTAACTCGCTGTGCCGAATCTGCATCGGTCGAGAACATGTCGGAACATTCAATGTCGTTGGGTGTCGGCTCATTTAGCATCATGCCGCATCCTGGTGCTTGGCTTTGGCCAAAACCCACTAAAGTCTTTTCTAGACGCATTTTAGCGTTTTAATCAATCTTTTATGACTTCAGCATATCATCCAGCTGCTCTTCCATTGAGCCGTGGAGCAAAATTCATTAACGAACCAAAGCTATCAACCAACGCTCAGTTGACAATATCACCCATTTTTCTGCATAAACGAGATTTTCAACGCGGAACATACCCGAATCTTGATCGTAGAAATGATAGATGCGTATGTGGACGACGACCAATACCACGTTTTCTTCTCTAACTCTTTTTACCAAACTTGCTTCACTGAAAAGTGCCACGGGCTTAGATAAAATGCTGCTCGTAACCATTCTTGAGGGATAAAACTCGCCCTTAGCAACATAGGCAAAATGTTGTCTTTCGCCTTTTTTTAACCACGGTTTGCATAGCGCGAGTATAACATCAAAACGCAAATAGTCCTTTGCTTTGAATCCGTATTCGCCACTTGCTTACTGTAATGGTGGTTGATGTGTATTGCGCTGGCGTCATTGACATGCATGAATTGGCTTTCGGATCAACTCGTATAACGATGCGAATCTTTCTCATGAAAAGCAAATCATCAACACGCACTGTAACGTCAGAAGGTCGATTGCTTCATGCGCTCTTGAGCGCCTCTTTGCTACTGTAACGATAGGCTCTTCAGGCGAAAATACTTATCGCCGTAGTGGATGGAAGAATTAACCTCGTAGTCCTCAACAGCATCAACACTCAGGTTTTGTCCGATCGTACGCATGTAAGTAATATAACCGCCTTCATACAAGCGCTGCGCCCAACAATCATGGTCTTCTTTAAACATACCCAAAACGCGTGGCTAGCCGCCTGACTGAACGTAGAAGTAATAATGGCGCAGACGGTTTACTATGGTCGGTTTTATCTTCACACGACTGCTAACCAGTTAATTTTGGCGCCATTTGACGTGCAAGGTGCTTCGTCGGATTCTATTTTATTTACTGAGCGGTACTTCTTGTTTTCTGATACTTTGCCGCTTCAAATAATAACTTCTTTTGATGGCGTGGCAGTAAGCGTCCCCCAACCCAAACTCATCAGGAATAAAAGCGCGATTTCTTTTTCACGTTCAAACAATTAAACGCACAGCAACCGACTGAACACGCCAGCGAAAGACCCCTCACTTTCGCGCAAAGCAAAGGCGACACCATGAAACCAACAAGGGTCTAAAATGACGTGCTTGTTGCGCTTACTCGATCCAAATTCTAGTTCAGATGGTGTTTCAAAAGCAGCTTGATAGCTTTTTTGTATTTCGTTAAATACACTCGCTTGTAGCATGTCATCCACCAATGGCTCACGTAGCTGCCAAGCATTGCCTCCGCCTCTCTATCCAAATCGGTTGGCGAGATAGATGGTGTCAGCATTTTTCGCCAATCGCTTCAGTTCATCACGACTTTTTTTCTTTGCCTGGCAAAATTTCATAGTGAGCCCTTCGTTTATTTTCTGGATCCCTCCTCTCTAGTTAATTACTGTTTCCGAGACTTGGCACTTCTGTAAATTCGAGCTTTTTTTTCTGGACTCATTTTTACGCGTCAAAGCAGCTTGTTTCGCTCGCTCCTGAGGCGTAGAGGTGGAAGTTGTACCTGAAGGCAAGTCTCGAATGATGTCTACACTCGATTGATATAGAAGCTCGCCCAGATATTTGTTTGATGGTTTCGCCTTAGCAGGCGATTCACGATAACAGTGATTTTCCCATTGAACCTGTGTAAGTCTTTTAATAAGTAGTCTGAAAATCCCACGGTTGCACGAAGTTTAATATCTAGGGGCGGCTGATATTAAGCAAACACTTTTATATGAAGCGATTCCTGTATTGTTTCACCACTTAAAATCTTGCTGAACTTAGTATTTCTTATTTACCATACTGAATTCATTGCTTAAGGAAAATATGGCACCCTTCAAATTAACATTGCTTTTTTGATCATCATTGTACTTTTGTCTGTTGTCATTGGATCACGTGCGCCAAAAAGAAAAGCATTACTGAGCGACGCGTAAAACAATACAACTGTCTAATAGGCCTGATCGTTTGAACACTATTCGCGGCTAAAAGACATAATCACAGACACGATAGCCACGGAGTGCTTTATGATTTCTATCTAGACCACTTCGGGAACTTCTGCAATATTCAGATGACTCTGAAAAATAAAATACGTATTGCCCGCGGAGCGGGCCGAAATAACGAGCCTGCCGAGTATCCCGAGCAATGAGCCTTTTAAGCTTTCAAGAAAACCAACTACAAAAGACGCTTAACCGTACAAACTGGCTAAAATGCTTTTTATTTTGGGCCGAAAGGCGTATTAGTAAGGCACACTACAAGCCTGCTATGAGTATTTACGCTGGCTCAACATCTGGATTCACCTAAATCGCCAAATGGTTTCAAGCAAATCAAAACTTCTTAAGTGGCGACTTACGCGTTGCACAAACCTGTACGGCTAATATTGTCCACACATTAAATCAGACTCACTAGAGCGGCCCAGAAAGAAAATTTTAAAAACACATTTGTCAACCGATAGAATGAAAGAACTCTTATCTCCGAAATTGCGGCATGACAAGAGAGCGAAATGCAGAAGAAGTATTAAGCGAACTTATTCAAATCTAGATATCCCTAAAAACTCATAGAACAAAGGAGAAAAAACGCAGAAAACACTGTGTTATGGCTCCTCAGAATATTCTCAACTCTGCAATGAAAACAAAGGTGGGGCCACTCTCTAAAGCACTCATACCTGTTCATCCAAAGAATAAACACTCTCTGGCGTGGAATTTTTATCCCGATAGAAGGCACAATTTTTCAAGCGCACCTCTAAGACTCTGCAACAGGCATAATTCACTGGTCCACCATCCTTCAATCAAGGAATGAATTTCCATACTCAAAAGGCTATACCATACCTTTATCAGGCAAGGGAAGAACCGGCTTTAAACGATAAAAAAGAGTAGCAATGTTTTTTCCTCTATTCAATGGAATTATCCCACTTGTTCAGAAGGTCATTTGATGTAGTGAACAGTAAAGTCCAAGCTTTCGGGCATGCTACGTAAAGCCATGCGTTGCCGCTCTTTTTGTGGTGCATAATCCCATACAGCTGACCCATTAAGATATGTATGAAAATAACAAGAAAGCCGTCTATTATGTTTCTCAATTATTGAACTAAATAACCAAAAGAGCCAATTTTTTGGAGGTATTCTATCATGCTGTATAAACAGATTTTTACTTGCCTTGTTGACCTACCGATGAGAGCATCAAAGTCGCAACAAAGCGTTGCTTCTATGTAAGCACGCGGTGCAGAACTTACATACTTTGCACGTCATTGAATCGCTTAATCGCCTATGGCGGCGGCTTACCCATTGAAATCAAAGACATCAGTCAATTACAAGAAAACGCCCAAAGAGCGATTCGATTCTAGAAGCGCAAAACTGGACATAATCTGGTTCAAGAAAAGCTGTATCACGCAAGGCGGTAAGAAAGCGATACACCGTATGCAGAAGAAAGAAAGTGATTTAATCGTTTGGGAGCCACGGCCGCCACGGTTGCCTTTTAATTGTTCAACCGCAAATGGGCGTACTGACCGGAGCCCTTGGTGATGTGCTAGCCGTAAAAAGTAGCGAAAGACTGCCAATTAATACAAAGATATTAAAAAGGCGATGTAAATACAATCGCCTTTTTTAACCATTTCAAACAGCTAGCTTCGGTCAAGTCGTTCTTCTCGACATCAAGAATCAATGCTTGACCCCGCCAACATCATCTCGTAATTTCATCACTACGGCAAAAAGTTTTTATCTTTGCGAACATTGCGTTCTCTCATCGATAAGCCTGTATTGGCCGCTTCATCAGCTTCTACCCGTACTGTTCTGTAGGAAGAATCAGGATCTTGATACAATAACCAAGCACGCCAGCCAAGAGCGAAGCTTCGCTGCCAATGCGGACGCCTTAAGTAATTGTCTTCCGTTTTTTGGCTTGTGAGCTCGGCGAACCAATTCAAATAGCAGACACAGCGCCGCCGTATTGAAGTCCGTCTTTCATTGCCGCTTTCAAAGCGCAGTAAGTCGCTAGGAAGAAAACTCTCATGCATCTCTGTTGGCGTAAGTGCGGTATAAAGCGCTCAACGCAACCTAGCCTCAAGCAAACTCTATCGTGAATAGTGATGGGCGCTACGATACTGGCTGAACCAATAAGATAGCGAAACCACCTAGGATTAAATTTCGTTCGCACAACACATACGTAACAGTGAAAAATTGCCCAGTGATTTGGACATTTTTTGTTATTGAACGGCGAACGCGCACAATGCATCCAATAATTCCATAATCCTTTGCTGTTTGCCGGCTTCGGATTGTGCAATTTCATTTTCATGATGTGGAACTTAGATCGGAAGCACACCATGAATATCGAAATGACTTCCAAGGCAGCTCGTAGGACATTGCTGAACACTCGATATGCAACCTGGTCGTTCCATCCACCCCAGGGTGAAGCCAAGACACCTCGCTGCTTTTGTTTGTTCACAACAACAAAATCCGCGGATGTTCTTTGCAACCTCAAACAATAACACGAGCCCAGCAAGCATGTCATCTAGCTTACGATTGTTTAATTTACCGTAGCCTCAACTTAGTCGTTCGATAATACACATCACCAGAAGTGCCCGGTAAGCAAAATCCTTATCGATCAGGATTTGAATCATTCAATGATCTCTTGCATGAATCCGTCGCTTTTGGCTCACGATCAGCGCATTTTTATTGCCTAAAACGCAGTTCATCTTCAGGTCCTGTGCCGCAATGCATTTCGCTCAGTCAAACAACTGAGTGGATGTCAATTATCTTTCCGCCGCTTGATGATTTATCGTCACGTCGGTAATATTTGCACATAATTCAATTGTAACCGTAGGTGACGAATGAGAGTGAAATATGTCAAAGGAATCATCGCACGAGCATGACCAATGTGGCAAAATCGTAAGACGTGTTGCCACAAACATACATGACCAAACTCTTGCCTTCCTCGATTGGTTTGAAATTTCTTTCTCCCACTTAGGGTGGTTGTAAATCTTTCAACATGCCGCTTAATTTCCTTTTGCTTCCTTTTGCCCAAGAGTCACGCAAGGTGACTGTAAGCGATTAACACCACACGTCTTCTTTCAAATCAACGGCAGAATACCTTCTTCTCGTTCGAACTGAAATCCTTGACCCTTTTCAGACTGCACAATGAAGGTTCAGCTTTGGCAATAGTCACCTCGTTAACGATCTGGATTAATGAAATCCAAGAAGGTTTTAATCGGTCATAGTTCTTTGCAATCGGGCAATTCATTCACAAACAAGCGATCGTAAGATTAACGGTTAGCATAACGCATGCTTCGCGCTTCCATGAATCAACTTTTGGCTTGTAGCATTCAGGGTTCCACACCAATGGTGGCTCTCATCATAACGGACGTAATTCGACTACGTCACCCGCGTCATTTTTAATTGCTTCATCACAAGTAATGACAATAACCACCGCGAAGACGAACGCGCCTTCAGGCGTTAAAGCGCCCTTCCCATTACGAAGGCGGCACACTTGGCAAGTCTGCGCGTCAATGGTAAACTCTTTACTAAATGGCATTGGGGTGCCCGCTTCTCATTTTTCGGGTGATTAACCCACCGTGAAGATTTTTCTTTTTCGCTTCAGGGTAGTTGGTCGGTAACTTTATGATCGGATTCAGCACAACATGGCGCGTTTTGCATCTTGGCTCAAATCTTCAACGAATAGCGTGTTCCACATCGACATAACCGGGGTCTGTCAGATTTTGTCAAACAAACGATCGCAAAAATTACCGGATAGATAAGCTGTATAAATCACGACGACGCAAACCGAATCGGTCGGCATCCGCGGATCATTGCCAACTTGTAAGTGTTTTTTCATCCACA
>Ga0163217_1075291_pt1 | contig 19419 bp, 13 predicted proteins | sample SynspAceP_FD_185933 | JGI IMG/M metagenome (GOLD analysis project Ga0163217, IMG submission 185933) | Saline lake microbial communities from Ace Lake in Antarctica - Synechococcus sp. Ace-P (PacBio error correction) | ecosystem: Environmental > Aquatic > Non-marine Saline and Alkaline > Saline ...
CAATAGAGAAAAAAAAAGAGTATTTTTTTTTTTTTTTATTGGAAATCAAATCCTAAAATTCGGAAACTGGATTTTTTCATTTACCATCGCGCCGGTAGAAACAATCAATCGACGAAGGCTTTAATGACCTTTGCTTTATTCGCAAAAATGGGGTTGCGATGAAAAAGAATTTTCGAGCCATTTAATCACGCCGTTTTTTTTGTGTGGATCGTGTTTTGAATAATCTTTGCGCTTCACGCGGACCTAACATCGACGCAACACGGTAATGGCCCCACATACGCTTGCAGAACTTCAATAAAACATCACTGCTTGATTGGTTTCGAAGAGTCCATTGGGTTATTTCACAGACGGAACAACGCAAAAGAAATAAAAATCACCAGCCAATGGGCGCAGCAATTTCTGGCCCCCTCGCGTTTAATAGACCCGCAGTTTCGCAAAGATTTAGGCATCGCCCAGCTGCCGGATTATTACGTAAACATGACGACCTGTGTCAGTGGGGTAAAACTATCGCCCTGCTCCCTCAGTATCAATATCCTTATAGTGGCGTTTTGCTGGTTTATCCCAAAGTCGCCAGCCCATCAACCAAAAAATTAACATGCGCATCTGTGATTATCTGATTTCCAGCGTTTTAAAGAAAGATCCGGCGTTTGCCAAATAACTGGCTTATGTTTTAAATACAACACAATTCATTTAAGCACGTCATTACATTAAATAAGTAAAAATACTATGTTTTCACAAGACAGATCCTCGTTCAAGTTGCGCGTCAAAAACATGCCGTTTTGGTAAATAAGCCAGGTCGTATTTTGATTCGACCTGCCAGAAGCGTATTTACTGTGGTTTGCAAAAGAAGGTTGGGCCAAAAGGCAATCTAGGGCAATGGCTAACAACTGTCACTTGAAATTAAAATCAATCGGTTTAGAAAAGCGGTTGATCCACTGCGTAGACCAACAGAAAGAAAAAAGACGAGCCGAAAGTACGGTATTCGTTTTGATGACTATATGACGAGGTGGCTTTCTAGGAAACACATAAACAGCACCACCATGTTCTTCTTTATCAAAGATGAAAGCCTGCTCGTTCCAGAGATTTTTATTGAGGCAAATATTACCGACGCTTAATCTCTGCCAACTAAGGCGATCTTGGAAAACGCTCGATGAATGCAGAATAACATTTTTTTGGCGATGCCTTTTTCCGCGAAAAATTTGGCGCCCCACAGTCCAAGACAGCCCGCAAGCACGCGGTCGATACGATCCGCTCGCAGTTACAACCGATTTAGCGTTCATTCTGCCTATCCATAAGCGCCGTTGCCTCAGGTTTTAATTCAAAGACGCTTCCGCCACGCTAGGTGCCCTATTTAAAACAATATTTCATCGGTAATTAATGAGATGCCATGTCGGTTGTTTCAGGGTCATATTCGCCACACCACAAAATCTTCCGCATCTGGGGCCATAGTAACGGGCGCAAATTCACTTTGCTCTGTCATATCGTAGCCTTTCTCTCCTTCCATATTTACCCTTTATTTAAAAGCAGTAATAACTCTTTTTGTTTATTATCCGCCCAATATTTTGAATGTAAAATGACAGTATAAATTAGGGAAAATAAACGAATGGACATCAGAATAGACGATTATCTGGCGCAGAAATCCAGAAAACTATTGAACCGAACACCTTGAAGGATATGCACAGCTGGCATCCACCAGCCGAATGTGTGCATGCTTTGGAACCTTAACCGAAACTCAAAAAACCAGAACATTCTCCTTCTGGACCGTATGGGAAAACAACTCAATTATGGGGTTGGTGGCGTCGCTGAAAACAATCGACAATCAACACGTGCGAAGATCTAAATCCATGAGAAGCCAGCCCCAGTCGCCGCTCGTAAATAAGCGTGGCTGTCTACGTTTCACTGAGGCCATATAACTCGATGCTGCTGGCCCACAAAAGATTCAAAAAATCAGCCTAGAGACCTCTGGCCCACACAGAGTTTTTTTGCCCCCGCCAAGAATAGCTCTGACAAAAAAAACATGGGGTTTTAATGAAAATGCGGCCCGTTTTTTCCGTCTACAAACTAGATTCCTTACAGGCGTATTTAATGACCAAGAACACTATGACTAAAACACTCAAGTTGTTAGAGACAAAAAAAAGCCAGCGCGGACGCTGGGCCCTGTTTTCGTGTATTTGTAAGGGGAACAGACCAAATAAAGAAAACCTTATCTGAGTCTACTCTAGAGGCCGCCCGTGGGTTATTTGGGGCAGATCGAAGCAGAACAAGTAACTCTTTCTCGACTTAAGTCCGGTATTTTTCTTCTTGCTACATCGGACAACTGGCGACCTTCTTGTAGGCTTTTTTGGGCATAATTTCCAGCGGCTTTTTGGCATAGCGCAATATCGGATTAAGCGCCGTGGCTAAAAATTGGTTTACGAATGCAATGCTTCGTTAATTTAGTCTTCATTAACGCTCAAGTGTAGCAAATAGCGTTATGCAAGTAACTGCACTGTTGCTAGCAAATTAATGCTATTCAGGTAAGAAGTTCTTAGCAATGCATCGGCTAAACATAAGCGTTCATTCAAAGTTAATCCCGGATTTGACCACCAAATAGTAAAATCGCGGCATCGTTGCCCTATCGGTCACTTGCGGCGGCCCACCATAGCGGTTTGCTTCTGGAATCCAGGGTGTTACTTTACCCGGCATAAATAAGACGAACCTGGCTGCAACGGCCCTGTAGTGGAGAATTTTTCTCGCTAAACAAGCCAATTGGGCCAGAAAGTTCCAATCCAACGCAAATAATTGGGATCTTCATATAAGTGACGCGCAACGGCTTTTTTAAGGCTGACCAGATAACGCACCGCAAAGTAATCCTTGTGAACCGAGAGCCGCAAAAAAAGTTTTTACGCGTTGAGTGAAAGTGACTTTTTGTTAAATGCAGACAATTTCTTCTCGCAAAAGGGCAGCCAAATTCCTGGGTGTGGCTTAATGCCCGTACGAGACCGGCCCGTGCCACCTTGAGCAGTTGTGTGGGTTTTTACTTTCTAAAATACATGAGGTTGTCGATATTGTCTTGTCAGTTGAGCCGCCCACGCATGAAAAGTTTGATGCCAGTCGAAAGCGCGGCATGGCGAATCCATCAAATTGCGTACGTCCCGTCTTGGTAAATCCCTTATGCGAATCAGCCTTTTTCTACTAATCGTTTTTCCTAATGACAACGCAGCGCTGGCAAGTAATGTCCGGTTAATTCTAACGTTTGCACTCACATGTATCGCGCTGGGAATGAACCGTTGCTTGCTCTACCATAGTTATATATGTTCATTAGTGATTCACTGGCGCGCCATAATATGACGCTGGCTTAATGTCGCAATCACTTCCATTGGCATTCCATAGTGGAGGCTGGACCACGAACCGGTTTTGAAATACGTCACAGGGAAAATGGCGCGATGAAGTTTGTCATCCCGGTTAGGCAGTTCATTACAGCAATCTTGAATCGCTTTTAGCAATTTCCGGTGAGAGGCATTTAAGCGTTTTCATTCGCACGCGCAGCAGCGGCTTTTGATCAAATATAAGGGAGCGGATTAAAGCAGTCTGGAAGTGCTTCGCCACTAATAGGAAAGTTATTAATCGCACGTTTTTGGGTTGAGCACCGTACAAAGCGCGCTTCTTCTGGCAACGTCTAGTTCACCATACTGTCTTTTTCAATGCGCATTTTCATTCTTTAATGGTGTCCTTATTGTTCGAAGGAAAGAGGTAAAGTAATAACTGAGAACCCGTAACTAATGTTCCATTTTGAAGTAGTTTCTCTGCGTCTTGATACGTCACGATTAAACGCTTGAGATTAGAAAAGGTAAATTACACCTTTAATCCAAACCAAGGTCTGACGCCATGAATGAGCCAATATGGTGTCACAAACTGTATCTAAGTTAACAACATTAAACACACGCTGATGCAACAATACGCATCGGTGATATCCAGCGTCCGCATATTCTTCCGTATAGATTTAAATAATAGTAGAAGCAATTCCGGCGAATCTGCACATTGACCTGCTTGAAATGGGTTTGCTCAGTACTGAAAGAATGGTAACCAAATAGCGACTCATCGCGTTTCCTCCAAGAATACAAATGATAACTATTATCATAATGTGTTATGAATGGCAATCCTGTATAGGTGTTGATAACGATTCTTAATTAATTATTACTGGTTTTTACTCTAATCCTGATAAGCATCAGTATAAAAAAAGCCTCGATAAAATGAAAAACCCCTGCTACATTTAAAAGTAACAAGGGCTTTCATTTTAATCATTCATTCCGTCCTCTATAGAATTTAATGCTTAATGAATGATTAGAACACCAACCGCCATGAGAATGACCATGCGCCAATTTCATGCTATGTGCCCTTCAGCGCATCGATATCTGAAATATTGAACGTCAAGTCTTTACCTGACATGGAATTGATTAAGATCCACTTCGCATGCTTCAATCCGGCTTTAATAATAGTAACTTTGGCGCCATGCCTTGGGTCTGTTTTCACCATAGCCACATGCCTGCCTTTTCCAGCGTTTTCGCACCTTTGCCAAATGCTTAATTTGGCATTTGCTGCCGACGGTCCTTCATGGGCTCTCCGTAAGCGTCACACACGCTACCGTCACTTCAAACTCATCACCCACCTGCTTTTCCTTCCATGGCTTTTTTCTAAACCTGGAATGACATTACCGTGACGCATGAAGGTAGGTCGCAGGATCTTTGCCGCAGACGTTTTCGATAAGCCTCTTTCGCCGTGACGCAAAGTATAATGAAATTGGACGACTTGGTTGTCTGCAATCGACATGCTATTTCCTCATTTAAATTCAATATTAAGCGTGACTGCTCATTTTAAATGGCGGCATTATAACAAGGCTGGGAAAGAAACTTACCTAGACCCTTATTCAGTCTCTTTCAACTAAAAATAGACAGATCTAAATGAATCTTCTTTAATAATAATGGTTCTTTACTAACGCCGCAGCGGTTTTTTCGAAGGAGAGTGATTTAAACACATAAACGGGGTGCTCCATCAAAAATACTCAACGAGTGGCTTTTTCGATCACCATGCCAAAGAGCCCAGCGTTAAACGCAGCAACTTTGTCATTAAAGCTTGAAGCCTTCTACATTAATTTTAGTGATTTTTGGCGCCCACTAAATACAATCGATCTTCTTCAATTCGCAACACGCCGATTCAAACGAAGGACTTTACTTTTTGTGGTTAACGAAAGGTTTCTGACCCAAAAGCCGTCAATGGTCCCGTCATATTGCTGGATCAAATCCACATACTAAGCCACCGTCGCGTTTCGGTAAAATCCACATCGGCAGAGTCGATGAGCAAATCAAGATTGAGTGTATTATTGTCTAACGTTAGCTTTATATGGTTTCCTTGAGGCTTGAGCGAGCTGCTTCGCTACTTCTTGATTCACTCTGCTTCACCAAACACGGAAACTATTACCATTCCAGTTAAATATACCGATGCAACGAACCAGAACAACCCGACGCTAACTATATGGTCCTATCTCAATTATTCTCATCCCAGTCACATCGTACAGCCATGCTGCGGCATTTCAAACGCAAAATCGCATAAAATCTCCTGTTACTTTTTTGCTCATATCGACGGCTTCCTTCAGTGGGACAAAAACAAAGAAACCGTAATAAAACGTTTAAAGCCCTCTGGGTTGTAGTGATGCGTACTCGGCGGCTCTGGGCCGGAAACATCTTAATGTCCAATTCGCTTCTGATTAAGCTGTTATAAACGGGGATCGCTTACTCAATGAAAATGTTCGCTGTATTCTTCGAATTCTCTCGAGTACTGCTCTTTATAGCAAACAGGTTACGTCATCGTATTGCGGACAATAAACAGAAAAAGGTATGCGTCAACATAACGACCGCATATAGTTCAGTTTTGCACCGTATGAACCTAATAAAAACACTGTTCGGCACTACTGTTTGTACGCCCAGTGTAAGTGTAAGCTCCGCTTTTAAATCCACTTCAAACAACGTCGTTGAAAGCCAATCAACTGTCCGTGACTTCGCCTTCAATAATTAGCAATACGGATCCCAATCTTCCAACCTGATAGGGCCGTGTGCTCGCGCGATAAAATGCACCAACGGATACAGGCGATAATTCTTTTGTTGCGATGACCAACGCCACCATAAAGGGCAGCGATCGGAAATCGCGATATTTTGTAATTTCAGATGACCAAATTAGAATAAAGCCAACAACTAAAAAAAGGTTAAATATGTTAATCGATCCGTATTGAATTCTCTGACGCTTTTTTAATCGTGTTTCAATATTCTGATTCACAGCGAATCATAACGTTTCCGTGTAACGACGCAACAATATTAAACACAAGTAAAAGGCCCAAGAAATGGTTAACGCAATTTCCCAACATGGTCTGGTAATGAATAGAAAAATCTAATTGGGATAATCGAGGTTGCATAAAAACGTTTCCCTTCATCAAGAGCGCCACTTTAACATCATTACTCCAGAATCAAACAAATACCAAGCACTAGACAAGAGGGAAAATAACACTGTATATTTTATACAAGTATATTATTTCAACGAGGTGGATGAATCATCGCCTGTATTATCAAAATATGTGTAGAACGACGAAATGGAATCGAAAAATGACGTTTACTTCAAAAACGGAAGCCGATCGTAGCGATAAATTTGGTTGGACACGGCCGAAGCGGCTGGGTATTGAAATCCTTGGATCAAAGCAATCTAGCCGGTGAACCATAGTCAAAAGGAAGCACTGTCCAATGTTACCTAGCGGAGAAACAAAGAATCGCTATTTAGACTTTTAGGTACCAAAAAGAAAGCCCCCCAAAAGTCTAAAAAACCAACGATAAAATGCAACAAATGCTCAGCTTGACCTGACCGAATCAACCGTCCTAAAAAAGCCCTAGAAAGATCTGGTTATAGAACGGATGCAGAAGCGGTTTACGACGAAGATGAAAACACGCGTCGTATTTGATGGATGAAAGAGGTAAGCGGACTTCGTTTGAAAGTGATGCGCATAATGCGGTATTTTCAAGTCCTCACATCTATAAACGAGGTATTTATTCATTAATCCAATCGAGAAGAGCATTGGTGCGTCCATATTCACAACTTAAGTAAATCAGAACTGTTGAGTCCTTAACGGCCATCCTATCTACGTTTTTGCGTCAACTATTTTACCAACAAGAATTGATGTAGGTTAGGATGTACTTTCCATTTAAACTATTGCCAAAACGACCAGAAAGAGCAGAATCATCTTAATTGATGAATAAGACTTTTTTAATAAAATAGATAAAAAAACTTTTAAACACACTTAACCTTACTATTTTTATTATATTGTTTTACACAATCATAATGGAATAGGGAATTATATGAAAACATGGGAATAAGCATTGACAGCATCATTGATCGCTGAAGCATCATTTGCCAATGCAAAACGACACTAAATTTGGAGTTTCAAGGAGGGTTTCCAAGTGTGGTGATACTCTTGGGCTACAGTTAATTTTACAGATGGGTCCTTCTGAAACATTAAAGCTGGATCAGGTATTTCAATTTGGTGCATCACAATTATCCCATTATCAGATAATGCGTTGCAGCTAAAGCTTGCAGCTAACTATTTGCATGATTCTGTTACACAGCAACCTAATGGCGAAGTAACGTTTCCTCGACTTCCATTAGATGCGCTAAGTATTAAACAAAAATGAAGCAAATGGCCAGGTTGCAGCAGCCCTCACTTATCATTTTAAATCCTCAAATATGGAATCTACTTTTAATTCAGGTTCGAAAATTGATGCAGATTAACGCCCTAGGTTTACGTTTTTAAGAAGCGAACTACCAGTCTTACAGTAATAGTTTTCTGCCATGAATATTGGTGGCAAGCTAACAACATTGATACAGTTTTCGTTGGTGTCACCAAAAAATACGATGGTTTCAAGTGTTTGCCATTAACCAACTGGTCTAAGCTTCCAATTATCACGTTTGAATTTAGTAAAAAATAAGAACTAGAGCCCTTTATTATAGAAGGCTCTTTTTTTACCTAGTTCACGCTCTCTTGAAAAAAACTCTCTCCAAAAACTTATCTAACGTTAATTACTTTTACGTCATATTCCGCTCTTCTCCCATTTTGCTCTAGATCATTTAATGAAGCCTACCCGACTCGCCCTAAAACACACTGTCGAATTTTTAAAAACCAAAAAAAAAACCAAATGCTCGGCGTCTTTCGCTATAACGCCGTCGGCGTCAATTTGGTGTGGCAACACGTCTCCTTCTATTCCCCATTGGGCTCGCACTAGCCACCTTGATTGCAGGCGTACTACCTGCCGCGATGGCCTACGTCGACATTGATTGTTTGACGCTGTATTAAGCGCCATGGAAAGTTTATAAGCCGCAAGACAAGTATTGCACTATGAAACAGCACTTAAACTATGTGGTTGCTAGAAGGAATCTTGGGTTTCTTATCATTGGCCGCGCGGCAGCAGCGAGCATTAACGGCGGCAGCAGGCCATTCTACAAGGTTTGTTAGGTCAAAAAGTAACTTGATGATCTTAGATAAAGCCCAAAACCTAACCCTGTCTCAATTTTGGAAGACTCTTGAGTTTTACGACAAGCTTGTTTCCGCCTCGACGCGAAGCATCAAGCCGACCGCTCGCCTTGGTCAATAAAACTTTTTTCGTTACTTCAAAATGCCATTTCTTTATCAAAGTTTTGCGGTTTTTACTCTGGCATTTTTTTTCGGCCATGGGCAATTAGTTTTGCTAATCTGTGGCGCGGCTGCCTTCTTTTTTATCGCCGAAGCCAAAATTTCTGGTGATGCTTTTTTTGATGTTCCCGCGCTGGCCGCTCGCCCGAAGTCCGACAGCAAACACTATTTAGAAACGTTACTGGCTCGGGAAGACAAACATAAAAGAAGTTCGCCTTATCAGCTGGGAGAGCGTTTTTTACAGCGCTACTCTGGAATCTTCCTCAAACTGTTTAAGAAAGTAAGCGTCTTATCTTCGAAGAGAAAACCTGGGGCTTTGCTCTTGGTGTGATCAGCACACTGTATTTTTATGGTGCCCTACGGCTGGATAGTCAGCGACACTTATTATTGGTGCGATTCACATTAGGTCAACAATGACCATGTAATTTACTCTTATTCAAGCGCCAAAAAGCTCTGTTTGCAGCCTCATTGACAGCGATCAGCGCATGTATGAAGACAACCTTTAATTTGTCGAACTTGAATAATGGAGTAATCTAGAAAGGAACGCCATCGTCTTACCAGTGGTTTATTAATTGGCCAAAACTCAAACGATGTATTCGCTTTGAAGATGTGTCGTTTCAGTATCCAGGCAGTGGAAAAATCCGCGCTATCAATGTACACTGCAATATTCGTCCCGGTCACAGTCCCTCCGCTATTGTGGGAGAAAGATGGTTCTGGTAAAAAACACCTAATTAAAATTACCACACGCCTTTACAATCCAACACAAAGGACGCAATTTTATTAATGGTTGGATTCTACTCGAATGGGAAATAAACGCGCTCTTAACGCGTGTTGGGGTGAATTTTTCAAAGATTTGTACGCTATCAATTCAATCGTCGTGAGAACATAGGAGCTGGTGATAACGATTCCGCTTCAATAACCAAGACGGTTGGCACAAAGCCGCCGAGTTAGGCAAGCACTGACTTATTGATGAACTGACAATGGCTACCACACCCAGCCTTGGCCGATGGTTTAAAAAGGCGGACAAGAATTGTCTGGTGGCATGGCAAAAAAAATCGCCTTGGGCTCGTGCCTTCATGCGAAGAAGAACGCCGATATTTTAGTATTAGATGAACCAACCGCGCGATGGACGCTAAAGCTTGAGGCTATATTTTCCAGCATTTTCAAGAACACACTAAGACAAAAATGCGATCTCTGATTTTCTCACCGTTTTTTCAACCGTTCGGCTCGCATGATGAAAATATCGTCATGGAGGCAATGCGAAGTAAAAGAACGAGGCACTCATGAACCTTCCTTGCTCAACAGGGGCAGTAACGCACATTTTATTGCCCTACAAGCACCAAGGCTATACAATAACGATTAACTCTGTTTCGCATCGGCCTTGCGACGGCGAAACGGCTTTCCAGACTCATAGACAATACAACTCAATACAACAACGCCACGCCTAACACAACCCATAGGGAAGGGAACGTTTCCTCCCAAAATAAATGACGCCATGAGAATCGCCGTTGGCGAATCAAATACATCCAATGGGATATTTTACTGACCTCAGCGGCGCGACAAAACATACGCCCAAAGCCACGTACGCCAACGCACTAGGGAAAACGCCCAACAGCACAAAACCGCAAAAGTTTTAAAATTTGAAATCCTTTGATGACGCCAAGAAGCTCAGCGGCCCTGAGAAAAAATCATTAGAAATAACGTCTGACCAACACTGTATAACCACCATGGTTGAAGGTACTGTAGCGCGGTTCCGAATAACGTTTTTGCAAAATGGAAATACACACTCCAAAAGAACACCTGAAAGAAGAATCAGTAAGCCGTTGAGCGCTTATATTACCTACCTCCTTTATCACCAACGCACCACGATAAACGCCGCCCATCATGCCGCTAAAATAAACAACACCAGCGCCACACACTCACCGCTTCTTTTAAAACACACCGTGAAATAATCACCGTGAAATAGGCGTTGATTGAGCCAAACGCTCGCCGCGCCGGCGCTCCACACCAACGTTGTAACCAAAGTTTTAGTGTAATGTGATGCAAAGCCACGCAAAAAAACACCCAGCAAAAACAGCAAAGGAAGGTCTTGTCGTATGGGAATTTGTACGCGCGTGATAAAATCGCCAACGATGCCATAAAAGCGGAGGCCGATTAAAAATCGCAACAACGCCAACGCCCCCAGGCGAATACGCCTCTAGACTAATATGAATGCCTATGGGCGAATAAGCCCACAGAGCACAACAAACAACCGCCCCGACACATGCCAACTCTTCATCTTTCGCTCTATATCCACACATTTAAAAAACCGCTGTCGCTAAGTATTTAGGGAAGGTTTAAGTATTAAAGGCAATGCAATCGAAACAAACAAATTGACGTAATAACTGCATCCAGTATTCACTTGAGAATGGAAATGATGAACTTGCTCAATTCCGTATGTTTAAAACCGTAGCCAATCTTGGCAAGTGTGTACAAGCATCCGCCGCGTTGCACGTGTGTCCTTTCTAACATCACGGCGAGAATCAGACACTTGAATCAGAACTCAAGTGTCGCTATTTTTTACCGAGAAGGTCGCGGGCCTTCGAATTACGCCATCAGGTGAGGTGTTTCTGGCCTACGCGAGAAGAATTTTACCGCTAACAGAAGAAGCCAAACGGACGTTGATCCGTCTTCTGAACCCCTGTAAACGCTTCAATTTTTGGCGCCATTGAATCTTCGCTACGAGTCGCTTGCCCACCATTCTCAAAATTTTCACGCACCAAATTTCCAAACCGTCGAACTGCAATTTTAAAACCGCATTGGCCCTCAACTACCTAGAAAAGACATGCATCCAAGCATCGTTAAGACGGAAGCGGTTTATCGCGGTAGAACCATTGATCGCCCTTTTCTTAACAGTGCGACCTTTCTACAAGAAAGATTTGGTTTCCATTTCTTCAAGTGTCATCCCAGCCCAATAAAATCTGTGAATGACCTAAATGAAAAGCCATTTTCAATGTGGCCAGACCGTCCATACGCGAGCAGCATTAGAAACTTGGCTTAGTCAGACCAACGTTTTATTTTCCCCGCATCACCGACATTTGCGAGTTATGGCACTATTATTGGGTTGTTCCGTGCCGGAAGTGGGGTATCACTCGTTCCGAAAGGCGTATTTGAGCAATATCAAACATGGTATGGGATTAGTAGGTTGTGAGTTACGGCCCTTAGAACCCATTGAAAACCCGCGTCATTTGGCGCAATGATACGGGCAAATTCCCGCTTTAGATGCTTTTATCATATCGATCCAGCAGGATAAACAGTCATAAAAATGGTCTCACATGTAGGAAGGCAAATCGGCTTTTTGAACAGACGTCCGCTTTATTTAAATCCAGCCCTACTGCTTGCCATGCAAGCACTTGCCTAGAGTCGTTCTAGCCACCAATCCTTCTGCGGGATTCGATTACGAACTGATCGTCGGCGCCAGCGGATGTCAAACATTGGTAACCGGCGGCAGCACACCCGCATTGAGTTTTTAATGGCGGTTTATCCATCACACCGTCATCCCGCAAAACAGCCATCAACGCCGTTTCGTATTCGAGTCGTGAATCAATTAAACGAGCCAACCACCCATTCATTGGCAATGGTATGAGAATCCATTGCATGGACGGTGTGCCTTTTTTTAAGTCAGCCCCCATCATGCCGGCGGAGAACGTTTTGATTATGAATTCACACCACCAGACGCAGGTTTCCTTTTGGTATCACCCGCACATGAAAACAGCGGTCGAAAATTGGTAAAGGCTTGGTTGGCGCGCTTGATTGTCGATGAAGCAGAAGAAGCCAGACTTCGATGCCGATCTGGTACATTTGTATTGAAAAACCTGGCACAAATCAAAGCGAATTGCTCCTTTTACCGCCCTGACCAAATCACAAATGCTTTTCGTATGGGAACGCCTGGGGCGCGTCATGACCGATTAAACGGTGAAAATGCACCCCGACCTAACGACGTACCCGAATTGGCGGTGCATTCCGTGTGCCGTTTATTGAACGTCGATAACACCTTGAGTGTATGACGTGACGTCAACGGGATTCTGGATGCTCAATATCGCGGATTGGTGGCAACTCCCGAATTTGCTCAACCAAGAACTCTCGCAATCATCTTATTGCCCCCGGTATGCGCATTGATCTAGGTGGTATTGCGTCAGCAAGGTGGGAGAAACGGTCAACATTTAAGCATAAGAACAAACCTCTCGTAACACTAAGAACGGTAAAGCAAGTAAGCTTAAAGATCGCCGACTGCCCACATTTGGCCAACTTTAACCCGATCCTGCGCCAGAATTTGGAAAATGCAGAAACGATAAGTTCGCTTTCGTAATGAAACGCAACATCACACCGATCCATAAAGAGAAAATGTAAACTACAATTTTTGGACAATGAACCGCCGTTTCATGGAAGGGCATGTCTAAAGCAACCATTCCGCCGCAACTTGCCCAAACTAGAGGCTTGGAAAAAACCTACATTTTCGAGCTGGGCAATTTGACGCAAATACCATCATCCCGATCCACATACACGGCCACACCTTTACTGTTTTAAAAATCCAAATAAAAAAGCCATTACCCCCTTTTCCCACAGAACACCTGTTTACTGGGCCAGAATGAAACCGTTATTGCCGCGTTAGCCGCCTGACAACACCCAGGGCGATGGATTTACACGCATATTATTGACACCTTAAAACGGGGCTTCATTGGGTATGTTGAAGTCAGCTTTAAAGCCAACCGAATTAAGCACCATCCCATGCAAAATAAAAGGCGTAAAAAAGCAGAACCTCAATCATCATTGATCTGGCTTTTTTAAATTTGCTTTTTCTGACAAATAAAAACGTTTTTTACAAATCGTCTTCGTTCTCTTCATCTACCACTTTCACGCTTTGTACGTTTGAGTGGTGCCGCCAAACATTTTCTAGAATAAAACGTTTGGCCATGCTTGCTTTGCAGCGGAAGCTGATTTTGTCATTAAATTTGGCCTACGTGAATAACCTCCCTCTGCTTGTTCTGCTGTTTGGCCAAATTTGGGCAGTCAAATCCCCAAAATACAAAGCGTATTCTGGCAGAGCTTATTAACGCTCTCTTTTCAATATTTTTTAATGTCGCTTTTAGTCCGCTTCGATTAATCGAGGGTAGCAATTTTTGGATGGAGATAGCTCAAATGTTTTTTTCATTGGTCCTAAAAGATTAAATAATCAAGGAAGTGGCGTACACACGTTCCCAATTGGCGAAGCATAATAACGGATCAAGCCGCTTGCAGCTAATGATAAGTCCGTCCAAATCAACCACTCGAAACGACTTACCCACTCCTAATCTACTATTCCTTTACGACTCTTCCTACGTACCTCTTAACAACGGTGGATAAACGTCAAATTTTTCGCGAACCGCAGGGACGCAAGATAAAAGGGTATAGGTCCGGTTGCCCCATGCCACGGTTTTAGGTTTATTACGCAAAGGTTAAGGGTAAATACTGCGCCAAAATATCAATCGAAATTATTCGTGTCCTATACGGGGTCATATTCACCATTACCGCCAAATTTTCTCGATTAGAACCATGCGGTTGCATGACTAATCCAGGTCACTGGCGGTTTCCAATGTATCCGGCAATATGCCAAGGTATGCGCCCAAGTTTCGGCCGCAATCTTCCCAAGGGTGAGAAGACGCAATAAACACTGATAAACGATTCTTGGCCCCTCCTGCATTAGGCGCCTTGTATATGCGCTTCTAACGCATCAGCATAGCTTTCTCTGTTCGTTCAGCCAAAAAGCGTTCGCGAAAGTCGGCTAACTGCCTCAATCGTCAAAAACTAACGGATCCCATAAAATAATGCCCAATCTTCATGACGAAAAGTGACCCAATCACTGTGCGATATGGACTCATTCAATGTCTTTTCGCGCCATCTGCTCACGATCTAGGAATTTTCCTTCAGCGGCATAATGTTACCTGAACCGAAGCATGGCCGGTCATGGCGCTTAAACATCTTCCTGGAACCACGTTATTTTCAGAATAAAATCGAATGACAAACCGTCTCTGGTGCATTTTCCTTCTGACCAAAGGCAAACCTCGAGACCGCAAAAAAGATAAACACTAAACCTATGCCTTAAGCAAACTTCTAACTGCTGCATGCTTGGGCGCTCTCTATTTTCCCTCGCAAGTTCGGAAATATGACGGTTTCAATTCCACCGCCATACAGAAAGTGCTGCCACCCTCTTCTAACATCCATTAACACACTTGGTGCTGATGTTTTCACCAGTAATACAAACGTTTAGCCGGCACAGATTTATCTGCCAATAAGCATAACCAATATTGGTCGACCGAACTTAATGCTCTGATCACCATTTGATCTGGTAAAAAACCCAAAGACGAACGAGCATTGCTAAACAGCGTGTGTTTCTCAAACAACGCAGTCTGACCACACTGCTGGCAACTGAAAATCTCATAAAGCTCTCTATCCGAGAGATAGAAAAATAAATAAATAAAAAAGGAATAAACGCAAATACGGAATCAACCCTCACGTAATTGCGCAGTAGTAGGATCCTAGTTTAAAAGTACGGATGAAAATACCTGTTTTATTGCATTCTTGAATGGGATATTTTTTCATTTATAAAAAACAATCATTGAGATAAATATTTGCAAACAAAAAGCAAAGGCTTCGCGACCTTATTTCTGACGTTGCTAAATACGCAAAAGTAAGGCAAAACAAGTGTTTTCACGCTATCTCAATGGCGAACAGATTAAGCTGTCAGAACCCCTTACGTGAAAAAATATATCAAGCAATAGAGCAACCTTGATTTCGTCCCAATCACTCCTGCCCAGAATGCTAAAAAAGCAGGGCAATTCAAAGCTTAATTGGACTGCTACTGGCGGATGTTACTAAACCCATCTCCATTGTGTCCTTCAGGGCCATAGAGCAATGTTGTCCCCGACGCGAGGTTACATTGCTAATGGTATGGCAACACAGACAATCAGAAAGAGCTACAAGACAGCTCTTACACTACTCGAAGCAATCGAGTCGAGCGGCATAATCGGGTTCAAATAACCGCCGGCATGGCACAAAAACAAATCACCAATTTGAAGCGAATCTCTTGCCCTTTGGTTCTCGTCGATCGGATCGATACCTTCGCTTGGATTTGATACCGTTGGGCTAGACAACGAAGCAGGCCTGTCAAAGGTTATGCACCACATCTACAAACAAAAAGCCTATCAATCCATTTTGGGTGGTGGACCGGATCCCACGCCATAGACCTCGCCAAGCTGAACGACGCGATTAAAGCGTTCCTGCCGAGAAAACAACGACATTAACTTGTGGAGATTATTGAAATCGAGAAAAAGAGTGTGGGTTTGCTCATCAGGTTTATTCAAAACTTTATCGATTCACACCCCCAAATCGCCAAAAAAGCCATTTTCAACGACCAACGGCGGTGCGATGATGAGCACCGCGAAAGCCTTGAAAGCACCTCAACATGCCATTGGTTTTCGAAACATCGGCTTAGTCTCTATCGATGAAATCCAGAGTGGGCGCAGCTTTTGAAGCGTATCACCGTTATGCGCCAGCCTACAAGGGGTCATAGGGCAAACCGACTTGGCGAGCGTTTACTGGCGAGAGTCCAGGGCAACAACGAACTGCGCAACACATTAAGCTCAAAGCCGAACTCGTTTATTTCGACAATCGACCTAGTTCATATCCGAATACAAAACAACCTCCAATAAGATAGAAAGCAATTAATAAACTCTATTCATGAACGATTCATGATTATTCGTTTTTAGCCTAAAGTGCGATCATCATAATCATAAAAAACGATACATAATGGAGCTATCATGGAAAAAAATATTGAACACTGCTAACCCGCAGCCGCTGCCATCAACACTCGCTGATGTAAGCGAAGAATTCTGCTAAGTCTGACACCATAAAACTCCGTCGTTGCCACACAATCACAACCTTTTCAAGCCCATACCAAAAACAGGCATGCTTAAACTGAAAGGAAGTGGCCGATAAAATCGGCTTTTTTTGGATGTAGAAGTACACGCAGGAACCATAGGTACGCAATGAGAATGGAGCTTGGTTTTGAAAAAAGCTGGTTTCTTGGTGGTGCAGACATGGGTGTTTGGTTTCTCCCAGTTTATGACGTCATCTTGGCATTGATGAAGTTGATCTATTCTCTTTATTATATTTAAATTTAATGACTAAGCCTGGGAAAAAGTAGTGGAGGAAAAGTAGGTAACGATATAGCGGACATCATCTATACCAAATCAGTAAAAATACCGTGTCGCGGCTTACTGGACAGCCGGTGTGCGTCATTGGTATGGCCAAACAACCCGTCAACAGTTTGTCCGATGTCAAGCATAAAAATCCGCACTTCAGACGTCAGGTGTGGTGGTCTCAATATTGGAAAGAGATCGTGCAGTCCAACCTCCGTTGCTTGGGCTGAGTTGTATCAACGCGTTATCCAGCAACGTTGTTGACGCCGCTGAAAACGCCTACCCTAAACTTTCATCCCGATGGAAACATCAATAAAACCAACAATTGTAAGTATATTTCTGAAACGGTCAGACTTCACGACTCGCTTGTTGCTTTGTTCGTAATTCCGTTTGGGAAAGGCTTTCACCAATGAACGCATAATGCCTTTCGATCAAAGCAGTGACGAAAAGCGACGAAGGCAACGAGCGTCAAGCTCTGTACAGTGAAGAGTTCGACTATAAACAAAAAGCCAATGATGATGGCGCTATTATTAAATACGCTAGATCGCACGCCTTTCATCGAAAAAGCCACTCAATAAGACCAATGGGCGGCCCCAAATACGGCATGACCGGACGTACTTGAAAACCATTCGTTCAGACGTAAATAACATCGCTGCGCTTCCGAGCCTCCTCGGAGTCTAAAGGATTGTAATGGTTGCAAATACTGACTAAATTCATTGCCAGACTACAAAATCACATTGGGCCTTTGCTCCATGTGATTTTTTTTAGCTTCCACTTTAATCCAAGTCGTTACCGACAGCTATTTGTATCTCCGATTATGGACAGAAGGAAGTGGCGGTAGACCTCCTTTATTTGGGGCATGTTTTCTCGTGCGGCCGTCATGGTAAAGAGAAAATAAACATTTTTTGGATGTTGATGTTCTGACACACTATTCAAAAGGACAAAACGTTCAATATTGGTTATTTCTCAAAATCTAATCATTTTGATATTTTGCCTATTATGCTCTCCTTACAGCGTTGAAAATTACTCAAGCTTTTTGGCCTTCTCGCTGGATCAGCATCCCCGGAATTCCGTGCAAGGTTATGTCTGGCTCATCATGCCAATTACCTTCATTAAGCTCCAGTGTTTATCTACTGGGATAACATCTACAACGAAGCAAAACATTGTCTTGCTTTCAAGGGGCTTCAAATGAACTTGCGATAAATCACTCTACTATTTATCACTCCGTTATCATTATTGGAATTCCCATTGCCTTCTCCATTGGCATTGGCGTCCTTGGTCGGCCATTGGCAACCATGACTTGGTGCAACCAACCACATGATTCCAATGAAGATGTTTTTACGGTCTTAACTCTAATGTATTACTCGCCCGTGGCCTCTTTTTGTATTAACCGCGAACATCATGCACAGCGGCAGATTTCTCAATCGGATTATTAACTTTTCTTTGCCTTAGTTAGGACGAAGAACCAGGCGGTCTGGGCAATGCTAACGTACTTGTATCTAAATGCTTGTTTGCTGGTGTTAGTGGCTCTTCCACGGCCGATACCGCTGGTGTCGGGAAAATTCCCTAATTCCTAATATGAATCAACAAAGGGCTACAGTCGCGAAATGTCGGTTGGGGTGACCGCCGCGCAATCGACGCATTGGCGTATTACCTTCCACCCCAGTATCACGCCATGGTAATTTATGGTGGATGACCAACACCTCGTTGGGCAATTAATTTATCGTGGCATGGTAACCAGGGGTATGAATCGGCCCTAGGATGATGTTTTGTGATTAGTATTATTGCTCCCGACGCGGATAATTTTACCCGGGATGGAAAAAATCAGCCCGTGCCGAATTCATAAGCACTAAAGCAAAGACGCCATTCCAGGCAATGATTTACGCCGCTTATCATCATTGGTGGCAATCGTATTCGGCGTATTCACTCCAACAGAAGCGGCCGGCGTTTTTTCTGCTCTTTATGCTTACTTAGTCCAGCGCGTTTTTTTCACTAGCAAATCCATTAGCCTCAAAGACTTGCCTAAGATTTTCACTGAAACATTAAAGCTCAGCTGCTTATCACTCTTTGTGCTCTGGCAGCGGCATCCGCAACTGGCGAATTTTTGGGTTACTATCAATCAACGCGAAGGTTTCCAATTTTCTTCAGCGGCATTTGGCAAATAATGAGTATCTGTTCTTATTCATTAATTGTGCCTTCCTTCTTATTTATTGGTACCTTCAATGGACGCCATTCCTGCATGGTGCTGTTTGTACCAGTGAATTTATCCCGTTGCGCTCACGCTTAGGAGTCGATCCCTGTTCAGTTAGGAATGTCCGTTATTAATACCCCTATCAATCGGCTTAAATCACACCACCTTATGGTCTTGTTTGTTTGATTTGCCAAGCGCCTTGGAGAATTGGGTCCATAGACAAATTATTCAAAGCATCATGCCTTATATTTTCGGTCATTGTTCTGGTGCTCGTTGGCCGGTGATATTTATGCCATTTAATTTTTTGT
>Ga0163217_1061758_pt1 | contig 19405 bp, 11 predicted proteins | sample SynspAceP_FD_185933 | JGI IMG/M metagenome (GOLD analysis project Ga0163217, IMG submission 185933) | Saline lake microbial communities from Ace Lake in Antarctica - Synechococcus sp. Ace-P (PacBio error correction) | ecosystem: Environmental > Aquatic > Non-marine Saline and Alkaline > Saline ...
CCCGACGACCAATGGTTCACCAAACGACCATCGTCAAATTTTCTTCGATAGATTTGAAAGTCTTCTTCTAACACAATTCAATTTCATGGGGGTGAAATTTGCCATCCGGCAATTGTTTTAGCCCGAGGGCTTGGAACCACTGAACCCCTATATTATGCTTCAACTTTCCTCGTTCCCATACCAGGCGAAATGTCCTTATATCTAACAGGCTGGGTACCCCAATCAACACAATTCCGCCCATGCCACTCTTTTTTATTGCCATTCAAACATCAATGTCAACTCCAAACGCGGGTTAATTCTCATGTCTGCCCCATGTTAAGGAACGCCCTACCGACCTGATATCCTCTTATCCACTCGATAATCGTTTGGTTTGACAACATAAGGATGCCCAAATCGTTCCACGAAACGACAATCCTTTATCTCGCTCTGATCTGGTGCCCAATTCAACCTGCTTTGTAATGTGATCTTTCTCCTTATCCGATTTAGATAATTTCGCCTTTTAATGGGTAATCCAGGGGTCCATCGTTCATGTGGGCAGGCTACACTCCTCGATATGTGCACTTCAACCCATTCGCCTCTTTCCAGCACCAAAGTCCCTTAACCCATTCTCACAAAGTTCTTTAAGCTGCCTCCAACCTCACACTAATCCGGTACCTACAACAATGGCATCAAATATTTCACTTTGAAGGTTCACATTTATACTATCTCTTGTATTAAGTCCTGGATCTTTTCCTATATTTAATTGATCTTCGCATTGTAGGCAAGGCTACAAACATTAAAATATAGGATTTTTTATCATAAACTGTGTAAGCAATGTGTTATTTCAATTTACAACACTTAACTAATAAAATTTAAGAATGTAAACCGCCAATTAAAGGGCCGCCTGGAGTTAATGTTGTTAGCACAATTTGTAGATGAAGGATAGCCACACCATTTTCATTTCATTGGATGGCATGTGTAAAGGGGTCAATCGATTTGGGATATAAGGGAATTCAAATACCTACTTGGGGTTCGAATTTTCTTATCGGATTTGGATAACGAGCTGCCGAGAGTCCAGACCCTACCTGTGATGAATAATAGGGAAAAGATAATTCCTACGGACTTGAGAATTACGGAGTTGTCTACGCATTGCAAAGGAGACAATTAGGGCAAGTGAAATCCTGCTTACGAATTTGATGTTTGATAATTTTGCGCCCGAATAAAAGTAATAAAATAATCCAAGGCCCGTACCGATGGGCAGTAGAATACGTTTAAAAAAGAGCTACAGCAAGTGAAGACTTGGTCTTAATAATTCGCATGCCACTTTTCTGGTTCTTTATAACTATGGCATACGGCCATCCATGGCCACAGATTGACCAAGCGGGATTGTGGTAGAAATGGGCCCTTTGAGAACTGGCCAGAAAGATGGTTGCCTATCGGCTAAATCATTTTGACAAGGACAGGTGTGGACGTATGCTTACGCAAATCTCACATCCTGGTGACCAGATCTACATGATGGGGATACTTTTGAACCGCTTTTTAAGCTGCTACCTGGAAATCAACAAAAAGGGTCAATATTCTTTACGACCCCAAGCCATTTTGTACTTCAACAATTGGAATATACTAACTTGCTTATATAGACCATTTACCATGGCAGTATCATAAAAATCATGTGCATACGTTCTAAGCCAGATTCTGAATTATAACCACACCCAACTGGTAAGGGTGCCTTTCTTGGTGGCATCTTCTCACAGATTGGGACGACAGGACGCTGGAAGATATCGCCTCTACTAGGCGACGGATCAGACATAGGAGGAGGACCAGCAAGATAGTAAGTCATTCTTCTCCAAATTAACGCAAGTACGTGGCTGTGTGATCGTTTGGTTGCGGTATACTGCAGGAAAAATGGGAATGTTGCATTAAAAGTCCAGAACAGGGGCAAAAGTGGAAGGCTGCTAAGTTTATCCAAGACCATATTCATACGAGGCTACAGAACAAGACCTTGTGGAGAGATATTTTTTGCCCGGCGCTTGCAATAGAATAAGCAGTACTGAAGAAGATAATTAAGAATATAAATTTAAATAGATAGAAAATTGAACCAAAATTAAATTTATAGTGTCACCTTGATAGCTGTTATGTTTCTTGCTCCGTACAGGAATAACACGGATAAAAAGAACATAGATGTAGAATTCCCTGACCCCAATGCCACGGATAATTCTCATCGACACAAACGACTATACAACGGAGCGAGGGTTTTTTTTTTACCTGTACTTCACTTGGGTTACCTCCACCTCCAACAGCCTGAATTGAAGGGGAAATTGAGAAGGTGCAGTTTGAGGCAAACCTAACTTCATGCCTGGAAGCGGTATTTGGAAGATGGTGTTCGGGTGATGTCCAAATTGGAAGATTGAGTGGGACGGGGGTGCCATGTGTGACTATCCACCCAAGGACCCGCAAAAAGGGGAAAGAGAACATACTGGATTTAGTAAACCCAGGAAAGACTTTACCAGACTTTGTAACTATCCGCGATAGACCTGGTATAAATTGGAAGGATAGGGTTGGGAACAGCTGGTAATTTTTTGGGGAGTTTAAGGAGTTCAAAGCCTCCGGAAGCCTACCACTCGGCCAGAAATTTCAAGGTATCGGACAATTGAAAAAACACCCGTGCACCCCAAAAATGGAACTACCTCATTCAGGCGGTGCTTTATATGGCACCCAATGATAGCCCCGAGTAAAGATGCTACAAAACCGTGGTGGGAACCTCGTGATATACCTGTGGATAATACCATCCAAACCCCTACAAACCGAAATAAAGGTAATGTAGTGTTTTGATATCGGTACAGAAGAGCTGTCTGTTTCCTGTTTCAATGCGGTGAGGGAATCGGGAGGTACCGGTCCATGTATTGCCAAACACTCCAAATTTAAAGGTCAGAGCATTTCTTGTACATATATGACCGGTATCGGCAATTGATTTTGCAAGATCAATCGGGGACAAGGTGTACTTTTGCAAAAGGCATCAAAGAAATAGAATATACATTGGACTGATCCCTATAATATTAAATTAAGTTACTGACATTAGGATACTTGTTTATACCCTCTCTCTATTGATTTTTGGTTTTTCGCCCTGTAAAGAAAAAGTTGCGTGAGGATAGCATATGGAGCTAAAAAGATTCAAAAGGAAATTGAGGAAGGAATTGTAGTACATGGGGCAATACTCAGGTGCAGAAACCAACAAACTCCCCCGGAAGGGACCGAATTCTCATAAAATCTGTTCCTCCTGTGGTAAATCCTTTGACCCCATTAATAGAGCTCCCAGTGATCTATGGCTATTATTCTCTTAGTGAGGAACATTCGGACAATCGGATTACTCACTGGACATAGACATGTGACACATGTCACGACCAAGTGCGATTGTTACAAGGTACGGTTAGAATCATGACGGTCAAAGGCAAATCAACCGACAGGGGATATACATCGATCAGTACACATTAAACTTTGGAGTAATGCAATTGCATCTTGAATGGAAAATCTTCCTGCAGGGCGGAAATTCAGGGAAAACAACAAAAGTATGCGGGGTACCATCAGTGGTGTTTTCTTCCAGGGCTTGTGACTATAGCGAGGTTAGCACGGTCTTGACAACCAAATGATAACGATAACTCTATGTTAAACGGGCAAGTGGGGTCTGTATACAAGCCCACATACCCCCCTTGCCATGGCATCTGTGCCCAATACTGGGGACTGAACCTATGATATTAACCATTTATCATGCTACCGGAATCAATAAAGACGGAAAAAGATTAAATCGGGAACTGTAACTGGTAATACATCAATGGTTCCTTGTGCCCGCAGGGACAAGAATTTGGAGACCTTCTATAGAATTGAGGAATCACTCCCAGCTTATACTTCGCCTGGCCAAAAAATCCAGCCCATGGAAAGGTCCTTCTACACACTGCAGGACTCATGAGCGAGCGAATAGTCAGGGCAATGTTATAGTCGAATATTTGGTAAAGGGTATACTTTTAGACTGGAATGTTGGGTGTTGGTATTCAATTGTTGTATAACATAGGCACCCAGTTTGCTGTTTACTGTCTTGCGCTGTTCGTTAAAAACATGCCCTCCTACATGACATATGTCACATTTCACAATGGCTACCGCAGCCAGAAAGGCATGAAGAATGCAGGGAAGCGATTAAAGAGTGGAGCACTCAATCCGATAATTGAATTCAAGGATTAGCATTAAAGGCCTTTAATATTGACTTGCACTGGTACTTTTGTCCCATCGAAGAATACAATCCCATTTATTTACACTTTAATCAAATTTAAAAAAACAATTTATGATCCAATCTACTGACAGGGTTTGGGAAGCAACGTTATACACTCCTCGAACAAAATTTACCCATCGAATTATCTTTAATCTCTAAATAGTAAAAGTCTTGATTCTCAGAAGATATGCCGCAGGCTATATCCTCTAAAGCGTACCGGAAAAAAGGAATTGGAATGCGAAGGACGATTGCCGGTTCCTTGGTCAGAGGTAAAATAATTTAGTCTATATATTGAAAATACGGGTGCTTGAAGACCACTTCGAACAGGTTAACGAAGTAAGTGGTTAGAGCAATATAGTTGAAACAGTTCTCGGGGTCATACCTTGTTTCCGGTAATGAAATGAGCCTATTGGAGAATCGCTAGCCGCTGCCGATACTATGAAAACGGAACAGGGAGGATAATAGAAATGAGGACGATATGAAGATATAAAAGAGTCGCTGAAGAAGGCACTAAAGGAAATAAGGAGGTATTTATTAGAACACGATATGGATAGGAAAGGTGCGTGGAGGGTTGATTTTGAAGCAAAGAATAAGCACTGTGCTTCTCAAAGAGTTTATATTGCATCCAAGGTATAGACCTACAAATGACCCAGACAGAACTTTAAACAGATATATGAGACCGCATAGGAAAAGGCTGTAGTCAACCTAAAGGCCGCATATGAGATGCCGATCGTTTTTTGAAAGGCAAGAGCTTATTTATCTATCTTGAGAAAATATGATATTACAGGACACGACAAACGGGTCAAGGTTCGTCTTGCTTACATCCAGGAAACTTGATTTGATTTTGCCAGTACGTTGCAATCTTTGATGATTTCCAACGGTAAAGAAAGCTGGGTTTCATTAGTCAGGAATCGGTAAGGGAAATAAACTACTCATATCCGTTTTCCACAGCGCTAATTTTGCACCTCCCCATCGGCAACTAGTTTTCAAATCGCGGTAGCACGGATTCACAAGGAATGCATATTGGTAGAAAGGATCGAAAGACCAAATCGCCTACAATGTTTCGGTAAATGAAGGCCAGGACAAATTGGTACAACCTTAATTTTTTTCGGCCCCGTTCTTGGTAGAAGTGCATCAGGAAAACAAACGCATAGTGAAACATCTTCAAAATCAGCCTTGAAAACTTAATCTGGGCATTTTTCATAATTCCGTCGGCAATCCAGACTAGACCTGGAAGCACACCCACACACTCACACACCGATTGGATAAGCAGGTCGAGTCGTGTCCGTACGAGCGTGTCCGAATTTAATAGAACATATTAAAGAGGGAATGATTTTTTGGAATGGGGAAGAGGTGTAATAGGGATATCATAGTTTTATCGGACTTTTAAAATAAGTGGAGGGTAGACCGGACTCTGTGGCCGAGGGAAAAATGTAATCTTGATATTGAAAGTGTGTGGATTTAGGTTTTTGCGAACATAAAAATGAAGTTTCCAGAAGACATCGAATAGCCCTCTAGCGGTTTTTGGGTACATGACACAGAAGTGTCCGGAGATGAGTCAGAAATGAGCTTAAGAAGTTACAGATTGGAGACGAGAAGCAGCAGTACGGAATCCTCGATGGAATAAAATAAATATGCGTATTGGCGAAAATGGCCTCTGTAGAACCTTGCCACTGCTCCGCATTTGAATATACCAGTAGTTCAGATTTACGACTGGATACTGCCCTAAATGAGGCGCACTAAGTTGACGTGGCGGGTAGTTTTGGTAGGTGTTTGAAATTATAAATAAAATCAGAATACCGCATTTCAACCTTTGAGTTGGACGAATTAAACTCTAGAATGTTTGGAAATAAAAATGATACTTGAACAAGTTTCTCAGTGTAATAGGAGACAACGAGACTTTCATTTACGGTTTACTGTTTTAAACCCAATTCACATAGGGCATTTGGTGATTCTGCCATCATATGGTGTGATAACGATATGTTCTGACTTGGAAATCGCCACAGCGTCTGCGTTTTTGTGGTAATTTCACCTTCAAAGTCCTTTAAAACAAAAAAACACTGCTGGAGCAATTTCATCATCGGTATCAATTGGTAGCCGAGGCACCCCAGGTACTATCCCAAAATTCAAAACCAAGTAAAAATTATGAAATTTGAACTAGCCCAACGAACCACCTAATTACAGTCGCACATATCCTGCGCTTTATACTTTAACAGAGAAAAGCGTATGTTTGACTGTGGGTCTTGATTTCTGTATTGAGTTAGGGGAGGAGAAACTAAGTTCAAAGAGCCTGCACAATGGAAGAAAATTAAATGAGAATTCCATTACAATAGGAAGAATCATGACATTCTTTTGTCTACCTAGGATTTCAGAGGGGAATGGAGCAACAGGTTAAAGGTCAAGCAAGATACCATCATGTTACGGCCCCTATATGGAAATATCTCTCCCGTTTAAGTTCCGGCGACAACATATTCGGGTAAAAACATGAGTCCTCCTTGCTGCAGAAGGAGTTTTGAATATATAGACGAAAATGAACTTCTATAAGATAGGTTTATACCACGTCACATATATTATTACCTCAAGAGCAGTACTTGTATTCCTAAATATTGATGCTGGGTTTTTCTATGTTTGACATAATCACGCCCTTGTCTTCGGCATTTTAATGTCATTTTATGATTTCTTCGCCTGAAAGTGTATACTACTCCCCATCATTTTTGAATGTCATATGGTAAAATGATCGACTTCCATGGCGTATGTTGAGCCAGGGGCAGAACCATAAGAGATATAGCCCCGAGAGTGTCCTTTCCCCGACCTCTTACGGATACGTTACTTTGAGGCTCAAAATACCGGTTCGTGTCTAGCGCTTGCGTTGCTAGAAGGTTTCTTGTGTCTCCACATTGAATCAATCTATCGCGGTCCCGGGATCTCTTAGTTTCATTGTGAGATCACATAGCAAGAATAGGTAATAAATATACTTAACCTTCAATCTTTTAGAAAGCGTTCACAAGAATATTACTTTAGCTGTATAACGTTTTGCCTGGCTAGTCCGTCACCTGCCGGAAATATTGGCTCGACTTTCTGGCCTTGAATAGACACCCTCTAAATATGCAGTCGCCCTATGTTCCACGGTTTGTTCAAGTCGTGCTGAGCGGCCTCCCTTTATTGGTAAATCTTACGGCCAATTTAAAATTATGGTAACGCGGGCAGCATACTTAATCGCATTTGGCTCTAATTCTGTTATCCGCTCCTTTGGGAGATTTCATAGTTAACCTAGTAATATAGATTTGTCACCTTTTAAAGGGACATCTCTCCAGTTGCCTTTGGGCTCATGATCACCAGATCTATTGCTTTTTCCAAAAGTTCCATACCGCGTGAATATTTTGGCCCAATGCTCCATCAACGATGGTTCGGTAGATCCAAGACCAAACGTGATGTAGACAGTGACACAAGGAAGGTTGTCGCGATTATATGGGTTTTAAATTATGGACCTCATTTCCCGCGCCGACGGTAGTACTCTAGTTTTGCAGGCTTAACCGTGCTTGTCCTGAAGTACAGTTCCTTGTAGTTAAAAGCTTCCAAAAGGTTCATAATGTTGCGTGTGGTACCTGGGAATGAAAAATCTTTGTTTCCCACAAAGAAACGTAACATCGATATACAGTCAAGTGCTTCTGTAGGCACTGGAATTCTATCAGTAACCGACGTGTCTGGCTATCTGTTTCATTTCCATTTTTGAGCCACCAGTGGGACCTGGCCAGTACCTCCGCTTGTGGGGTTACTGGCACAAAATGGTACCAATCCACTCTATTAAAAGATCTGGTTCCAAAAGGCCTCCTTGGTAGCACCTAACAATTTTTGTAATTCAGAGAATCTATTTCTTTTAAGTTCCTCTTAATTTGTGTATTTTAAATTTTTGTTTAATCGGTGTTGTGGATGTGTTTTATGACTAATTTTATTTAAATACACTTCACGATCCAGAAGTGCGAAAGATTGGGCCATATCCTGCAGAGTAACTTGCCCTTCGTGAAAATGTTTATATATAACTCCTGGCCATTTGAGCTGGCCCCTACACTGGCCTCTGGATCACCATAATTTCTTAATAAAATAGAATATATGGTCTACGTACAGTTCGTCTATTTTCATCCAAGACAACGTGATCACTACGGGCCTACTTTTTTTATTGGGTCTCTTTTTTCAGAAGCTCCCAAATCCTTCGCTTAGCAAGGCCGTAACTGATGTGCCATATGTGGCTTTATTGTTATTGGTGCGTGTCTTGGCCAAACGTTGGAAATATTGTCCTGCACTTTTCTCGATCACCACGCTTGGATAGAACTGCTTTCGGGCCTTTCGTAGACTATCTCTCAGCTTTTAATTTCCCTTTTGATTTTTTTGTTGTGTTGAAATGTGTTCCTTGTCCAGAGACAGAACCGCAAGCAAATAATAGAATGGCCAGCCCCGCGCGCCGTCGCCGGGCCATGGACGGAACACTGAAATATTGATAAGTGAACTATACCGCAGCAGAAATACAAAAGGCGAATAATCGGCTGTAAAGAACCAACCACCATAACATTCAATCCCCTGCAAACACGGTAACGGCACTTTCCCGCTCCCCAGCCCTATCGGCCAATAGAGTGGTAACCTGCATCCACTCATAAATGTAAAACATAAGGTGTAGAGAGTATGCGCTTTATATGATGTCGGCCAATGAATGAAGCGCCACCTGCAACCATCAAGTCTAAACAGACAGACATGTCCCTTATCCTATATGAAAGCCAGTGTCATTTCAAAAGTTTTATTTCCTTTGAAAGTGCTATAACAATGGCTTTTTAAAAGTTTTTGGAAATCTATTTTTCCTAGTACATGGGATTTTGGGGTCCAATAAGAGAGGCGGATGTAACACTAGAAACAGAGCCATAAGCTTGGATCTGTACAACCTACCTCTAGATAAGTAAAATTTGGGCTGAAGAGCGCTCTTTCCTATTGATTACTTCACTTCCTGGACAGGTTTTATTGTCTGTTTTTGGAGGTTAAACAGGTGTTTAAGTATAAGTGCTTTCTTTTGAAAACCTAAGTGTTAATGAGACACACCAGAACCATTCCGCTACGGACTGCTCACAGAAAGAGTTGCGTAGGAACCTTATTCTGCCAACACCGTCATGACCTCAAACCTTTCCATTGGCTTGGGATACCCGAGGCTTGCAAGCTTCAAAGGACTGCCATGGCGCAATTGGCACACCCTAAGAAATTAAAAAAGATCGTTCCCTGCAAAAAGCAAGGTCCAAGGCAAAATGTTCCAACAATAAATGATTAATTATAAACGCTCTCAATATGTCAAACTACTAGAACTTATTAGTTGTGGATGATTGTTATTGATTTCGGCGGGTCCACCTGTGCATCCTTCTTTGTCTGGCTGGTCAAAGTGCAATCTTCGCGGTACGACTTTCACTTGTTCATTGTCGTAAGTGCCAAACGAATAAGCACTTCGAATAATAATGGTGCTAGGTGTATTTTTATTTATATCAGATCCCCAGAATAACCAATCAAAGCACTTTTACGAAAGGGTGGCGCCCTTTTAAACCCTTAATAAGTATGAAATACGCGTGATTGCGTCAGAGCAATACCGCCCGGCTGCCTCGCGTTCCATGCGCTGAAACAGTGCTCCTCCATAAAATTTTTGCTTTTTTTCTAAGTCAAAAAGAAAAGCAGTAATACGGGATATAATATTGTACCAAGGCCCCAATTGAATCAGGCTATAACGAACCGAAAGCAGTATGCCCCAATTATTTCAGTGGCCTTAAAGTGGTTTATATACATTAATAATATATCAATATTATCAACTACCCACTTGAGGCTATTTTAATAAATGACCATGGCAACTGATGCGCCATAGTTCACATACAAGTGGATACTGTATGTAGAAGTGGGCCATCACGCTACCCGTATTGAAAAAATCCAATATACAAGAATGGTCGGTTATCAATGACAGCCATTGAAAATAATCATTGAATTTCACTGAAACATGTAATTCACGGGATTGAAACGATTCCCTTCGGGCTACCTCCATTCATACCGCTGGGAATAATGGCCACCTTATGGTATAACTTCCCACAACCCTGGCCTTACTGTATCATCGTTATAGGTCCCTGGACCATCGAATATGGCATTATGGTATAATCCAGATATGCTGAGTTGTCCACTTAGCAATTTTTAACCGCGCGGCATTAATCTAGCAGAAGTGAGCTTAACCGCGAGAGCTACTCAGAATCTTGCGCGGTATTGCCGGTATAGAGGCACAATGGCGACATCGATATTCTATATTAATTATATTACAATATAAATTGTCCATATATCTTATAAAAATAGTTTGCAATATCTAAAGTCCCTCTAGGTTGTAACCGTTATCTTAAGGTTTATATTTTTTGGCTTAAAAATGACTCCCAATTGTAGCCTATAATTAATTCATCAGAGCCATTCATACAGATAGATAGCTAATATCTGTTTGTACTTTAATTTTATGGGCCTACAATATAATTTTGAAAGTCCTAAGTGTATTGGTGTTTCTGGATTGATACCCGTAATATTTTTTATCTAATTCTATGTTTTGTGTATCTACCTGAAATTTCCCAATTAACTGGCGAACAGATATCGCGGATTGTTTTTAGATTTTAATCCATGGCCTTTTTGAACCACTAACCCCGTCAAGGAACCCGTCGATATTTGCCTGCAAAAGGGGTTTTCAGTATCCCTATGTGCTATTCTGCCATGAAAGGAGAATCCGTTGTATTTAAACATGGCATCAAAGGAATAATGTGTTGATATTGTTTTGGTGGAAAACCGAAATCTGTAACCATATAAGTCCCTTGATTACGCTCTGGTTTTTACAGCGTTTTTAAATTAAGGTGTAAGTAAGCGCCAAAAGGCATTATTTTGGAGATGTTTCCCTTTTCTTTAGATCGCCACCACTGTATTCGCCATTACTTCTTGAACATTCAGCCAAAAGGCAGTATTCCAGACGTCGGTGTACTGGTGCCCTCCTAAATTTCCTGTGGTTACATTCTTCTCCCTTGTGAATGGGCGATATTTCCCGCATTAAAATTGAATCCGTTAGGTAGGTGAAGTGCATAAGTTGTAATCCCATTTCACGATCTAGGGTAAAACTGCTATTTAACCTTGAGCGGTCTACCATTTGTAGGTTACCTGAGGAAATAACCGTTCCATATTGCCCGGGGAGTTTGGTTTGGCCACCCAAGTTCAAAAGTTTTTTGATAAATTCCACTTAACTACGGCAAATCCCAGTAATACTATCGTGAGCGTCACTGTATATTCTGAGAGCAACCTGAAGATATCCCTAATTGGACAATCCAATCTAGTTTATAGCGAAGTTTAGGTGAATTAAACAAATCCATCAAATTTTAAACCTTGCCCTCTAAAGCGCATGAATTGAGGGGTCCGTGTAGTTTTGCCGTTAGATTTTCCAGTCCAAGACGTGCTACTCAAAAATTGCATTCTAGCAGCCATCTGGCACATCCAAGTACTGTCCTTACCCATTAAATTTAAAAACCGTCCCCTTGCCCAATTCCTACGGAATTGGTTTCTGAGAAAAGGAGGTAAAAAATGAGCATATAATTAGCCCAAAGGCTAAACATTTTCCATGTTCATATTACTTTAGTTTTTGTCGACGGCAAAGGTAACCAATACAAGTGTTTTAATTAATGTTAACTTAGAAACAAATAATTACTTTTAAAATAAAAAGCTACCTTGCCAGAGTAGCTTCAACGATTTCAAATCAAATAGTCCCGACCAAACTAATGTTAAAATGAAACCGATAGTTAAAAGACTAATGCTAGAGCGGATTACTAATTAAAGCCCATTGTAATCTTAAGTTTAATTTATTGTTAAAAATGAACCAGCTGTTACATTTTTGGGGTTACCTAGATGTCCAAATAGCGGTTTTATTATGTGTGGAATTGCTAAAAAATGTACTTGCAGGCAACTAAAATTTAGATTATGAATTGGGGAACAGCTACTATCAATTGAAACGCTTTGGTGATACCCCATAAAAGAATAAGAAAAGAACAGGATTGAAACTCGAATTGGGGTTTTGAGGTGGATTACCGATAGGTTATATTTTCTACCGCTTTAGGAGTTTACAGGATAAGACCCAGGTATTCCGCTGTCCAAACCGATTTTGTCCATACGCCGCCATAACACATTAGTTTGGAAAGTTTCGTGGTGGGGAAGAAGCCTTGGTAGGATTGCCTGGAAGAAAATTTTTGGAATCCATCCCTATCCTTGGTGAAGATCACGCTATAAAGTTTAATGATTTCGGCGCTATAGTACTGCTGCAGCATTGGCACATGAATATTGGAAACCCACCCTTTTGGACATAGTGGTTGAAAAGCGTTGGGAAAATATTTTAAACGGGAAGGGCCAACAATTTAAGGATGCCCTAAATCCCAAAAGAATATAGGATATTATAGATTTCGAAAGGAAATGCCAAATGGTTAGCAGGTTAATTTAAACTGAGACCCGCAAGGGTAGACGCGTTGCGCCTGAGCTAGCACTTTGGGTGCTTATGAAAATACCAAAGAATCCTTACCCACAAACCACCAAACATATTGCGGATAAGAAATTTGGTTTTTTTTTCAGCAAACGTTGCACTTTAAGGAGGTGGGCCGTTGAACTGGGATTGGAACCAGGGACTGGAAGGGATGTAGGTTTTTGCGACAACCCACTTACCTTCTTAAGTGGAAGCAGCGGATGATATTTGTTATTACTATTATTGATTTTGAGGAATGGAATAACCTAGGGCTTATTTCAGAGGGATTATGCCTTGGATATTTGATTAGTTGGTTAACGGACAAGTATCAATATAAAAAAGTATAATGATTTGATCTTTATGGAAGATCGTCTGAGCTATTTAAGGGCATTGGCCTCAATACAAATTAATTTCGGATGCTATTGCTATTTTTATGAAAAACGAAGAAGCCTTCTAAAAAGGGGAGTTTTTCGGGTTTCCTTAATGGAGAAAAGTAAGTCAAGGCCCAAATTGAAGATATTATTAAAATTAAGTGTACAGAAAATCTACCAGTCTCAAGAGGTTATTGAACAAGAAATTGCCGTTATAAGATCATCTCAGATATTTTGATGTATATACCAACGGCCTTTGAAAATTTAGGAAAAAGGAAGGAAAACAGTTCCCAATTACGAATCGACTAATGATTTTCTACCTTGCGGAACCCTATCGGAAATACCAGATCCACATACTCATTTTATTGGAAATACCTGTTGTTATGTTGCCAGTTTTGTCGGATAGCGTGGGTACATATTCAATGAATAAGATTATGGGAAAACAGCTTTAGAAATCAATATACCAAACCAAACACCTAGTAAATTGTTTAACCTGAACTTTGCGTTTACGCAGGGGTTGTAAATGGTGCCATCTCTGCAGCTTCTACCTCGTCGAATTAATATCGTGGTCCATATAGGAACATGGGGTGGCCTATGGAGGCCTTCACGTATTTGGTTTACCGTTAAGTCCTAAGGTTTATTCCCAGTTCCACATCAATAATTTCCGAAATTTCTTTACGTAGTCCGAGTATAACTGTAGCCGATGGTTTCAATTTTTCATTTTCATAAACCATGGTTCCCAACTGTTTAGAGACGCAAAAAAAATTCGAGATAAACGTTTCGCCCTCTTTGATTATTTCCATCAGTATCCACAGTGCTCCTTTGAAGCTCCAAAAGCTCCACCATTTGCCAAGGTCTGGTCCAGGACAAAGGTAGCTTTAAAAGTAAGTGGGGCTAAACGCAGGTTGAATTCTTACCTTCGGTATATATGGAGGTTACCAGCACCTAACAAGGAAAGCCGGGAGCCAATAAATCTGGAAATTGTTTTATCCCTATTGGGATATTTGAACCATTGGAGACACTGTGTTCTAAATTCTGCGCTAGCGGAATAATACCAATTACTAATGGTGTCCCTTTCCTAAACGCGAAAGTGGAAGAATAACCGTAGTGGCAATCATCGGCCTTTCTTAATTTGAACCCTTCCTGGCATAAGCCATATCGGATATCTACAATGTTATTTAATTGAACGTATCGAATTTATAATTTTCGCATAAAAAAAAAATTTCGCCGCTGCTCAAAACCGGAGATGGAAATTGTTTCCCCGCCTGCATTCAGTTTACAAAAGCTAAACCTCGCTAACATTAATCCAATTTTAATTTTTCTTTTCCAAAAAGAAGGTATTCTAAAACGCCTGTAATTTTTATCCAGGGGTTTAGTACGATTAAAGGGAACCTACTGGAAATTGGTAGGTCTGCACCACGGGGATATATTTTTTAATTTTATCCTGCAAAGGTCCTTATAAACATGGGTGTCTATACGCTAGAGTCGACACGCATAGAATCTAACTTTTGTAGAATCGGGAACTTGTGGAGCGGGAATAGGTCTTGGCAAATAAAAAAATTAATATTTTAGAAACAAGAAAGACAATAATGAAAATTTTACCACCACATGCTAATTTAGAATCAAGAGGTTGTTATATAATTTTTTAGGTCGATAACTAATCTATTTTTGGCTATTTTTTTTTGGAGCTCTTCCACTGTTCCATGCCTTATAACAAACTCTTCAATACAAAAATCTTTAATGGGAACAAACCTATGGATCTCATTTGGCATATTCCAAAATTGGCAGTCCAATCTCCTATTTTTAAACAGGCCATCCTCTATAGTGATGACGCTGCTCAATAGCTTGAGATATGTCTGCGCACAATAACAGTGTCGCAAAGGTTTCACACACGCATGTGTAATTGACCAATTAGGTTGTTTGTCGCTTAATGCCTTTCAACAAACTGGGTGAGCCATATTTCCCTATATGGCCCGTCGAAAAGTAACCGGCAATTTTCGTTCTTTTTTTTCTTGGATAAATTCCTATCGGTATTTATTAAAATCTTGTTTCCAATCGCAGTAATTATCCTCGCTCCTCCTTGGATATCTTATGGCTATAGGTGGGCCCTAATCCTAGTTGAGCTGGTGAACATTTATATCCCCTCAACTTCAATTTCGTTCATCGGTGCAAAAATAATAAGCATAGGAATACAATCTCAAATAAGCCCATATCATAAGATTCCATGAATGCGTGCCCGTCCTGACCCACCAATCACCTGCTCGGATCCAAACAAAATAAGACTGGGAGATTCTGTATGGCAACATCGTGGATGATCCTGGTCGTAGGCACGTTGTAAAAAACGTGGAGTAGATATTAAAAAGGATTAATTCCTTCCGCAGCCATACCCCCGGCCATTGTCCCGCAATGCTGTTTCCGGCGATACCAAACCATCCAAAGGCCCTTTCCGGTGTTGTTCCCATCAAGTATTTTTAGGAACTACCAGTAGGCATATGCAAGGAGTTATACCTACTATATTTTTTAATTTTTTTTGGCCATTCCACAAGCGTATGCCCAAATACACATCTTGAAATACTTTGGGGGTTGTTCTTCAGAGGATTTGGGTAAAAGGTCACCGTTTCCTATGAATTTTCCTGGTGCGTGGTATAGCTACTTGATTTTCTCGGCTTTCTTGGACCTTTCCCTTTGGTGGGTAAGATGTGAAGTAGTTTAGTCGCTTCACCAGATTTTAGCCTATTCAATCATGTAATTAGGGCGTCAGTTCATGACGTCCATGGGACGGAATACATTATAAAATTTAAACATTCAAATATGTTTTCATCTTTTGCGTTCTTTTTTTAACATGGTAAGGTATCTTTTAAGGGCCCCTACGCTTGGGGGTCGATCCCTATGGGCAATTGTCATTGAGAACTATAAGAACGTTGGCATTGAAACAACCCGCGTGGTTTGAGTGCTTCGAAGGCCATTCCACCTAGCAATGGAAGCATCGCCCAAATGACGGCCAATATGTTGTCTATTCCTTTCGCCATTTAGTTTGAGAAGGGCTATGGCCATTTCCTAAAATCGCCGAAATGGAAGTGGAGCCTATGCCCGGTTCAAATCGTCATAGGGCCTTTCAGAGCGCTTTGGAAAATCCGCTTCATACTTCCTAATTGGTCTGTTGGTATTAAAAATATTTTCTCTCCGTCCGGTCAATATTTTGTGCCATTAGGCCGCTGATGTCCCAACATCCCAAATTAGTTTGTCGATAGGGGTGTTAAAAAACACATGTGGTAGGGCAATAGTTTTAGCTCCACTACACCCAGACCTAGCTCCTAAAGTGCCCTTCTTTTAGTGGCTTACAATGTCTATGAAATGTACCTCTTAATTCTTGGCAAGTTTTATTAAAATCGACAAATTTCTAAAAGTGTCGAAGATCCCTTTAGGGTCATTAATATGTTGTAGAATTCCGCCTGACATACTTAAATGGTTACGCAAAACTAAGGTATTTAAAAGTTTGAATATGAGTTAATTTTTTAGGGGATGTAAGTGCTTTTTTTGGATAATTTTAAAAGAAAACGCTATTTTTTTGACCTCTACGCCAATATTGTTTTTACTATTGTGACCTAAAGTGATTATTTTATGATTACCCTTTCCGACGATACTTATTTTATGAAAAAAGCTTTGCAAGAAGCAGAAGACGTTGCTTTTTGAAAAAGGGGAGGTCCCTGTTGGGGCTGTTATCGTTGTTGGAGAATAGGATCAATTGCCCGGGCGCAACATTTCACAGAGCCGCTTGAACGACGTTACAGCACATGCGCGAAATGCGCAGGCCATAACTGCCGCAGCCAATTTCTAGGTGGAAAAATACGCTTCATAATTGGTAAGCGCCTTTATGTAACCTTGGAACGCATGTCAAATGTGTGCAGGGCTTTATATTGGAGTCAAATTTCGAAGATTGTTTAAATTCGGCAAAGGACCGGAAAGGGGCTTTTGTGGCTATGGGTAACCAAAAATAACATCCCAAAACCACAATTGGTTTAGCGGAGTTTGGAAAAGGAAGCATCAGAACCTACTAAACGTTTCTTTATTCAAAAACGTAAATTAAAATTAGTTGGGGTTTTTATTTTAGGAAAAAAAAAAAAATTTCCATGTACGCAACTTTTAAATGGAATTTGGTCTATTTATTAATAATATTTGGTAATATGAAGATTACTGTTTTAATACTTACTTTAGGTCTAATACAAGTTTTAAATTGTTGTAACCAATGAAGAATACCCATGGAGATGAGGATTTAGTAAGTGTAATTGAAGCTTATTAACGTGAGTGGGTGGGTTGTAGGGTCGATGATGATTTTTGCCAATGGGGATATCGTGATGGAATGTTCGATGCTAAGCCGAGCACTTTGATCGTAGTCAATAATGATGAGTCCAGTTCACATTTTTATGGTTGTCATAGGTAACTACAACTACTCCTTTTAAGGAGAAGACAAATATTAAATTGCTGGTAAACGCAAGGAAGATGGGGTTGGTAATATGTTCACACGAAGCAAAATTGATTCTAGATCAAAATAATTACTACATCCGGAAGCCGGCAGATGGTTTGTACTTGTATTGGAAAAATAGTCATTTCTAATATAGCGTATAGGGCTAAAACCAAAAAGACCCGCTAAAGGGTTAGCCAAGGGTTTCAATCTTTCAAAATAAAATAGGTTAGCGGCAATTACTTGCACTTGCCCAGCAACTATTCCATTTCGCCTTCTTCTTCTTGATATTCCCACTTTATCACCTCGTTTCAAGCTCAGCTGCCGTTTTTAATGCAGTTGCATGAACAAAAATATCTTTTACCTGTGTCGTCGTTGGTATGAGCCATATTCCTTGGATCCAATTAAAAAATTTTACTGTCCAGTCCATTTACATGAATTAAAATAATAATTGGATTAGATCCCTAATTTTTATAATTTTTTGTCATAAAAGTGAATATAACGTTTTAAAAAAATATCAAAATGGCAACTGATTGGTCAGTAGTTTTCTTCTCCTTTCCCTGCCATTTTCAGATGTTTTTCCTCATTTAGCATGATAATCCTTCATTTTCTTGCCTTTATCTGACTTTTTAAGAAAAAAGGGCATGGCCACTCAAAATATTCCTACTGTACCAAAGCCGATACATTTTTCGGATAAAGTGTAATTTTCCTCATTTTTTATGCTTAAACCCTATAGAGAATTTGAAGCAAGTGGGCCAAAAGAATTAAAAGGATGGATATCTTCATGCGCAAGAGTGGATTTAAGCGGGTTTAAATTTATTAATTTCCCTTCTGTAACGGTCAACCATTTTGATTTGAAATGAACCCAATATATTTTTCAATCTTTAAGTATACTGGCAGATTCCAAAGCACAACTAACTTTGAAAATTTATCCATGAATCGGTCATTTTATCTTGTGGTCTCAATTCTATAATTCAGGGGGGGTGTTCAAGTGAGTCACTGGCCCAAGACTTCCTTATATAATTTTTCGTGGTCGAACATGATGGGACGTATGGTCGTCCACAAAATAATCCGCTAGAAGTGGTAATTGTCTTTCCTTATCAATAACCAGGAAAGATATTTCCTGTGGGTATTTTGGGACGACCGCCTGTTGCACAATTTCCCCGAGATTTCATTTCGGGATAAATAGGGACCAAAAATTATTCTTCAATAACTTTATCAATATCATGAGGGTCAAAACGGCATGGTCTTTATCGTGCGTATTATTCTCTTTTCTACCTACTTCCATATTATATAACCGATGTGGGTGAACATATTGGTAAATGAAAAGGAAGATTGTAGAGGTTATCATTAGTGGGGTAATAACTCATAATCCACGGTAACCTCGCTATAAGGAATATGGCGTGAGTGGAGCTGTAGCACGCCTGCGCATAAGTCCGGCCATGCCCAACCATGTAAAATTTACTTTCGGAAACTTGGTATGGAAAAAAATCCGATACTGTTGATTACTTTGGCAATGCAATTGCCATTATGCTACCCATGAAAAGTGTAGGGGCAAAAAATCCCCCAACCCTCCTGCTCCAACGGTAAGCGCACAGGCAATTATTTTAAAAAAAAAACCAATCCTGCAAGTAGGCCTATGACCACCAAACCTTGGAGGTCTAAAATGAAAATGTTGTTTTCGCAATACTTTTTCAAGGGTTTACCTAGGAGCAGATTGTTTATTACATCAAAAACCTTCTCCGTATAGGCGGAGGTACCAGATATAATTAATACCCAATAGCTCACACCCCCGT
>Ga0163217_1006385_pt1 | contig 19399 bp, 26 predicted proteins | sample SynspAceP_FD_185933 | JGI IMG/M metagenome (GOLD analysis project Ga0163217, IMG submission 185933) | Saline lake microbial communities from Ace Lake in Antarctica - Synechococcus sp. Ace-P (PacBio error correction) | ecosystem: Environmental > Aquatic > Non-marine Saline and Alkaline > Saline ...
CCCACAAGGGCAGAGGAGAAATTTCTCGCCGGGTTAAAAAAGCGATGCCCCCCATGTCCCCCAACAAACCGGTAAAAAATAGGCAAAAGCCCGCGCAAATGTTTTAAAGTTTTTGCTGACCAACAAAATTCCCCACCGGTCCGAGAAGGGGAAATTAAATGTGGGAACAACCCTTTGCACAATCCGCGCAGGGAAAAAACCCGACCCGCAAAACCGACCAGCCTTTTTTCGACCGTTGGGCCCTGTGGGTGCGCCCCCAAACGGGTGATCACAAATCGCCCCGACGTTGATGACGTTTCTCGGACTGGAATGAACACGCCCCGGTTTGATGATGTCTTTGGCACCATCTTTTGAAGCGCCAAAACAATCGCCAGACCCAACACCCCAGCAGAAGCCAGCAGTGGCCCGATATCCAGCCCGATTCCGCTAAGCACGAACATCATGCGGGTTCAGGATGAATCAGCGCAATGGTCCGCCGCCGTTGCGGCAGCAAACGTCAGCAAGGGTGGTTTTCCGCGAGGTCCGGCACACGCCGTATTCAAGGGTTTCAGCTTTGTAAATCGACAAAGGAACGTCCCCAGCGCGAGCCAAATATGCCAAAGGCCCACCGTCAGGATCACCCGACAGAAGATCAACGCCTTGGGTCACTCGCCACAGACCGACCTGGCCCTCAAGGCCAGCTGCGCATGTCGATCAATGCCAATCACGTCCCAGTGTAAAGAACAGCACGCAGCCTCAGCAAAGGAAAAAGACGCAAATGTGCTAAGCACGCGGGAACAAACGTGTTGAAATGCGGCCGTTCAAGCAGCGGCAGTTTTTTGGCGTTCACGTCCTTAGGCAAAGAGATATCCACGGTGCACCGGCTGCGCCAGCCAGCCCGGACAGTAAGGGATGCGATAATGATCGCGGCAAAAATTCTTGCCCCGACCCGACAATCGCCTCGAGCGTCAACATCAGCCGGCTGGGTCATCACCACGATGAACATCACCGCAATATACGTCAGCGCAACCAATGCCAGAATGCCTGCCAGCCCATGCAAAGAATGCGGGGCGATGAACCCGCCGCCGTGCCTGCGGCGATGGTAGCTCGGATCCGACGCCCCTCTGCTGGCCGTCGCCCTCAAACGGGTCCGCCTTCGCTTTGTAAGCCAGCGGGTAACAGCCTTGGCGACGGCGCAGCACGATATAGACGAGATAACAGCAGCACCATTCACCGACAGCAGTGCCGAGAACGCCTGCAACCCCGCAGGCCGCCGTTGACGCCCTTTGATTAACGATGGGCACGACAAGCAGCTGGCCATACACCCAGCAGGCTGACCACGACGCTCAGATAACGGGGTCAGCGATATTGGCTGCCGCGTCCTCCCAACGGGTACGAGCCGCAAGACCCGAAAGGCGACGGGCGACAGGAACGACCGGAATGATGACTTTGTCATCTCGACCTGCAAGCAGGAAAGGCATTCGATACATCGACTGACGGGATGCCGATCTGATCCGCTTCGCCCACGGCGAGGATGGTAATCAGATAGCCCGCAGCCAGGCCACAATGACGATATAACGCATCCAGCAGGTTTCGGACCCAGAAAACAGGCCATAGAAGCGGAAGATGCGACGTGTTCAGCTGTTCGGCCCATACGTGCATATGCCGCGTGCCCAGGTAGCGCAAGCACCAGAAACAGACCGACGGTGATCGCATCACGACCAGCAGGCCCCGGCAGGGCGTCTAGCCAAGTTTTACGATAGTTCTGATCCGCTAAGGCCCGGCGAACACGCCGCCGCCGCCTTCGATCGGGTCCCAGAATGAACGTAAGCGTGTTAACCCGTGTCCCTTGCCCGAATCTGCTGGGTAATCAGCGCGATTCTGGCCGCCCGACTGACACACCTTCGGCATCGGCGCAGCGGTGAAATGGTCTTCAATGCAGGGTTTCTCGTCAGCCCGCCGGTTGACCCGAGGCCGTCCAGGCGATTTTTCAAGGTCCCGCGAATCAGCGCCGCAACGCGCGTCGTCGTCTTCAAGAAACTCAAGCAGGCTATCCAACGGTGCCTTTCGCTTCGGCATCCGGGCGCCGCTTTCCGGTCGTTTCTTTGTCAGAGGATCCCCCCCCATAAACAGGGACTGCGCCTGTAAACAAGCGAGGGGGGAGAGGGGTCAGGAAACACCGCCATTCAGAAGGCTCGCCATCAACTGTAAGCCACCCTCGGGTTGGTAAATCGCGATTTTCCGGTTCCTGACATGGGGGCCTCTTTCGACATCTCTAAATTACGCTACGAGATAGGGAATGAATCCCTAATTTCCCACTTGTTTTGTGCTTATGGGTGGTTCTTGGACGCAAAGAAAACACCGATCACGGGATAAGTTGTCGCACATCGGTGTTGCTCAATGGGGGGGCGGGGCCCGTGGCCTTAAGCCGTTTGAAACTGCTGGCAACCATCCTCGGGGAGCGTGGGGCTGTGGCGGCTTGCTGCTGCTTTGGCTGCGGCCTTGTTTACGTGAAGACTTCGGCCAGCAAGGGCAGCGACAATAGCACACAGCGACCGCGACCGGCGGCAGAGATCCACGGCATAAGGCCGTCATCGTTGGGTTCGATGTCCATCAATGATTTGACCGGCCAGTGCCCAGAATGGTTGCCAAGGCGAACCACCAGCAGCCCGTGACTGCCCATCAGCCCGGAGCGGGCGGCCAGACGGTGCGCGCATATGTGTGGTCACCACGGGGAGGCAGGACAGCAACATAGACCAGGGCAAGGACGTGTTACAAACGCGCAGTGCCAGCCATGGACTTATTATGGGTCACGATATTTAGCGGGCAGGCCAATCCCGCCAGTTTGCGGGCCCATCTTGTGGTTCATAAACTGCCCAGACCGGGCACATAGCGCCACGGCCGCGATGAACAGCAACACATACCGACGCCATTTGAACAACGCGCCAGAGTTGTGGACTAGCCGTTCGCCCTTAGCGGTGGCGGACACCGATTGCCAGACCTCACAAGATAAGCTGCCACATGAGCGGGTTAAAGGAACCAGCCGCCGCCACCAAGGGGTGGTTTCGGGAATGGTAGCCGCGTGGCACCGCGCAATAAAGCCAAAACGCCCCGCGACAGCCAGCGTCGCTACGCGGCGCAATATACAGCAGCGGCGGCAATCAGAACAAGGGGCCTGCCAGCAAAACAGGACATATAAGAACGGCAGAATGTTCACATAGCCGATTTGTAGCTCCCAACGTAACAGCCCCGCCATCGCGGCACCGGTCCTGCTCAATAGAGCAAGGCCAGGTTGTGCATCACCGCCGAAATTCCGGGATCGAACAAACGTACCGCCGCCAAGCATACAGCCCGATGCGGCGACCGTCAGCACGATGTTGCACGATATAAAGTGCACGCACGCCTGCAACAACGGGGCCTATCGCCATCCCATAGGCGCAGATCGCCCGACATCGCATCGACGATGGCGGGGGAATAGCCGATGCCCGGCGGCGATGCGGACATGAATAAAGAACGCCTCTGCCGGCTCGGAGAACCCGATGTTGCGGATGTTCAGATACTCCACGGGTTTTGCCGGCATGTGGTCGATGATGAAAAAATCATGTATCAGCGCCAGCCCGCGAAAAGCAATCAATGCGTGGATCGCGGTCGCGACGTGGCCAGATCACGCCACGACCGGATCGGAATAAGCTGGGCGTTTTAAGGCCGGTTTGGACGAATTGGGTCATGCGGACGATCCTTGTTGGGCCGGTACCCGTTCTCGGTTCTCGCGGGTAGGCGGCAAATTACAGCGGGCGTGACCGTTTCTTGCGGCGTGGTAAAGACGCGGCCATTGCTTGGGTGGCGAGGTCAACAGCGTCAGCAGACGGGGCGATCGACATGGGAAGCGTCACAGGCAGCAGCCAGTAACATCAGGTTCGCACTAACAGATAGACCGCATTGTGACCAACGAATCCCGAACAGCGACACCCAGCGGCCTTGGCACGCCAGCTTTCTGTCAGCGTCAGTTCGCCTTTCGCCCACGTGCAAGCCGCAGGCCAAAGCCCACCGTCCTTGCCCGCAAAGACTTTCGGCTACGGCGCGGCTTGTACATGCAGCATGAATCCGGCGCGATCAGCGGTGAGCAGGATTTCGGCCAACACGGACCCAAGCGCACGCAGCGCGCCGCCAAGCCAGCCGGCGCGCCCCGTTGCAGCAGCTTTCGGCGCAAGATCGCGAGCTTAGGCAAGCAAAAGCAGCACGCCAAGCCAAAGGCCAGCCGCAACAAATCTGAAAAGGTCTTTGTCGTCGGGGAAAACCGGAAAAAGCTGATGGCATGGGGAAGTTCAGGGCTTGGCGTTGGGTCGCGGGCGGCCAGCAAGCGATACGATTAGGAACGCGCCCCATGCGACCGACCCCAGATAGGCCGTGATACCTTGGATAAAGACGAAACGGCTCCAGCCCAATGCAGACCGGGGCACCGCACCAGACGCATATGCTGAAGGTTTGCCTTGGCACCACCGACGAATCCGCGACGGGCAAGGCAAGAAGGTTTGTCAGGGCCTTCTTCGAACGATCCGGTGAGGCGCGGGTCCATTTCCACGCCCAGCCGCCACGCAAAGCAGCGCGGCTTCGACGTAATCATGGCTAGGATTGTGCCGCCAAAAGGCAGGGCCGCTGAAAGTTCGGGCAGGCCGCAAGCATTGCGACAAAGCGCGTACACGGGCGATGGGCGTTGTGCCCCCAAACGGGCCCGCACGGCCCCTTGCAATTCGGGCCCAGACCGCGGGGCAAAGACAGGTGGATGAAAGCTGGCAGAGAACTGCATCGCAACGGCAAATAGTGGACCGCCGCCCCGAAAATAATTGGGCAGTGTTTGCAGCAAATCCAAGGGTCGTATCTGCCTCCATCGCGCGACGAGGTGGCGGATCGTATTTGCCCTCCATCAAAGCTTATCGCGTCAAGGAAGTCACGAGTATTCATAAAGCCCCGCCCGGATTTTTGCGGATGAAATCTTCGACGTTTTCCAGCCTTGCGGCCGTGGCCGGTCTGTGCCCGGGTTGCGGTAGAAGACTGGATTAGACGCGCTAATCATCGGCGAATAGCGGGGCGAGTTGCCGGCACGCTGCTCTGCGATCAGCGCGGTCGGGGTCGAAGTGTTCGGATTAGGATCGCAAAATCGTACCGGACGTTGGCCAGCTTGCATGGATTGGGCGCAATCGCAGTGATGGCCGGGCGGAAACCTCTGTCGGGTTTTTCGTTGCAGAATGCGGCACCAAGGAATCGCTTGTGGGGGAAGTCTGCGTTGGACAGGTCCCATGTCGGGCAGCGGGTCAAAGGACGGCCACGCCCAAAAACGCCTGCCCCGCCCCCCACGCAACCAGCGTGGTAAGCCGCAATAGCGCAACGGCAAAGCCGTCCCCAGATATCAAACCCGTGTTTAAGACGCGCCCTGCGCAAGCGTCGCGCTGCGCGTCGCACAGAGCAAGGGCAAAGGAAATGGCACCGAACACGGTGAACCGTGTGGCCACCATCGCGCACATAAAGAGGGGAATGTTCAGGCATTCGCATGAAGAATACGGCCCTGCAGCAAACTCGAAAAGCGACGGGCGGGATCATGTTCAAGTACCTGCCGCGGCATAATCCAGCGGGGCAGCACGGGGCGCCGGTAGCGGTCAAAGTCGGTCATTGGTTCGGAAGAAGTTGAATGTCAAGACGTATTCATTCTTTCAGGCCATTGGTATACCCAGTCTCGGTCAAAGCGGCGGTCACCCCGCGGCCAGAATTTGGCACGGGCAGGTTTCAACCAATTGCATTCGTTTCGGCGACGACCCTCTAGAACCAGTCGCCACATTAATGATCGTGGCCGTCGATCTGCTGCAGCACTTGTTCTGCAATCTTGCCGCCGACGATTGTTTAACATTGGCCTCAACAACGTTCTCGGCATTTGGTTCCGCTAAAGTTTGACCTTCAAAGTCGATGACAAATTTTCGGCGATCATTCCGCGGTTTACGCCTGCCAACGCCGCCATGTCCGGCAAGTTGTGCGTGAAACTTTGAGGCAAGTGTAGAAGACGCGCCGGGTGGGGTCATGCCCGCAGTTCAGAACGTAGGAGATGCTTTTGCTGTCCCGCCAGAGAACCCGTTTTTTTATAGGTCAGAAAGGCGACGATATTGTCGTTTCCTTCCAGATCCGAAGAATCTCGATCAGGGCGGACGCATACCTTCGCCCCAGTCGCCTGGGTTTCGCCATGAGGGTGGGGCAGCGCTCGTAATGGCTTCGGCATCCAGATAGTCCGTGCAAAGGCCGCGTGGCGTTGCACAAGGCCAAAGGACTTTTGGTGATTGCGCGCCAAAGTAATGAATTCGCGAGTTTTGGCGGGTTGTTGAGCACCCGAAAACAGCGTGTCCTCGCCGGTGTTCACGATCAGGGCTTTCACTGTCCGTGGACGGCTGGGCGGCGGTAATCATCAAAGCTGCCCTGATCGTTCAGCCCGAACAGATACATAGAAGGTCAGCGCGCGGATGCCGAGCTGCTTGTATACTCCTTGGCGGAAGAACAATATCGGTGGTCACATCATCGTTGGTGGTGCCCCGGGGTCACGGTGAACTTGTAAGGCCCCACGACCGACTGGCGTTTTCGAGCAGGGCAAAGAAGGTCATTGCCGTCTGGCCGGGTTTTGGCCGTTTGCCAGCGCGGCACTGAACAGGGGAATTCTTCGGCTCAGAAGTCGCGGTGTTTCACGCGCCACCCGCCGCGCGCATTAGGCCATAGCGGTTGCCCCGCCCCTAAGGCGCGGAAATAGCCTTCGCGCCCAGAAACGACACGATCTCGTCGAACTGTTGGGGTCATTCAACGGCGCGTTCCATAGCGAAAGCCCGCCACGCCGGGGAGCCTCCTGTGCGCGGTTGAATTTTTCTCAAGCGCCTTGGCCTGATAGATGAAGTCGTCCGAGGTAAAGCCAGCGGCTGTGCCTTGCCGTCTAACAACCTCGATAGAGTGCCACGGTGCCGTCGAATAGCCAGCCGGGGTGATAAAAGGCGTGTACCCAGCCTGCGCCGCGGGGCCTTTTCCAGACCGCGGCTGTCTTCGCGGAACCGGATGTTGCGGTTAGTCGCCATAGTTCCAGCGAGGTAAACGGGTCGCCCAATTGCGTCGGCGCGACATAGTCTTCCGCCGGCAATGGCTGCGCGCCTGTTCGATCAGTGACTCGAAGGTAAAGGCTCTGCCGCATCGCTGGTTTGCGCCCATGCAGCAGTGTTAACTGCGCACCGGATTGCAGCCGCGAAAGCCAAAGCGGCCCCCCTGCGCGCAAAACAGAGGCGCGAGACAATCGGCGGGTGCGAAGACAAATGATGCATCAAAACTTGGATTCCTGTTCGTTGCTGCAATTGCAGATTCTTATAAATACGCGGAAAGTTCAATGACAATTGAAGCGTAATGCGGCTGAATTTTGCTGCCCAATGCCGGGGTTTTGCGCGAAAAATTGCGATTTTAAACGCGCATCAACCGCAGTAATTCCATAATTTCTAGCGTGACAGGGGGCCGATTTTATCTGCGCCTTTCAAAAAACAGCGGAAAATTGCCTGAAATTCCAATCAGACGCCCTAGAATAAGATTGGTTGGCAATCACAGGCGCAATGCCACCTAAAGGGAATCTGTGTGTGTAAAAGTAAATAAGACTATAAAAAACGAGGACAAATAATGGACAATAAAGAATCTCCATCGCTCCCGCTGGCCTGCTGCCCGTCGTGGCTGAACGCTTTGGCCTTCTGGGCGCGCTGCAACTCTTTCTATTACGCACGGCGACTTCAACGCCGCATATTCCCTCTGATCCTCGATTGGCCATTCGAACGTTCCCTGCTTGGCGTGTTTTTCCCGCGGGCAGACGTGGATGGGACATCCGCGAGGGCGTGTTTTCACGTGATCCACGTGTCGATGGCGTCGCTTGGCGGTGTTGATCGTAGTGGGCATGATTTTGTTCGGTGTATGGATCGCGTCGGGCACGGTGCCGACGTTTGAATCTACTTACGGCTTGACGTTGCTGACGCGTCGATCTTTCTGCAGTGCGCCATGATCTTGTGTGCCGTGGTGTCCGCTAATCGTTGGGGACCAGCTGGGCACGGTCGGGACCATCGGTTCTGGCGTTTGATGGGCATTGGTGGGCGGGGCTTTGGTAATTACGGCCTATTGACCGCAGGTGCTGTGGTATCGGGCGCATGTCTTTGGCGATAAGGTATCACCGCTGTCCGATACGAACGCCCCTTGCCCTGCGGTAGGGCACGAACGTCTCGACCACATCAAGAACATGCTGCCCCCACCCTGTGCCTGCGAATGATTATGCGGCTGGTGATTTATATCGTGGGTCGGCTTTCATGCCTGATCGAAGAGGGTGTTGGCGTGTAAGTAGCATCAATGCGATCACGGCCGTCTGGAGAACGGTTCAGCCTAGGGATCATCCGCTGACACCTGCGTTTATCGTGATTGGTGCTGGGCTTTGAATAAAAAGCCGCCACTGCGTCGCTGTTTGCGGGTGTGCTGGCCGGTGGGCTGGTCGCCGATCTTTTGGCAGGGTGCCGGGTCTGCATGAGTTGTTTTGCCTTTGCGCAGCGGGCTATTCTATCGAGCACTAGGGAATCGCCGACATCGACAGCCTGCTGAAACGCCGGGCGGCATCAGTCGATGATGTGGACCAATCTCGCTGATGCTGATTGCCTTGGGTTTTGGCCGTGCGCTGGAACGTACCGGCTGCCTCGAGGCGATTATTATGGCGATCGTCCAAGCCCGCGTGAAAAGCTTTGGCGCATGTTTCAAAGCTCGGCCATCGGGACGGGCGTTTGCGACAATATGTGCGGGTGTCCTTATATCTTCGATTGCGCTGCGGGCCGTATGTATGCGCCCCTGTACCGTGGATGGGATATTCCGACACTGAACCTGAGCGTCGGTCGAAGAGTGTTGGTCTATATTATGCCCGTCTGATCCCGTGGAACGCTTAGTGTCGGTGCCTTTGGTGATCTCGGCCTTGGGCTGGGGGTTAATGGATGGTAAACCTGACCAACCTAGCTTTTATATCCGCTGGCTTTGGCCTGCTGGACCGCACCGTTGATCGGCGTGTTCTAAATGCGTAACAGGACTGGTTCTCGCCCAAGGCGACCGACGAGGACCGGCTAGAGTGGGAAAATCCGGCGGAGGAACATCATGGACCTTGGCGACCATGCACTGGCTTTACGAGGAACCAAGCGCAAAGTGATTCCGCTGATACCACACGATGAAAGCCGCAGCGCCTGACTCGGGCGCTGCGGCTTTTTTCATGCGTTTTACGCTGTGGTTTTGAGCCCGGTTCCCGCAGGTGTTCTTGAACAACTCTTGCCATTGGCATTGCCGGGGCAGGGGATCGGGTTTCGAATGTTGGCGAAAATCGGGGGCTTTGGTAATCTGCCATCCCGCCGTGCGCGCGAAGGCTGCTTACGCCTTAAGAATCCAGCGCCGTATCGGGTGGTGTGGATGAAAAACATGCATCTTTTCCCCAAGCACCGGATCAGGGCAGCCAATGGCGGCAGCACTTCGATCACGGACGGGTGGGCCGGTCAGCGCGTTTTCAACCTCGGCGCTGTAGATGTTATAGCCGCCACGAATAATCATATCCTTGCGGCGGTCATGCAGGCAGATAAAGCCGTCGAACATCGCGCGACCCCAATGTCACCGCTCTTCATAGCGTCATGAACTCGCTGGCGGTTGCGGTCGGGGTTGTCCAAATAGCCGGGCACGGTCCATGCGCCCTTGATCCAAAGCTCTCCGTTGGGGTGCCGTCGGGGCACCCTCATTGCCTGCGGGTCAACGATACGGAGTCGGCGGCAGACATGCATTCGGTATTGCCGTGCCCTGCGCCGACATCGTATCGTTTGAACCCGCAGGGCAATGAGGTGCCCGACGGCACCCAGGGAGCTTTGGATCAAGGCGCGATGACCGTGCCGCTATTGGGACAACCCCGACCGCAACCGCCAAGCGGAGTTTCATGACGGCTTATTGGAAGAGCGGTGACATGGGGTCGCGCGATGTCGACGGCTTTTATCTGCCTGCATGACCGCCGCAAGGATATGATATTCGTGGCGGCTATAACATCTACAGCGCCGAGGTTGAAAAACGCGCTGACGCCCACCCGTCCGTGATCGAATGTGCCGCCATTGCTGCCTGATCCGGTGCTTGGGGAAAAGATGCATGTTTTCATCCACTCCACCGATACGGCCGCTTGGATATTAAGGCGGTTTAAGAGCCTTCGCGCCGCACGAGCGGATGGCAGATACAAAGCCCCGATTTCGGCACCCCCAACATTCGAACCCGATCCCCTGCCCCGCATATGCCAATGGCAAGATTGTCGAACACCTTGCGGGACCGGCTCAAACCCAACAGCGTAACGCATGAAAAAAAGCCCGCAGCCGCGGGCGATTCAGGCGCTGCGCTTTCATCTGTGTGTATCAAGCGGAATCAAAGCTTTGCGCTGGTTCCTCGTAGCCCAGTGCATGGTCGCCAAGGTCCATGATGTCCTCGCCGGATTTTTTTCCCACTCTGCCCGGTCCTCGTCCGTCGCCTGGCGAGAAACAGTCCGGTACCGCATAGAACACGCCGATCACGGTGCGGTCCAGCAAGGCAAAGGGCCAGCGGATATAAAGCAGGTTGGTCAGGTTACCACCCATAACCCCGCACCCAAGGGCCCGAATCACCAAAGGCACCGCCTGCGTTTCCACGGGATCAAGCGGCTCATCAACGTGCCGCCCTCCTTCGACCGCACGCTCAGGTTCAGTGTCGATATCGCCATCCCACGGTAAGGGGCGCAAATACATACGGCCCCGCAGCGCAATCGCGATATAAGGATCACCGCGCCACCAATAATTGGTCGCAAACGCCGTCCCGATGGCCGGAGCTTTGAACTGCGCCAAAGCTTTTCACGCGCTGACCGATCGCCATAATAATCGCCTCGAGGCAGCCGTACGTTCCAAGCGCACACGGCCAAAACCAAGGCAATCAGCAATCAGCGAGGGATGGTCCACATCATCGACTGGATGCCGCCCGCGGTTCAGCAGGCTGTCGATGTCGGCCGATGCCAGTGTAAGATAGAAATAGCCCGACTGCGCAAAGGCAAACACGTCATGCAGACCGGCACCCTGCCAAAAGATCGCAACCAGCCCAGCCGGCCCAAGCACACCCCGCAAACAGCGACGGCAGTGGCGGCTTTTTCATCAAAGCCAGCAACAATCACGACAACGCAGGTGGTCAGCGGATGATCCCTAGGCTGAATCCGTTCTTCCAGACCGGCCGTGATCGCATTGATCTATTACATCGCCTACAGGCCTCTTCGATTCAGCATGAAGCCGACCACGATATAAATCACCAGCGCGATAATCATCGCAGGCACAGTGGTGGCAGCATGTTCTTGATGTGGTCGAAGACGTTCGTGCCGTTACCGCGGGGCAAGGTCGTCGTATGCGGACAGCGGTGATACCTTATCGCCAAGAATGCCGGCCCGAATTACACAGCACGCTGCGGTCCTCAATAGGCCGAATACCAAGCCCGCACCAATGCCCATCAACGCCAGACCGATGTCCCGACCGTGCCCCAGCTTGTCCCGCAACGCGATAGCGACCCACGGCACACAAGATCAATGGCGCTGCCAGAAGATCGACGGCGTCAGCACGTCAAGCCCGTAGTAGATCAACGTCGGCACCGTGCCCGACGCGATCCATACACCGACATCATGCCCCACTACGATCACCACCGCAAGCGACGGCATCGACACGTGATCACGTGAAACACGCCCTCGCGGATGTCCATCCACGTCTGCCCGGGCGAAAACGCCACAGCATGGGACGTAATGGCCAATCCGAGGATCAGAGGAAATATGCGCGTGAAGTCGCCGTAATAGAAGAGTTGCAGCGCCCGAAAGGCCAAGCGTCAGCCGACGGCAGCAGCGCCCAGCGGGAGCGATGGAAAGATTCTTTATTGTCGCATTTTGTCCTCGTTTTTATAGTCTTTATTTACTTTTAACACACACAGATTCCCTTTAGGGTGGCATTGGCAGCCCTGTGATGCCCAACCAATGCTTATTCTAGGGCGTCTGATTGGAATTTCAGGCAATTTTCCGCTGTTTTTTTTGAAGGCGCTAGATAAAATCGGCCCCCTGTCACGCTAGAATTATGGGGAATTACTTGGCGTTGATGCCGGCGTTAAAATCGCCATTTTCGCGCAACCCCGCATTGGGCAGCAAATTCAGCGCATTTACGCTTCATGTCATTGAACTTTCCGCGTAATTATAAGAATTCTGAAATGCAGCAACGAACAGGAATCAGTTTTGATGCATCATTTGTCTGCGCACCCGCCCGATGTTCCTGCCGCTCTGTTTTGCGCGCAGGGGGGCCGCTTTGGCTTTCGCGGCTGCAATCGTGCGCAGGACACTGCTTGCAATGGGCGCAAACCAGCGATGCGGCAGAGCCTTTTACCTTCGAGTCACTGATGAACAGGCGCGCGCCTTGCCGGCGAAGACTATGTCGCGCCCGCGACGCAATTGGGCGACCCGTTACCTCGCTGGATCTATGACGACTACCGCAACATCGGTTCCGCGAAGGACAGCGCGGTCTGGAAAGGCCCGCGGCGCAGGCTGTGGTACATCGCCTATCACCCCGGCTGGCTATTCCGACGGCACCGTGGCACTCTACGAGGTTGTAGACGGCAAGGCACAGCCCGCTTTGGCTTTACCTCGACGACTTCATCTTCAGGCCAAAGGCGCTTGAGAAAATTCCAACCGGCACAGAGCTCCCCGGCGTGGCGGCTTTCGCATGAACGCGCCGTTTTGAATGACCCGAACAGTTCGACGAGATCGTGTTCCCGTTTCTGGCGCGAGCTATTTCCGCGCCTAGGGGCGGCAACCGCTATGGCCTTAAGCGCGCGGCGGGTTTGGCGTGAACAACGCGCCCGTCTGAGCCCGAAGAATTCCCCCCGTTTGCAGTGCGCTTCTGGCTGCAAACGCCAAACCCGGCAGACGGCAATGACTTCTTTGCCCTGCTCGAAGGCCAGTCCGGTCGTGGGGGCCTACAAGTTCACCGTGACCCCGGGGCCACCAACCACGATGGATGTGAACCACCGAATTGGTTCTTCCGCCAAGACGTACAGGCAGCTCGGCATCGCGCCCGCTGACCTCTATGTATCTGTTTCCGGGCTGAACGATCAGGGCAGCTTTGATGATTACCGCGCCCGCTTCCACGACTAGTGAAGCCGCTGATCGTGACCCCGGCGAGGACACGCTGTTTCGGGTGCTCAACAACCGCGCCAAAAACTCGCGAATTCAATACTTTGGCGCGCAATCACCAAAGTCCCTTTGGCTTTGTTGCAACGCCACCGCGCCTTTGAAACGACTATCTGGATTGCCGAGCCCATTAGAAGCTGCGCCCACCCTCATGTCGAACCCAGGGGCGACTGGGGCGAAGGTATGGGTCCCGCCTGATCGAGATTCCCTTCGGATCTGGAAGGAAAACGACAATATCGTCGCCTTCTGGACCTAAAAAACGGTCTGCTGCGGGGGACATGCAAAAGCATCTCCCTACCGTCCTGAAAACTGGGGCATGACCCACCGGGCGCGTCTTCTACACTTGCTCAAGTTTCACCGCACACTTGCCGGACATGCGGCGTTGGCAGCGTAAAAAACCGCGAATGATCGCCGAAAATTTGGTCATCGACTTTGAAGGTGCACTTTAGCGGAAACCAAATGCGAGAACGTTGTTGAGGCCAATGTAAACATCCGTCGGCGGCAAGATTGCAGGACAAGTGCTGCAAAGCAGATCGACGGCCACGATCATATGTGGCGACTGGTTTTTCTAGAGGTCGTCGTCCGAACGAAATGCAATGGTGAACTGCGGTGCCAATCTGGCCGCGGGTGACCGCCGCTTGACCGAGACTTGGGTATACCAATGGCTGAAAGAATGAATAGCGTCTGTGACATCAAAACTTCTTCGAACGCAATGTGACCGACTTTGACCGCTAGCGCGCCCCGTGGCTGCCGCCTGGATAATGCCGCGGCAGGTACTTAACATGATGCCCCGCCCGTCCGCTTTTTCGAGGTGACTGAGCCGATCTTCATGCGTAAATGCCTGACATGCCCTCTTATGTGCGCGATGGTGCCACACGGTTCAGCCGTGTCGGTGCCATTTTCCTTTGCCCTGCTCTGTGCGACGGCCGCAGCCGCGACGCTTGCCAAGGCGGTTCTTAAACACGGGTTTGGATATCTGGGACGGCTTTGCCGTTGCGCTCATTTGGCGCTTACCACTGCTTGGTTGGCGTGGGGGGCGGGGCAGGCGTTTTTGGCGTGCAGTCCTTTGACCCGCTGCCGAACATGGACCTGTTCCAACGCTTAAGACCTTCCCCCCCAAGCGATCCTTGTGCGCGATCTGCAACGAAAACCCGACAGAGGTTTGCGCCGCATCCACTGCGATGCGCCAATCCATGCCAAGCTGCAACGTGCCGGGTCGATTTTGCGATGCCTATCCGACACCTCGACCCCGACGCGCTGATCGCAGAGCGTGGGCACTCGCCCGCTATTCGCCGATGATAGCGGTCTAATCCAGTCTTCTACCGCAACCGCCAGACCGCCACGGGCCGAAGGTGGAAACGTCGAAGATTTATCCGCAAATCCGGGCGGCTTTATGATACGTCGTGATCCTTGACGCCGAATAGCTTGATGGGAAGGGCAATACGATTCCCGCCACTCGTCGCGCCGATGGAGGCAGATACGACCCTTGGATTGCTGCAAACACTGCCCAATATTTTCGGGCGGGGTCACTATTTGGCCGTGCGGATGCAAGTTCTCTGCCAGCTTTCACTCACCTGTCTTTGCCGCGCGTCTGGCCCGCATGCAGGGGCGTGCGGCCCGTTTGGGGGGCACAACGCCATCGCCAGTGTACGCGCTTTGTCCGCAATGCTGCGGCCTGTCCGAACTCAGCGGCCCTGCCCTTTGGCGGCACAATCCTGAGGGCCATGATTACGTCGAAGCCGCGCTGCTTGTGCGTGGCGGCCTGCGGCGTGGAAATGGACCCGCGCATCACGGATCGTTCGAAGAAGGCTGACAACGCTTCTTGCTTTTGCCCCGTCGGATCGTCGGTGGTGCCAAGCAACCTTCAGCATATGCGTCCTGGTCGGTGCCCGCCGGGTCCTGCATGGCTGGAAGCCGTTTCGTCTTTATCCAAGGTATCCACGGGCTATCTGGTGTCCCGGTCGCATGGGGACGCGTTCCTAATCGTATCGCTGCTGGCCGCCCGCGACCAAACGCAGCCCTGATACTTCCCAAATGCCTATCCAGCTTTTTTCCGGTTTCCCCGACGACAAGACCTTTTCAGATTGTTGCGGCTGGCCTTTCGGCATTGCGGTGCTGCTTTTTGCTGCCTAAGCTCGCGATCTTTGGCGAACTGCTGCCACGGGGGCGGCGCACGGGGCCTTTGGCGGCGCGCTGGCGTGCGCTTGGGGTCCGTGTTGGGCGAAACCATCCTGCTCACCGCGCTGATCGCGCGATCATGCTGATGTACCAAAGCCGCGCCGTAGCCGAGTCTTTGCGGGCAAGACGGGTGGCTGGCCCTGCGACTGCACGTGGCGAAGGGCGACCTGACCGCTGACAGAAAGCTGGCGTGCCAAGCCGCTGGGTGTCGCGTTCGGGATCGTGGTCACAATTGCGGTCTAATCTGTTAGTGCCCGAACCTGGATTTACTGGCTGCCTGCCTGGGGGTTTTTTTTTGGAAAAAAGAAAAAAACCGGCCTTTTTTCCCATGTCGATCCGCCCGCTGCTGATCGGCTGTGACCTCGCACGCCCAGCAACTGGCCGCGTCTTTTACCACGCCGCAAGCACGGGTCACGCCCCGCCTGTAATTGAGCCCGCCTACCGCGAAGACCTGAGAAACGGTACGCCAAACAAGGATCGTCGCAATGACCAATCGTCCAACCGGCCTACGCCACTTATTCGATCCGGCGTGGCGTTGATCTGGCCACGTCGCGCCCGCGATCCACGCATTGGATGCCTTTCGCGGGCTGCCCGCTGATAATGATCATCAATCGACCACATGCCCGGCAACCCGTGTGGAAGTATCTGAAACATCCGCAACATCGGGTTCTTCCGACGCGGCAGAGGCGGTTTCTTTATGCATGTCCGGCAATCGCCGTCCGCATCGCCTATTCCCCGCCATCGTCGATGGATGTCGGGCGAATCTGCGACCTATGGGATGCGATAGCCCCGTTGTGGGGCGTGCGTGGCAGCTTTATATCGGCACATCGTGCTGACGGTCGGCCCGCATCGGGCTGTATGCTTGGGCGGCGGATACGTTTGTTTCGAATCCGAAATTTCGGGTGATGCACAACCTGGCTTGCTCTATGAGCAGACGGTGCCGCGATGGCGGGCTTGTTTACGTTTGGGCTACCAATCGGCTATGTGAACATTCTGCGTCCTTATAACCTGTCCTGTTTTTGCTGGCAGGCCCTGTTCTGATTGCCGCCGTGCTATATGCGCCGCGTACGACGCTGGCTGTCGCGGGGGCGTTTTGGCTTTATGGGCGGGTGGCCACGCGGCTTACCCATCCCGACCACCCCGGTGGCGGCGGCTGGTTCTTTAACCGCTCACGTGGCAGCTTATCTTTGTGATAGCGTCTGGCAATCGTGGTCCGGCCAACCGCAAGGGCGCCGGCTAGTCCCAACTCTGCGCTGTTGTTCAAACTGGCGGTCGTGTGGTTTGCTGTTCATCGCGGCGTGCGCTATGTGCCCGGTCTGGGCAGTTTTATGAACCACAAGATGGCGCAACTTGGCCGGGATTGCTGCGCGCTAATATCGTGACCCATAATAAGTCCATGCTGGCTGCGCGTTTTGGTACACGTCCTTGCCCTGGTCTATGTGCTGTCCTGCTCCCGTGGTGACACACATAATGCGCGCCACGTCTGCCGCCCCCGCTCCGGCTGATGGGCAGTCACGGGCTGCTGGTGTTCGGCCTTGGCACCATTCCTGGCACTGGCCGGTCAATCATGATGGACATCGAACCCAACGTGACGGCCTTGCGTGGATTCTGCCGCGGTCGCGGTCGCTGTGTGCTATGTTCGCTGCCCTGCTGGCCGGAAGCTTCACGTAACAGCCGCAGCCCAAGCAGCCGCAGCCCGCCATCAGGCCCCACGCCCCGAAGATGTTGCCCAGCAGTTCAAAACGGCTTAAAGGCCACGGCCCCGCCCCCCCATTGACGCAACACCCGATGTGCTGAACTTATCCGTGCATCGGGTTTTCTTTGCGTCCCAAGAACCACCCATAAGCAACAAAACAGTGGAAATAGGGATCATTCCCCTATTCTCGTGCGTAATTTAGAGATGTCGAAAGAGGCCCCCATGTCAGGAACCGGAAAGATCGCGATATCAACCCGAGGGTGGCTTACAGTTGATGGCGAGCCTTCTGATGGCGGTTGTTCCTGACCCTCTCCCCCTCGCGTACAGGGCAGTGCCTGTTTATGGGGGGTGGATCCTTGACAAAGAAACGACCGAAGCGGCGCCGGATGCCGAAGCGAAAAGCACCGTTTGGATGCCTGCTTGAGGTTCTGAGACGACGACGCGCGTGCGGCGCTGAATCGCGGAACCTTGAAAAACAATCGCTGGACGCCTCGGGTCAACCGGCGGGCGAACGAGAACCCCGCGATTTGAAACCATCACCGCTGCGGCGCGATGCCGACGGTGTGTCCAGTCGGGCGCAGATCGCGCTGATTAAACCCAAGCGATCGGGCAAGACACGTTAACACGCTTACGTCATTCTGGACCGGCGATCGAAGCGCGGCGGCGTGTTCGCCGGCCTTTAGCGGATCAGAACTACGGTCTTGCTAGACGCCCTGCCCCGGCCTGCTGGTCGTGATTGCGATCACCGTCGTCTTGTTTTTCTGGTTGGCTGCGCTACCTGGCACGCGGGCTTATCCACGGTATGGCCGAACAGCTTGAACACGTCGCATCTTCCGCTCTATCGGCTGTTTCTGGGTCGAACCTGCTGGATGGCCGTTTACCGTCATTGTGGGCCTGGCTGCGGGCTATCTGATACCAATCCTCGCCCGTGGTTTGCGAAGCCGGTCCAGATCGGCCATCCGTCAGTCCCGATGTTATCCTGAAATTGCCTTCCTGCTGGTCGAGATGACCAAAGTCATTCATCCGGGTCGTTCCTGTCGCCGTCGCCTCGGTCGGCGGCTCGTACCCGTGGAGACGCGGAGCCAAATCTGACCCCGTTTATCTGAGCGTCCCCGTGGTCAGCCTGCTGGGGTATGGCCAGCTGCTTGTCCGTGCCCATCGTTAATCAAAGCGTCAACGCGGCTGCGGGTGCAGCGTCTCGGCACTGCTGTCGTGATGGTGCTGCTGTATCTCGTCCTATATCGTGCTGCGCGTCGCAAGGCTGTTACCCGCTGGCTAACAAAGCGAGGCGGACCCCGTTGAGGCGACGGAGCAGAGGGCGTCGATCCGGCTACCATCGCGCAGGCAACGGCGCGGGTTCATCGCGCATCTTGCATGGGCTGGCAGGCATCTGGCAATTGGTTGGCGCTGACGTATATTGCGGTGATGTTCATCGTGGTGATGACCAGCCTGCTGATGTTTGACGCTCGAGGCGATTGTCGGGTCCGGGCAAGATTTTGGCCGCGATATTATGCGCATCCTACTGTCGGCTGGCTGGCGCAGGCCGTGCCCGTGGTATCTCTTTGCCTAAGGACGTGAAAACGCAAATGCGCTGCTTGAAACGCCGCTCAAGACACGTTTTGTCCGCCGTGCCTTTTAGCACATTGCGTCTTTTTCCATGCTGATCTGCGTGCTGTTTCTTTACAACTGGACGTGAATTGGCCTGAATCGACATGCGCAGCTGGCTTGAGGGCCAGGTCGGTCTGGCAGTGACCAAGGCGTTGATCTCTGTCGGGTGATCCTGACGGTGGCCTTTTGGCCAATATGGCTCGCGCTGACGTCCTTTGGTCCGATACAAGCTGAACCCTGAATACGGCGCTGTGCCGACCCTCGCGGAAACCACCTTGCTGAGTTGCTGCGCAACGGGCGACCATTGCGCTGATCATCTGACGCTGATGTTCCGTGGCTTAGCGAAATCGGGCTGGGAATATCGGGCACTGCTTGGCTTCTGCTGGGTGTTGGGTCTGGCGATTGGTTTGCGCTCAAAAAGATGGTGCAGAGACATCATCACGGCCCGTGTTCATCCAGTTCGAAACGTCATCAACGTCGCGATGTGATCAGCGTGGGCGGCACCACAGGCACGGTCGAAAGCCTGTCGGTGTGCGTCGTTTCCCTGCGCGATGTGGCAAGGGGTGTTCCACATATCTCCCTTCTCGACCGTGGATGTGGGTCAGCAACTACATGCGCGCTTTTGCCTATACGGTTTGTGACATGGCATCGCTTACCGCGAG
>Ga0163217_1116136_pt1 | contig 19395 bp, 25 predicted proteins | sample SynspAceP_FD_185933 | JGI IMG/M metagenome (GOLD analysis project Ga0163217, IMG submission 185933) | Saline lake microbial communities from Ace Lake in Antarctica - Synechococcus sp. Ace-P (PacBio error correction) | ecosystem: Environmental > Aquatic > Non-marine Saline and Alkaline > Saline ...
AAGAGAGAGATTAAAATCGCCAGCAGTGCCGTCCAGCCTCTTGGAAACGTGCCGCGTTTTTTCCGTGACCCGCCCAGTTGGAAATGTAAAATCAAGCGGCTTTGTTTCCCCCCCCCCACCCGCTCAAAGCCAGGGGGGCCAAGGGAAGGGCGAAATTTTGGCCCCCCCATTTTTTTTTTCCCCCCAACCGGAATTTCCCAAGAGAAAACCCGACCAGCCCGCCCCCAACCCAGTTTTCATAGTAAAAGGCCCCACCAAAGCCTTACCTCAGAGCGGATGCCCCGAGGGTCCAGAAAGGCCCTAAGCAATGTTGGTCCCACGGCCGAACCCCAGCGCAGTCTCAGGGCCGCAATCGAGACGCCCTTCGATCAGCGCAGCGAATGGCAAATAAAGCAAAAGACCACTGAAAAACCCGAACATAGCCCATTGTAAAGCATCGGCGGAATGGAAATGATCAGGCCAACCAATCCCCCTGCAACAACGGAATTCAGTCGGCCCACCTGTCGCTTGGCTAAATGCCCGGCACAGGCGATCAAAGGACTGGACGTGAAACGACGATCGAAAAAGCAGGAAACCCTGCGCCTGACCCGACATTCCCAGAAACTCCCAGAACCCGTGCCAGCATATCCCGTGGCAACTGGCGGGAACAAACAGACTGATCGCAAACGCCCAGCCACTGAAGAATCAAGACTTCCCCATAACAGCACCGAGCCTTCATGAGAAAGCCCCAGAACGGCGGTGAACTTGGTAGTATCCAGGGCAGCAAATCCGAGTTTTGGAATTTACGGCCCACATAATTCCACCGCTGAAATTCATCCAGAAAAAGAAAACTGGCGTCAGGCTGGCAATAAGAAACCAGTAGAAAAAAAACACATTGCCTCCATGCCAATGGGCTCTGGGCAAAATCCAATCCACAACGGCGCCGGTGGCGGCTCCCAGCCAAGGGCACGGTTTCCGCCTGAAGCAGCGACAGCAAAGTTGCAATCAATAACGCGAAGAGACCCAACTTCAGGGATTGTCAGGGTAAGCATTTTCGGGGCCGTGTTCGGTTTGCGGTGTTCCGGGCCGATGAACCGAACCTATCGGTGAATGGTTTTCTGCAGTGTATTGCTTCGTCAGCCAGCACAAGGCCAGCTGACGAAATTCTCTATTTACTCCGACAGTTGGCGGTAACGCGCAGATTAAAGGTGTCTGCCTCATCCCATCCGTCGGGAAGCGGCTCTTTGGCCCTCTTTCGTTGAGAGCGACAGGACGATGATCCACATCCTCGCCATTCTTCCAGTCCCCACACCGGCGTGGCCCTTTGTGTTGTAGTCAAGCTTGGAGCGAATCAATGACGCGCAGGATCTCGTCCAGAGAATTGCGCCCGTGCTGGTGGAATACGTCAGCATCAGACGGATTTTTCTTCGCGGAATCAATAATGAATACCGTACGAACAGTACTTTGGGGTCGGCTTTTGGATGGATCATTCCGTAAGGTCTGCCACCACCTGAAATTCCTTGTCTGCCAGGAGAGAAAGTTTTAAAGCCCTGTGCCCTGGGTTTTCTCGATATCCTTCGCCCAGTCGTTAATGGGAATCGAGCGGTCCGGACAGAACACCCGATCAGCTTACGCCGGCGACTGGCGAACTCGTCCTTGGCTTGGCGAAGGCGCCGAGCTCTGTTGGTACAGACGGAGTGTAGTCTGCGGGGTGTGAAAACAGCACGGCCCAGTCATCTCCAAAGCCACTCATGGAACTGAATGTTCCCCTTAGTGGATTCCACGGTGAAATCGGGAGCGGCTTTCTCCAAGTTGCAAATGTCATCGTTTTCATTCTCCTTTGCTTTGTTTTCGTTCTTCGGTTTCCGTCAAACACAGACGAATAGATTCAAAGTCAACTTAAGGTAAAGGCGTTGGTTCAACACGTTTTTTCAAGCCAGATCCATCCGGTTGCGGCGTTCGTGCCCCGTTTTTTCGGGTATGGAAACTGACATAGAGGCAAAAAACACGGTGCCCAAGCAAAATGGCGATATCGGCAAAGGTTAAAGGCCGGCCAGTGGCCAGATCGCAAGACCATCAAAGGAATTCCACACATAAGCCGCGAATACCGTCAATCAGGTTGCCCATTGGCACCGCCAAGAAATAAGCTGTAACGCGATGGCTTCTCCCCTCGGCCGGCAACTGGAAGAATCAACCTGATCAGTTACGATCGAGACACTACCCGCGATTGCGATAGAAAGTAGCGCTGCCAGCCTCCACCATCGCAAAACAGACTGAAAATGCGGCGCCGTGTTCCATACATGACCCATTAAAGAACGGGTCACCGGAACGACTTCGCCATAACGCCATTGACTGCTGGACCCAGCCATTTTACAAACCTGGGTCAGACGCTTGCGATCAGGCCGAATAGCCAGCAGGGTATACGGCAAGAACTTTTTTGCCAGCGATGGGACATTTTAACCCTTTGAGCGCCAATCGCCTGGCAACCGTTGAGACACAATGACCCCCGCGATGCTGCCCCGATATCAGGTCCGGATAATTGGAGACAGTCCAAGCCAAACCAGTGCGCCGCAGGTAATGACCCCCAGGTTGATGACCACGTCGTTGGCTTTGAGAAATATCCAGCTCGCCTTCATGTGCGCACCGCCTCTCGATGGTTTGTGATTCAGCAGCAGATCAAACTGTATTGGCGATCAGTGCGACGAGCAACCCCCATCATCACCACGACTTCAGGCTCACTGCCGAATACAAAGCGCCTGACTACCTCTGCGAAGTACGCCAACCGCCAGAATCAGTTGAAAAGTACGCCCTGCAATGGTGTGCGGCACCACCTGCATTTTCACGCTATGCCACCCATACAGCGCGAGCCCCATACACGGCCGCGTCGGCAAAATTGTCCAGGGATCCTGCAATCAGGCCCGGTTGGAGTGCGCGATCAGGCCGGCCGCATTCCACCACAAACAGGACCGGCATTGATACCTGAGCCAACCAACGCAGTGCCGGACTCCTGCTCGCAAGAGATAGCCGTATCCCGGAACCGCCTTAATTGAACTCAGGGTCGGCAATGCGGCCGTTTCCTGAAGCGAAGCTCCCACCCCGAGGGCGCCAGCTTCGCGTGATAGGCTCAGCCTCGCCATCGTGCACAACCTTTCAACCGCCCGATCAGAACAGCTCAAAGGACAGCCCGCGAATGTCTTCAAAACCGTTCAGGCCCAGGCGAATCATCCGTTCTCCGAAAGGACATCATCTTCGTAACGGTATACACACTGATCCAGTTGCGGACGCTTCCAGAGGCCTTCGACCCGGTTTTCCCTCGCGACGTTTGCTCGCAGCCACAGGCTCTTCAACAGGAGTTACGTCATGAATACGGCTCCACTTTGAGTATTGGTCGATTATGATTTAAAACCATATAGCCACTAATAGGTCAAATAGAACAATACCATTTGTTGAGGAGACACCCCGATGCGCATTGGTCAGTTGGCGCGGTCCGTAGGGGTGACACCCAGACCATCCGTTCTATGACGAGAGGGGCTTGTTACCTACCGCCGGATCGTCAGGACAACGGCTACCGTATTTACACTGAACGGCAGTTGGAGCGACTGGCCTTCATACCGGCGCTGCAGAATACTTGAGTGGTCACTCGCTGAAATTCACGAGTTACAGCGTTATCAGGGCGCGCCCCCATCAGCCCTTGCAGGGCATACACCCTTGCTTGATGATCACATCGCTCCAGGACGGTCTCAGATAACCGATCTGCAGGTACTGGAGAAACAAACTTGTGTCGCTGCGAGCAATTGTAAACGATGATCGGAATTGGGCCTGCGGGTTTTCGAGGCTCAAGCGAAGGAAACATGCAGCAGTAGCCTGAAAGCACTTAATGCTCAGTATTAGGGTAGCCAGCGCGGAAAGATCAGATACTTGCGTAGGTGCTGAACATCCGCTCCTGCGCAGAGTTTTCCCCGGCAACACGGAGCCTGAGTAAGCCGGCAGAATGGAGTCAAGCACCTCATCATCTCCTGTTTCGTTGAAAGGCTGCATCAACTGCTGCCAGTAGTTCGTTGGGTAATTCGCCTTCTGAAGCAAGAACCGAGATCCCTTATGCCGATTCGTTCGCTTCGAATCGAAGTAAGCCGTGCCTAAAAAGCGAATCAGTCAAGTGGTAAAAAGCCCGAAGTTCACATCACCCTCTTTTTGCCGTATGTCAAAATGAATGAAACGATGTTTACGGAGTTGATTGCGAGAAACCTTTTCAGCGTCCGAGTAAAATACCTACATTCGAGTGTTGGCATGTAGCAACTGGAGCACAACTGCAACCACCAACAACATCGAGGAACAATTCTGCGGTACTCCCTATAGAGCAATGTGTCCGTTTCCGGCAACTGTTTCTATAGATTGGAATGCAGTTGGATGTTTCATAAACCCATTAAAAAGCCCGTACAACCGTTTTACGCTGTGATGAACAGCATGTGGCGCACAGAAAACTCGGAGCGATGACTGCGCAAATGCGCCAGGTGAAATACCGGATATCAAAATGAGGATTGCCAACAGCAATGTGGAAAACCAGTGGCCAGCCTGAAGGCCAGATCGGTGCCAAAACGAGGCAATCCTGCCGCAAAAATTAATGGAGTACAGCTACTGCCAATAACATTTAAGCGACTCGTTCAATGAGGCATGGAGCATAATCGCGCCGCGATCCTGTTGAGGCTCATAAACGCCCGACATAGGGGATAAGTCTTTCAGTGCGAAAGAAATCCCTATAAAAACACCAGGAATCAAAAACCCCAGCCAACCGGCGTTGAACACTTCGCAACGAGATGACAGCAACAACCAATACCCACGAGCAAGAAACAACGGCAAATACAAAAGCCAACTAACCACATACGTTAACGAAAATCAATTCCAACAGTCCCTCGCTAACTAGAGCCGGTTCAGCATCTCACGAATGCACGAGCCAAATTGAAACGAAAGAGCTGATTTTTGGAAAAAGCCGTTGAATAAACCGTTGGGGTAAACGCCAAAATGCCTCAGTAACAGACCTGCAGAAATGGGCTTGATCAAAAAATCCCGAAGCAAATTGTGCATCAGTAAGTGACATCTCGCGCGATAAACTCAACCCCGGTTAGTTAGCTTTAGCCACCTTTCTATAGCTGCCGCAAAGGGTAAACCGGTACATTCGGTAAACCAGTGGGAAAAATGGCCTTGGAGAAGGCAAACCATTTTCCGCTCAACTCGCTCGTGAGACTGAAATCGTCCTCCGATGCTTCGGCATTCAATGCTTTCTAAAAACGTCGCTCAACCTGCTCTTTGGACAAATGGCTACCTACCCGGATTGTCGCTCGAAAGCCTTTCAGTGCAATTAACAAAGGTTTTCGGTGCCAGTAAAGCGAGACAAACACTCCGTAAATGAAATCCTCTTCGAGTGCCCGGATGGATCGCTTCGCACGGGTTTTTTATATAAGGCAGTAAGCATTGCGACATCAAGGTTTGGATCGATCGTAAATACACAGTACGCCTGGGACAGTTTAATGATGGGTAAGCTCAGCTGGTATCCACACCCCCTTCTCTCGCACGCGTGGTTTCACCGGACATGACTTCAACGCTTGCGTCTAAACCGATCACGATTTGATGAGCCCAATGTTTATGGGGCTTATTGTCTCCCGACTCTCCTGAGGTCGCCCCATGCCTGGCTTTATCGCTACGGAGCCCGAGGCCATAGGGTTCAATAAGTCTTTGGTTTTGGTTCATCGCCTCACGTCTCTGCAAAGACAGACTTTCAGTCGGAGGACCCTCGGTCAGTTACGAATCCCGTCAATGGCACGGATGCTATCAAATCCACCCATGGCCGGGCTGTCCCTTCCGCGGCAAGACCGACCAGGTCGGGCCCATTTCGCGACCGTCATGATCAAGCATCGCAGCGTGTAGGAGACACCTTTCTATGCCTAGCCGTTGAGGTCGCCAGTGTGGGAACGATCATATACTGCGAAGAATGCTGAAGTGCTTGTTTCCCGGTAGAATTTTTCAGACAACGCTGATCCTACGTGGCAAACGGCACGCGCGACCACTTCAAATTGCTCGCCGCCCAGTTTAGCCCTGGAGTGAGTCAAGCGGTCGCATTTCCATCACGGCAAGGGGTGCGCACCAGGTCCGCCCAGATATTGAGCCAAAATCGCCCTTACCCTTAAAAAGTCAGCCGCCAGTGTCATGCGGCCTGCCGTTTCGTCTTCAAAAGCCAGCTCGCAGAGTGCGAGGGGACTCCCAGATCAGGAACCACCCTGGGGCCACGGACTTCGGAAACCTTCCCTGCAGCCATAACTTGAAGCGCTGATGGAAATAGCAAGCGCAAAAGGACTACGCGCGATTCCCCGGGTGCGGCAGATATGCGCCTGGTGATCATTGGACATTCGCTCCTGATTACGTGTCGTTTGTTGCGGCATGGTGCCCCAACGCGTACTCACTCTGTACCAGCTCTTCATCGCCGTGCAGTCGGCCCCAGACCCACCATCATGCGGCCGCCAAAGCGTTGGGCCTTTGGCATGGCCGTCAGGTAGGTCACCAGGTGTTCAGGCTGAATTTCAATCCATGGAACCGGCCCGCATTCTTGCCCTTACGGGTCAATCACGTGGGTTACCACACCATTGGACTGTACACCCCTCACCCGTATCCCTGAACTGACGCCGTAGGCTTTAGCAAGTTCTGGTGTCCAGTTCTAGGTGGTTCCATCCTGCTCGGTAGAGGAATTGCCAGTGTGCGGGGGATTCAGATCGAAATTCTCGCGTAGCACGCAATGTTTCTTCCGGTCCTGCAACATCTTTCCCGGTCCGTGGCAATGGTGAATGAACACCAACCTCTTCACTCAAGCCTTTTCTTCAACCACCGGTTTGCAACTGCCGGATCAGGTTTCATAATGCAAAGGGCAGGCCTCCGTATCAGCGCGGTGTAGAAAAGAAAGTTAAGTCCACAACGGTTTTTTATTGCCGTTTAAGTCGGCAAGGGCAAGGTATTGCCATCAACGCCCTGTAAGTCAAATTCAAGGGGCCCGGCTGATCCACAAACTGGGCATAACCGCTCTTTTCCTCGTTCAACGAGGCTCCACATCTTCCATGGAATGGGCCATGGCATTGGTGCTGACTGGCAACCATGGCAATCAGCAATTCCTGAAATACACTGTTCACAAGTCATTCTCCATTTTGAGTTGTTTCCGAAGGAGTCCCGTTTATTGTGGCTTGATATCGTCCAGAATTCAGCGCAACGGGCAGGTCAGCGGTGCCAGGCAAACGTCCCCTCGTCACTGCGGCCTGTACCCGTACCGTCATGTCTAGCTTGCCTGCCTCTTTCACGCGGCGGTCTGGTTTTTCGTTCTGGCAAGCAAGCGGATACTCGCATGCCGTCGTCGTACACCTCCAGGGCGGTGTCACCAGTGTGAATGCACTGACCCTGCCGCGGGGGTATCTGGTCGGGATGTAACGACTTGACGCGTTGACCGAAGAACTTGGCGGACGGTGGGAATCAGGTAAACTCCCATGAGGCCGGGTTTGGCGTTCACCGTCAGCCCGATTCAATGTCCCAGTGTCAGAATAATTTCACCGGTCTCCCCCTATCAGGGCTTTGCCTGCCTTCCGCAAGATTGAGGCGTGACCTTATCGGAAGAATCTGCCAACCCCTGTGCGGCAACTTGGCGCCTGGGGGTCGGATTGCCTCGTTCGGTCTGGGCCGAGCCCAGGAGCGTTCCGGAATTGGTAGCCGATCAACGTGAACGCCGCGATCGCGATCAGAAAAACCGCTACGCCGGTCAGCAATACTTTTGTTCGGGTTTGTCATGTTCATCTCCCAGTAGCTAGCGTTGTGAGTTCTCGGTGCGTTGATCGCGCTCGACCAGGCTGTCGGTATCAAATAGCCCAGTGGAAACGGGCGACACGGTGCCGTCAGCGTCCAAAAATTCGCCCAAAGGTAAAGCCCTGCCCTCCCGTTTGCGGTAACAATGCGTCTTTTTTCGGGATCGCTTGCTGTCACATCAAAACCTGAATCGGCACCATGCCGGCCCGCGCTTACGGGCTTTTTCAAGCCACAGCGGGTCCTTATACACGGTGCGCTCCAGGACCTTGCCAGTTGATGCACCAATTCGGCCCAGTGAACTCCAGCAAATACGGTGGTCCGGCTTTTTGTGTCCCGCCAGGAGTTCTGCGGAGTAGGGCTGCAGACAAGTTTCGTCTTCGCCGCTGCCCAACGGAGATGCCCGATACACTGTCCCACCGCAGGGCAGGCCTGTCGCCGTTTGCAGTGATCAACGCGAACGGCACCTGCTCCCACTGAACAAACGAACGGAGACTCCCAGACCAGCACCAGCGCAGCCAGGCCCACCACAGCGCCAGGGGTATACCGCTTTGGGCACCAGGCTCGCCGCTGAAAAGACGGCGGCGGCCAGCAATATCAAGCCAGCGAGCACTCTCGAAATGGCCCAGAGTCGCAGGGCCCCGCCTTGGGCAACCGCTCAGCCATTGGGTTTTGAGGATCAGTGCCGCGTAGGGCAGCGACACCCCAGCCCGATACTACTGCTGAATATCCCCATGTTTACCGGCGCCGGCTGGTAACGGCAAAGGCTAGACTCCAACCCAGGAAAGGACAAGCAACAAAGGTGCAGCCAAACCGCACTCAAATAACCCCGATAAGAATGCTTCAGAGTAACCCGGCCATGGGCCCGAGGCGGCGAAACGACGGATCGAATGGGCAAATCCAGCCACGTTGACCCCAAGCCGCAACGTCCGACCAGCAAGGCAAACAAGGAAAACCAACGGAAATCACCGCGGACGAAACAAAGTGCCCCAGCCCACTTGACGAAATTTGCGGTCAATACCGCCCAGCGTCAGGAAAAAGGTGAGTGTTCCGGCCGTGAATGCCAACTGCGGCAGCACCGCGATGGGGACCGTCTGCCGCCGCCTCCGCGCAGTGATGGTTCCGACCCTTGATGGGGATTCGCGGGCAGGCACGCAGGGCGTCAAGGTTCAGCAGTAGACCTGCCATAACCGCCAATCAATGATACTGGCCGGCAATGGTATGATGGGCCAGCTGATCCAATTACTCAGGGACTCCCAGCAATCCTGCCGAGCGCTTCCTGGCTGGGCACACGCAGTCCTGGCCGCCGCCGATTGTCCGCTCGTGTCCTTGAACAGCAAGCCGCTGGCGTCCGCCGCTGAAAACTCCGCCTCGGCCCATGCCCACTGACCGGTTGTTCGAGGGCCCTGTTGAAGGTCGGCCGGGATCGGAGTGAGTTCAGAAAATGCCCCGGCGCCGTCACCGCATTTTTTCCGAAGTTTTCTCAACACCTGGAGCGGCCGCGCTCGATCCTCTGCGTTCATGATTGCTGCAGAAAAGCCCAGGCCTGGACGTTTGAGAAACCCGACCATGCCCAAGTGCACTGAACTTTCCCTCTCCGCAACCCAATCCCTGGTTTGCTTGCCAGAATTTGTGGCAAAAATGCAGTTGGAATCCGCGAAGATATAGACCTCAGGGGCATCCTTTTACCGCCCTCGCTCACCAGATGGGGGTCCCGGGAGAGCTGCCGCAACCGACGCATACGTCGGCTCGGTATAATAACGAGCGGAATGATTCGCTGGTCAGCCCTCGTTTTTGCCATCACTTCCAGAAGTGCGCCGGAAAAGTGAGGTCACCGAACCATAGAGGAATTCCGGTTTTTCCCGTCGCCGGGCTTTACACATAGCCGTGCACGCCCTCCGGCTGGCGTGGAGAAGCGTTTCAGTCACCGTTAAAACCGATTCTTCTCCTGCAGTGCCTTGATTCCCGGGTCCATTGTGGTGCGCCGAGGCCAAGGCAGCGATAAACTCAAAAAAGTGCCATCAAAGCTTATGCAGAGCACGGTCATGCCGCGCACCGGGTATTCCAGATAGAATGACATCACAGATACGTTCCGTTTCATGTATTCATCAGTCGATAATCGAACCATGCAAAGCTGCCTACGTGGTGGTCTACCGCGCAAAGGCCAAACGACAGGCACTCGAAGCGAAAGCCTCTTGGTAATCAAAGGTTCAGGAGACTGTTGAATACTTGGGAGACCAAGGGTCCTGCCAGAAAGTAAACACGGCCCGAATGAGAAGAATAGCCTTTCGGGCAGGGAAGATAACAGCACTACCAGAGTCCTCTAATTGCCGATTTCCCGACATGGGACGTTGAACACGGGCTACCTGCCAGCTGCCTCGCATTGAGCCGCGCAAGTCATGCATCAACCTGGTGTCTGGCACATGACACAAGCTTCGGGCCAAGGGTTCCGCCTCAAAAGAGGTCGCGCAAACTCTCTGTGCAGACGCGGGAGAAGAAGCCACGAGCAGTAGTACTTTTAGGCCAGTCCCATAAGCCGTGTGTCATCGATTGATATCCGATTACAGACAGCTAAAACATCTTCCGCGTGGGGAAATAGTCGCCCACTTTAACCTACATTGGCGGAAGTGGCAAACAGACACGCTCCATCACCGTATCCGCCAAATGCTGCACCAAGGTCAGATGATGCCGGCGCCACATAAGTTCCGAGGCAGGCGCTCAACAACATCCCATACACGAAGGGATCAGTGAAGATGAATTCGTGAAGATGCGCACTCGAGCGTGACGCCACACTGGCAATGCCCTCGGCCTGCTCCTGCCCCTCGGTCCAGGTCACAATGAATGCCGGCCCGGTGCTTTCCAACCGAGGCCTGATGCCAAGTCTATCTCAACAGGAGCGAAGACTATGATGGACGGAATGATGAAACGGCGGGCAATGAATTGTGGGGCAATGGGCTGATAGGGCTCTAGTCATTGGTACTTCTGGTTCGGAATCGCGGCACTGGTGAAGTATCTGTTCAAAAAATAACGAGGCCAATGTTAGGAGGCTCGACATTGGATGGCTGACCAGGAATGATAAATCGCATTGATGCGTGCCATGCCTGAAGGAAAACTCTACAACCTGAGTGGCAGGTAGGAATCTGAGGGCATGGCTGTAATAAGACTTCGCCCTCAGGCCTACGCCTTGACAAACGGAAACCCTTTGCAGTTAACTGGCCCTTATCGGGCGCCGAAATCGACTCGGAGGATGGTTACCCCTGAGGGGTATGCGCCATCTGCTTCGCAATACTGCTGTAATCCGTTCAGGTAGATCCGTTGGCATATACGCCACACTCCTTGTTTCCCGGACGGCATAGTCCGATGAACTTGGGATAAAGCCGAGATTGAGCTTGTCCATGATCCTCCCGAAACTCCTCCAGGCTTTTACCGCTGACCCAGCCGGACGTTTGCCGAATCTTTTTCCCTGTCCAATTGTCGAAATCCCCGCTGCTTGAATCTGGGCGGGATAGACCAGATGAGTCCTCTGGCCCAGGGTGAAAAGTTTTTCAAGTCACGGACCGGTAAAGGGTATTCGGTATCCGTTTGAAAATCCGTTCTGCCACAACCTTCGACAGAAGAGCCGTCGCCGGTGGAAATACGGTCGTCCAGACGGTAATGCGAAATGTGCCATCGGTATGGCCCGGTGTGAATCGGCTGGAAGCTGACCGACCGACAATGAAGGGCCTCCCCTCCTCAACTACTACGTCGTCAGGGCAGGCGAATCCATGGCAGGCGCCCGCGATTTTACTGCCCGCTTCCTGCTTTAGCTCGCGGCGGAAAGTGAGTGTTGATCGGCGTGGCATATGGGTATCCGAGTGTATTCCAGCTTTTGAGCCCCAGCTTTGATACCTCTGCCAGGTCGCGCTCGACCGTAGTTGATAACCGGATCTCAATCAGGAAGCCCGCTCGTCCGGGTCCTCGCAGCCCATGAAGAATAGGTGTAAGTGCTGGATACGGTTCATACATTTGTCCGAAAGATCATGTGAATGTCCCCTGTCTGCGTCGGCGCCTTCCATCCGCAAATGCTACCATCACCCTTGCATGGGCAATCCGCTGCCTGTGTGCTTTATGAGACAGAAGCTTACGTAGTATCTGGGATAGGATCAAGCGTGCGACAGCAAGACTCTAGCCGATTCCGGGCGGACGCTGCTGGCTGATGTCCGTATTTCGGCCCAGATAAAGAGGGCAGCAACCGAGGAACGATCCATACGTTTTTCCCCCCCGGGCCCCCCCCCAAAAAAAAGGGGGTTTTTTGAAAAAAAACCCGGGGGAATTTGGGGGGCCCCCCCCCCCAGTTGGCCCCCCCCACTGGGCATAATGAAACATCGAGAAGATCCTCGACGTAGCCCAAGCGTAAGCGTCTGCGAACATTGCCAACGCACCGCCCGAGGATAGCGTCTGAGTGCGGCCGATAACTCAGTACGCTCGGTGAACGCCAAAAGCCGTAAACCAGTAACGTCGAGATAACCAAGGCCAGCCGATGAAAAAGCGCTGCTGCCAACCGCCGGCATCCCGCTAGAAAGCTGAACGCCGCCCCCGTATTGTGCGGTGGACCCAATTTTGAAAGAAGGGCGTGACCGATACACTTTCTCCATTACATAAGCATGTACTGGCAAGTACTTGCTCGCCTGATCCGCCAGCAGTAACAGGAGCGAGAAGCCACAAGCCAGCGCAATCGTTTTCGTCGCTCGTGGGCCTTTCCTCGCGAGCCAAATTGCCAATAATAGACAAATTCCTTCTCCTCACCCAAGTTGAAAATCTGCTCGTATAGAGTGCGGGCGTCATGTACCCAAGCCGATGATACTGGGCGAATTCGAAGAAGCAGGAGCAAGCCGAGTCCGAGTGCGATCACACCAAGGAACAAGGCCAATCCTCTCCCACGCACATAAGGGGTGCACCAAGTTTCGCGTGTCACCTGCGACGCTGAACTGGCTACGCGGAACTGAGGAAGCGCGCCTTGAGGATACTTTCCCTCGTAGCTGACAGCTGCTGATAACCGTTTGCGTGGCTCGCGTAGGATCACTGCCGGTTTTCGATGGGCACGCATGCGGGCCACTGGAAAATGCTGAGAGGGCCGAGCGAGCGCCGAACCATGGCACATTACTGCATTCCACCGCACCCTGCGCTTCGGGCAGAAAATTCCGTGACCTCAAGCACCAGACGGCTCGTAGCAGATAGTGCCCTACGGGCACCCCGGCTGCATTCAGGACGTGCGCGTCCGTCCCGGTGTAAAAATCGGACATGGGCGCCCCGAGCACGTCCGGGGCCGAAAAACCCAAAAACTCCCGAAACGGAACATATCCACCGAGGGCAACAGGTGGCGTTTTGTGTAGAAGCCTGAGGGATCGAGAGCTACCACTGCATTATAGCCGCGGCCATCCGCACTTTCGCTACCGGGACGCCAATCATTAACGAATGTTGCCTGCCTGATCGGCTACGCCCTCAAGCTCAGCAAGAATGCTTTGGCCTGGTCATGCCAATCGGGATTGCCGCTCTGGCCAGAATCACGATATCGCTCCCGAGATGCTTGCGCGGTAAGCGCCTGATAGCGCTCCAGTGTGAATGTCCCGGTATCTCGGTCCCATTTCTTGTCTTGCCGCGATTTCCTTGCAAGAGGACGACATCGATCGGGTCAGCGCTGGCTGCGGTCCCATTCACGATCCAGCAGTGCAGCCGGCGAGGTAGCGACTAACACGGCCAGCCGACCTCCCGCAGCACGGCGCAGGCTTTGGCCCCTGGACAACCCAGGCAAGCCCGCCAGCGAGACCCGTGCCACCAGTAAAGACTCACGCCAAGCACGCCAAAGACGGGAGCGATAAGTGGCAAGTGTGGGTGTCGGTCTGGGCTGTAGCCAATGAAGAGCCAGGGAAAGCCGGTTCAAGAACCAAGTGCGCATCCATTCAACTCAGCACCTCATTGCCGCAGGTAGCCCTAGCCAGAGTGCCATTGCATCCATCTCAGGGCGCAGGCAGCGCAACGAGGTACGCGACGCCCCATGGAAAGAGGGCGAGCAGCGAGACAACAGGCCGCGTGACTAACACCGCCACCCACTCGGGCCATTGCGTATACTGGCTAATGCTGATAAAGACCCAGGAGACGACCCACGCAGAAGTAAGCCAAGGCCAAACGAGGTAAGGCGCCACCGGCCTGACGCCTTGAAGACTGCGCGGTCAGGACAAATACAAGTTGCCAGACGATCACCGCAAGCCATGCCCCAGCCCACAGGGCAAAGGCAAGCGGCATGGCGCTCCCGGCAAGTAAGAGATATCCCCTGTTAGATAGCGCCTTGCGCATGCGCCGTGAAGGGTAGCGCGTACTTACCCAATGCTCTCGGCCTCCAAGCCAGTATCAACCCTGTGGCCTCTGCTTTTTTGCTTCCGCTCATTCACGTCCGCAGCCCACAGGGGCCATCACAGATTTTACTCATGACACGCTCCACTTGAACAATATGTGTTACATTCAAAACATATAGTAGCTATCAGGTCAACAGGGTAGAGAATACGTTTGGAGGAGAAGCATGATGCCAATGGGACAGTTGGCACGGTCAGTAGGGGTCGATACCGATACTCAGACTTCCGATTCTAGCGAACGGAGGGCTTGTTGCCACCGCCAGATCGGCAGGAAAACCGGTTACCGTGTCATACCGAGAAGCATGGGAAGCGACTGGCTTTTCATCCGTGCTGCAGGATCCTCACTTGTCACTGGCTGAAATTCAAGAATATACAGCACTATCAGGGCGCGCCCCATCAGCCTTGCAGCGGCCATCAACCACGCCTTACTTGAATCACCTCGCTTCATTACGGTCTCAGATAAACCCGATCTGCAGGATATTGAGAAACCAACTCGTGTCGCTGCGAGCGAAGTTGTAACGATGATCGGGAAATTGAGGCCCTGGGGTTCTCGAAGGACTAGCGAAGAAGCGGCAGTAGTACCTGAAAGCATTAACCACCCGCTTTTTTCCCTTGGGTGGAACCCAGTCAGTCCGGAACCCCGGCAATGGCCCGGTCATCAAGTCCCACCATGGCTGGACTTCCATTCCGCAGTACCAACCAGGCGCCAAATTTCAACGACCGTCATGGTCAAATCAGCAGCGTTGTAGAACACCTTCTATGCCACAGTGTTTGAGGTCGCCAGTTCGTGGACGGAATCCATATACTTGCGAAGGTGCTGGATGCCTGTTCCAGGTAGAATTTTCGACAACGCTTGATGCCGCGTGTCAACAGACAGCGCGACCCTTCCAAATTGGCTCGCCGACCAGTTGAGCCTGAAGTGAGTCCAGCGTCGGCCATTTCTCAGCGTTCCAGGGGCAGGCACCAGGTCGCTCAAGAATATTGAGCAAAATCGCCCTGCCCTGATAAAAATCAGCCAGTGGGTCAGGGGCTCGCCGTCTATAGTTAGTTAGCCTATGCTATTCCCTACCCAAGAGTAATACATTAGGCACAGTGAGGGTTGCTCCTACATATAGACCTGACATTCAAACCAGATAATCCGCTGTAGTGAGGGGTTGGTGCGGCCTTGTGTTCCGAAAACCATCAACCAAAAAATCCGGGTACCCGTTATCCATGCAGCTGCAACCTGCTAGAACGGCTTGTAATGGCACTGCAATTGCTTCAAATGGTCATCACTTGGCGAACTGATTGATTCTCGCCGAGCCGAATGTGCCTATTGACAGTTTGTCAATGCCATTCTAAAAGAGGGCCAATCAAAATATGAAGGGTAACCTCAATGTTTCTAAAATAAATTTTTGATAAACCATTGCGTATTGATAAGAACATAAACATGGGAAAAGTGCAAGGCGAAGGCAAAGCGCAGAAACCGGGAGAAAAAAAAAAGGGCACTTCGATATCAGAGCTGCCCACCTGGGCCTAGAATGGTACCGCGTTCACTCAAATGACCTGATAGATACTGGACGATTAACAGTAAACGAATTCACGAACTCAAAGGTCAAAGAAAAAGTGTAAATAGCAGACAGCGGAACATAAGCATGTGCGGACGCTTCCACTCAATATCAAATCACAGGTGCGTTACCTCGAACAGCTAATTGGGCAGGCCCCTCTCGCTTTTGAGCCAGAACCGACGAGCCCATTAGACAGATACAACGTGGCAACCCACCCTCGCGTACAGCTAATGCACCTGAAATGAGGAACGGCCTGAGATGAGTGCGGCGCCCTGGGTTATGCTCCCACTGGCCGTGGAACCGGCAAACAGCCGCCAGCCGATTAACGCCAGACTGGAACAGCCCGTTCGCAACCGAATACTGGTCATCGGTATGGAAGCAGGCCCGTTGCCTGTGCCGCCGGCGAATGGCTGGTATGAGTGGTAAATAGAATCCCGGTGACACGAAAACGCAAACAGCCCTAATTACACATCCAGCTCAGATCAAGGCGAAGCCCAATGTTCTATGCTGCAATCGGTCATATCCCCCGTGGCAGGATAGAGAGCAGAGCCGAATAGATGGCTTTGCAATTGTCACCAGTGCAAGTGACCAGGGCATGGTGAATCATATCGCATGCAGTGTGCTGCCGCCCGAAGCGTAGCCCGATGAGTGTGGAGAAGTGGGGTTGGTCACCAGAACGCGCAGAGATCTCGCAAGACATCCACGCCGAGCCGGTCGAGCCTTTGAAATTGAATGAGGTGCAAAGAAGTAGGCCAAACGTGAAGAACAAGGTCCTGAACTGAATCAGGCCCCGACCAGGGATCAAGTCTGGGAGTTTGAGCGCCATAAAATCGAAGCCGATCCTGCCAAGGGCACTCATAAAGCCGGATTGGTCGCACCTTTTCTGAAGCAGCAGACAATATAAACGGTTCTTAAGTCGCACCTTTTTCCCGAGTTCAGAGACTTGGTCGCACCTTTTTGCCTGATTCCGAGATCATTGGTCGCACCTTTTTGGGCATCCGTACCGAGCTGCTCGATTTAGTCGCAACCTTTCCCTCGCGACTTTTGAACGGTTTAGTCGCACCTTTCCGACTTCGGAGACCCTCCCACGATTTAGTCGCACCTTTCTAACGCACATGAAGACTTGGTCGCACCTTTTTCGACCTGGCCAAATCTCACTGATTAGTCGCACCTTTGTTGAAACACGTCACCTCTGGTCGCACCTTTTCCTAAGGTTCCTTATTTCCTGCAGATCTATGTAATGTTAAACAGCGGTCGAAGAATCGAATCTCGACATGGTACGTTTATAAAGGATTGCTGAAACTGGTCCTTAACCCTACTGGCACGAGATTTTTAATGACAAAATGCGACCAAAAGCCAAACGCGTCGGAGGCAACCATCCAAGAGCTTGAAGACCAGATCCCGCGGCCAGCGGCGTTGGCTACCAGGCCCTGGCCTACGAGACAGCAAAAACGGTCGGCAAACATTTTGTGCTCTTCTAAAGGGGATTTATGTCGCTGATATCCTGACGGACTGAGCTCAAGCTCGCCCCGCTAAGCGAAGCGCAAAGTGAGAGCAGGCGTCAGTCATCGACCTACCGCAGCGCCTTTTTGGACGGTCTGACTGTTGGTCGCCGCTCAACGGCCCGGCAAATGGGCTCGCCAGATGAGGGGCAAGGGCCCGTCAACGATCATGGTGACAGCTTCATCGTAACTCGACATCAGAATGAGAAGAAAAGCGGGAACCGAATACGTTGTCGGCCATCTCCGTCGCGCTTACCGAACTGCAGCACTTCTTCCTCGACGGATAGTGACGCAGCACTGCTTTCGCCTGCTTCCGTATGGATCTCAGCAGGCGGATCTTTGGACAGTTCTTGCAGTAGTTCCTTGCCTGGATGAGAGACCGGTACGTTCGTGAGTAGCGTCATTCCTTCCTCCGTGCCTCCGATATGAAGGCCGATCTGAGAGATGGCTTTATAGGCTACGCCGAGATATCGCGCTGACCCTGTTCGGATTCTTGGTAAATTACATCTGAATCGTGGTGACCGTTCTTGGAGCAGCCGATGGTCGAAGCTATCAGACAAATATCGCTTCAACTTCACACCGAGCCCAAAGCACTGGTAGCCTCCTATGTCCCAGTTTCAACGGACATCATCTCCAGCCCTTCCAGTTGGTGCGATTGCGAAAGACCTGAACCGAGGGCGTAACCAGATCGAAGGTGTGAATAATCGCTCCGCGATTTCTGCGCTTGCGTTCAACTCTGCTACCAATTCTTCCACCTGTTGAGCATCTTTTGTGCAGCATATCCAGTCGTACCCCATCCTCCTCAACGCGCACCGAAGTAGCTCATCACGAACATGAAGCCGGGCAGAATAAATCGCTGGGGCGCCATGCAATGAGCCTCGACGCTTGGCCCGCTTCTTTCATCCTGCTGGTAAAACTAACGAATGCATACATACACCCTCCTTATTTGGCGAATCCTAAAGATTGTAGCCTATAGGTTTCATTGGCGTTAATCTAGACCATTCCTGGGTGAATGGATCTCAAACGTCTTTGGCGTCGCATTGCGGCAATTAACGCGTTAAGAGAAAACTTTCCCAGAGTGAAATTTTCAAGACGTGAGCAGTCGAACCTACATGACTCTCTGAAGCGAGGACTGAAAGCGCCAACCATCGACAAGACGAGCAGATATCGCAGGTATTGGAGTCTCATCCAGTATCGGTAAATGGTCGCAACGTACCTGGAGGCGGGAGCCAGAGATTGACTATCGAGGCGCTCTTGAGCGGATTAAATCGGATCTCGATGCTGGTGTTTTGAACACAACCTCCCCACTCTGGCGGAAACTGCAACCCATTTGGTTATCCAGGTCCGAGACCGAAACCTGGCATTGATCTGACCGGAAGCGAGATCGGTGTCGCTACTGACCTGGCGCCGGAACGACAAGGGCGCTTAAGCGCTGGCTTTTGTTGACATCCTCCGCGTCTGCTCTCGTTAGCTCCCTGGGTATCAATAAATCAAGGCACGCAGCAACCCCGGAACGGAACGCTGCCCCACCCGCTTTCCCTCGCCTGCACGCGGTAATACGCGCATAGGCGACCCATATTTTCACAAGCGAGAACACATGAAAGCAAACAAGCTGCATCAGAAGCAAGAAACCAAATCCTCGAACAAACCTGTGGACACCGCGGACAAGCTGCGTGGCAGCGTTGATCTTCCGATACAAGCACGTGGTGTTGACCTGAAATCTTTCTTGTAAGTTCGTCAGCTACACCTGAGACGCGCCGGCAGGAGGCTGATCGTGAGGGCAGGCAAATTAATGTCGAGATGGTCGAGTTCTACACCATGCGCAACGTGTTCTACTGCCGGAGGAACGCCGCTGGTCGCACATCCAGAAGCATGCAGCAGGATGGATATCGCGGTCAAAGGATCGACAACAGGCGCTGCCACGGTCGAGAAAAGCAACCCGTCGTTGCGCGGCGCGCGCCGGACTTAATTACTTTTTCCCGCCTGGCTGATTCCGCCAGCTGGCGGCGCTGATCGGACTCGATCGACAAACATCGACACCGTCGAAGACACGAGCAGGACGTGGTGGTGCGGGTGTACGAGTACTTCTCGGCAACTTTGCCGCCACCGAGGGCAAGGGCGTGCGAGTTCTATACCCCAAAAGTGGTG
>Ga0163217_1099366_pt1 | contig 19381 bp, 13 predicted proteins | sample SynspAceP_FD_185933 | JGI IMG/M metagenome (GOLD analysis project Ga0163217, IMG submission 185933) | Saline lake microbial communities from Ace Lake in Antarctica - Synechococcus sp. Ace-P (PacBio error correction) | ecosystem: Environmental > Aquatic > Non-marine Saline and Alkaline > Saline ...
AGTCCATCCTAGTATTTTTATGCCTTGCCGACACAAGTTTCAATTTCTGGAATCTTTGACCAGGAAAAATAGATCATAAATCTTGGAAAGTTAAATTTTTTCGTAATACCTCAATCATTTCATCAACGGTTGGATATGTGGTTCTAAAACCGGGCTCAAATCAAGCTTATCTGAATCTTTTCGCTCATTTAAATTATATGACCATTCAAATCAGTAATAATAAATTGATACATTATAAACCTCCTCATTCAATAAACATTATTTCTACTATAGACTAAATCAAATACACTATTTTAAAAAAATCAAACAATAATATAGAAATTAAATTTTATAAAATAGGAGGTAATATTACTCAACCAAAATAAATAGTGCAATAGAGCTTAAAGAATAGTAAATTCGATTTGAATAAGTTGGTTCATTTAAGTCTTTAAGAAAATAGTCGTGGAATAACTATCTCAGTACTGCCCACTTTTTAAATCTCACCGAGTATTTTTTTGGTAGGATAGTAGGGTCAGATGAATCTTTAAAAAATTCAAACAGTAAACGCAAAATTTAAAGGGGGAATTAACCAACAGAGTAAAACACAACAAATTGGTGTGGTAGGAATGGCTTGTAATGGGTAAAAACTTAGCTTTAAATATTTGAAAGCAGAGGTATAGTGTTTTTCTATTTTTTAACCGAACTGGAATCAAAAACAGAAGCAGTTGGGCAGAACATCAGATAAAACCTATCCCAACATATTACAATGGAGGAAATTTGTTGAATCATTAGAAAAACCGCGTCGTAATTTCGCATATGGTACAAGCTGGAAAAGGAACAGATGCAACAATCAAGGAACTTTTTGCCACACCTTGATTAGCAGGCCAGATGTTTTAATCGATGGGGTAATACCTTCTTAAAGATACTATTCGACGTACGAGCATTAGCTGAATCTGGTATTAATTTTATTGGTAATCGGTGTGTCAGGTGGGAGAAAGGGCGCTTATTAGGACTGCAATCATGCCTGGAGGAACAAAAAAGAAGCATGACGATTTGGTAGCACCAATTTTAAGAAAAAATTGCGGCAGTTGCTGAAGATGGTCCCCAACCATGGTTTCGCTTATATTGGACCAAAACGGGCCGGTCATTAAGTCAAGATGGTGCATAATGGAATCCGTATGGCGAACATGCAATTAATTTGCAGAATCTATACTTTTATTGCGTAAAAAGTAGCTGTTTTATCAGTTTTGAAGAAAGTTAGCAAGAAGTTTTTCCGCAGAATGGAATAAAGGTGAATTGGACAGCTTTTAATCGAGCTTAACAGGGCAGATGCCTTTAAACCAAAAAAGATCCAGAAACTGGCCAACCCAATGATGATATTATATTGGACCGAGCTGGGTAATAAAGGAACAGGTAAATGGACATCACAAGTGCACCTAGATTTAGGCGTACCGCTACCTTGTTACAGAATCTGTTTTTCGCTAGCTACATTCAGCTTTGAAGAGGAACGGTGTACAGCAAGTGAAATTTTACCTAAACCAACAGACTATTCATTTGATGGAGACACAGCTGTTTTAGTGAAAAATATACGTAAAGCTTTGTATTCAAGTAAAATATGAGGTTATGCTCAGGGATTTGCTCAAATGCGTACTGCCTATGAAGAGTACGATTGGAACTTGCAATATGGACAAATTGCTAAATTCTTCCGTGCAGGGTGCATCATTCGGCTCGTTTCTTACAAAAAATTACAGATGCGTATGAAAAAAATCCTGGAATTAAAAAACTTATGTTAGATGATTACTTTTAAATGGATATTACTAAAAACTAATCAAGACCTACAAGAGATGTAATAGGTATTGCCTAAAATCCGGGTTGTTCCAATACCGACATTTTCTTCAAGCATAGCTTATTAATGATTCTTACCGCTCAGCAAGATTGCCTGCCTAATATTATTCAAGCCTCAAAGAGATTACTTTTGGTGCTCAACGTATGAAAGAACGGGATAGAGCTGTAACTTTCCACTTTGATTGGTATGGAGATACAGGTCCAAGAAGAAATTATAAGCAATTTGGGAAATATTTTTTTTAAAAATAACAAACCACAAGAGTTGCATTTAATTATGCTAAATTGTGGTTTGTTTTTTGTAAATATAAATAAATTTTTTTTTTGCGCGATTACATTGGGCTAAACGGTTTAAATTTTATTGATAGAATCAAATTCATAAACTAAACACAAGAAAAAATAGTGGTCAATAACGGGCGTAAAAAGATTTAATTTTCCTTCATTTTATTTTAATTTACTGGATAAAAATTATAATAAACTCTATGAGAATTTTTATTTGAAAAATTAGAGTAGCATGGTATTGGTAACAAAGGCAAAGACCAGTGGAAAATAGAAGAAATGGTGGGAATTGAATAATAGAATATTAATTATTGAAGAAGAAAAGAATTTTAGCGCGTTTTTGGTTCGAATAGAATTAAAACATGAAAGGATATGAAACAGAAGTTCGTTAATGAATGGTCGTTTCAGGTTTGGAATCGGGCCCATTAAATAAAAAGAAAAAATGGGAGTCATTTTATTAGTTTAATGTTACCAGAATTACAATGTATGACGTATGCCGTCGATTCGTCAAGTCGTAATGTACCAATATATCATAGATGAAACTGCTAAGAGATATCTGTCATCGATCGTGAGTCAAGTGGTAGACCATGGTGCAGATGATTACATCGTGAAACCTTCACGCTATTGAAGAATTATTAGCTAGGGAGCGCGGGCATTGTTTTCGTCGGATTAGAAATTGAAAATGAGCAAAATACATCACCAAGCAAGCAAACAACTGTAAGCTATCGTCGCCGATTTAACGATTGAGAAAAGAAAAATCACGTTGATTTCATTCGTGGGGAAAAAGTTATCGAATTTGACAAAAAGAGAGTAAATGAATTGGTTTACTAGAATTAATGGAAAATGTCAATGTTGTTTGGGAGAGACATCATTATTAAATAAGGTTTTGGGTTATGAATCTGAAGTAGAAACAAATGTAGTAGATTTATTTCGTTTATTAAGATAAAATTGATGTCCGGGGCGTAGATAGTTACATTCAAACAGTTCGTGGAACGGGATATGTATGCGTACGTGATACGAACTTTTTTTAAAAAAAGAATAACGAAAACGCCTCTCTTAAAATGAAATGGACAATAGGTGCTACTTAGTCGATATTTCTCACATACACCATTTTTTTACGGGGTGGCTATTTTATTGGATTCAGACAAATTATGTTGCTGAAGAACCAAAGATGTAAAAGACAATTTAATTGGTGTTACAAAATCGTCTGAATGGTGGATCAAATTGCCGTTGTCAAAAAGAAACAGTCTACTTTAAATTTAATGGGAAATTATACGTCTAATACGCTTGAATTGGGTGAAGAAATTTGACCAACGAAACCTGTAGTTTAGGAACAATCTAGTAATTACCAAAAGATATAATTTTTTTGCTAAAATGAATGAAGAGGGGTGTATTAGTTCCGAGTTTAACCAGCAACTTCAAGATTATTTTATTTGAACTGACCAAAAAGAGACATCCGTTTAAAAAATCAGCACAGCTTCTAATTGAGCCATTGAAATTCCCAGAATAAAGAAGAAACAAGGGGTTCTCCAATCTTATTCTAGAGTGACAGCAAAATTAATTGGGTAATGTCCAAGTAAAAAACGAGATGGTATTAACCACCAAATGAGCGAGCGATTTTTATGGACTAATCGGGAGTATTGGGCATTTTTTAGTTTAGTATTCTGCTATTCTTGTTATTTTACTGCGGGTAATTTTTTAAAGCCAATCAAAAACTCACTAATACAATGAATGATATTCGAAGGATAACACAATCCACTTCCGAATTGAAATAGATGAATGAAAATGATGAGTTGACTCATTTATCAACGGTTTTCATGATCATGCTAGATAGAAATGCAGAATACATTGAGCAACAAAAAAGATTTTGTTGAAGACGTTTCTCACGAATTAAAGAAACACCTGTGCTATAATGGAAGGTCATTAAAGTTGTTGATCGTTGGGGGAAAGATGATCCTGAAGTTTTAGAACGAATCACACAGGCTCTTTGGCAAGAAATAGAGAGAATGAAGTATGTAAGTTCAAGAAATGCTCGATCTATCAAGGCTGAACAAGTTGAAATTCCATTATAAAATGAAAAAGACAGCTAATCAAACCTTTAGTTCTACAAATATAAATAACTTTAAACTTATTTATCCTGACTTTGGTATTTAATTTAGATGAATGCTATCGCGATGAAACGGATGTCTCAAATATCGGAATCATCTAGAACAAATTTTGGTCATTAAATTAGATATACCAGTGAAGTATTCAGCTGATAGAAAAGAAAGTTCAATGTGTCGATTGCTGCCGACAAACAAAATGTGGATATTGCTATTTTCAAGATTTCGGAGAAGGCAAGTCACAAGAAGATACGGAAAAAATATTTAATCGTTTTATCGTGTTGACAAGGCGAGACGCCGTCTATTAAAAGGCGGAAATGGGTTAGGTTTAGCTATTGCAAAAGACCTTCTAACAGTTATAAAGGAACGATTGTTGAAAGTGTTTTGGATTATGGTTATTATTTGAATAAGCTTCCCCATTCCCCACAAATGAAATAAAGAAACAAAAGAAAATAATCTAAATCAAAAAAGAATTTCTGCTTTTTTAAAGGCAGAAATATTCTTTTTTATCTTCGTTGTTGTTTCCGGCATTGCGTCAGGGTTATCATCAGAAAAGAATTAGAAGGAAACAGGTTTTCCATCTGTTAATTCTTATATTCCTGTTTTGAATTGGTTCCGGCTTGTTTGATGACACGTTCCTTTTAGGTCGAATTTTAATTTCTTCTGCAATTTCAGCCTGTATTCTGGTTTGTAAATAAAAAGTTAGTAAGAAGTGTTTGGAACACTCCGAAAAAAGCCACCACTAACCAGTGAATAGACCTAATCTCAGCAGAAGACCAGAAATAGTGAATACTAAAATCATAATTGGAATTCATGTACAATCATCGTCTTCATTTGTTTCTTTTGCTGCCCAGGTGCTTAAACGCATACATTGAACATAAGGCTTGGACTAAATAAATTAACCCTGCAGCAAATAGCCTAAAGGTATGTTCTGCACCTAAAACCAATTCCATAAATGTACTGCTTGCATTTCCGTCAGAACCGAATGGCTTGAAACAATGGCAGTAAAGATTGGCATTTGAATAATAATGTAAAGCACCAATGCCAACCTCAACATACTCATATTGTTATCTTATAAAGACTCATTAACCTTGTTGACAACGCTTTTCTTCATTTGTTTTGCAGCTTTTGTTTAGCTTGTATAAACATCTAATTCGGGTTTTATTACAGCTGTCTTTTTCTTGTTGAGGCTAACGATTTTCCGTTGATTGGCTTAGAAATTCAAGGCAAAATAATGATTCGCAACAAATTAATCGTTGATGATGAATAATTGCAAAAACCATAACTGCCATTAACGTATCTGCTAACCGAAGGAATAAGTTGTTGCGTAGGAACGACTAAAAGTCAATAGATAAAAACTTCAGTTCTTGTTTGTCTGTACTCATACAACCAGAAAGAAAAAGCATGACGCTTAAAGCGATCCAGTCAAGAGGTATTTATTTAAATTTTTTCATTGCTCACTAATCCTTCATTTTATATGTTTTTATTAATAACAAATCCAACTATACAGGAATGTGAATTGATTTCAATTGTTAATAGAAAATTTAATTTTTTCGGGCAAAAGAAAAATCCTCGTTATATCTAAGTCGTTCAACTTCTCCAACCGGTGAGGAGATTGCTGATTTTTTCTATAAATGCTCTATTTAAGCAGGATCTCCTGGCTTCTATATAGAACGCTTCCGTCAGATGATTTCTACAGATCCGAAAACTCAATCTGTCAGACAACCATCTTTTTCATAAAACGAAACGCCGACCTCTTGGACAAATGGCCCTGTGACAGTCTTTCACCTTTTCATCGTTTTCCCTCTGCATTCTATTTTTTTTGATTTAAGATGGATGATTTTTTTCTTTTTAATTTTTGCAAAGGTTATGATTTAATCTCTCCTCCTTTAAAAAACTTCTGTCTCACATCATATTTAATAAGGGCAAAGAAGTGATTCGGCACTATTCATAGAGACATATGATCATATATATCGGCGTATAACTTAATACCATATTGGAGTCGAAACACAAATGTTTCAAGTACTTAGATGCAATGGGGAAGAACCATGGTGGTTGTTCGAATGATTAGGAACTAGACACAAATAAGTCATTAAAACTTTTGAAACATTTAGGATCAAGAGTTGCTTTAGTCCTAGAAATAAGCAAAAAAGAGATTATTGAGTATTTGCACCTTTCAAAACGACAAGTAAGTCGCATCCTAATTGTCAACCGATTCTTAAGAAAGTATTATCTATTTCTGCTTTTGGGATAAGAGTCAAACACAGAATGACTAGTGCCTCGAGGGGCAGTGCCAAGATGACAATAACAATTATTCACAGTTCATGTTGCCTGAAAGACATGCAAACCATTTAACTAGAAACCTTAATCTTAATAGATAGATAGAAGAAAAAGAAAGGAATGGATATGAAAACCTTAATTATCGCTGAAGAACCAAGTTGTATGGAAAAGAAATAGGCCCGAGTTTTAGGAGGCTGAAAAAAAGAATAAAAGTTATATTGAAGGCGCGTAAGACTATCATCGTAACATGGGCTCTTGGACATTTGCAGCCTTAAGATGCCTAAGATTATAGTCAGAATGGGCTACATGGAATATGGACAAGCCTGCCATATGATTCCAGAAGGTGCAAATAAAAACCGTTTAAAAATACGGGCTGCCCAATTAAAAATAATTAAACAACTTCTCACGAGAAAAGATGTAAAACAAACAGCGGTCATTGCCGACAGAATGACTGGACGTGAAGGTGAACTAGTAGCTAGATGGATTTTGGATATGTTAAGTTTAAAAAACCGGTACCAACGGTTCATGGATTTCATCAACAAACGGTCAAGCTAATTCGAAATGGGGTTTAAACAACTTTAACTCCTAGCAAAAAATATGATATCTAATATGATGCAGCAGTTCCCGTTTCGTGAAGCTGATTGGCTATAGGCTTGGAATGTAAACAAGAGCATTAACAGTAAAAATATCAAGACAGCTTGATCTGGCAGGAAAGAGTTCAAACACCGACACTTGCCCAGGTCAGAAAACAAGAAGCTCGTTTATAGAAGATTTTTGTAGCGGAACATACTTTAGTATTAACTCTAAACCATTGAGGGCCAAACGGCAACCATTAAGGTGGAGGGGGCTCCCAGAACAGAATAAAGGATCAAGTCGAAGCTGAGAAAATAGTAAGTAATTTTTAAATAAACAAGCCGTGAGTAAAAGAAGTTAAAAGCAAACAGTCAAAACTCAACTTTCCATCCTTTGCCTTATGATTTAACTGAGCTCCAACGAGAAGCCAATCAACGTATCAGTTTTTCTGCTAAAAAAGACATATAAAGTGTGATGCAAATCTAATACGAACGAACAACAAAATTGTTTCGTTTATCCCAAGAACGGATTCTAAATACCTAACTTTTAGATATGAAAGAAAACGTTTAAAAGTCGCTTGCCAAGCTGTTCGCGGATTTGCTACTAGAAGAGGTGAAAGCATTAATAAAAAAAGGGGCCCAAGTACTCAGAACAGCGCTTTTTTGATGATACTAAGTAAAACGGACCACCATGGGATTATCCGCGACAGAAGAACGGCTCATCTTGAAAAAATGGATCAAGATGAATTAACCGCATCTATCGAATGATTGTCGAAACGATTCATTGGCTTATTTTTACCTGCTTTAAAGTAGCTAAGACACGTAATTCTATCGCCACAACAGATGCCTACTTTCTAAATTGAAACAAGAACTTGTTCTGGAAAACTGGATGGCGTAAAACGGAAACTACATTAAAGTGAAAGAAACGCTTCCAAGCAAGGAGAACAGTTGGGCAATTTAATTTTTCAAAGGCTAAAAAAGAAACTGACAAAAGCGCCGGAAAGATTGACTGAGGTCTACCTACTTCAAAGCAATGGAAAAACACAGTCAGGAACTCCAGCAACACGTGCTGAGACTTATTGAGAAAAATTAATAAGACAGTCAATTAAATGGAACGACATGCAACAAAGTTATCTGTATCTCGCCTAAAGGTAAGCAACTATTAACATTATTAACTCAGCATTGGTTACAACCACAATACCTGAAGTTAACCACAGGTCAAATGGGAAAAATCACTAGAACAAAATAGCTGCTGGGAAAATTAAAAAAGAGGTATTTTTAGAACAATAAAATAGAAACAAAAAAATTAGTTTAAGGAAATAAAAAAACTGATGAACAGTCTTATAAAGACTATTCTCTTACAACTAAAACCTTGTCCCAGAGTGTGGCGAACTTTTGAAAGAACAAGCGGTCGGACAAGGAAAACAATGCTGATTTGTAGCAAAATAACTTGTTCATCATAGACGCTTTAAGAACCAAAAGTTTCTAATAAACGTGCGTTCAATGCCACCCGTAAGATGGAAATTCATGAAGGGAAAGTTGGTAAAATTCTTTAAATGTAAATACTGCAGGATGTTTTTCTGAAAAATGCGACAAGGTACAAAAAATAAAAAAATAACCGGGAAACATGAAACTAAACGTTTAATGCAAAAGTAAATAAAGAAGCTCAAGAAGAAGTGAAATGTCCACTTAGCGTTGGCACTAAATGCTGCCATATGGACATAACGCAAGAGAACATAAAACACCACATCGCGCTTTATGTTTGTGCGGCTATTGTTCCATTGGTTTTATCCTCTATTGATTTAAGAAGTGGAGAAAATCACCTTTATATCAAACTAGCCTGAAAGCACATAAGGTTTTTTCTATCTAAAGGTGGGATTCACTTTTTCTTTTTTTTGTGTATAAATGAGAAAGTTAATGCCAAATGGAGGTAGTTATTGTGGCAACAAAAAAGAAGAATAACTAAGAAAAAAATAAAAAACAACAACTTCTCATTGAAATTATAGACTTATAATTATTCTATAAGCTTGCTCGCAGCTTCCCAATTAGGGTTTATTGGAGTATCTGCAGTGGCTAATTTATTTCGGCTTTTTTGTAGGAAAATACATTTAATGGTTGGCTGGCTTTTGTACTGGCTTATATGGCGCTATTTAGTTTTTAAGAAGGAACAGAACCTCCATTTAAAAACAAAAGAATGATTGATTAGGAATAGCTTATTGCCAGTACATTGTTATTGTTGCACATGCTCATTATTTGCATCCCATTATAGATACAAACCTAAATGTTGTTTCAGCTTCATTGCGTTTTTTTATGGCTGAATCATGACCTACAAACGAAAATAACTCAATTTTAGGAGGAGGAATGATTGTGGGGTAATGTATTCAGCTAGTTTTATTTCTTGTTTCACATTAGGAACTTACTTAGTTAGTGGGTTGGTTATGGTTTTATCAGTATCTTTTGATTTTTTGATTATCTTTCAAAAAGGTTTATGAATTCGGTTTCGAAATCATTTGAAACATCTTCTTAATAATTTACGTACTAATTTTCAAAAAAAATAGGCTGGCTGTTGCTAAACAATGGAAGAAATATAAAAAACAAAAGAAACGTATAGAACCAAATAGATACGGAAAGATCCATTAGAATCTGATAATTCAACATACGAATACAAAATACTTCATTAATGAAACCGAAATCGTTAGAAATTGATAGTTTATCAAGTCGAACAAAGGCCAGCCTGAGACTCAAAAGAAAGCGGGAGTCAAAGAAGGTGCTTCGGATAATCAGGAAAATTAGATTTTGAAATTGGAATCAGAACCTGAAAACATTGCTAATCAATCTGCCGCCTGTAGTTTTAATTAAATGAAGTTGAACAAAATGACAAAACAAATTGAGTATGCCTTAAATTCAAAGAAATGTTAAAAACTTGAAGAAACGTTTAAAAGTTTTGGAGTAGAGGCTAAGTTACAAAAAGCTAATCTTGGACGCGGCAGTAACGAAATACGAGATTCAACCGGCTTGTTGGAGTGAAGGTAAGTAGAATCGTGAGTCTAAGTGATGACATTGCTCACTAGCACTATCCGCTAAAGATAATTAGGATGGAAGCGGCCTATCCCGGGAAAGACCTTTATTGGGCATTGGAAGTTCACAAAATAGCTTGAAGCCTGAGTCTGTACTTTTAGGAAACTCGTTTTGGAAGGTACAAGTCAAAAAAACTAACGAAACTATTAGAAAGTCTCTTTAGGTACGAGATAACTATCCTGGTCAATACGTTGCCATGGCGGATTTAACTAACAAAATGCCTCATTTTACCTTGTAGCGGGATCAACCGGAAAGTGGGAAACATCAGTTTGTATTAACGAATCATCACACGTTTTGTTAATGAAGCTAAATCAAACCAACGAAGTGAAGTATATGAACCTGCATAGAGTCTGAACCCCAAAAATGGTTGAAAATCTCAACATGTAATACAATGGTATTCCACATTTACTGACACACAGATTGTCACGACAACTCCAAAAAAAGCAGCGCAAGCTTACAAAAGTAAGTTTTAAGAAATGGAACAGCGTTAATGAATTAATTTTGCGCTAGTGCCAACGAAATATTACGGGTAATAATCATTTTTAATTGTGGAAAAAAACTTAGAAAATGGAGAGGGCATCCTACTTACCTTATTGTAAGTAGTAGTGGGATGAGTTCAGCTGATTTAATGAGGTTGCAGTAATGAAGTGGAGGATGCCATTATCAACTAGCGGCCAATGGCTCGAGCTGCTGGTATTCCATATGATTTTGGCGAGACAACGACCAAGTGTCGATGTTATCACAGGGATTATTAAAGCTAATGTAACCTTCAAGAATTTTGCCTTTTGCACCGTTATCGAGTGGAACGAATTCACCGAACAATTATTTGAATAGTAGTGGAGCCAAAAAAACTACTTGGAAGAGGAGATATGTTGTACTTACCTGATGGGAGAAAATAACCTGTTCGTGTTCAGGTGGCCTATATTTCTGATGAATGAGGTAGAGCGTGTAGTTGAGTTTGTTACCCACAAACAAGGAGCTAATTATGTAGAAGAATATGCCTGTGGATAGCCGAAACAAATTCAGTGGTGAAGTCCAAGACGAGATTTATGAGATGCTGTTCAAAATGATAAATAGAGAATGCAAACAGCTAGTATATCGTATTACAAAGAACGTTTTTAGAATTGGTTACAAATCGTGCAGCTCCGATTAATTTGAATGAAGATGGAAATTGCTGGAATCGTGGGTTTCCGAAGGAAGTAAACCAGAAAAGTTAACGTTACAGAAAAGCCGGAGAACCAGGTGAAGAAGTTTAACAAATTAATGACAAATGTTTTGTAAAGAAATCCGTTAGTTTTAAAACTCTTTCTAAAAACAAAAAATTTAGAATAACCAATTAAAAATGTGAACATTTTTTATGAAAACGGTTTACATTCTCGTTTAATTGTTTATTTTTGGTTAATTAATGGTTCAATATTTTATTAAAGGCAGTGAACGCATTTACTTGTACTAAAAAACGTTGGGGTTTTTTTTTAAATGAAAAAACCCCGCAAATTTTTATGAAGTCTTCTAGCTTTAGGATTAATTTCAGGTGCTACATTAGCAGCCTGTGGATCAGATTGATCAGAACAGCTTCTGATCTGCAGCACATCATCAAAAAACTGAAGATAACATTTTTCAGTAGTTATGGTAACAGATGTAAGGTGGAGTAAAGATGATAAAGTCTTTAACCAATCTGGCCTGGGAAGGTATGCAAAGAATGGGGCGAAGAAACACGATAAAAAGAAAGGAACGCGACGCTTTTAGTACTTACATCGAATGAAAGATCAGAATTTGTCACTAATTTGAACATGCTGTAACAGCTGATTTTTGGATGTAGTATTTGGAAATTGAATACAAATTAAAAGAAAGCAAGCCAGATGTTTCAGGACAAATGAAACGCAACACTTTGTTATTATTGATGATATGGCTAGAAAGCTCCAAACGTTGAGCAATCCGTATTGTTTAAAGATCATAGCACAATTTTTTAGCAGGTAAGTAGCAGCCGCCGAAACAACTGAATTCAAACACATAGGCTTTATCGTGACAAGAAAAGGTGATGTTATCTCACGCTTTGAAAAGCAGGATTGTTGCTGGAGTTTAAAGCAGTTTAACCCGGATAGATGTAAACCAGTGAGTATGTGGTTCTTTTTGGTGACGCAGCTCGTGGAAAAACATAGAAGCAGCAGCTATGTATAGTAGTGGCGTTGACGTTATCTATCAAGCAGCCGGAAATTCAGGTAACGGCGTATTTTCAGAAGCAAACGATTTTAATGATGCTGATGAATCTAAAAAGTTATGGGTAATCGGAGTTGAACCGTGATCAAATGATGAAGGTAAATACGATACAAGGTAACTTAACACTAGCTTTCTAGCACTTAAAGGTGTAGGTGTCAGCAAGTTAAAGACATCTCAAAAAGTGAGGCCAATGGCGGTAATTTTGGCAGGTGGAGAAGTTGTTTAACTACGGTCCTAGCTGAAGGCGGTGTTGACTTTGACAGATGGTACTTAACAGACGAAGTTAAAGAAAAAGTCGCATGAATACATAGAAACAATCAATCAGTGGAGACATTGAAGTACCACAAAAACCTTAAAATAATAAATAGATTAATAATTAGAGATTAAAATTAAATTCCTTTAAGAGAAAGGCCGGATGTTTATTCCGGCTTTTCATCTCTTATCCACTATAGGTAAAGTAGCCTTTTTGGAGTCCTAAATAACTGAAAACGCTACACATGTAAAAAATCGTTGTAGCCCTGATTGAGAAATGACGTTACTATGAATTATTGATTTTTAAGCAGTAAAAGGAGTGAGTTCATCGTGTCGAGACAAATTTCGTTTATGAATCCGAAAAAGGTAATTAACAAAAACAATTTTGGTACTTTAAAGCAAATGATAATTTAATTTACAGCTTAAAAAAGGAGAATTGCCATGCTTTATTGGGTGAAAACGGGGCAGGGAAATCGACTTCTGATGAATATTTTGTCAGGACTTTTAGAGCGACTTCAGGAAAAATTGATTAATGGAAAGGAAGTAACAATTTAATTCCCCTGGAATGGCTAATAAACTGGGTATCGAATGGTTCAACAGCATTTATTTGGTTAAAAAATTTACGTTAACTGAGAATATTTATTTTAGGTTAGTGAACCGAATAAAGCTGGTGTTCTAGATCAAAAAACAGCTCACAATCCGATTAAAGAAATTATCAGCAAAAGTATGGTTTATTAGTAAAGTCCACGCATCAAAAGTGGAGAGCATCTCAGTCGGAATGGAACAACGTGTAGAAATATTAAAAACACTCTATCGTGTGCAAGAAATCTTAATGTTTGATGAGTCTACAGGCGGTGTTAAACTCCTCAAGAAATTGGTGAATTAATGCCAAATTAATGAAGCATTAACTAATGAAAGCAAATCTATCTATTTTGATTACTCAAATAAATTACTGAAATAAGAAGTTTGCAGATCGTTGTACGGTTATTTCGTCGCGGCAAAGTATTGATACCGTTGATGTATCCAACGATTCGCAGCAAGAAATTAGCAGATATCGATGGTTGGTCCGCTCAGTTCATTTTAAACTGAAAAGAAAAGAAGCCAGCTAAAGAAGTTGTTCTTTCAGTCGGAAAAATATTGTAGTTTAAAGAAGATCGAGCCTAGAACTGTAAAAATCTCTAAGTCTTGAAAAGTAAGAGCGGAGAAATATTGGGAATAGCTGGAATTAATGGTTAATGGCCAAGTGATTAATCCAAGCGATTACTGGACTACTAAAACAGAAGTGGAAAAATTAAATTGATGGAAAAGAAATTCAAAATAATACACGCACGTAATATCACTGAAAATGGTTTAGGACATACGCTGGAAGATCGCCAAATAAATACTGGGACTAATTTGCCAATGAGTCTAGAAAAGAAAATATTGCATTCAACCTAAGCTACAAAAAACCATTTTAAGGCAATAACGGCGTTTTTAAATCCTAAGGAAATTAAAAATATGCAAAGAAATTATTGCTGAGTTGATGTGCGCACTCCAAAATGAAATGGTTCTGGCAGGTGAGTTTCTGGGGAAACCAACAAAAAGCCATTATTGGCTAGAGAAATTGATCGCAATCCATCTATCTATTAATTGCAGCGCAACGCTACCGTCGCGGATTAGATGTTGGAGCAATAGCAGTATATTCATAAGGCGTTTGATTGAACAACGAATAATGGGGAAAGCTGTCTTACTAATGAGTTTTTGAATTAGATGGAAATTTTAAACCGTTCAAGATCGCATTGCTGTAATGTACGAAGGGAAATATTGTAGCAATCGTCAACCAAAAGAACAACACAGCAAGAAATTAGGACTACTAATGCAGGGTCGCTCTTCAAAAAGGCTAGAGCTGCTGCTGAAAAAGAGCTGGGAAAGGAGCCAACCTAACGTTGAACAATAAAAGTAAATTAGATGGTATATTAGTTCCGGTATTTTCGTTATTTAGGATTATTATTTAGGAGCATTAATATGTTAACTTTTGGCTATAACCCAGTTGCGGGTTATCAAGCCCATGTTAAAGGCGCATTTGGCAATTCATTTATATTGGAGAAACATTAAGACAAGCAACACCTTTTAATTCTTTACGGCGCTTGGATTTCAGTAAGCGTATACAGCTTGGCTTCTTTAATATCGTGTTGCTGGACAGCATTACTCGTTGGCTATTTTCAGTTGGTTTGCATTATCATTGTCCTGAAATACCAGGTATTAATTTTATTAGTTGTTAGTTTTAATTGTTGGTTGCTTTAGCTGGTTGGTCTAATGGGCGGGCATTCGCAGGTTTTCTTGAAGAGCTTATTTTAATACAGTGAAGTTATCGTAACGATTATCGTTGAATTATACAGCCTTGTTATGCCAGCAAATTATTTAAAAAATCCAGAATGTCTTATCCTGAATGCATCAGATACAACAGCTTCGCATCCCTGAAGGTTGCAAGTTTCGTTTGGGCATGGTTTATCAGATTTACAATAACGTGTCACAGATTGGCATGGAGGAAAATATTCTTAGCGTTAATTACGGCTGTTATCGTTTGGGTATTATGAAAAAGCACAAAGCTGGTTTGAAATAAGAGCAGTTGGTTTAAGACCTTTTGCATCTAACATACGCCAGGAATGAAGTACAAAAAGAAACATTATTATTTCAATGCTAATTAGTGTTTAAAACAACTAGCAGGTTAGTGTGGGGCTTATGGAAGCATGGGGAACTTTTCAAAACATCTTTGTTCAAGGATAAATACCACAAATCGGTTTGACGGTATTGCGGTTGCTTATTCAGGACTAGGTAATCCGGTAGGTATCTTATTCTCAAGCTTTATTATTTTGGGCTTTAAAAGATGGCGGAAATAGCATGCCTTTAGTAAGCAGACCGTGCTACACAAGAGTTGTTGATATTGTTTTATTGCTTCCTATTATATTTCTTATGTCGGAGCTAACTATTTAAATCGGCGCATGTTTGTCGATTAAGCGTGCTAAATTAAAATAAAGGAGGAGTCAAATAACGAATGCATAATTATTAATAGTATGCAAATGTCTAATTTCCTCAGCGTTGGTTTACTCAGCTCCTCTAATTTTGACTGCAACTAGGTGCACGTTTTCAGAACGAAGTGGGATAAGTTAACTTGACTTGAAAGGAATTATGGTAATGGGTGCTTTTTTTGGTCAGTTGTTTTTAACTTGACATTTTGCTTCTCAATTAGGTAATTGGACACCTTGGGTAGGTGTGGTTGTAGTCGGATTGATTGGTAATTGTTATTTTCACTCATTCATGCTGTCGCTACCAATAAATTTACGAGTGACGCATATTAATTTCTGGTACGGTTTATCAACCTAATGGCTTCCAGCTCTGGCCTGTATTTTTAACGCGTGTTTTTATACGATGGACGTGGGCAGACAGATATTATTTCAGAAAACTTTGGTAAAGCAAAATAATACCTTTATTAGAAACATTCCGGTTTTTAGGACCTAATTTTTCTTTAAAGGAAACATCTGCCCCTGCATTTGTTGGGAAAGGTATTCGGCCAGTTATCTGTTGGTTTGTAACTATTCAAAACTCGTTTTGGTCTAAGACTAAGAGCAGTTCGGGAGAGCACCCTCAAGAGCTTGATACATTAGGAAATGCAAGTGTTTACATGACTAAATATGCTGGCGTTTACTATCTGGATTAACTAGGTTGGTATTGGGAGCAATTCAAGCTCAAGCTATTTCAATTAAATTTCTCGGCTTCAACAAATCGGCAGGACAAGGTTTTTAAATTGCAATGGCTGCCATGTCTTCGGCAAATGGAAAATCCCCTTTAGAGCTATGGGTGCTGGCAAATATTCCTTGGCTTGCTCAAAAAGTCTAAGTGTTATCGGAAATTAGTATACCGATTATTCAAGATGTACCAAGTGTTTGGTTTGCAAATTGGCTCCTTATCTAATAACGATTATTGTATTAGTAGGTGTCATTGGTAAATCTGAAGGTCCAGCAGCAAATGGTAAGACATATAATCAAATTCAAAATAAGTTAATAAAAAAACAAATTAGAAGTAAATCTTCTAATTGTTTTTCTTTGTCAGGTAAGGACACTTCACTTTTTACAATTATTTTAAACTATGATAAAGAGAAGAATTGCATCTACACATAAGGGGAAAAAAATGTCTATCCAATTAACTGGAACGGAGTCACCTTCAATAATCATTCCAACTGAAAAAGTATAAACAGTAAGGATTATATAAAGTTTCGTACTCCTTTAGAATTAAGGAGAATAATAACTAAATAGAGCTTTGTTTTATCTAAGCATAATTGACAACGAATAGTGGAAAAATATCCGACACAGACAACTTTAAAGCAAGTGAATTATCAAAATTTATTTGGTGCAGGATTTGGAAGCGCTCGTGTAACTAAAAAGGAACAGTTTGCATGTTTTAACCTATCTTTAAACGTGTTAATGAAAAGTATTTAACATGGGGCGACTCGATATTAACAACAATTCACTTGAATTCTTGAAAGAGATTATCTTTCATCCTAACGTGTTTGAAGGACATTTCTGACAAGAATACATATTATACGTTGAAAAAGAAAAACCTAGTTGATTACTATGATTCGATGGCAGATGATTAAGCAAAAAACGTATTGCTTAATTTTAGAATTACAGAAACTTTTTTTTGATGAAAGAAAAGTCAAAAAATTTCCTAGTTATCGGGACTATGGAAGATTTTGAGAAATTACTGAGACATCACTTATGATTAACTACAAAGAAATGAATCCAACAAGATCATGGACATGTATGTACTAGGTGATGTTAGATGAAAAATCAAATAAATCAACGCACTTAAAGGGTTTTTCCTTTTGAACCAAGAAAATCAAAACAACAAGAGCTTTTTATGTTCCAAGCAGATTTTGAAGAAGTAAATACAAAAAAATAGAATACCAGAAATTAAAACAAGCTAAGTTTCAAATTTAGGGTACACAACGGATATATTTTATCTTCAAGATAAATTATTATGCAAGGTCAACTATTTAATGGTTTATTTGGTGGGTTTCCCCTCACTCTACATTAATTTTGTAAACGTAGAGAAAAAGAAGTCTAGGCTTATTAATCATGCTAGTTCATTAGATACCTTTTAGAGTATGGATGATTGTTCAAACCAGGAATTGAAAGAAAGAAAATGGGTCAAGTAAAAGAGATTCGTTACGCTGCAATTAAAGAGATGCAAACTGGGTAATTTTACTAAAGAAGATATACACCAAACAAACCAAATGTTGAAAAATCAATTGTTGCAATCTGAAGATAATTCAAGTGCGGTTGATTGACGAACTTATTCAAACCAATTAGCAAAAAATGAAATCATAAGGTATAAAAAAAATGGATGGCAAATATTGAAGCAGTAACAGAAAGAAGAATCATAGAGATACGCTAATCAGTCAAATTAAAGCGACATTCTTTCTATCAGAGGAGGTTAAAATATGGAAAAGCAGTATGAACAATTTAAATGAGACGATATATTATGAAACAACTATCAAATGGGCTATCCGTTACCTTATTGCCTAAAAATGAATTTAATAAAACTTAACGGACTATTTACTAAACTAAGTATGGTTCAATAGACAATCAGTTCATACCACGAGATAGTGATCATTAACTCGTGGTTCCGATGTATTGCTCATTTTTTAGAGCATAAACATGTTTGAAAAAGAAGATGGAGATGTTTTTTTAATCTATTGGCAAACTGGGGGCTTCAGCAAAATGCTTTTACAAAGTTTTACTCCAACACAGTTAATTTGTTTTCGAGTACCACTAATTGTAGAATGAGAATATTGGAGACATTATCTACGATCTTTGTGCAAGAACCGTAAATTTTACGAAAGAAACTGACGATAAAGAAAAAGGGATTATGCTCAAGGATCATGATGTATGAAGATTTGAACCAGAATTGGCGTTTGGTTTTTGCTTGTTTTAGGTAATTATGTACCCTAAGCATCCCTTTGCATATTGATATTGCAGGTACCGTTGATAGTATTATGGATATAACAGCTGAGCTATTACACGAAAGCTACAATACATTTATCATCCTAGCAATATGAATTCTTTTGTTGTAGGTAATGTTGTTTTTTTTTTTTTTTTTTTTATGGATCCAAGAAGAAAATGATTCGAAGTTGATTAAAACAAACCCAGACTAAAAGAATTTTTTCAGAAGCGACTGAAATGGAACGCTATTCCTTGAAGAAACAACAGCTGATATTAACCTTTTGACTCAATAAAAATGGCCCGTGAAAAGGCCGAAAAGTATCCGTGGTATTAAGGGTGTCGCCGAGCTTCCAGAAGGCAAAGGAGCTTTTAGTCCAATATAAGCCCACTATGGATTTGTTATTAGCCTTGTTAGTTTGGGCCTACATCAGATATTATTTAAGGTTATTGATACTGCCATTATTGATGAAGTTTTTTTCATATGATTTCAGTTAGAAACGAACGTTTTATTTTGCTGATATTGGAAGGAGACACAAAGAGCCAGAAACTTTCAGTAATGTCCATAAAGAAATTTTATTAAACAGCTAAAAGTTAGTCCAGAAATTGAATCAAGCACATTTAGTTCTTGTGAAAAAGGGAATGATGGCCAGGTTTCTTTTCAACTCTCAAATTCTCTGGAGTAATTGCTAGCCATTACAGCCACAGATTATGGTGAAGCTTACGTTATCGATTTAGTTTCCAATCATTGATTCCATCACTCTATAAATCAAATAAATAGTTCTTGGCAGAAGAGTTTAAT